>Ga0134121_10000021_pt1 | contig 171217 bp, 143 predicted proteins | sample KB301_FD_96463 | JGI IMG/M metagenome (GOLD analysis project Ga0134121, IMG submission 96463) | Terrestrial soil microbial communities without Nitrogen fertilizer from Kellogg Biological Station, Michigan, USA - KB3-0-1 | ecosystem: Environmental > Terrestrial > Soil > Unclassified ... | reverse complement strand
GTCGGTCGAGAAAGAGCTGGGGCTCGACCGCGACCGCGTCAACGTGAACGGCGGCGCGATCGCGCTCGGCCATCCGCTCGGGATGAGCGGCGCGCGGCTCGTCCTGACCGCCGCGCACGAGCTGCGCGAGCGCGGCGGCGCGCGCGCCCTCTGCACGATGTGCATCGGCGTCGGCCAGGGGATCGCCGCCGTCCTCGAAACCGCCTAGCCCAGTACCGTACCGCCCGTGCGCACCCGCGATCGCCTCTCCGCCGAGGCCGCCAGGCTGTTCGCCGAGCGCGGCTACCACGGCACCTCGATCGGCGACCTCGCGACCGCCCTGGGCATCCAGAAGGCCTCGATCTACTCCTACATCAAGGGCAAGCACGACCTGCTCGCAGAGATCGCGCTCGCCGGCGCCACCGCCTTCCACGAGGCGCTCGACGCGCTGCCCGCCGACGCCGCGCCCGGCGAGCGCCTGCAGCTCGCGCTGCGCGCGCACCTCGGCGTCGTCGACCGCCAGCTCGACGTCGCGACCGTCTGGCTGCAGGAGTGGAGCTACCTCGAGGACCCCGCGCGCGCGACGTTCCTCGCCGAGCGGCATCGCTATGAGCGCCGCGTGCGCAAGCTGTTCGACGACGGCGTCCGCGCCGGCGCGCTGCGCGACGACCTCGACGTGCGCCGCGCGACGCTCGTGTTCCTCTCGGTCGGCAACTGGGCCTACACCTGGATGACGCACCGCACCGACGTCGCGAAGGAGTCGGCGGCGCTCTGGAGCGTGCTCGCCGGCGGCCTCGCGCCGTAGCGCGGTGCGCTCAGCGGGAGCGCTTGGCGAGGAACGCCGCGACCTGCTCGGCGTACGCCGGGTGACGCGTGGCGGCGTCCTGCAGCTGGCGCTCGAGCTCGAGCTGCTGCTCCAGGCGCGCATGCGTCGCATGCGCCATCAGCCGCTTCGTCATGCCGACCGCCTCGCCGGGGGCGCTCGCCAGGCGCGCCGCGCGCTCGAGCGTGCGCTCGAGCAGCGCCTCGTCGTCGACCACCTCGGCGACGAGCCCGAGCGCGAGCGCCTCCTCGGCGTCGAGCTTGCGGTTCGAGGTCATCCACTCGAACGCGTGCGCGTAGCCGAGCAGCTCCACGGTGAAGAAGGACGCGGCCGAGTCGGGCACCAGGCCGATCGCGACGAACGCCGGCACGAAGCTCGCGCGCCGGGCCGCCACGCGCACGTCGCAGGCCAGCGCGAGCCCGATGCCCGCGCCTGCGGTCGGCCCGTTGATCGCGGCGAACACGGGCTTCTCCAGCGCGCGCAGCGCGAGCACGTTCGGGTTGTAGAAGCGGCGCAGGCGCTCGCCGGCGCCGGTCGGCTGCTCCTGCACCTCGTCGAGGTCCTGTCCGACGCAGAAGCCGCGCCCCGCGCCGGTCACGACGACCGCGCGCACGTCGGGCTTGGCGGCCGCCTTCAGCGCGGCGGCGAGCTGCTCGTGCAGCTCGACCGTGAAGGCGTTGAGGGCCTCGGGCCGGTTGAGCGTGAGGACGAGCACGTCCTGCTCGCGCGTCACGTCCAGGACCACGTCGGCTCCCTGCGTTCGACGAACGCCGTCAGGCCCTCGCGGGCGTCGGCGGAGGCGAAGGCGAGATAGAGCGCCTGGCGCTCGAGCTGGAGCCCGGCGGCGAGGCCGACGTCGGCCGCGCGGTCGACCGCCTGCTTTGCGAGCCGCTGTGCGATCGGTGCCTGCGCCGCGACCGTGCGGGCGACCGCCTGCGCCTCGCGGAGCCACGCCTCGCGCGCGACGACGCGGGCGACGAGCCCGGCGCGCTCGGCCTCCCATGCGTCGAGCCGGCGGCCGGTGAGGATCACGTCCATCGCCTTCGCCTTGCCGATCGCGCGCACGAGGCGCTGCGTGCCGCCGGCGCCGGGGATGATGCCGACGCCGGTCTCGGGCTGCCCGAACTGCGCGGTCTCGGAGGCGATCACGAGGTCGCACGCCATCGCCAGCTCGCAGCCGCCGCCGAGGCAGAAGCCGGAGACGGCGGCGATCAGCGGCGTGGCGATCGCGCGCAGCTCGTCCCAGCGCTCGACGTAGCCGCTGAAGGCGAAGTCGATCGGATCGGTCGCGGCCATCTGCTTCACGTCGGCGCCGGCGGCGAAGACGTGCTCGTCGCCGCCGAGCACGATCGCGCGCACCTCGCGGTCGCCGTCGAGCTCGCTCAGCGCCGTCATCAGCGCGACGACGAGCGGCTCCGAGAGCGCGTTGAGCTCGCGCGGCCGGTTGAGCGTGACGGTCGCGATCGGCAGCTCGCGCTCGACGAGCACGAACGGCGCTGCGGCCACCGGATCCGCGTCTCCTGTGCTCATGGCGCGAGCATCTCGGCGAGGTCGGCGGGGATCGTCGCGCCGGCGTTCGCGAGCGCGGTCAGGTAGACGCGGCGGCCCTCCTGCAGATGGTGGACCATCGCCCGCTCCGCGCCCGCCTCGTCGCCGGCGGCGATCGCCTCGGCGATCGGGCGGTGCAGCGCCGCGAAGCGCTCGCCGAGCTCGTCCGACCACCAGGCGGCGTCGGTCGGCGCGTGCCAGCCGAGCATCTCCGCGCGGCTCCACCGCACCGCCTCCAGCACGAGCGCGTTGCCGCACGCCTCGGCGATCCCGGTGTGAAAGCGCGAGTCGAGCGCGCGGAAGGCGCCGACGCTGCTCGCGCGCCCCTGCGCGAGCGACGCGATCGCGGTGCGCTCGGCGGGCGTCGCGCGGGCGGCCGCGAGCCGCGTCGCGAGCGGCTCGATCGCGAGGCGGAACTCGAACGCGTCGCGCACCGCCACGACGAGCCGCTCCAGCTCCGACACCTCGTGGTGCGGCTGCTCGCTCTGGTCCAGGACGGTCGTTCCGCCACGGCCGCGCGAGGTCGCGAGCAGGTGCTCCTCGCCGAGCAGCCGGACGGCTCTGCGGACCGTCATGCGCCCGACCGACAGCGCCTCGGCCAGCTCGCGCTCGCTCGGCAGCCGCGCGCCGGGCGGGTAGGTCCCGAGGGCGATCCGCCGGCGCAGCACGTCGGCGACGGCGAGGTAGGTGGGCCTGGCGGCGACGTCGACGGGATCCATGCCGGGATCGTCTCAGGCCGTGGACGGTGGCAGCTCCGTCGTCCGCCGGCGGCGGCCGAAGAGGTGCAGTTGGAAGGGCACGTGGCTGCGGCGCGGGTTGAGCGCCTCCTCGATCGCGAGGCCGACGAGCGTGGCGCTGAGGACGATGACCGCCACGAGGATGCCCGGCGGCAGCAGCGCCCACCATGCCCGCTGGGTGGTCGCCCCGCGCTCGTAGGCGTCCTCGATCAGCTTGCCGAGCGACGTCTGCGACGGGTCGCCGAGGCCGAGGAAGGCGAGCGCGGTCTCGGCGAAGATCGCGGCCGAGACGGTGAGGATCGTGTTCGCGACGAGCAGCGGCGCCGTGTGCGGCACGACGTGGCGGAAGATCGTGTGCAGGTGGCCGCCGCCGAGCGTGCGCGAGCGCCGCACGTAGGTGCGCTCGCGCAGCGACTTCACCTGTGCGCGGATGACGCGCGCGGAGGTGGTCCACAGCAGCAGGCCGAGGCTGAGGATGATGTGGAAGAGGCTCGGCCCCCATACCGCCGCCACGACGATCAGCAGCGGCAGCGCCGGGATGACGATGAAGTAGTCGGTGATCGCGGTCAGGACGAGGTCGATCGCGCCGCCGAAGTAGCCGGCGAGGATCCCGATCGTGCCGCCGACGACGATCGAGACGAGCGCCGCGCAGAAGCCGACCAGGAGCGAGACGCGGCAGGCCCAGATCAGCTGCGATACGACGTCGAAGCCCTCGTCGCTGAGGCCGAGCCAGTGTCCGGAGGACGGCGCCTGGTAGATCGGCCCGACCTGCTGGTCGGGAGGGTAGGGCGCGATCACCGGCGCGAGGATCGCGACGAGCGTGATCACGAGCAGCAGGCCGCCGCCGAACGCGGCGCCCGGACGCTCGGCGATCAGGCTGCGCACGCGCTGCAGGCCGCGCTTCATTCCGTCACCCGCGGATCGAGCTTGACCGCCAGCAGGTCGGCGACGAGGTTGAAGAAGACGACGAGGATCGTGAGCATCAGGAACGCCCCCTGCAGCATCGGATAGTCGCGCGAGCTGACGGCGCTGGAGATCGCGCGTCCGATGCCCGGGTAGGAGAAGACCGCCTCGACGAGGATCGTGCCGCCGGAGATGCTGCCGACGATCAGCGCGGTGAGGCTCACGATCGGCAGCAGCGCGTTCGAGAGCGCATGCCGCGTCAACAGCCGCATCGACGAGAGGCCCTTGGCGCGTGCGGTCAGCATGAAGTCCTCGCCGAGCACCTCGAGCATCGCGGAGCGCACGATGAACGCGTACTGGCCGAAGATCGAGAGCGCGAGCGCGGTGGCCGGCAGGATCATGTGCTGGAGGCGGTCCCCGACGGCCGTGAAGAACGACGGGTCGACCAGGAACTCGTCCGAGATCCCGCCGGAGGGCAGCGTGCCGGCGAAGACGAACAGCAGCACGAGGCCGATCCACTGCGTCGGCAGCGAGTAGGTCGTCAGCACGGTGAGCAGGCCGGGCCCCTCCAGTCGCGAGCTGCGCATCCATGCGAGCCCGACGCCGACGACCAGGCCGAGGGCGAGCGCCATCACGGTCGCGAGCGCGACCAGCGGCAGCGTGTTGAGGAACGCCGTCTTGAGGTTCGCCGAGACGAGCTGCTGGTTCGCGATCGAGACGCCGAGCCGGCCGTGCAGCAGGTTCCCGACGTAGTCGCCGAACTGCTGCGGCAGCGAGCGGTCGAGACCCGCCTGATGCAGCAGATGCTGGCGGTAGGCCGGGCTCGATCCCGGTCGCAGCGACAGCGCCGAGATCGGGCTGCCGGGCGCCGCGCGGAAGATCAGGAAGTTCGCGACCACGGCCGCGACGACGGTGACGAGCGCGAAGCCGATGCGCCGCACGACATGCCGGGTGCGCGTCATCGCCGCCTCGCGGAGCCGGCGTCGCTGGCCGTTTCGGGGCGCATGGCGCGAAGGTACCGCCGCCGCGCGCCCGCGGGCTGGTGGCGTCGGACGAGCTTGCCGACCGGTGTGGTGGGGCGTGCCAATCCGCTCATGGCTGCGTCCACGCCGCCATCTCGCGCAGCACCGTCGCGGCGGTGACGATCCCGTCGAGGAAGCGGTCCAGCTCGATGTTCTCGTTCGGGCCGTGGTTGCCGGCATCGGGGTTCGCGAGCGGGATGCCGAAGCAGGGGAGCCCGAGCGTGTCGACGAGCGGCGCGAGCGGAAGCGCGCCGCCGAGCGCCGGGACGACGGCCGGCTCGATTCCGGTGGCACGGGCGACGCCGGCGCGGATCGGCGCGCCGTAGGGCGAGCCGAGCGGCGTCAGCGCGGGCTCCATCGTGCCCGAGACGGTGAGCTGAACGTCCGGCGCGACGCGGGCGACATGGCGCTGCAGGCACGCGATGACGTGCGCCGTGCGCTGGCCGCGCACGAGGCGCGCGTCGCACTCGGCGATCGCGTCGGCGGGGATCACCGGGCGCGCGCCCGCGGCGCCGCCGTCGGTCCGCAGCGCGTTGATCGTGAGCGTCGGGTGGTGGGAGAGGCGCTCGGCGATCCCGCGGCTCGCCGGCGGGGCGAGCCGCGTCACGCCGATCTCCTCCATCGCCGCGGCGGCGGAGCGATCGAAGCGCGCGAGCAGCGCGGCCTCCTCGGCGCTGGGCGGCTCGACGCCGTCGAGGAAGCCGTCGACCGCGATCGCGCCGTCGGCGTCGCGCATCGAGGCGAGCAGCGCGACGAGCTGCGTCGCCGGGTCGGGCGCGACCCCGCCCCAGTTGCCCGAGTGCAGCGGGCGCTTGGCCCCCCGCGCGCGCAGCTCGAACAGCACGATGCCGCGCACGCCGTAGGTGACCTGCGGCCGCGCCGGGTCGCCGACCGGCCCGTCGCTCCACAGCGCGAGGTCCGCGCGCAGCTCGTCGCGATGGCGCAGCACGTCCGCGTCGAGGCTCGGGCTGCCGATCTCCTCCTCGCCGTCGAGCAGCACGACCATGTCGCATGGCGGTGCGCCGTCGAGCTCGGTGAGCGCCTCGATCGCGAGCACGTGCGCGAGGTGCTGCGCCTTGTTGTCGGCGGTCCCGCGGCCGTAGATCCGCCCGTCGCGCACGACGGCGCGGAAGGGATCGCTGTGCCAGGCCTCGCGCGGCCCGGCCGGCTGCACGTCGTAGTGCCCGTAGACGAGCACGGTGCGCCGCCCGGCGCGCCGCGGCGAGCGCGCGATCACGAGCGGGTGGCGCGTTCCGGCGTGCACGCGCGCGTCGAGGCCGACGCGCGCGAGCAGCTCGGCGGCGAAGCGCGCCGCCTGCTCGACGCCCTCGCCGGTGGCGCTGACGCCGCGGGTCGCGACGTAGCGGTCGAGCAGGTCGAGATGGCGCGCGCGGTGGCGCTCGACGTGGTCGCGCAGAGCGCGCAGCTTTTGGGCTCCATTTGAGTCCATATGCGGGGACGGTAGCAGCAGGTCGCTCCGAAAGATCGGACGCGCAGGCGCCAGGAACGCCGTCGTGCATGGGGATGCGTTAGAATGGGCTCGTAATGAGCCCAAACTCCTCATCGCTTGCGCCCGTGCCTGAAGCGGTCCTCGCCGCGCCGCGTGCCCGCCGACCGGCGCTGCGCGAGATCCGCCCGCTCGACGGCGAGCCCGCGCACGCCTGCACGATCGAGTCGCTCTGCGCCCGTCTCGGCGTCGAGCTGCTCGACGTCGACGTCGCGCCCGACGGGCTCGGCGTCCGGCTCGGCGAGGTCGCGCTCGTGGATCGCCTGCAGCCGCTGCAGCTCGGTCCCGGCGCGGTCGTGCTCGGCGTCGGCGTCGACGAGCAGCACGACGACGAGGCATGCGAGCTGCTCGAGCGCGCGGCCGCGGCCGGCGCCGCGGCCGTCGTGCTGCGTCGCGCGGCGCCGGGCGGCCAGGGGCTCTGCGCGCTTGCGCACGACCTGCGCGTCGCGCTGCTGCGCGCTCCGCGCCACACCGACTGGGGCGAGCTGCACGGGCTCGTGCGCGCGGTTGTCCACGGGGACGCGAGCGAGCCGGTCGCATGGGCGCCGCACGGCGCCGTCCTGACCGACCTGTTCGCGCTCGCCGACGCGCTCGCGGCGGCCACCCGCGGCATGGTGGCGATCGAAGACCAGCAGTTCCGCCTGCTGGCCTACTCGCACGGCGGCGCGTCGGTCGACGCGCGCTGGAGCGCCACGATCCTCGAGCGGCGCGCGCCGGCGCAGGAGCTGGAGCTGCTGCGGCGCGCGGGCGTGACCGAGCGCCTGCGCTGCTCCGACGAGGTGCTCGTGCTCCCCGCCGAGGGCGAGAGCCGCCCCCGGCGCGCGCTCGCGATCCGCTCCGACGACACGCTGCTCGGCTCGATCTGGCTCGCGCAGGGCGGCGAGCCGCTCGACGCGGCGGTCGACGACGCGATGCGCCACTGCGCGCGGCTCGCGGCGCCGCAGCTGCTGCGCGCGCGCGTGGCCGAGAGCCTGGAGCGCCGCTTCCGCGGCACCGTCCTGCGCGACCTGCTGCACGGGCGCGCGACGGCCGCCGGCGCGGCGGAGCTCGAGCTGCCGCGGGAGGGCGCCTTCACGGTGATCGCCTACGAGCCCGCCGGCCGCGCGCCGCTGACGCCGATCGTCAACGCCCGGCTCGTCGACCTGCTGACGATGCACTTCCACTCCTTCCGCCGGGAGGCGGCGGTCGTGGCGACCGGCGATCGCATCCACTGCCTCGCACACGGCGGCGCGGGCGACGGGGCCGGCTCGTGCGTCAGGATCGTGCGCGAGAGCCTCGCAGTGGTCGAGAGCGCGCTGCACGTCGCGCTCGTGGCCGGCATCGGCGCGACGGTCGCCGCGGTCGACGACGTGCCCGGCTCGCGCCACGGCGCGGAGCAGGCGCTGCACGTGGCGCGCCGGCGGGGCGCCGGCGTGGTCGAGGTCGAGGACGCGCGCGCCGAGTCCTACATGCTCGAGTTCGCCGAGTTCGTCGCAGCCCGCTCGGCGTCGTTGTCGCGTCCGCTGCAGACGCTGTGCGAGCACGATCGCGCGCATGCCACCGACTACGTCGAGACGCTGGGGGCCTACCTCAGGTGCCTCGGCGACTGCGTCGTCGCGGCAGCCGATCTGCACGTGCACCCCAACACGCTGCGCTACCGCCTCAAGCGGCTCGTCAAGCTGGCGGACATCGACCTCGCCTCACCGGACCAGCGCTTCGAGCTCGAGCTCGAGCTGCGCACGCTCCCCTTCCGCGCCCAGCGCTCCTAGCAGCGCGCGTCAGACCCGCGGGCAGGCGACTGAACGCCCGTTGCCGCGGTCGGTCAGCGGCGGCTCGAGCGAGCGGCACTCCTCCACGGCGATCGGGCAGCGCGGGTGGAAGCGGCAGCCGCTCGGCGCGTGGGCGGGATCGGGGATCTCGCCGGCGAGCACCTCGATGCCGCCGCTGCGCTCCGGGTCCAGGCGCGGCACCGCGGAGACGAGCGCGCGCGTGTAGGGATGCTGCGGTGCGCTGACGACGCCCGCCGTGGAGCCCTCCTCGACGACGCGGCCGACGTACATGACGGCGATGCGGTCGGCGTACTTGGCGGCGGTTGCGAGATCGTGGGTGATCAGCAGCACGCCCATGCCGCTGTCGCGCAGCGACCCGAGCAGCGCCATGATCTCCGCCCGCACCGAGACGTCGAGCATCGAGACGGGCTCGTCGGCGACGACGAAGCGCGGATCGAGCATCAGGCTGGCGGCGATCGCGACGCGCTGGCGCTGGCCGCCCGAGAGCTCGGCCGGGTAGCGGTCGAGGAACAGCTCCGGCGTCATGCCGACGCGAGTCAGCGCCTGCACGATGCGCTCGCCGCGCTCGGCGCGCGAGAGCTGGTGCGCATGGATCCGCAGCGGCTCCTCGAGGATCGCCCTGACGCGGCAGCGCGGGTCGAGCGCCTCGTAGGGATCCTGGTAGATCAGCTGCATCTCGCGCCGCAGCTTGCGCAGCCCCCGCCCGCCCGCGTCGGTGACGTCCGCGCCGCCGAAGTGGACGCTGCCCGCCGCGGCCGGGACCAGGCGCATCGCGACGTGTCCGGTCGAGGTCTTGCCCGAGCCCGACTCGCCGACGAGCGCGAGCATCTCGCCTGCGCGGATCTGGAGCGTGATCCCGGCGACGGCCTCGACGTCCGTGCTCGGCCGGTGTCGCAGGCGGCCGAGCACGCTCGAGCGCCCGGCATAGCGGACGGCGACGTCGCGCAGCTCGACGAGCGGGGCGGCGGTGGCGGTCATGCGGCGGCTCCTTCGCTCGGCGGCTCGTTGTGCCAGCACGCGGCCTCGTGTGCGACGCCGACGAGCGTGAGCGGCGGCTCCTGCTCCCGGCAGCGCTCGATCGCGACGTCGCAGCGCTCGCGGAAGCGACAGCCGACGACGGGCCGGTCGAGCTGCGGCGGAACGCCCGGGATGGGGTGGATCTGGTCGGGTCGCTCGATGTCCGGCGAGGCGGCGAGCAGCAGGCGCGTGTACGGATGCCGCGGGCGCGCGTAGAGCTCCCGCACGGAGGCGCACTCGGCGATCGCGCCGGCGTACATCACCGCTGCGCGGTCGCAGAAGTCCATCACGACCGGAAGGTCGTGGGTGACGAGCACGACGGCGATGCCGAGCTCCTCGGTCAGCCGCCGCAGCAGCTGGAAGATCTGCGCCTGGACCATCGTGTCGAGCGCCGTCGTGGGCTCGTCGGCGATCAGCACCTTCGGGTCGCACGACAGCGCCATCGCGAGCGCGGCGCGCTGGCGCATGCCGCCCGACAGCTCGTGCGGGTAGGAGTCGGCGCGGCGCTCGGGGATGCCGACGAGGCCGAGCAGCTCGCGCGCCCGCGCCCGCGCCGCGCGCCGGTCGAGGAACGCGTGCGCGACCATCGGCTCCACGATCTGCGCGAGCAGCGGCTGCACCGGGTTGAGCGAGTTCATCGCGCTCTGGAAGACCATCGCGACGTCGGTCCAGCGATGGGCGCGGCGCTCGCGCTCCTCGCAGGCGAGCATCTCGACGCCGTCGACGCGGATCGATCCGCGCACCTCGGCGTTCGCCGGCAGCAGGCCCATCATCGCGAGGATCGACGTGCTCTTGCCGCAGCCCGACTCGCCGACGAGCGCGAAGCGCTCCCGCGCCTGGATCGAGAGGTCGATCCCCTGCACGGCGTGCAGCGGCGCGCGACCGCGCCGCTCGAAGGTGACGTGGAGGTCGCGGATCTCCAGCAGCGCCGGGTCCTCTCGCGGCGGGGACCCGGGGCCGGGGGCGGGGTGGGTCGCCAGCGTCATCGGGGCGCCTCCAAGCGCTTGCAGTGACCGATCGTTCGGTAGCTTACTCGACGCGTCATGTCATGTCTCGAGCATCGCGGTTCTCACGGCGGGGACCGGGCGGGGGGCGGGGCGCCGCAGCGCGCCCCACCCCCCGGAGGAGTCCCGGCGGGGGTCGGGGGCTACTTCTTGTGGACGTCGACTGCGGTGTTGCGCTCCGCGAACCAGCCCAGCGGCGAGACGTCGAATCCGGTCCACGCGCTGTTGTACGCGTAGATGCCGCGGCCGTAGGCGAGGACGTTGTCCGCCTGGTGGTCGGCGAGGATCTGCTGGAGCTGATGGATCTGCGCTTCGCGCTTGGCGGGATCGATCTCCTGCTGCTGCTTGGCGTAGAGGGCGTCATATGCCTTGTTGCAGTAGCCCGAGAAGTTGAAGCTCCCGAGCGCTCCGCACGTCTCGTACGAGAGTGCGTTCGCCGGGTTGGTGGTCCCGGTGGCGACGAGCATGAACATGTCGGAGTTGTCGTTGGCGTAGTCGTTGCCCTCGACTGCGGCCAGCGCAGCCGGCCCGTCGAGGATCGACACCTTGACCTTGAAGCCGATCTTCTGCAGATCGTCCTTGACGATCGTCGAGGCGGCGCCCTCGGGGCCGCCGGGGTTCTGCAGCGCGATCAGCGTGAACTCCATCGGGCGGCCGTTGGCGACGCGGATCCCGTCGGCGCCGCGCTTGTAGCCGGCCTGGTCGAGCAGCTGGTTGGCGTGGTCGAGGTCGAACGCGGGCACCTCGATCGACGAGTCGTGCCAGTGGCCGAGCGCGCTCGGGACGAACGCCTGGGCGGCGGTCGCCGATCCGAAGTACGCGACCTGCACGATCCGGTTGCGGTCGATCGCCGCGTTGATCGCCTGCTTGACGAGCGGGTTCTGCAGCTCCTTGTGCTTGGCGTTCTTGTTCGTGTTGATGGTGAACAGCAGCTCGTCGAGCGAGTCGGGCTGCTGGATCGTGATGTTCGACTTGCCCTTCAGCGCCTTCAGCGAGGCAGGCGGCACTGGATGGGCGCCGTCGATCTCGCCGTTGACGAGGGCGTTCGTGAGCGCGTCGGGGTTGGAGTAGAAGTTGAAGCCGATCCGGTCGACGTGCGGCTTGGAGCCGTAGTAGCCCGGGTTGCGCTGCAGGATCGCGAACTGGTGGCGCTGGAACTTCGCGACGTAGAAGGGGCCGCCGCCGACGACCGGCGCGGCGTTCGCGAACGTCGTGAGGCCCTTGCCGTCCTTGCCGGTCGCGTACTTCGCGTAGATGTGCTTGGGCAGGATCGGGAACTGCGCCAGCTCGTCGACGCCGGCAGGGGACGGCGCGGTGAAGTTCACGACCACCGTGGCGGGATCCGGCGTCGTGGCGTCCTTGACGTCGGTGATCAGCGAGGCCAGATTGCCGCCGGCGCCCTTCGCGTACTTGAGCACCGTGTTGATCGTCCACGCGACGTCCGCGGAGGTCATCGGCTGGCCATCGGACCACTTGCCGTTCGTGTGGACCTTGAACGTCAGTTGCGTGTGCTTGGCGTTTGCCGTCCAGCTCGTGGCGAAGTCGGGCTTCACCTGCAACTGCGTGTCGTACGACGCCAGGCTCGGGTAGATCTGCACCTGGATGTACGTGGCGCCGGTCGCCACAGACGCGAACGGGTTCATGCTGTCCGCGTCCAGCAGCGTTCCGATCCGTACGATGCCGCCTGACTTGCCGGACGATCCACTGCTGCCGCAGCCGGCCACGACCAGCGCGGCGAGCACGAGCAGGGCCAAGATCGACGTACTTCCAACGCGTCGCTTACGACTCATTGCACCTCTCCTTGGGACATGTGGTGGATGTCGGTAGTCGACAATCCAACGCTGTCGCGAGGGTACGCCGGGCGGCGCGTCGGGCGGTGGTGCGCCGGTGAGGGATACGGCCCGGACCTTGTCTCGCGGCACAACGCACATGCTACTGTCGATCGTCGATTGTTGGCAATATTGCCGTGTCGTCGTCGACCGGGAGCACCGCCATGCCCAGTGAGAAGCCGTGCATCATCACCGCCGCGCTGACGGGGGTGCTGACGCGCAGGAGCCACAACCCCGCGCTGCCGTGCACGCCGGCCGAGATCGTCGCGGCGGCGATCGAGGCGCGGCAGGAGGGGGCGGCGATCGTCCACATCCACGTGCGTACCCCCGACGGCGAGCCGACGCACGACGTCGAGCTCTACCGCGAGATCCAGGCGGGCCTCGCGGACCAGGACCTGATCCTCAACTTCACGACGAGCTACATCCCGGACGGCTCGATGAGCGAGGAGCAGCGCTTCGAGCCCGTCAGCCTGCGCCCCGAGCTCGCGACCTTCAACAGCGGCTCGCTGAACTTCGGCGACATGCTGATCTACGAGAACTCGCCGGCCTTCATGGTGCGGATGGCCGAGGCGATGCGCGAGCACGGCGTGCGGCCCGAGTTCGAGGTCTTCGACACCGGCCAGATCGGCAACATCGCGCGGATGATCGAAGCAGGCCACTTCGAGCCGCCCTACTACTTCCAGTTCGTGACCGGCCCGAAGGGCGCGATGCCCTCCGACCCGCGGCTGCTGCAGCTCGCGATCGAGCTGCTGCCACCGCAGAGCGAGTGGGTCGCGCTCGGCGTCGGCGCCGGCCAGCTGCTGATGAGCACGCTCGGCATCCTGCTCGGCGGCCACGTGCGCGTCGGCTTCGAGGACAACGTCTACTACCGCCGCGGTGAGCTTGCGACCTCCAACGCGCAGCTCGTCGCGCGCGCCGCGCGGCTCGCGCGCGAGCTCGAGCGCGAGGTCGCCACGCCGCAGCAGGCGCGCGAGCTGCTCGGGCTCGCGCAGCGGCCCTAGGAGCCGGCCGACTCCCAGCCCGCGATCCCGGCGCGCGAGACGAGCCGCCCGCGCGAGCCGTCGGCCGGCGTCCCGAGCTGCAGGCGCGCGTGCTCGATCGACTTGACGATGTCGAGATGGGCGACGAGCGTTGCGACCGCGTGCTCCTCGTCGCCGGCCTCGATCGCCTCGATCAGCGGGACGTGCTCCGCCGCGACCTCGAGCGGGTCCGCGTAGGAGGCGTACTCGCTGGCGAACGTCAGCCGCACGGCGCCCGAGACCGCGCGGAAGGCCGCGACGATGTAGTCGTTGCCCGACTGTCGACAGAGCTCCTCGTGAAAGGAGACCTCGCGGTCGCTGAGCCCCGCGATGTCGTTGCGCTCCGCACGCGCGCGCATCTCCTCGACGCTCTTCCAGAGCCCGTCGGTCGGTGCGCCCGCCCGCGCGCAGAGGCGGATCGCGACGCCCTCGACGCCGGTGCGCAGGTTGTACATGTCGACGATGTCCTTCAGGTCGAGCTTGCGCACGAAGACACCGCGGTTGGGCGAGCCGACGACGAGGCCCTCGTCGCGCAGGCGGCGCAGCGCCTCGCGCGCCGTCCCGCGGCCGACGCCGACCTCCTCGGCGATGCGCGTCTCGACGAGCTGCTGGCCCGGCGGGAACGCCCCCCTCACGATCGCGTTGCGGATCGACGCGTGCGCGTCGTCGGCGAGCGAGCTGCGAACGACCTTGCGCAATGTGGTCATCGGCGCAGCCTAGCGCCACGCACGGCTGCTCACAATCGCCGACTGTTGACAATCAGCAGATGGCAGCCTACCGTTGGGACTCCCTGTCCCCTCGACGAAGGCGTGGAGCAATGGCAGATCCGGTGGTTCGTCACCCCAGCCCCCACGGGCCGATGTTCAGCGATCCCGTGGAGATCCGCGGTCCCGGCGCCTGGATCTTCGTCTCCGGCCAGGTCGGCCTCGACGCGGAGGGCCGCCTGCCGGAGGACTTCGCGACGCAGACGCACCTCTGCTTCGAGCACGTCCGCCGCTCGCTCGCGCGCGCCGGCGCGACGTTCGCGGACGTCGTCCAGATCCGCACCTACCTGACCGCGTTCGAGGCCGACTACGAGACGTTCAGCGCGATCCGCAGCGAGACGTTCGGGGCGTCCCTGCCGGCGAGCGCTGCCGTCGAGGTCACGAAGCTCGCGCTCGGCGCGTCGATCGAGATCGAGGCGATCGCCTTCCTTCCCGCAGATGGCGCCGCGGCCTGAGCGTCCGATCGACCGGCTCCTCGCCGCCGCCGGCTACGAGGACGTCGCCGCTCTGCGGACCCGGGGGGCGCTCGAGCCCGAGCGCCTGTGGCGCCACGTGCTTGAGCTGATCGACCTCGAGTGGGCGCACGTCCCCACGGCGACGCTCGACGACGAGATGGGCACGCCCTGGTCGCGCTGGTTCGCCGACGGGCGGCTCAACGCCGTCGCGACCTGCCTCGACCGCCACGTCGATGCGCGGCCCGACGCCGCGGCGGTCGTGTGGGAGGGCTGCGACGGCGCGACCTGCCGCTGGTCCTTCCGCGAGCTGCACGCCGCGACCGACGCGATCGCCGCACGTCTGCTCGACGGCGGCGTCGCAAGCGGGCAGGCGGTCGGCGTCTACCTGTCGGCCACGCCCGAGTGCGTCGCCGCGCTGCTCGCAGCGGCGAAGCTCGGGGCCGTCGCGGTGCCGCTCTCCGCATCGCTCGAAGAGCCGGAGCTCGCCGAGCGGCTGCGCTGCGTGCGAGCGGTCGCGCTCGTCACCGCCGAGCTCGACGCGCGCGACAGCCGCGGCGCGCACCTCGCGGCGACCGGCTGGTGCGCGGCGCAGGCCTGCCCGCAGCTGCACACGGTCGTCGCGGTCGCGCGCGGCGGCCGGGCGCGCGTGCGGGACACCGCCACGGTGCGCACGCGGATCCTCGAGAGCGAGCATCCGCTGTTCGTCGCGTTCCTGGAGGACTCGCTCGACGCGGGCGTCTACGTGCATGGCGGCTGGTTGGCGCAGAGCGCGGCGATGCTCGCGCTGCACACCGGCTGCGGCCCGGGCGACGTCGTCTGCTGGCCGGCGGAGATCGGCCAGATCGCCTTCCCATGGCATGTCTTCGGCGCGCTCGCGCACGGCGCCGCGATCGGCCTCTGCGAAGCCGCGGTCGAACGCCCGCGCGCAGGCGGGCTGTGGCGCTTCGCGCGCCGCCACGACGTCTCGATCCTCGCGCTCACCCCGGTGACCGCGGCTGCGCTGCGCGCCGGCGAAGCGCCGCGCGACGCGGCGCCTCGCGCGCTGCGGACGCTCGTCGCCGAGGACGACGCCTGGGACCGCGACGCCTGGACCGCGGCCGCCGACGCCGCCGCCTGCACGGGCAGCGACCTCGTGCGCCTCGTGTCCGGCCCGCATCTCGGCGGCCCGGTGATCGGCACCTACCCGACGGAGGTCGCCGAGCTCGAGTCGCTCGGCGGGGCCGCCTTCGGGATCGCGCTCGACGTCGTCGACGTTGACGGCCGCTCGCTGCGCGAGGAGCTCGGAGAGCTGGTCTCGCCCGCGCCGTGGCCGGCGATGACGCGTGGCCTGCTCGACGCGCCGCTGCGCTTCCTCGTGCACTACTGGAGCCGTCACCCGGAGACGTGGGCGCACGGCGTCTCGGGCGTCATGGCCGGCGATCGGCTGGTCCCGGACCGCCTGACGGATCCTGGTGCGGCGACGACCTGCTTGGCCTTGAGCGCGCGCTAGCGTCTGCTGTGTGACCGCGACGAGATCGCCCACGCTGGGTCACTGGATCGGCGGCCGCTCCGACGACGGCGCCGCCGACCGCTACACGGAGGTGACGGAGTCTGCGACCGGCGACGTCGCCGGGCGCGTGCCGCTCGCGACCGCGGACGACGTCGACCGTGCGGTGCGGATCGCCGCCGTGGCGGTGGCCGGCTGGGGCGCGACCTCGCTCGGCCAGCGCACGCAGGTGCTGTTCGCCTTCCGCGAGCTCGTCCATCAGCGGCGCGACGAGCTCGCGCGGCTGATCGTGCGCGAGCACGGCAAGGTGCGCTCCGACGCGGCCGGCGAGGTGCAGCGCGGCCTCGAGGTGATCGACTTCGCGTGCGGGATCGGGCAGCTGCTCAAGGGCGAGTTCTCCGGGCAGGTCTCGCGCGGCGTCGACTCCTACTCGCTGCGCCAGCCGCTCGGCGTCGTCGCCGGCGTCACGCCGTTCAACTTCCCCGTGATGGTCCCGCTGTGGATGGTCCCGGTCGCGCTCGCGTGTGGGAACGCGTTCGTGCTCAAGCCCTCCGAGCAGGTGCCGTCGGCCTCGCTGCTGCTGGCGCGGCTGCTGTCGGAGGCGGGCCTGCCCGACGGCGTCATGAACGTCGTGCACGGCGATCGGGTCGCGGTCGACGCCCTGCTGGCGCACCCCGGTGTCGCCGCCGTCTCGTTCGTCGGCTCGACGCCGATCGCGCGTCACGTCTACGCGACCGGCACCGCCCACGGCAAGCGCGTGCAGGCGCTCGGCGGCGCCAAGAACCACGCGGTCGTCCTGCCCGACGCCGACCTCGAGCTCGCCGCCGACGGCCTCGTCTCGGCCGGCTTCGGCTCCGCCGGGCAGCGCTGCATGGCGATCTCGGTCGCGGTGGCGGTCGGCGCCGTCGCCGAGCCGCTGCTCGAGCGCGTGCGTGCGCGCATGGCGCTGTTGAGCGTCGGCGACGGGACCGATCCGGCCGCCGAGATGGGCCCGCTCGTGAGCGAGCGCCACCTCGCGCGCGTGCGCGGGTACGTCGACGCGGGCGTCGAGGAAGGTGCGGCGCTGCTCGTCGACGGCCGCGGTCTCGTCGTCGCCGGGCGCGAGGGCGGCCACTTCATCGGCCCGACGCTGTTCGACCGCGTGCGCCCCGGCATGTCGATCTACGACGAGGAGATCTTCGGCCCGGTGCTGCTCGTCGTGCGCGCCGACAGCTACGACGAGGCGCTCGCGCTCGTCAACGCCAACCCCCACGGCAACGGCGCTGCGATCTTCACGAACGACGGCGGCGCCGCGCGCGCGTTCGAGCAGGACGTGCGCGCTGGCATGGTCGGCGTCAACGTCCCGATCCCGGTGCCGGCGGCCTACCACAGCTTCGGCGGCTGGAAGGACTCGCTGTTCGGCGACCTGCACGTGCACGGCCCCGACGGCGTGCGCTTCTACACCCGTGGCAAGGTCGTCACGCGCCGCTGGGCCGATCCGGCCCACCGCGGCGTCGACCTCGGCTTCCCGACCGCGCGCTGAGCTGCGGCCGCCTCGCGCAGCGCCGGCGTACGGCTGCACGGCCTGAGCGCTCAGCGTGCGCTCGCGGGCATGGGCGGCCGCCGCTGCGCCCACGGCCGTGCCCGCTCGAGCTGGTGCGCCAGCCGCAGCAGCGTCGCGTCGGCGCCGCAGCGGCCGATGACGTGGACGCCGACCGGCAGCCCGTCGGCGGTCCAGTGCAGCGGAACCGACATCGCGGGCGTTCCGGTCGCGTTCGCGATCAGCGTCCAGGGCGTGTAGTCGAGGTCGGCCACCCACCAGGCGCGCGCGCTGCCGTGCGAGGCGTTGAGGACGCCGAGCCGCTCCGGGGGGCGCGCGAGCGTCGGCGTGATCCAGGCATCGTGCCCGGCGAAGAACGGCGCGACCTCGCGCCGCAGCCGCAGCACCTCGTCGGTCGCGAGGCTCAGCTGCACGGCGCTGATCCCGCGCCCGTGCTCGACCAGCTCCCAGGTCGTCTGCTCGAGCGCCTCGCGCGGCAGCTCGGCGCCGCGGCGGCGCTCGAGCCGTGCGACCGCGCTCGCGTTCCCGACCGCCCACAGCGTCAGCATCGGCTCCAGGAATATCTCCGGATCGAGCCGGGGCGTCGCCTCGACGACCTCGTGCCCCAGCTCCTCCAGCAGGCGGGCCGTCGCTGCGACGGCCGCGCGGCACTCCGCGTCGACCGGTCCGCCGAACGGCGAGGCGTCGGACCAGCCGATCCGCAGTCGCGGCGGCTCGGCGAGCGACTCCGCGAGGTACCCGCCGACCTCGGCCGGCGCGCCCCCGGTCGCGACGTCGAGCAGCGCGGCGCTGTCGCGCACCGAGCGCGCCACGGCGTGCTCGGAGACGAAGCCGAGGACGCTGTCGTCCTGCTCCGTGCTCGTCAGCGCGCGGGTCGGCTTGAGCCCGAACAGGCCGCAGCAGGAGGCCGGGATGCGGATCGAGCCGCCGCCGTCGCTCGCGTGCGCCGCGGGCACGAACCGGGCGGCGACCGCGGCGGCCGAGCCGCCGCTCGACCCGCCGGCCGAGCGCGAGCGATCCCACGGGTTGCGGCAGGGCCCGAACAGCTGCGGCTCGGTCGTCGACTGGTTGCCGAACTCCGGGACCGTCGTGCGCGCGAGCACGATCAGTCCTGCGCGCTCGTAGCGGACGACGAGCGCGTCGTCGCGCTCGGCGACGTGCTCGCGCAGCGCGCGGGAGCCGTCCGTCTGGCGCACGCCGGCCTGCGCCATGCCGAGGTCCTTGATCAGGAAGGGGACCCCGGCGAGCGGGGCGTCGGGAAGCGGCCCGACCGCGCGACGGCGAGCGGCCTCGAACAGCGGGGTCGCGATGCAGTTGAGCTCCGGCCCGTCGCGCTCGATCCGCGCGATCGCGGCGTCGACGAGCTCGAGCGCCGACACGGCGCCGCTGCGGACCAGCTCCGCCTGCGCGAGCGCGTCGAGTGCGTCGTATGCGTCTGTGGTCATCGCGGCAACGTATCAGGAGAGGGAAGATTGCATTCATTCGCGGGCACAGAAGCCGGCGCGGCGCCGTGAACAGATCGCTGATCTTGGTCAAAAAAGCTTTCGCATGCTGGACATATCGGCCATCAGCTTGGCGCGGGAGCGAGGTCGCTGCTCTTGTCCGGAAGATCGCTCGGTGTTAGATTGCATTCAATGTTCGAGTCGACTGCAGCACAGGGCGAGGGCGGCCGGATCGCCGATCGGGCCGCGGACGGCTGGAGCAGCGCGAACGAGCTGGAGGAGCTGGTCGACGCGCTCGCGGTGGAGCTCGGCCGGCCGGTCGGCATCGACGACCAGCGTCATCGCGTGGTCGCCTACAGCCCGCACGAGGACGGCCGCGACGACGCGCGGGCGGCGGCGATCCTGCGGCGCCGCGCGTCCGAGGAGGCGATCCAGTGGTTCGAGCGACGCGGCGTGCGCCAGGCCACGACGGCGGTGCGCACGCCCGCGAACCCGTCGCTCGGGCTGGCGCGCCGCATCTGCATCCCACTGCGCCACGCCGACGTCGCGGTCGGCTACCTGTGGATCATCGACGAGCCGGCGATGGGCGACGAGCAGCTCGCGCGCGTCCTCGCCAGAGCCCGTCGCACCGCCGACCTGCTGCACCGCAACCAGCTGCTGAGGCGCCACGGACGCGCGCAGGAGGAGACGCTCCTGCGCGCCGTCGCCCGGGAGCCCCGCGAGTCCGCGCGCCGCGCCGCCGACGAGCTCGTCAGCGGCGAGCTGCTCGAGCCGGCGAGCGCCTACGCCGTCCTGGTGCTGCGGGCGACCGACGCCGCCGCCTCCGACCGCGACGCCGGCGAGGACGTCGGCGGGCAGCTCGCGGACTCGCTCGAGCGGCTGCGCCGAACGCTCGCGCCGCGCGGCGTCGTGACGGCGATGGTCGGGCGCGACGGGATCGCGGTGCTGGCGTGCTCCGCGGCCGACGACGCCCGTCGGCGCGGCGAGGCGCTCCACGCGCTCGCGCAGGAGATGCGCTGCGGGTCGGAGTTCGAGCGCGTCGTAGTCGGCATCCGCGAGGTGCGCTCGCTCGTGGACCTGCCGCAGGCCTGCGAGCAGGCGCGCACCGCGGCGTCCGTGGCCACGCGCGTCCGCGACGCCGGCGACGTGCTGCGGTGGGAGGAGCTGGGCAGCTACGCGACGATCGCCCAGGCCCGGCAGGCGGCGCATCCGGCCGACGCGATCCCCGAATGCATGGCGCGCCTGCTGCGGCTGCCCGACGCCTCCTGGCTCGTCGAGACGCTCGAGGTCTACCTCGAAGCTGCGACCGACGTCACCGCCACGGCGTCGCAGCTCCACATCCATCGCAGCAGCCTCTACCACCGGCTGCGCCGCATCGAGGCGATCACGGCGATGGACCTGCGGCGCGGCGACGACCGGCTGTCGCTGCACCTCGGGCTGCGGCTCTGGCGGATGGCCGGCTCGCCGGCGCTCGACGGCCGCGGGCACGCCCACATCTGTCGGCCGTCCGCGACCGCGGCGTGCGACACATGTGCGATGGAAACGCCGGCCGGCGGCCCTAGCCTCGATGCAGCCCGGCGGCAGCCCGTCGTCCCGGGTCGAACAGAGGAGACATCGACGTGAACGACAGCCCCTATCGGCCGGTCGCGCTGACCGCCGCGCTCACCGGCGGCGACGTGCTCCCGAGCCAGACGCCGTACCTCCCGAAGGGCGCGGTCGCGATCGCCGACGCCGCCGTGGCGGCGGCCGAGGCCGGCGCGACCTGCGTCCACATCCATGGACGCGACGAGCAGGGTCGCCCGAGCGCCGACCCGAAGCTGTTCGAGCAGATCGCCGGGTCGATCCGCTCGCGCAGCGACGTCGTGATCAACATCACCACCGGCGGTGCTCCGGGCATGTCGGTCGAGGACCGGCTCGTCGGCGTGCGCGCCGTGAAGCCCGAGATCGCGACGTTCAACCTCGGCACGATGAACTACGAGCCGTTCCCGAACCCCGACCGCTGGCCGCAGGTCTCCAGCGACTGGGAGCGCGCCGAGCTGGAGAACACCGGCAACGGCACGTTCGTCAACACGCTCTCCACGCTGCGCCTGTTCGGCTCCACGCTCGCCGAGCTCGGCGTGACGCCGGAGCTCGAGGCCTACGACCTCGGTCACATCAACATGGCCCGCTTCCTGCTCGACGAGGGCACGCTCGCCGGTCCGGTTCGCCTCCAGCTCGTGCTCGGCGTGCTCGGCGGGGCCGGCAAGACGGTCGAGGACATCGTGCTGCTCGCCTCCGCCGCCCGCCGCATCCTCGGCGACGACCTCGGTTCGCTCGGCGTCGCGACGGTCGGCTTCCCGGCGGAGTTCCGCGCGGCGGCGGTCGCCTTCTCGATGGGCATGGACTGCCGCGTCGGCCTGGAGGACAACCTGCGCTCGCGCCGCGACCGCGTCGCGGAGAGCAACGCGGAGCTGGTCGAGGTCGCGGTGACGCTCGCGGACGCGCTCGCGCGGCCGATCGAGCAGCCGGACGAGCTGCGCGCGCGACTCGGGCCGTGGGCGGCGGGTCGCGGAAGCGTCGTGGCGCCGTGAGCGCCGCCGCTCCCGCCGACGCCGCCGCCGCGACGGACACCTGCCTGCGCGGCAAGGTCGCGATCGTCACCGGCGGCGCCGGCGGCCTCGGCACCGCGGTCACGTCGTGCCTGCGCGCCGCGGGCGCGGAGGTGCTGCCGGTGGACCTCGCCGGCGAGGGCTGCTACGTCGCCGACGTCGCGACGCCCGAGGGCAACGAGGCGATGGTCGCCGAGGCGCTCGCGCGGCACGGTCGCCTCGACGTCCTCGTGCTCAACGCCGGCGTCCAGCACCGCGCCTCGATCGAGACGTTCCCGGTCGACGAGTGGCACCGGCTGCTCGACGTGATGGTGACCGGCCCGTTCCTCGCGATCCGCGCGGCGTGGCCGCATCTCGTCCGCGAGCCGGGTGGACGCGTCGTCGCCGTCGCCTCGACGTCCGGCCTCGCCGCCGAGCCGCTCAAGGCCGGCTACGTGACCGCCAAGCATGCGCTCGTCGGCCTGCTCAAGGTCGCGGCGCTCGAGGGGGCGCAGCTCGGCCTGACCGCGAACTCCGTCGCGCCGACGTGGATGGGCACGCCGCTGATCGAGCGGCAGGTCCAGGAGCAGATGCGCCTCCACGGCGAGAGCCGGGACGCGGTGATCGAGCGACTCACGGAAGGGCAGCCGGTCAAGCGCTTCCTCGACTTGATGGAGGTGGCCGAGACGATCCGCTTCCTCGCCACGCCGGCGGCGTCGGGGATCAACGGCTCCTGCATCCCGGTGGACCTCGGTGCGCTCGCGCAGGCATGACGCCGACATGTGTCGCACGCGATCGGCGTCAACGTCGTCGGCGTGTCCGATGAATTCACCTCGGGGCGCTCATAGCCTCGGCGGAGGCGGCGCCAGGATCGCCGCCCGGTCATCCGCGCGTGGTGCCGCGGGTCCCCCAATCGACGGACGAAGTGGAGGAGTACTGCCATGAGACAGGCCAGAAGCTGGCTCCCGATCGCGCTCGCCGCGTGTGCGCTCCCGCTGGGGCTGAGCGCATGCGGCGGATCATCGGGCACGAGCACGTCCGCAAGCGCCGGCGGCGCTTCGCCGGGGTTGATCGGACCGTCCGTCAACGACGTGCCGAAGAGTCCGACGCGCGGCGGTCGGGTGCGCTGGGTCATCTCCAGCGAGCCGGACTCCTACGACGTGACGAACACCTACTCCGGCTTCTCGTGGAGCATGGCCTACCTCGTGTGCAACGGCCTGATGACCTACCCCGACAAGGGCGGGGACACCGGGCTCCAGCCGGTTCCGGACCTCGCGGCCGGCGCGCCGAAGGCGAGCGCGGACACGAAGACGTGGACGTTCACGCTCAAGCAAGGCGTGCACTTCTCCAACGGCAAGGTCGTGACGCCCGCGGACGTCAAGGCGACGTTCATGCGCATGCTCAACCCGAAGTCCTCCGGCGACACGATCGGCTACTTCCTGCCGATCGCCGGCGCGCCGGCGTACAACGCCGGCAAGGCGACCGATCTGCCGGGCATCACGATCTCCGGCCAGCAGATCACCTTCCACCTCACCAAGCGCGTTCCGACGTTCCCGCTGCGGCTCGCGCTGCGCACCGCATGCGTCGTGCCGAAGGGCACTCCCCCGACGCCGCAGACCACGAACGTGCCGCCGACGACCGGCCCGTACATGTACGCGAAGATCGTGCCGGGCCGCTCCGCGACGATGGACCGCAACCCCTACTACGCCGACGAGGTCAAGGCTGGCCTGATGCCGGACCGCGGGTTCGTCGACGGGTATGACATCAGCGTGGGCGGAAGCGACACGCAGGCGAACCTGGCGATCCAGGCCAACCAGGCCGACGTGTCGGCCAACCGCTCCGGCTCGATCGCGCGACTGGCCGCGAACCCCAAGTACAAGTCGCGCATCGTCAGCTTGGCGCTGCCGGAGGTCGCGTACTTCTGGCTCAACCCGCACGTCGCGCCGTTCGACAACGTCAAGGTGCGCCAGGCGATCAACTACGCGATCGACCGCGAGGCGATCGTGAAGGTGCTCGGCGGCAGCCTCGTCGAGTCGCCGTGGGGCCAGGTCCTGCCGCCCTCGTTCCCCGGCGTGGACGCGGCCGACGGCTACCCCTCGAAGCCCGACCTCGCCAAGGCACGCGCGCTGATGAAGGCCTCCGGCGTGCACACGCCCGTGACGACCACGCTCTACAACGTCCAGGGCGAGCCGTACACGAGCATGGGCACCGCGGTCCAGCAGATGCTCGCGCAGATCGGCATCAAGCTCAACGTACGCGCGCTGCCAGGCTCGGCGCTGGTCCAGTACGTCAGCAACGCCAAGAACGCCGCGCCGATGGGCCTGTACTTCTGGCAGGCGGACTACCCCGACGCCGAGGGCTTCGAGTACCCGCTGCTGTGCGGGTGCGAGGAGGTCGGCGGCAGCAACTACGGTCACTACAGCAACCCGGACGCCGACCGCATCATGCAGCAGGCGGTCACGACCCCGCTCGGGCCCAAGCGCAACGCGCTGTGGGAGCAGGCGAACAAGGTCCTGACGGCGGACGCCGCATGGGTGCCGCTCGCGCTGGATCGGTGGATCGACATCTTCTCGAGTCGCTACCACGCCTTCCTGCTCTCCAACGCGATGGGCGGGGCGGCGGACTACGCCGTCGGCTACCTCGACAAGTAGCGCGGAGCCGGATCGAATGACCACCGAACGAGCACGGCGATGATCGCCTTCCTGTTGAAGCGCGTCGCATGGGCGATCGGCGTCGTGCTCGTTCTGACCTTCATCACCTACCTGATCTTCTTCCCGGGCCTGCGCGCAGCCGGGCTCGACCCGGCGCGACTGGCGACGAACAAGACCTCGACGCCGCAGACGGTCGCCAACGCGCGCAAGTTCCTCGGACTCGACCATCCATGGACGTATCAGTACGGCACGTTCCTGCTGCGCCTCGTGCGCGGGCCCTCTCCGCTGGAGCAGGAGGTCTCCTCGGGCCAGGCCGACCGCCTCGGCTTCTCGTTCCGCAACCGCCTCGGTGTGGGGCACCTCGTCGTCTCGCGCTTCGCCGTGACGCTGGGGCTGGTGCTCGGCGCAGCCGTGCTGTGGCTCGGCTTCGCCGTCTTCTTCGGCGTCGCTGCGGCGCTGCGCCCCCGCGGCTGGATCGATCGCGCCTGCTCCGTCTTCACCGGCGCGCTCGCCGGCGTCCCCGTCTACCTGATCGGCTTCACGCTCCTGTACCTGGTCGCCTACGTGCCGACGACGGGCTCGTTCCTCGGCCTCCACTTCGGCTCGTTCACCCTGCTCCCGCTCGTCGGCTACTCGTCGTTGCGGCTGTCGGACCCGTGGCCGTGGGCCCAGCATCTGATCCTGCCGTGGATCGCGCTGGCGCTGGCGATGGTGACGCTGTACTTCCGCCTGATGCGCGCCGAGATGCTGAGCGCGCTCGACCAGGACTACGTGCGCACGGCACGCGCGAAAGGGCTCGACGAGCGCCAGATCGCGCTGCGCCACGCCCTGCGCAACGCGCTGCCGCCCGTCGCGACGCTGTTCGGGCTCGACTTCGGCATCCTGCTCGGCGGCGTCGTGCTCGTCGAGACGGTGTTCGGGATCCCCGGGCTCGGCAGCCTTGCGCTCACGTCCGTGCTGAACCTCGACGTGCCGACGGCGACCGGCGTGATCTTCTTCGCCGGCGTCCTCGTGGTCGTCGTCAACCTCGCGGTCGACGTGCTCCAGGCGCTGCTCGACCCGCGCGTGCGCTACGCATGAGCAGCCTGCGCCGTAAAGAGCGGGAGGTCGCCGCGGGCGACGCCGACGCCGACGTGCTCGGCGCGATGGCCGGCGCGCTGACGGGCGGCGAGGTCTCGGGAGCCGACGCGACGACCGCCAGCTGGCGCGACGTCCGCACGCGCTTCGCACGCGACCGCGTCGGCGTCGGCGCGCTGGTCCTGCTCGGCGCCATCGTCCGCTTCTGCCTGGCCGCGCCGCTGTTCGCGGCGCTCACCGGCCATGCCGTGAACCTGCAGGACTACAACGCCCTCTCGGCCGACGGCCGGCCGCTCGGGCCGTTCTCGAGCGGCTATCTGCTCGGCACCGACTCCAACGGCCGCGACCTGCTCGTGCGGCTCGCCTACGGCGGCCGCGTCTCGCTCGCGATCGCGACGACCGCGACGCTGGCGACGCTGTTCGTCGGCGTCACGCTCGGCATGCTGGCGGGCTACGCGCGCGGGTGGCTGGACACGATCGTCTCGCGCGTGATCGAGGTGACGATGGCGTTCCCCTTCCTGCTGTTCGCGATCGCCCTCTCGATCGTCGGCCAGCACGTCTTCCCCTCCACGTTCGCCTCGGCCGCGATCATCGTGGTGATCATCACGACGTTCTCATGGTTCTACCCGGCGCGCATCGTCCGCGCCCAGGTGCTGTCGCTGCGCGAGCGCGAGTTCATCCAGGCGGCGCGCATGCTCGGGCTCCCGAGCCGGACGATCGTCGCGCAGCACGTGCTGCCGCACGTGCTGCCGAACGTGCTCGTGCTGGGGAGCTACCTCGTCGGCATCAACATCGGCGTGGAGGCGGCGTTGAGCTTCCTCGGCGTCGGCCTGCCGACGGGCACTCCCTCGTGGGGCACGATGATCCAGTCGGCGTCGAGCGTGTACCTGACCTCGCCGTGGCTGATGATCGCACCGGGCGCGATGCTCGTCGCCACGACGCTTGCGACGAACGTCCTCGGCTCCTCGCTCAACGATGCGATCGAGCGCCGGTAGGGAGGCGGAGGCGATGACGACCACGATCGATCCCGTCCGCCCGGTGCTGGAGGTCTCGGACCTGCATGTCGCGTTCGCCACGCGCCGGGGCTGGTTCGAGGCCGTGCGCGGCGTCGACCTCGCGCTCGCCGCCGGCGAGACGCTCGCGCTCGTCGGCGAGTCGGGCAGCGGCAAGAGCACGCTCGGGCTCTCGCTGATGGGGCTGCTGCACCCCACGCGCAGCCGCACGAGCGGGAGCGTGCGGCTCGAGGGGCGCGAGCTCGTCGGTGCCGCGCCGGCGGAGCTGCGCGCGCTCCGCGGCCGCGAGATCGCGATGGTCTTCCAGAACTCGATGACGGCGCTGAACCCGGTCCACCCGGTCGGGCGCCAGGTCGCGGAGGCGATGCTGCTGCACCAGGACGTGACGCGGCGCCAGGCGCGAGCGCGCGCGGTGGAGCTGCTCGGCGAAGTCGGGATCGCCGACCCCGCGCAGCGTTCGCGCGACTACCCGCACCAGCTCTCGGGCGGGATGCGCCAGCGCGTGATGATCGCGATCGCGCTCGTCAACGAGCCGAAGGTGCTCGTCGCGGACGAGCCGACGACGGCGCTCGACGTCACGACCCAGGCGCAGCTGCTCGAGCTGATCGGCGACCTCCAGCAGCGCCTCGGCATCGCGGTGCTGCTGGTGACGCACGACCTCGGCGTCGCGGCCCGGATCGCCGAGCGCGTCGCGGTGATGTACGCCGGCAAGATCGTCGAGCGCGCGCCGAGCGAGCCACTCTTCCGGCATCCGCGCCATCCGTACACCTGGGGGCTGCTCGGATCGATCCCCGGCGGGGGCGCGACGCGGCACCGGCGCCTCGACGCGATCCCGGGCAGCCCGCCGGCGTCCGCGTACCCCAGCGGCTGCCCGTTTCACCCCCGCTGCGCCCATGCCTTCGACGCGTGCGCGACGACCGTCCCGGAGCTGCGGCCCGCCGTGGACCCGCGGCACGAGGACGCGTGCCTGCTCGCCGCCGAGGTCAAGGACCGCATCGGCGCGGAGCGCGGCATGCGCGTCGAGCAGCGCGGCGGCACGCGGCCCGTCGAGTCCGGCGCCGTCGGAGGGGAGCGAGCATGACGCTTGTGGACGGTGCCCCGCTGCTGGAGGTCGAGGACCTGGGGAAGACGTTCGCGAGCCGGGGCGTCCTGCCGGGATGGCGTGCACGCACGCCGGTCGAGGCCGTCAAGGGCGTGTCGTTCTCCGTCCGGCGCGGCGAGACGCTCGGGATCGTCGGCGAGTCCGGCTCGGGCAAGTCGACGACGATCTGCTGCGTCGCCCGGCTCGAGCAGCCGACGAGCGGCCGCGTCGTCTTCGCGGGCCGCGAGCTGACGGGGATGGGGATGCGCGAGCTGCGCCGCGCGCGCCGCCGCATGAGCATGATCTTCCAGGACCCGTACGGGTCGCTGAACCCGCGCCACGACGTCGAGCGGATCCTCGGCGAGCCGCTGGAGCTGCGCGGCATGGACGGCGCCGCGCGGCGCACGCGCACGCGCGAGCTGCTCGAGCTGGTCGGCCTCGATCCCGCTTGCGTCGAGCGGCGCCCCGACGAGTTCTCCGGCGGGCAGCGGCAGCGGATCGGCATCGCGCGCTCGATCGCGCTCGAGCCCGAGCTGATCCTCTGCGACGAGCCGGTCTCCTCACTCGACGTCTCGGTGCAGGCGCAGATCCTCAACCTGCTCGCGGAGCTGCAGGAGCAGCTCGGGCTCACGTACGTGTTCGTCAGCCACGACCTCGGCGTCGTGCGCCACATGGCCGACCGGGTGATCGTGATGCGCCGCGGCGAGATCGTCGAGCAGGGCGCGATCGACGCCGTCTACGACGCGCCGAGCCACCCCTACACGCGCGAGCTGCTGGCGGCGGTCCCCGAGCTCGTGCCGGTCGGCTCCGGACACGACGGATGACGGTCGCGCTCGACGCCGGCCTGCGCATCCCGATGCGCGACGGGGCCGAGCTGGCGGCCGACCTGTATCTGCCGGCGGGGACCGCGGAGCCGCGCGGGACGGTGCTCGTGCGCACGCCGTACGACCGCGCCGTCTGGCGCCCGGGCGCGAAGGGCGCGGACGAGGCGGAGCTGTTCGCCGGCGAGGGCTTCGCGGTCGTCGTCCAGGACGTGCGCGGGACGGGCGAGTCCGACGGCGAGTTCCACGTCTTCCGCCACGAGCGCGACGACGGCTACGAGACGGTCGACTGGATCGCGCGCCAGCCGTGGTCGAACCGCCGCGTCGGCACGTTCGGCTGCTCCTACCTCGGCGAGGTCCAGGTGCTGCTCGCCACGACGCGCCACCCGTGCCACGTCGCGATGGTGCCGATGGCGAGCGCCGGCGCGCTGCACGAGTTCGGCGCGCGCGTCGGCGGCGCCGTCGACCTGCTCGACACGGTCGCGTACTTCGCCAGCCACGGCGCCACGCGCGAGCGGCGGTCGCGTCCGGAGATCGACGTCGAGCGGGCGGTCTGGACGCTGCCGCCGTCGCGCGCGATCGCCGACGCGGGCGGTCCGGTGTCGGACTTCGAGCAGATCGTGCTGAGCGAGCCGGGCGACGCGTGGTGGATCGAGGTGACGCGCCAGGTGACCGACGAGGACCGCTTCGACGTGCCGGCGCTGTTCCTCGACTCCTGGTACGACCAGCGGCCGGCGAAGACGCTCGCGCTGGCCGAGCGGCTGCGGGCGACCTCGTGCTCGCCGGCGGCGCGGCGCAACCAGTTCGTCGTGATCGCGCCGGGCACCCACTGCGCATGGAGCAAGCTCCGCGAGCGCACGCTCGTCGGCGAGCTGGACGTCGGCGACGCGCGCTTCCCGCTCGAACGCCTGTGGGTCGCGTGGTTCCGCCACTGGCTCGACGCGGCCGCGCCGGGCGACTTCCCGCTCGCGCCGCTCACCTACTACACGATCGGCGCGAACGCCTGGCGCACCGCGCCGTCGTGGCCCCCGCCGGGCGGCGCGTCGCTGACGCTCGCGCTCGCCGGCGACGGCGACGCCGCGCAGCCCGGCCGCGCCGGGCGGCTGGTGCAGGGAACGGTGGACGAGGACGGCCACGACGCCTACGTCTACGACCCCGAGGACCCGTGCCCGACCGTCGGCGGGCTGTCGTACTACCCGGGACTCGGGGTGGCCGGCGCGGCCGACCAGCGCCCCCTGCTCGCGCGCTCCGACGTCGCGGTCTACCTCGGCGACGTGCTCGCGCACGAGCTCGAGGTCACCGGCGAGCCGCGCGTCGTCATCTGGTTCAGCAGCAGCGCCGAGGACACCGACCTCGTGCTCAAGCTGCTCGACGTGGATCCCGGCGGCCGCGCGCTCAACGTCACCCAGACGATCCTGCGGCTGCGCTATCGCGACGGGCTCACGCGCCCGCGCGCGCTCGTCCCCGACGAGCCGGAGCGCGTCACGGTCGAGCTGGGGGCCGTCAGCTACCGGCTGGCGGCGGGCCACCGCATCGGGCTGCTGGTCACGAGCAGCAACTTCCCCGCGCACGACCGCAACACCAACACCAACCTGCCGCTCGACCGCGCGGCGCACTGCCTGCGCGCGACGAACCGCATCCACCACGGCCCGTCCGCGCGCTCGGAGCTGCACCTGCCGATCGCCGCGGCCGCGTCCGCCTGCGACACCTGATGAACGGTCGGGGGGACAAGTTCGGGCGAGTGTCGGGCGACTGGGCGGGCGGCCGCGGCGACACTGGAGGCATGGCTCCGGCGGACCCCGTGCAAGGGCAGGTCGACGCGTACAACGCGCGCGACGTCGAGGCCTTCCTCGCGTGCTACGCGCCCGACACGGAGATCTTCTCCGACCCGTTCGCCGCGCCGGAGCTCCGCGGCACCGCCGCGATCCGCGAGCGCTACGCGCGGCTGTTCGAGGCGGAGCCCGGCCTCCACTGCGAGATCCGCGTGCGCGTGCGCGCCGGCGCCTGGACGGTCGACGAGGAGCTCGTCGCGCGCTCGACCGGCGCGATCCACTGCCTCGTCGCCTACCACGTCGCGGACGGCCTGATCGACCGCGTCCTGTTCCTCGACACGCCCGCGGCGCAGGCATGACGATCGAGGGCTCGCGGCTCACCGCCCCGGAGGTCGTCCTCCAGGACGCGGCGCTCGCCGACGGCCGCGGGCCGCGGCTGGCGCAGCGCGTCAGCGTGCTCGTGCGCGACGGGCGGATCGCCGGCCTGTGGCAGGGCGAGCCGGACCTGGCCGGGCTGCGCGACGTCGTCGCGATCGACGCGAGCGGCGCGACGCTCGTGCCCGGGCTCGTCGACATGCACGGCCACGTCGCGCTGTCGGGCGGCGCGCGCCACCGTGATCGGCTGACGGACGACACCGAGACGATGCTGCGCGTCGCCGAGGAGAACGGCACCGCGGCGTTCGCGTCCGGCGTGCGCTGGATCCGCGACCTCGGCTCCTCGATGCGCACGGTCGACGGAGCGGCGCCGGCGCCGCTCGCGGTGACGCTGCGCGACCGCTGGCGCGCCCGCGCCGACCGGCCGGTCGTCGTCGCCGGCAGCACCTGGATCACCTGCCCCGGCTACCTCGGCGACGGCGTCGGGATCGACGCGCCCGACGGCGGCGCGCTGCCCGCGCTCGCCCTGGCGCAGCTCGAGACCGGCGCCGACTTCGTGAAGCTCTACCTCGAGGGCCCCACGCCCGAGGCCTGTCCGTGGACGGTCGAGGAGGTGGCGCGCGCGGTGAAGGCGGTGCACGCCGAGGGGCGCAAGGTCGCCGTGCACGCGGTCTCGCACGCGGCCGCGCAGGTGGCGGCTGCGGCCGGCGTCGACACGCTCGACCACGGCTTCGAGCTCGACGACGAGATCGCGCGCACGATGGCGGGCAACGGCGTGGCGCTCGTGACGACGCTGTCGGCGCTGCGCGCGTTCTGCGACTACGGGACGCTCGCCCCCTGGACGCGGCACGGGCCGCTGCTCGAGGAGCGCCGCGAGCAGCTGCGGGTCGCGGGCGAGAGCGTCGGCGTGGCGCTGGCGGCCGGTGTCACCGTCGTGGCCGGCAGCGATCAGGGCGGCGGCAGCGTGCGCGCCGGGCACCTGGCGCTGGAGCTGGAGCTGCTCGTGCAGGCGGGCATGTCGCCGGTCGACGCGCTCGCCGCCGTGACGTGGCGCGCCGGCGAGGTGCTCGGCATTCCCGCGGCCGGCCGGATCGAGGTCGGCGAGCCGGCGACGTTCCTGCTCGTGCACGGCAATCCGCTCGAGGACCCGTCCGCCCTCTGGCGCGTCTGGCTGCGCGCGGGCGCGTGAACGAGCGCGGTGGAACGTCCACCCCATGATTGAATTCAGACTGCATTGAGCCCGCCCGATCCGATGACCGCCTCCCCGCCCCGCTACGTCCTGCGCGTCGAGGAGATCAGCGCCGTCCTGCGCACGGAGATCGTCGAAGGGCGGCTCGCCCCCGGCTCGCACATCCATCAGGAGGCCGTCGCGCAGCGGCTGGGCGTCAGCCGCGTCCCCGTTCGCGAGGCGCTGCTGCAGCTCGCGAACGAGGGCCTCGTGACGCTCGTGCCCAACGCCGGGGCCCACGTCTCGACGCTCGACCTCGCCGAGCTGCACGAGATCTACCTGCTGCGCGAGCGCCTCGAGCCGTTCCTGCTCGCGACGAGCTGCCTGCGACTGGAGCAGGCCACGCTCGCGCAGCTCGCCGAGCTCGCCGCCGAGATGGAGCGTCTCGTCACCGTCGTCGACGGCGACGAGCGCTGCTCCGACGAGTTCGCGTGGCTGGAGCTCGACCAGCGGTTCCACCAGCTCACGTTCGTCGGCGCCGACCTGCCGCACTTCCGCGCGCTGTCCGAGGGCTTCTGGAACGCAACGCAGCGCTACCGGCACGCCTACATGCTGCTGCCCCACCGCTACGAGATCACGCACCGCGAGCACGCCATGCTGCTCGACGTGATCGACCGGCGGGCCGCCGCCGACGCCGAGGGTCTGCTGCTGATGCACATCCGTCGCACGCGCGTGACGCTCGAGGCCCACCCGGAGTTCTTCGACGCGGGCCGGCTGGAGGCCGCCGCGGACGTCTCGCCGGACGCCGGATGAGCTGGGCGCGATGACCGCTCCTCCGATCACCGATGCGCCTCCGCGCCTCGACGTGCTGCAGGCCGTCGAGAGCCGCGTGCTGTGGCTCGCGACGTCGATCGTGCACCACGCGAACAAGGTGCGCAGCACGTCGTCGGGCGTGAAGGTCGGCGGCCATCAGGCGTCGTCGGCCTCGATGGCGTCGATCATGACGGCGCTGTGGTTCCAGCATCTGCGCGCGCCGGACCGCATCTCGGTCAAGCCGCACGCCTCGCCGGTGCTGCACGCGATCGAGTACCTGCTCGGTCAGCTCGACGGCAGGTATCTGACGACGCTGCGCGAGTTCGGCGGGTTGCAGTCCTACCCCTCGCGCTTGAAGGACCCGGTGCCGGCGGACTTCTCGACGGGCTCGGTCGGCATCGGCGCGACGGCGACCGTCTGGAGCGCGCTCGCGCACCGCTATGTCGCCGGCCACTTCGACGTGCCGCAGGGCGGCCGTCAGATCGCGCTGCTCGGCGACGCGGAGCTCGACGAGGGCGCGATCTGGGAGGCGCTCGTCGATCCGGTCGTTCCGCGGCTCGGCGAGCTGCTGTGGATCGTGGACCTCAACCGCCAGTCGCTCGATCGCGTCGTCCCGGACATCGCCTACGGCCGCATCGCCGGGATGTTCGAGGCGGCCGGCTGGCACACGATCACCGTCAAGTACGGGCGGCGGTTGGAGGGGCTGTTCGAGCGCAGCGGCGGCGCCGCGCTGCGTCGGCGGATCGACGGGATGGGCAACGAGGAGTACCAGCGGCTGCTGCGCTCGCCCGCCCGCGAGCTGCGCGAGCGGCTGCCCGGCAGCGGGCGCGGCCGGCGCGAGCTGGAGCGACTCGTCGCGGACCTGGAAGACGACGAGCTCGTCGCCGCGGTGCGCGACCTCGGGGGCCACGACCTGCGGCTGCTGCTCGACGCCTACGCCGAAGCGGACGCCGTGACGGACCGGCCGTCGGTGATCTTCGCCTACACGATCAAGGCGTGGCGGCTGCCGACGCAGGGCCACCCGGCGAACCACTCGGCGCTGCTCTCCAACGCGCAGTGGGAGGGGCTGGCGAGCGAGCTGGGCGCCGACGCGGCGGATCCCTGGGCGCCGTTCGAGCCGGACTCGCCGGAGGCCGAGCTGTGCCGCCGGGTCGCGGCACGCCTGGAGCGCGAGCCGCGCCCGCAGGTCGAGCCGCCGGCCGTGCCGGCCGACGTCGGCCGCTCCCATGCGGGCACCGCCTCGACGCAGCAGGCGTTCGGCCGCTTCTTCGTCGACCTGGCGCATGGCGCCCCGGAGGTCGCCGAGCGGGTCGTGACGGTGAGCCCGGACGTGGCGTCCTCGACGAACCTCGGTGGCTGGCTCAATCGCGTCGGGATCTGGCATCCCGGTCAGCGGATCGACTGGTTCGCCGACGACACCGACACGCTCGTGCGCTGGCGCGAGAGCGAGCACGGCCAGCACGTCGAGCTCGGGATCGCGGAGGGCAACCTCGTCGGACTGCTCGCCGAGCTGGGGTGCACCTGGTCGCGGGACGGTCAGCCGCTGCTGCCGATCGGCACGCTGTACGACCCGTTCGTCAACCGCGCGCTGGAGCCGTGGTCGTTCGGCATGTACGCGGGCGCGCAGTCGATCCTCGTCGGCACGCCGTCGGGGGTGACGCTCGCACCGGAGGGCGGCGCGCACCAGTCGATCACCACGCCGTCCGTGGGCCTGGAGCAGCCGCGCTGCATCGCGTGGGAGCCCGCCTTCGGGCAGGACCTCGAGTGGGCGCTGCTCGACGCGCTCTCGCGGCTCGGTCGGCCCGGCGGCTGCTCCGCCTACTTCCGCCTCTCCACGCGCCCGCTCGACCAGGCGCTCGCCACCGTCCCCGAAGACCCGCAGGCGCGCGAGCAGCGCCGCCGCCTGGCGCTCGCGGGCGGCTACCCGCTGCGGCGCGCGGACGGCGCGCCGGCGGTGAGCCTGGTCGGCGTCGGTGCGATGCTGCCCGAGCTGCTCGCCGCCGCCGACGAGCTGAGCGCCGCGGGGCATGCGGTCGACGTTGTCTGCCTCACCTCGCCGGATCTGGTCTTCCGCGCGGTGCAGGCCCGGCGGGGCCTGAGCGATCGCGACGACGCGATCCTCGACGAGCTGTTCCCGGCCGCGCGCGCCGCGCCGATCGTGACGGTGCTCGACGGCCACCCGCACACGCTCAGCTTCCTCGGCGCGATCCGGAACGTCCCGATCACCTGTCTCGGCGTCGACGACTTCGGCCAGTCCGGCGACGTCGAGGACCTCTACCGCTGCTTCGGCATCGACACCGACACGATCGTCGGCGCCGCAGTGGACCTGCTCGCATGACCGACATCACGATGCCCAAGCTGTCGGACTCGATGGAGTCGGGCACGATCCTCAGCTGGCTCAAGGCCGACGGCGCGGCGATCGCCGCCGGCGAGGAGCTCGTCGAGATCGAGACGGACAAGGCCACGATGACCTATGAGGCGCCCGACGCCGGCACGCTCTCGATCGTCGCCGCGGTCGGCGAGCCGCTCCCCGTCGGCGCGGTGATCGCGCGCATCGGCGCAGGCGCCGAGGTGCCCGCAGCCGCCGGCGACGTCTCGGCGGCCTCCGAGCCGGCGCCCGCAGCCGCCGCGACGCCTGCCGCGCCGGCGCGCCACGGGGCGACCGGCGACGGCCGCGCCGCCGCGGCCACGGCGACGCCGATCGCGCGCCGGCTCGCGGCCGCGCACGAAGTCGATCTCGCGGCGCTTGCGGGCAGCGGCCCGCGCGGGCGCGTGACGCGCGCCGACGTGGCCGCCGCGGCGGGGATCGCCGCGCCGCCCGCGCCCGCGCCCGCGCCGCCTGTCACCGCGCCGCCCGCCGCCGCCCCGCCCTCCGCGGGCGCCGACGGCGTCGTCGTGCAGGAGCTCACGCGCTTGCAGCAGGTCGTCGCCCGCCGCATGGCGGAGGCGAAGGCGACGGTGCCGGAGTTCCAGGTCCAGACCGAGGTCGCGATGGACGCGGCGCTCGAGCTGCGCGCACGCCTCAAGGCGCTCGGCGACGAGCTCGTGCCGTCGGTCAACGACCTGATCGTGAAGGCGAGCGCGCTCGCGCTGCGCGAGCACCCGCTCGCGAACGGCTCCTACAAGGACGGTCGCTTCGAGCTGCACCCGCGCGTGAACGTCGGCATCGCCGTCGCCGCGCAGCACGCGCTCGTCGTGCCGACGATCACGGACGCCGACACGCGCTCGCTCGGCTCGATCGCCGCCGAGGCGCGCCGCCTCGCCGAGCGGGTGCGCGACGGGTCGATCACGCCCCCGGAGCTGTCGGGCGGGACGTTCACCGTCTCGAACCTCGGCATGTACGGGATGACGGCGATCAGCCCGGTGATCAACCTGCCGCAGGCCGCGATCCTCGGCGTCGGCGCCACGCGCGCGACGCTCGCCCGCGCCGAGGACGGCGAGATCGTCGAGCGCCGGCTGATGACGCTCACGCTCACCTGCGACCACCGCATCCTCTACGGCGCCGACGCCGCCCGGTTCCTCGCGACGATCCGGCAACTGCTCGAACAGCCGCTCCGGCTCGCGCTCTAGCCACGGCGGCGCAAGAATCGGGCGTGCGCCCGCGTTCGCCTTGGTGACGATCGCCATGGCCGCAGTCGACATCGCCACCGAGATCAGCCGCTTCGAGCGCTGGCACTACGAGTTCGAGCTCGACGGGCACCGCACGCCGGTGTGGGATCCCGGGCACCGCAACCGCCACCGGCAGCGGCGGTCCTACGTCTTCGACAACCTCGTGCGCGCCTGCGGCGGCTCGCTGCGCGGGCGGCGGGTGCTCGACCTCGGCTGCAACGCGGGCTGGTGGTCGCTCGCGGCGATCGAGGCCGGCGCCGAGCGCGTCGTGGGCGTCGACGGGCGCCGCATGCACGTCGAGCAGGCGGAGCTGGTCTTCTCCGTGAAGGGCGTCGACCCCGCGCGCTACGCGTTTCACGAGGCCAACCTGCTGGCGCCGGATGCGCTGCCGCACGAGCCGTTCGACGTCGTGCTCTGCCTCGGCCTGCTCTACCACGTCAACCGTCCCTATGAGCTGATGGAGCTGATGGCGCGTGCGCAGGCAGCGGTGATCTGCATCGACACCGAGGTCAGCCAGCGGCCCGGCTCGGCGTTCGACGTGCGCTTCGACGATCCCGAGAACCCGAAGGACGCCGTCGACGACGCGTTCGTGCTCGTGCCGACGCGCCGTGCCGTGCACGACCTCGTCGGCCAGTTCGGCTACGACTGCGCGACGCTCGCGCCGCGCTTCGACGACTGGGAGGCGTGCCGCGACTACCGCGTCGGGCTGCGGCGGGCGTTCCTCGCCGCGCGCGCGGGCGCGCTCGACCTGTCGGCGCTGGTGGTCGAGACCGACGGCGCCGGGCGCCGCATCCGCGACACGGGCCGCTGGGCGCTGCGCAGCGCGCGCGCCGCCGTGCGCGGGACGCCCGCGCGGGGGACGACGGGCGCATGAGCGCCCGCCCGCTGCTCGCCGCGCTCGCGGCCGCGCTCACGCTGCCCGCCGTCGCGCACGCGGCGCCCGAGACGCTGTGGCTCGACGCGCACGACGCGGTCGCGAACGAGCAGCCGACGGTCGTCGCGAAGGCGCACCTGCTGGCCGGCCATTCGTACAGCGTGACCGTCGAGGGGACCTTCAGCATCGTGCCGGCCGCGCGCTGGCGCGTCCCCTCCGTCTGCGGCACGCCCGCGCCGCGCCCGCGCTTCCCCTCGCCCGACGTGGAGAACGGCAAGGTCGGCGCCGACGCGGAGGTGCAGCTCGCGCGCACGACCGACAACGGCTGCTCGGGGCACTATCCGCGCCCGCACAACCGCTTCCAGATCGACGTCGGCAACGGCTTCCGGCACCTGCCCGCCACCGGCGAGCCGTTCGGCGACGTCGCGCCCGCCGACCGCTACACCTACCGCGTCACCGGCACCGGCGCCGCGGCCCGCTTCCGCATCTTCGACAAGCCCGCGACGGACAACTACGGGATGCTGCGGATCGTCGTCACCGACACGACGGGCGTGCCGCAGCCCCAGCCGCTGCCGCGGGTGCCGCGCCCACGCTGCGTCGAGCGGCGCGCGTTCACGCTGCGCCTGCGCCGCGGCGTGCGCCACGCGACGGTGACCGTCGGCCACCATCGCGTGCCGGTCCACTACGGCAGGCGCGCGAGCGCACGCATCGACTTCCACGGCACGCGCCGGGCGCGGCTGCGCGTGCGGGTCGTGCTCGTGACCGCGTCAGGGCACCGGCACGTTCGCGTACGGACCTACCGCACCTGCGCCCGCTGGGCGCCGCGCGGGACATGACGTCCTGACGGACGACGTTCGGACGAAATCGCCTAAGCGGCAGCCAACAACCGCTTCCTAGCCTGCGTGACGTCGCCGTCCGGTACCAGCAAGGAGCCCCGCCAGCATGAACCTCCCCCGCCGCGTGGGCCTCGTCGCCGCGCTCGCAGCCCTCGTCCTCGCGGTCACGGCGACGTCCGCGCTCGCCGCCTTCGGCGAGCTGAGCGCGTTCGGCTCCTACGGCACGACGCAGGGCGCCTTCAAGCTGCCGCAGTTCGTCGACGTCGACACGCAGCAGAGCCAGGTGCTCGTCGGCGACTTCAACACCGCGCTGGACGTCCCGTTCCGGATCGTGCCGTTCACGCACGGCGGCACGTCGCTGCCGCCCTACGCCACCGACACCGCGTCGCTGTCGAGCATCCTCGACGGGGCCGTCGACTCCGCCAACCGCCGCGTTTACGTCGTCGAGCGCGACCGCCCCTCGCCGGACGACCCGCCGCCGCCGCCGAGCGACGACGTCCTGCAGCTGGGCCTCGACGGCGGCCACGTCCAGTCGCTCTTCGCAGCGGGCACGATCGGCAGGGCGCTCGACCCGGACACGAACCACGCCACCGGCAAGCTCGACCCGATGGCGATCGCGGTCGTGCCGGCGGGCAGCCCGGGCGCGGGCGACGTCTACGTCGCGGGGCTGATCGGGACCGCGGGCGGCGCGAGCACGCATCTCGCGGTGCTGCGCTTCGACGCGGCCGGCAACGAGCTGAACGAGATCGGCGGCGGCAACGGCACCGCCCCGGGCACGTTCAACCCCGGCTCCGACGGCTTCGGCATCCGCGGCCTCGCCGTCGACCCGCGCGACGGCAGCGTCTGGGTGCTCGACAGCTTCAACGACGACCTCGCGACCGCCCCGGCCGAGGACAACTTCGGACGCGTCCAGCACTTCAGCCCCACCGGCACGTTCATCGAGCAGATCGCCTCGAGCGACGCGCACCCGATCTACGCCGCCGGCACGAACGCGGACGTCGCGGTCGGCCCGGACGGCTCGGTCTGGCTCGACACGTTCATCGCCGACACGGGCAGCGGCGAGGAGTACGGCGTGATCCGCTTCGCGCCCCAGCAGGGCGGCGGCTATCAGGAGGCGCAGCGCTTCGGCACCGCCGGCACGGGCAGCTGCCAGTTCCCCGCCGCGCCGCTGCTCGCGGTCGCGGGCACCGACGTGTGGACGACCGTCGGGCGCCTGCTGCCGACGCTTCAGGGCTACGCCAAGGTGAAGCTGTTCGGGGCCGGGGGCAGCGGCTGCGCCGGTGGCAACCAGGCGCCGGTCATCACCCCCGGGAGCGTGCAGGCCGACCCGGCGACGCCCGTCAAGGGCGAGCAGATCGCGCTCACCGCCGCGGCGACCGACGACGGGCCCGCCGGCGACCTGACGTGGCAGTGGGACCTCGACGGCGACGGCAGCTACGACGGCTCGCCGTCGGCGAGCAGTGCGGCGTCGACCACGCTGAGCACGGTCGGACCGGTGACGCTGAAGGTGAAGGTCACCGACGCGGACGGCGAGAGCGACGAGCAGACGCTCGACCTCGTCGTCACGAGCCAGAAGCCGGTCGCGTCGTTCACGGCCAGCACGACGACGCCTGTCGCGGGCCAGGACGTGACGTTCGACGGCTCCGGCTCGCACGATCCCGACGGCACGATCGCGTCCTACGAATGGGACACCGGCTCCGGCTTCCACGCCGGCGGCGCCACGCTGCACGCCTCCTTCACCGCCGGTGCGCACACGGTGCGCCTGCGCGTCACGGACGCCGACGGCGACGTCTCGACGGCGGCGCGCAAGGACCTCGTCGTCGCGCCCGTGCATCACGACCCGCCGGGCGGCGGCCCCGCGCCCGACACGACGCCGCCCCGGCTGACGCTCGGCAAGCCCGCGCAGAAGGGGACGAGCGGACTGACGCTGACGGTCGCCTGCCCGGCGACGGAGCATGCCTGCACGGGCACCGCGGTGCTCGAGACGGCGACAGCGGTCGCCGCGAAGCGCGGCCGCAAGGCCAAGAAGAAGGTGCTCACGCTCGGCAGCGCGCGCTTCTCGCTCGCGGGCGGCAACGACGCCAAGCTCACGATCAAGCTCAGCGCGAAGGCGCGCAAGCTGCTCAAGCACGGCAAGCTGCGCGCCAAGCTCGTGATCACGGTGCGCGACGCCGCCGGCAACAGCAGCACGAGCACGAAGAGCGTCGGGCTGAAGGCGCCCCGCAAGCGGCGATGAGGCGGACCCGGCCCGCTCGCCGGGGACGACGCCCGGCGGCCCGTGCCGCCGCCGTGCTCGTGCTCGCCGCGGGCTTGGGGCTCGCGCCCGCGGCGCATGCCGCGATCGCGCCGGCGACCGTGGTCGACGGGCCCTCGGCGGACGTCGTCGATCTCGGCGGCGTCGCGCTGGCGCCCGACGGCAGCGGCGGGATCGTCTACCGCAAGCGCGTCGACGGCGTGCCGCACATCTTCGCCGCGCGCTTCGCAGACGGCCGCTGGGGCGCGCCGCTGCGCGTCGACGCGGGCCAGCGGTTCGCGTCGAGCTGGCCGCGCATCGTCGCGATCCAGCGCGGCACGCTGCGCGTCGTCTGGGTGCAGGAGTTCGGCCCCGGGACGGACCGCCTCTATGCGGCGACTGCGGCGGACGGGGGCGGCTTCGGCGCGCCGTGGCTGGTCGATGCGAATATCGGCGAGGCGACGGCGACGTGGCCGGTGCTCGCGGCCGAGCCGGGCGGGCGCACGTATCTCGCCTACCGCGTGCTCGGCTTCACCGGCCAGAGCGGCAACCCGCCGCCGGGCTACGTCGCGGGGCAGATCCGCCTCGCGCGCTTCAAGGGCCCCGGCTGGGAGTCGCTCGGGATCGTCGCGCGCAACCCGGCGACGTTCGTGCGGGCGCCGAGCGCCGAGAACCAGCCGCGGCTCGCGGTGACGGCCTCCGGCGACGCCGTCGTCGCCTGGCAGGAGCCCGACGACGACTTCGTCGACCGCATCTGGGCGCGGCGGATCTTCGCCTCGGGCCTCGGCATCCCGCTGCTCGCCAGCCCGGCCGCCGCCGACGCCTTCGACCTCGGCGGCGGCGCCTTCGGCGAGGCGACCGTCGTCGCGCGCGTGCAGCCGCCGGGCGGCGCCGGCGGTGCGCCGCGGCTGTACGTCGATTCGCTGCCGTCGATGTTCGAGGACAAGAGCGCCGCGTTCACCGGCGCGCGGCCGCTCGGCGGCGCCGTGGCCGGGCTCGGTGTGCCGGCCGTCGCCGACGACGGGACGAGCGCCTGGGGGGTGGTCGCCGGCGCCGGGCCGCAGGTGCTCGCGGGCGCCGGCGACGACCAGGCGACCGGCGCCCTGGGCCGGGTCGACGACGGGACCGGCGCGGGCGACGCGGCGCCGGCCGTCGTCGCGGGCACCGACGGCTCGGGCGTCGTCGCGTGGCGGCTGACGCGCGGTGCGCGCAGCGGCGTCGCGCTGCGCGTGACGGACACGCGTGGGCGGCGCAGCGCCGCGCTCGTGGCCGCTCCGGCCGGCGGTCCCGTCGACGACCTCGCGGCCGCCGGCAGCGGCCTCGGCGACGCGCTCGTCGCCTTCCGTCAGGGCGGCGACGGCGCGGGAGCGATCGCGGTCGCCACGGTCGACGCGCCCCCGCAGGCCTTCCATGTCTTCGCGCCGCTCGGGTGGGTGCGCGGCCGCCGCGCACGCGTGACGTGGGAGGCCGCCGCGGATGCGCTCGGCCCCGTGCGCTACACGCTCGTCGTCGACGGCCGCCGGCTGTCATCCCAGTACGGCCGCTCGCGCGTGCCGTATCGCGACCGGCTCGACGACGGCCGCTACCGCGTCACCGTGCTCGCCACCGACGCACGCGGCCAGCAGACGCTCGGCAGCTCCGACACGCTGCACGTCGACGGCACGCCCCCGACGGCCGCGATCGCGCTGCACGGGCGGCGGCTGCGGGTGCGCGTGAGCGACGGCCCGCGCGGGCAGGTCGCCGGCGTGCGTCCCGGCGGCACGCGCGTGCGCTTCGGCGACGGGCACAGCGCCGGCGGCGGCAGGCAGGTGACGCACCGCTACCGGCGCCCCGGGCGCTACCGCGTGCGCGTCGCGGTGCGCGATCGCGCCGGCAACCGCGCGGCGCTCGCGTGGACGGTGCACGTCCGATGAGCCGCCCGCCCGTGTGCGGCGCAGCGCTCGTGCTCGTGCTCGCGGCGCTCGTTCCTGCGACCGCGCAGGCGCGCTGGAGCGCGCCGGAGCTCGTGTCCGCCTCGACGAGCGAGCAGGCGCAGGCCGGCGTCGTCCCGGGGGAGGTCGACGTGGCCGCCGACGGACGCTACGTCGTCTTCCGCACCAGCTCGCGCAACCTCTTCGACGACCCCGAGCCGCTCGGCGCGTTCCGGCAGGGCGGGATCTTCCGCAAGGACCTCGCGACGGGCGCGCTCGCGCTCGTCGCGCCCGGCAACCTCGTCAGCACCGCCGACCCGACCGACGTCGAGGTCGGGGCGGCCGACCCGTCGATCAGCGCCGACGGCCGCTACGTAGCGTTCGACACCGCGCAGGGGCTCGTGCCCGCGGACGCGAACGGCGTGCGCGACGTCTACGTGCGCGACATGACGCTCGCGCCAGGAGCGCCGGGCGCCTATACGCTCGTCTCCGCGCCGGACGGCGCCGACGGACCGCTCGCCTACGACCCGGCCGTCAGCGGCGCGGTCGTCGACGCGCGCGACGCGATCGGCGACGACGGGCGCGAGGTGGCGTTCCGCACGCGCGACGCCACGTCCGACGCGGTCCCGGGCGGCGCCGCGGGCGGGCAGGTGCTCGTGCGCGACCTCGACGCCCGTCGCACGACGCTCGTGACCGTCGGGCTCGACGGCACGCCGGCCGGCGGCGCCGAGAACGCGGCGCTCAGCGGTGACGGGACGACGGTCGCGTGGGCCGGCTCGAACGTCGCCGCGCAGGCGCCGACGGTCGCCGGCGAGCAGCCGAACGGGCCGATCGTCGAGTACCTGTGGCGCCGCGTCGCCGACGGCGCGGCGGCGACCACGCGCCGCGTCACCGGCGTCGGGGACCCGGACGATCCCGCCTGCCCGCCCGGTGGGGCGATCTCCTCGCAACGCGGCCCGACCGCCTCCCCCTGCGACGGGCCGTTCCAGCTCGGCGACGCGGGCGGCACCGGCGTCCCCGGCCTGCTCGCGCTGAGCGGCGACGGGCGTCGCGTCGCGTTCGTCGCCGGCCCGCGCCTGCGGGGCCTGCCGACCGACGCCCAGAGCGCGGGCGAGCTGTTCGTGGCCGACATGCGCCCCGGCCGCTCGCGCAAGCAGGCGCTGACCGAGATCACGCGCGGATCGGTCGTCGCGACCGACCTCGCACGCAGCGCCGCGATCGAGGGGGTCGGCCTCTCCGGCGACGGGCGCTACCTGGCCTTCGGCACCACGCGGATCGCGTTCCTGCTCACGCGCCCGACACTCGTGGGCGCCAACGTCAGCGTCTACCTCGGCGCCGAGCAGGTCTACGTCGCCGACCTCGCGCAGCGCACGCTGGAGCTCCTCACGCTGCCGTTCGACGGCAGCCCGCTCGAGACGACCGGCGCCGCCGCCGCGCCGTCGCTCTCCGCGCACGGCGAGACCGTCGCGTTCGGATCGGCGGCCGACCGCCTGGTGCCCGGCGACGGCAACTCGGCGCCGGACGCCTTCGTCGTGCATCGCATCCTCGACGCGAGCGCCCCGCTGCCGCAGGTGCTCCCGCCGCTCGATCCGCCGCTGACGTTCGCGCCGCGCCCGATCCTGCGCGCGCAGGCGATCACGCGGCGCGGCGGCGCGATCGTGTTGCGCATCCTCGCGCCGGATCGCGGCAGCCTGCGCATCCGCGCGCTGCTCGGGCGCGCGACGCTCGCGCGGACCGCACGTGCGACCGCGCGGCCCGGCGACCTGCGCGTGACGGTGATGGTCGCGCGCCGGGCGCGCACGCGGGCGCGGCGCTCGCGCCTGCCGCTGCGCGCGCGCGTGCGACTCGCGCCTCCCGGCGGCCGTCCGCTCACACGCACGATCGTCGTCCGGCGGCGAGCATGGTGAGCCGTACGCACCTCGTCGCACTGCTGGCCGCCGGCGTCGCGCTCGCGTGCTCCGCGCCCGCGCTGGGCGCCGCGACGTGGCGGCTCGAGCAGCCGCCACAGCCGGCCGGCATGCCGTTCCCCGTCCCGCTCGGCGCGCCCGGCGACCTGAAGCTGCTGAGCCCCTCGCGCGGGCTGCTCACCGCGAGCGGCAACGCGGTCGAGCCGCAGGGCGTCTACACGTGGGACGGTCGCACGTGGCGACCGTACATGACGGTGTGCGGCGGCACCGACGTCAGCGCGCGGATCGCGATCGCCGGCCCGAGCGACTTCTGGGTCGTCGCCGACCCGGCGCCGGAGCTGCGCGCGCAGGAGAACGGCACGACGCTGTGCCACGTGCGCGACGGCGCGATCGTCGCCTCCTACGCGGCGCGCCCGGACGGTCCGGACCCGTACACGCAGATGAACGCGGCCGCGTGCGCCTCGCCGTCGGCGTGCTGGTTCGGCGGCGTCGCGCTCGACGGCAGCGCCGGCCGTCGCGGCGCCTTCCACCTGCGCTGGGACGGCACGCAGCTGACGAGCGCGCTCAACCCGCAGGGGCGCGGCGTCAGCGACGTCGAGGCGTTCGACGGCGAGCTGTGGGAGTCGAGCTACGCCGGCGCGGCGGACGAGTCGACGCTCGCTCCCACGCTGTTGACGCCCGAGCCGCAGCCGCTGCTGCTGGGGCGCCTGCTGCCGGGCGGCTTCGCGCCCGACCCGTTCGCCGTGCCGCCCGGCACCGAGCTGCTCGCGCTCGACACGGGCGGCGACGCGCTGTGGGCGGCCGGCGGCGGCGCGGCGTCGGGGCCGGGCGTCCCGCCCGAGACGGGGATCGTGCCAACCGGCCCGCTGCTGCTGCGCCGCCACGACGGGGCCTGGGCGCAGGTGCCGGTGGCCAGCGGCGACGGGACGCCGTTCTCGAGCGAGGATCGCTTCGTCGACGTCGCCGCGGTCCCCGGCACGAGCACGGCGTGGGTCGCGGTCGAGCGCTTCTCCGACCGCCGCGACGCCTACGGCCCGGCGCGCGTGGCGTTGATCGACGCCGACGGCAACGTACTCGGGGACGACACGCTGCCCGCGGACGGCGCGCCGCGCGGCACCGCCGCGCGGATCGACTGCGCCGCGGCGGGCGAGTGCTGGCTGGCGACGTACGGCGGCTGGCTCTTCCACCTCACCGACGGCACGCCGCCGTCGCGCGACACGAACCCCGCGTTCGCCGGCACGCTCACCGCCCGCCCCGACGACGCGCGCACGCCGCAGCGGATCCTCGACACGCTGCCGGAGGACACCTCGCAGCTGTTCGCGCCGCCGCCGGACCAGGGGGACCCGCCGCGCAGGCGTCACCGCCGGCGGCTGCCGGCGCTGATCGCGAAGGTGACCGCGCGCGTGCACGGGCGTCACGAGCTCGTGCTCTCGTTCCGGCTGCGGCGCCGGGCGAAGGTGGGCCTCGTCGGCACGCGCCGGCGCCGCACCGTCGCGCGTGCGCGGCCGCGCACGCTGCGGCCCGGCCGGCGCAGCATCGCGCTGCGCGTCGACCCCGCGCACTGGCCGATGCGCCTGCGCTTCACGACGAAGGAGCTCGGCCGGTGAGCCCCGCCGGCCGCAGGCTGCGCGCGCTCGCCGGCACGATCGCGCTGATCGCGTGCGTCGTCCTGATCGCGCTCGCCGGCTCCGCTCCCGAGCGCGCCACCGGCGCCGACGGCGGCGCGGTCGTGGTGCAGCCGTCGCTCGGCCTGCCGGCCGCGAACGTCGTGCTCGCCGGCGCCGCCCGCGACGGCGCGCCCGGCGAGGCCTGGGGCTACGGCACGCTCAGCGGCGCCGCGACGGATGCGAGCGGCCAGCCGCTGAGCGCCGGCGCCTACGGCTTCGTGCTCGTCCGCCACACCGACGCGGACGGCTGGACGCTCCAGCGCAGCACGGGCACGGAGAGCTTCCGCCCGCTCGACGGGCCCGCGGCCGGGCGCGTCACGTCGGCCGGGGGTGTCGCCGTCGCCGGCGTGCGCGACACCGCCGACGGGCCCAAGGCGACGCTGCTCGTGCGCGCGGCGGGCGCGACGGCCGTCGCGGCGCCGGCGCCCGACCCCTCCGGCGATCCGGGCACCGGCGTCCTGCACGCGGGCGAGCGCCTGCTCGACGGCCAGGGGACCGCCCTCGCCGCGGTCGACGAGGACGGGCGCACCGGCGTCTTCGTGCCCGCCTTCGGCGGCGCCGTCGACAGCGCGATCCTGCATTGGGACGGGCAGGCGTGGAGTCGCGAGCCGATCGACGTCCCGGCCGACTCGTCGAGCTTCTTCCAGGTGCAGGCGCTCGCGGCCAGCTCGCCCGACAACGCGTGGCTGCTCGCGCAGGAGTCGCCCGACCTGGGGCGCGGGGTCGTGCTGTTCCAGCGCGTCGTCGACGGTGCCGGCGCGCACTGGGAGGAGCGCCTGCTCGGCGCCAGCCCGTTCGCGCAGAGCGCCCCGCCGGGCACCGGCGTGCAGGCGCTCGGCGGGCGCGGCTGGCCCGGCGACCCGCTGTCCGTCACCGAGCAGCGCGTCTGGGTCGACGGCACCGCTCAGGCCGGCGGGGCCGCGCAGGACTTCACGCTGGCGTACGACGTCGCCTCGGGACAGGTCGCGCACACGTGGTGCGACATCGCCGCGACGGGCGGGACGCCGCTGTGCGACCTGCCGCTCGGCTCCGGCCTCGCGTCGACCGGCTACCGCAGCTTCGCGTTCCCGGGAGCGGGCGACGGCACGCGGATCGTCACGAACGCGCCCGCGGTGCCGGGCAGCGACGGCACCTCGCACGGCGTCTGGCTGCAGCTCGACGACGCCGGCGCGGCGCGGCGCCCGGGCATCGGCGGCACGGGCGCGACCGTCGGGGCGCGCAGCGGCGCGTTCGCGGCGCCGGACGACGGCTGGCTCGGCGGCGTGCACGCGGTCGGCCGCGTGACGCGCACCTCCGCGCCGGTCCGGCTCGTGCCATGGCCGCTCGACGTCCGCCATCCGCTCAGCGCCGCGGCGACGCAGCCCGGCGCGACGCCGGGGGATCCGAGCGCCGCCGTGCTGGCGGTGGGCGCGGCGGGCACGATCGTGCGCTACACGCCGAGCGGCGGCTGGAGCCCCGAGTTCCTCCTCAACGGCGTCGGCCAGCGCCTGAGCCCCAACCTGCGCGGCGTCGCGTGGCCCGAGCCGCAGCGCGCCTACGCCGTCGGCGACAACGGCGAGATGTGGGTCTGGCGCGGCGAGACCGGCCTGTGGGAGCGCGACGAGGCGGCGCCGAACGACTTCGTGGCGCACCTGATGGGGGTCGCGTTCGCGCCCGGCGATCCGAGCCGCGGCTACGTCGTCGGCAAGGGCGGCGTGCTGCTGCGCTACGGCAAGACGTGGACGCAGGAGCCGCTGCCGGCCGCGGCGCAGGGCGCCGACCTGACCGCGATCGCGTTCGCGGGCGGGCAGGCGCTCGTGGCCGCGGGTCGCCACCTGCTCGTCAACGACGGCGGCGGCTGGCGCATCGACCCCGCGGCCGAGCAGCTGCTCGCCGCGCGCCCGGACGCCTCCCTGTTCGCCGTCGCCGGCCTGCCCGACGGCGGCGCGGTCGCCGCCGGCAGGGGCATCGTGCTCGAGCGCGACGGGCCGACGGCGCCGTGGCGGCTCGCCGCGCGGCCGCTCGCCGGCGTGAGCGTCGTCGCGGCGGCGGCCGTGCGCGACGGCGCGCGCGTGAGCGCGGTGCTGTCGGTGACGACCGACCCCGCCTACCCGCGCCCGGACATCCTGCCGCCGGCCGACCCCGGTCAGCCGCCGCCATTGGTGGCGCCGGATCCGCTGCCGCAGGACGGCCTCGTGCTGCGCGAGACGGCCGCGGGCTGGCGCGACGAGGAGCACGGCGCGTGGGAGCAGTCGACGAACGACCTGCCGGCCAAGCCCGACGCCGTGCTGGCGTTCGCGCTCTCCGCCGGCGGCAGCGGCTGGGCGTTCGGCGGCATCACCGGCGAGGAGCTGAACGCCGACGCGGCCGCGAAGGTGCGCGCGCAAACCGCCGCCGCCTACCGCTACGAGGCCGGCGCCGCCGCGCCGCTGCCGCCGCCGGGGGCCGGTCGCGCCACGATCGCGCAGAGCACGCCGCGCGTGCGCTTCGTCGTCGGCGGACACGCGACCTGCCTCCAGCCGTGCGCGGACCTCGCCAACCAGGACATCGGCCCCGACCGCATGCTCACCGCCGGCCTCGGCGTCGCCGCGCAGCTCGCCGCCCAGCCGCACGGGCCGCGCGCGTTCCTCTACACCGGCACGCGCGTGGACGCCGCCGGCGGGGGGCTGACGGGCGCCGAGGGCACGCGCTTCGCGGCGCTCGCCGCAGGCGTCCCGGCCGCGCCCCCGTTCTTCCCCGCGCTCGGCGCGGGGGACGCGCCCGGCGGCGACTCCTCCGCCTTCCGCGCCGGGTTCGCGGGCATGGGGCGTCCGCTCGGCGCCGCCGCGTCGCCGGCGACGATCGACACCGCCTCGATCCCCGGCGCGCCCGCCGACCCGCGCCGCGGCGCCCGCACGCACTACGCGTTCGACAGCTACGGACCGGAGGGCGCGGTGCGCGTGATCGTGATCGACAACTCCGCCGGCTCGCTTGCCGCCAGCGACCCGGCGCAGAACCCGCACGAGCCGCAGGAGCCCTGGCTCGCCGCGGTGCTCGACGACGCGCGCGCGAACGACCTGCCGGCGATCGTCGTCGGCGATCGCAGCCTGGACTCCTCCGACCGCGCGGGCGCCGCCGCCGACGCCGACCGGATCGCGCAGCTGCTGCTCGACCACGGCGCCTCGGCCTACTTCTACGACAGCCCGCACGAGAACCGCGCGCGCCGCATCCCGGCAGGCTCGCCGACGACGCTGCCCGCCTACGGGACCGGCACGCTCGGCTACCCGCAGCCGCAGGTCAACGCGGCCGCCTACTTCGGCGAGAGCGGCGAGCTGCTGGCGGAGGTCGACGCCGCCGCGCGCGACCCGCAGACGAATCGCGCGCCGGTGACGGTGCGGCTGATCCCCGTGCTCGAGGACGTCAGCATCGACGCGACCGACGGCACGCTGCTGCGCCGCAGCCGCGTCGCCCTCTTCCAGGGGCTCGGGCGCCTGCCGCGCGCCGGGCGGGCGAACCGGGCGACGGAGGCGGCGCCGCCGTACGTCGCGCTGCCGCCGACGCCGTGCGTCGGGGACCCGACGTGCGTGACGAAGATCGCGCCGGAGTACACGTTCAGCTCCGCCGACCCCGACCTCGGCGACTTCGTCGCGCACGACCCGCGCTCGATCAACGTGCGCGCCGTGCTGCTCGACGCCCACGGGCACCCGATCGCGGATCCGACCTCGGGCCTCTTCTGCGCCTTCAACGCCGGCACGACGCAGGTGACGATCGCCGCCGGCGGCTTCTCCTACTCGCAGCCGGTGCGGATCCTCGGCGGCGCCGTCCAGCGGCCGTGCGGGACGCGGCCGCTGAACCGCGATCGCTTCCACCGGCCGCCGACGAAGACGTCGCCGCCGCCTGCGAACCAGCCGCCGATCGACCCGCAGATCGCGGCCGTCGTGCCGCCCCCGCCGCCGCCGGCCCCGCAGCCGCTGCCCTCGCCGCCGCCGCCCGTGCCGGCGCCGCCGGTCTACGCGGCGGTGGCGCTGACCCCGCCCGTGACGCCGCCGCCGCTCGCGATCCCGCCGCCGCCGGTGAGCTCGTTCGCGCGGCCGATCCCGCCGGGCGGCGCGGTCGTGCGCGTCTTCGAGGAGAAGCGCGAGGAGGAGGCGGCGCCGGAGTCGCAGTCGGCGTTCGCCGCCTACCACCCCGACGACGTATGGATCCTGCCGAGCGCGCTCACGCTGCTGCTCGTCGTGCTCGTGGGTGCCGGCGCGGGGACGGCCGTCGGGCGAACGCGCCGCCGCAACGCACCTTTTCGGCACTCCGCCTCACGTCGTGTTCACCCGGTGGGCGTCACCGCGGAGCAGGCTCCGGGATGCACCGCTCATCGACGCCCTCCCGTCCCACGGGGGGCCAGGAGGAACACATGAAGCGAGCATTGCGGCGGGCAGTCCTGCCCGCCACGGTCTGCGCCACCGCGCTGGCCGCCATGGCGCCGGCCGCCCACGCCGGCTTCAACGTCCAGAAGTGCAACGGCTCGAGCATCGTGGGCAGCGGCTCGAGCTTCCAGAAGATCATCCAGCAGAACATCTGGACGCAGAACGACCTCGCCACCGGCGGCTTCGCCGGCTCGAACGCCAACCTCAGCTTCTGCCTGCCGGGTTCGCCGTTCAACGACAACAACAACACGATCACGTACAACTCGACCGGCTCGGGCGCCGGCAAGAGGACGTTCGACTCCGACGGCGTCGCACCGTACCGCGCCGGCAACGGACCGGACCGCTTCGTCGCGTTCGACGACGCGCCGACGGCGACGGAGATCGCCAACATGGACGCCGGCGATCCGGCGATCAGCACCGACAACGCCAACATCCGCGTGATCCCCGTCGGCACGGGCGCCATCACAATCTCCGTCCACTTCCCCGACGGCTGCAAGTGGCGCAGCGACTACGACTGGAAGGTCAACAACAGCGACTTCACGACGCGCTTCAAGCTGCCGAACACGAAGTGGGAGCAGGTCTTCGACGGCTCCATCTCGACGTGGGGTCAGCTGCTCGCCATCAGCCCGACGATCCCCGGCATCTCCGCGATCGCGGGCAGCGGCCTGACGAACGCGCAGTGCGTCGCGACGCCGATCAAGCGCGCGGTGCGCTCCGACGTCTCCGGCACGACGTTCAACTTCAAGCAGTGGCTTGAGACGGTCGACCCGTCGCAGTCGCCGAGCTGGGACGAGAACACGCCGGGCGGCCTCGCGAACCTCGACTGGCCCAACGACTCCGGCGCGACGGCCGTCGTGCGCGGCAACGGCAACGGCGGCGTCGCCGCTCAGGTCAACGCGACGAACGGCTCGGTCGGCTACGTCGACCTCGCCACGGCCCGCGCGAACGGGTTCGACATGACCCCGGCCGCGACGCTGCTCACCGCCGACCGCAAGTTCTGGGTCCCGGTGCAGAACGGCTCGGCCGCGTACCTCGACCCGCAGACGACGGAGTTCGGCTTCAAGTCGACCTCCACGGACCGCGGCGCCGCCTGCAACAAGGCGACCGTCGTGAACATCCCGAGCAACCCGGACCCGACGCTCGACACCGACTGGTCCCACACGACGGCCGGCAACTCGCCCGCCGGCTACGGGATCTGCCTGGTCAGCTACGTGGGTGCCTGGGATGACGACAAGGACGCGTACGGCTTCGGCACGGGCGGCTCCGAGCAGAACCTCGCCCGCACGGTGAAGGACTACGTGACCTACATGACGGGCGGCACCGGCCAGTCGCTGCTGCCGCGCTTCGACTACGCGAAGCTGCCGACGTCGTTGAGCACGATCGCGATCAACGGCGCGGCCGCGATCAACTGGAACAAGTAGGGGGCGGGAGAGGCACGGGCGGACGGGACGACCAGGATGTCGGCCCCTCCGCCCGCCCGCATGGAGACAGGACCAGGACAGGTCGCCGTGCATGCGCTCGGCGGCCTGTCCGTCTTCCAGCCCGGACCGCCCCGGACGTCGCTCGACGGCCCGTGGCTCGAGCAGCGCCCGGGGGACCTGCTCGCGCTGCTCGTCGCCGAGCGCGAGCGGGCGCTCGCGGCGGAGGAGATCGCCGAGGTGCTCTGGCCCGGTCGCGGTGCGAGCGCGCTCGGCACCGTGCACCACTTCGTGAGCGTCCTGCGCGACCGGCTCGAGCCCGGTCGCCTGCGCGGGCGCTCAGACGGCGCGATCGCGACCGTCGGTCGGGGCTATCGGCTGGGGGAGCACGTGGTCATCGACGCCGACCGCTTCGCGCTCCACGCCGGCGAAGGACTCGACGCCTGGCGCAGCGGCGCGCGCTCGCGCGCGCTGCGCGAGCTGGGTGCGGCCGACCGCCTCTATTGCGGACCGTTCCTCGGCGAGCGCGACGGACCGTGGGTCGTGCTGGTCGAGCGCGAGCGCCTGCGCGCGCTCGCCTCCGACGTGTGGCGCGCGCTCGCCGACCTGGCGGAGCTCGTCGGCGACCTCGACGGCGCCGCACGCCACCTCGCGCGCCTCGCGGCGCAGGAGCCGTTCGACGACGACGTCCGCCGCCGCGTCGCCGCGCTGGCGGCTCAGCGCCAGCAAACGGAGATCTCATGTCCGTCGAACGGCGAGCAAACCGACCCCTCCTAACGTGCCGCTCATAGTGCTTACGCGCCACAACCACCCGGCTCCCGACGGCCGCGATCGCGCCCAGGTCACGCTCGCGGTCACGGCCGCGCAGGGCGGCGACCGCGACGCGATGCGCTGGCTCTACGTGCGCTTCCGCCCGTCGGTGCTGGCCGCCGTGCGCCGCGTCGTCCACGACGCGCACGAGGCCGAGGACGTCAGCCAGCAGGTGTTCGCGAAGCTGCTGCTCGTCATCGACCGCTACGAGCCGCGCGCGGAGGCGACGTTCGCCGCCTGGCTGCTGCAGCTCGCGCGCAACCTCGCGATCGACCATCTGCGCCGCCGCCGCGAGACGCTGCCCGACGACGCGCTCGACGAGGCGCCGTCCGCCGAGCCGGCGCCCTCGACGCTGCGGATCGCGATCGACGCGCTCCCGCGCGACCAGCGCGACGTGATCGTCCTGCGCCACCTCGTCGGTCTCTCGCCCGGCGAGATCGCCGCGCACCTGGGCCGCAGCGAGAGCTCGATCCACGGCCTGCACCACCGCGGGCGGGCCGCGCTGCGGCGCGAGCTGTGCGCGCTCGGCTCCGGCCCCTCGGTCCGCCCGGAGGCGGCGTGACGGGCACGAGCGGCGGGATCGTCAGCGTGACGGCCGACGTCGCGCTCGCGGCACGGATCGCCGACGCGCTCGAGCACGCCGGCCTGCCGCAGCGGCTGCGCCTGACCGACGTCGCCGAGGTGCCCGAGACGGCGGCGCTCGTGGTGCTCGGCATCGACGACGAGGGCGGGGCGTTCGCGCTCGAGCAGCCGCGGCTGCTGCGCGAGCGGCTCGACGAGCTGCCGCTGGTCGTGGTCGTGCCGGACGGCAGCGAGCGCCGGCTCGTGCGCAGCGCGCTGCGCGCGCGCGTCGAGGGGCTGCTGACGGTCGCGCAGATCGAGCGGGGCCTCGGCGCGACGGTCCGCGCCGTCCTCTCGGGCCTCACGGTCGTGCCGCGCCGCGAGCGCGCGATGCTCGTGCCCGCCCTCTCCTATCGCGAACGCCAGGTGCTCGCGCTCGTGACGCTCGGCTACGCCAACAGCCAGGTCGCCGAGCGGCTGTTCCTGTCCGAGAGCACCGTCAAGAGCCATCTGACGTCCGTCTTCGCGAAGCTCGGCGTCGCCTCGCGACGCGAGGCGGCGACGCTCGTGCTCGACCCCGACGAGCCGGTCGGCCGCACCGTCCTGTCCACGATCCAGCCCGACGCCGAGCTGGCCGCGGATCCGCTGCCGTGGGCGTGAGCACCGCCACCCGCAGCGTGCCGTTCGTCGCGCTGGAGCGCCAGCACGCGCTGCTCGGCGACGAGCTCGAAGCGGCGTTCCGGCGCGTGCTGCACACGAACGCCTACACGCTCGGGGCGGAGGTCGAGTCCTTCGAGCAGGCGTTCGCGACGACGTGCGGCGTGCCCTACGTCGTCGGCGTCGCGTCGGGGACGGCGGCGCTGTCGATCGCGCTGCGCGCCGCGGGCGTGCTCGCCGGCGACGAGGTGATCGTGCCCGCGCACACGTTCATCGCCTCGGCGCTCGGCGTCGTGCACGCCGGCGCGACGCCGGTCTTCGCCGACGTCGACGAGCACACGGGCCTGCTCGACCCGGACGCCGCGGCGGCTGCGATCACCACGCGCACGGCGGCGATCCTCGGCGTCCACCTCTACGGGCAGGCGTGCGACGCCGACGCGCTCACGGCGCTTGCGCGCCGCCACGGGCTGCTGTTCGTCGAGGACGCCGCCCAGGCGCACGGCGCGAGCTGGCGCGGCAGGCCGGCCGGCTCGCTCGGCGACGTCGGCTGCTTCTCCTTCTACCCGTCGAAGAACCTCGGCGCGCTCGGCGACGGGGGCGCGGTCACGACGGCGGACGCGGGCATCGCCGAGCGCGCGCGGATGCTGCGCAACCTCGGCCAGCAGCGCAAGGGCGAGCACCTGCTGCTCGGCGAGAACCAGCGCCTGCACGGCCTGCAGGCGGCGCTGCTCGGCGTGAAGCTGCCGCACCTCGCCGGCTGGAACGCGGCACGTCGCGCGCACGCCGAGCGCTACCGCGAGCTGCTGCCGGCGTCGCTGCGGATCGTCGCCGAGCGGCCGCAGAGCCCGAGCACGCACCACGTCTTCGCGGTGCGCGTGGCGGCGCGCGACACGGTCGCGGCACGCCTCGCCGAACTGGGCGTGCAGACCGGCGTCCACTACCACCCCGCCGCGCACCGCCATCCGCCGTTCCGCACGCAGGCGCCGCTGGACGCCGCGGTCCCGAGCGCGGTCGCGTGGGCGGCGGAGCAGCTCTCGCTGCCGATGTTCGCCGAGCTCGAGCCGGACGAGATCGAGCACGTGAGCGCGGCCTGCCACGCGGTGCTGGCATGAGCGCCTCCGGCGGCGAGGCGCCGCTCGGCGTGGCGGTCGTCGGGCTCGGCTACTGGGGGCCGAACCTGCTGCGCGTGCTGGCCGAGCTGCCGGACGTCGAGGTGCGCTGGATGTGCGACCTCGACCCGACGCGGCTCGAGCGCTTCTCGCGCCGCTACCCGGCCGTGCGCACGACCCGCTCGCTCGACGACGTGCTCGCCGACGACGGCGTGCATGCGGTCGCGATCGCGACACCGGTGTGGACGCACTTCGACCTCGCCTCACGCTGCCTGGAGGCGGGCCGTCACACGTTCGTCGAGAAGCCGCTGGCGCCGTCGAGCGAGGAGGCCGACGGCCTCTTGATGGCCGCCGAGGATCGCGGCCTCGCGCTGATGTGCGGTCACACGTTCCTCTACAGCCCGGCGGTGCGGGCGGTGAAGACGCTGCTCGACGAGAACGCGATCGGCGACCTCTTCTTCATCTCCGCCAGCCGCGTGAACCTCGGCCTGCACCAGCGCGACGTGAGCGTCGTGTGGGACCTCGGGCCGCACGACTTCTCGATCCTGCTGCACTGGCTCGGCGAGCTGCCGATCGCCGTGCGCGCCGTCGGGCGCGACTCGGTCGTGCCGGGCGTCGCAGACGTCGCCTTCGTCGCGCTCACGTTCCGCTCGGGCCTGGTGGCGAACATCGAGCTGAGCTGGCTGGCGCCGAGCAAGCTGCGCCGCACGGTGCTCGTCGGGCGCGAGAAGATGGTCGTCTACGAGGACGGCGCGCCCGAGCCGGTGCGCCTGTTCGACCGCGGCGTCGTCTACCGCGACCCGGAGACGTTCGGCGAGTACCACCTCTCCTACCGCACCGGCGACATCCTCTCGCCGAAGCTCGAGGGGCACGAGCCGCTCGGCGCCGAGCTGGCGGACTTCGTGCGGATGGCGCGCGCGGGCGCGGGCGATCCGGTGCTCGCGCGGCTCGCGCGCGACGTCGTGCTGTTGACGGAGGCGGCCGACGCCTCGCTGCGCCAGGGGGGCTCCGAGGTCGAGATCGGGCCGGTGCGCCGCTTCCAGCGGCGCGGCTCCACGGACCTGGTCCCCGCGGGCCTGGTGACGTGACCGCGACCGGCGTGCGGTCGGTTCCCTCCGCCCGCCGGCCGTCGCTTGCGCTCAAGCGTGCGATGGACGTCGTCGGCGCGGCGGTCGGCCTGCTGCTCGCGGCGCCGCTGCTGGCCGTGCTCGCCGTCGCGATCAAGCTCGACTCGCGCGGCCCGGTGCTGTTCCGCCAGTGGCGCATCGGCCGCGGCGGGCGCCCGTTCCGGATCGTGAAGCTGCGCACGATGGTCCCCGACGCCGAGCGTCTGCAGGACGCGCTGCGCGCCGGCAGCCGCGATCCGGGCTGGCTGCTGCTGGGCGAGGACCCGCGCGTGACGCGGCTCGGGCGCCGCCTGCGCCGCACGAGCCTCGACGAGCTGCCGCAGTTGTGGAACGTCCTGCGCGGCCAGATGTCGCTCGTCGGGCCGCGGCCGCTGATCGCCTCCGAGGACGCGCAGCTGACCGGCTGGCAGCGCACGCGCACCGAGCTCAAGCCCGGCCTCACCGGCCTGTGGCAGACGCTCGGGCGCACGCAGATCCCCTTCGAGCAGATGCTCGAGCTCGACCACCTCTACGTCACGACGTGGTCCGCCCGCGGCGACGTGCGGCTGCTGCTGCGGACCGTCCCGGTCGTGCTCAGCCGACGGGGGGCGAACTAGGTGTACGGCCTGGCGCCCGGTCCGCAGCCGGTTTTCCCACAAGAACCATTGCACCTGTTTTATGCGTGTACGTCTGTGGTCCCTATAGGACCCCTGACGTACACGCATAAAACAGGTGTGAGCTGCGTTGGGGATTCCGGCACGGGCACGAGCCACAGCTCCCTTCCCACCCCCTCCCCAGATGCCGTTCGCCGAGGGCCCAGTCACCGATGAGACCGAACCCACGCGTCACGATGCTGCTGGAGAACAACGCCTACCCGGAGGACGTGCGCGTGCGGCGCGAGGCCGAGTCGCTGCGCGACGACGGCTGGGACGTGCACGTGATCGCGCCCCGCGGGTCGCGCCAGCCCGCGCGCGAGCTGGTCGACGGCGTGCGCGTCGAGCGCTTCCGCCTGCCGCCGGAGCGCGAGGGGGCGGGCGCGCTCGTGCTGGAGTACCTCGTGGCGAACGTGCAGTTGCACGTGCGCGCGGCGCGGGCGCTGCTGCGCGGCGCGCGCGTGCTGCACCTGCACAACCCGCCGGACACGCTGTTCCTCGCGGGCGCGCTCGCGCGCGCGCTCGGGCGCGCGGTCGTCTTCGACCTGCACGACCTCGCGCCGGAGCTGTTCGCGGAGAAGTTCGGCGGGCGGGCCGTCGAGCGGGTGCTGCGCGCGTTCGAGCGCTGGAGCGCGCGCGTGGCGAGCGCCGTGGTCGTCACGAACGCGTCCGCGCGCGAGCAGGTGCTGGCGCGCGACGGCGTCGCGGCCGAGCGCGTGACGATCGTGCGCAACGGGCCGCTCGCCGCGACGATCGTCCCCGCGCCGCAGCTGCGCGACGGCGCGCTGCACGATCCGCGGCTGGTGTTCGTCGGCTCGATGGAGTCCCAGGACGGCGTCGACGAGCTGCCGGCGTTGCTCGCGGCGGTGCGCGAGCAACACGGCTTGAGCGGCGCGACGCTGACGTGCGTGGGCGACGGCGGGCGGCGCGCCGCCGTCGCGGCCGCCTGCCGCGCGGCGGGGGTGGGGGGCGCCGTCACGTTCACCGGCACGGTGGCGCACGCGGACATCCCGGCGCTGCTGGCGGTCGCGGACGTCTGCGTCGACCCGGCGCCGCCCGGGCCGCTGAACGATCGCTCGACGATGATCAAGGTCGCCGAGTACCTCGCCGCGGGTCGTCCGCTCGTCGCACACCCGCTGCTGGAGACCCGCCGCACGGCGGGCGAGGCGGCGGCCTACGCGGCCGCGCCCGGCGCGCAGGGGCTGGCCGCGACGGTCGCCGCGCTCGCCGCGGATCCGGCGCGCCGGCGCGCGCTCGCCGAGGCGGGGCTCGCGCGCGTGCGCCGGCTCACCTGGGAGCGCTCCGCCGAGGAGCTGCTGCACGTCTACGCCCCGCTGCGGCAATGCGCATGAGCTACCGGCAGGGCGCCGCGCTCGGCGTCCTCAGCTTCGGCGCGATGGGCGTCGTGTCGCTGATCAGCAGCGTCGTCGTGGCGCGCCTCTACGGCGTCGAGGAGATCGGACGCTGGGCGCTGGCGAGCGCGCCGGCCAGCGCGGCCGCGTTCCTCTCCAGCTTCCGCGAGCGCCCGGCGGTGGTCCGCGAGCTGGCGCTGCTGCCGCCGCGCGCGCCGCGCGTCACCGCGCTCGTCGCGGCGGTGTTCGCCGCCTCGACCGCGCTGACGCTCGTCGTCGGCGCGCTCGGCTTCGTCGTCGCCGCCGCGCTCTACCGCGGGCCGCTGCACCACCCCGACCTCGTGCGCGCGACCGGCGTGGCGATGGCCGGCTACGTGCTCGTGACGAACTCGTGCTTCAACCTCGACACGGTGCTGGCGGCGTTTCGCGCCGCGCGCGCGCTGTTCTGGATCCGGCTCGGGCAGGGACTCGCGTTCCTCGCCTGCGCGGTCGCGTTCGGGCTCGCGTCCCCGAGCGCGATGTCGCTCGTGCTCGCCGGGATCGTCTCCTACGCGCTCTCGCTCGTGCATCGGATCGTCGCGCTGCGCCCGCTGATGCGCCTGCGGATCGCGCGCGCGGAGCTGCGCGACGGGTTCGCCGCGCTGCCGGGGATCGTGCGCTTCGGCCTCAAGATCGTGCCCGGCGGCATCTGCGACGGCACGGCGAACCAGGCGCCGACGTGGATCCTCGCGGCGACGGGCAGCCTCGCGCAGGTCGGCGCCTTCAACCGCGCCGCCTCGCTGCAGAACCGCTTCACCGACCTCAGCTACCGCCTCAACGAGATGCTCTTCCCGACGCTCGTCGAGCGCCGCGCGCGCCACGATCATGAGGGCTTCGACCGCGCGCTGCTCGACTCGCTGCGCTATGCGGCGGGGGGGATGCTGCTGCCGGCCGCCGCGGTCGGCGGCGCGGCGCCGGGGGTGATGGCGCTGTTCGGCCCGGGCTTTGGCCGCGCGGCGGGGGCGCTCGCGGTGCTGTGCGCGGTGCCGGCGGCGGCGACGCTGTCGAACATGCAGCGCCACGCGCTCTACGCCGTCGAGCGGCCATGGCTCGGCAGCGCGGGCGCGGCGCTGCGGCTGGCGGTCACGCTCGGCGCGACGCTCGCGCTGACGCGCTGGCTGGGCCTGACGGGGACCGCGCTCGGCGTCGCCGCCGGCTTCGCCGTCGACCTGACGTTCTCGTGGACGATGACGCGGCGCCAGCTCGCCCTCCCGGTCCGGCGGCTGCTGTCGTGGCGGCTGCGCCTCGCGGTGCCGATCGCCTACGCGGCCGGCTTCGGCGCGGCGCGCGCGACGTGGCTCGCACTCCCGCTGCCGGGCGCGCTGCCGCTCGCGCTCGCCGCCGGCCTCGCCGCGTACGGCGCAGCGTTCGCACTCGCGGGCGGGCTCGCCCCGCGCGACCGCGAGCGCGCTCGCGCGGGCCTCGCCGCGCTGCGGCGCCGGCTCGGCGCGGGCGCCGTGGAAGTCCACGCCCCCGTCACGCGTTCCACTCCTCAGGATGCCTGAGACGTCTGAGCGCTTCGACGTGCCCGCGGGGCTCGACTTCGAGCTGTCGCGGCTGCCCGCTCCGGCACCGCCGGGCGTGCTGGAGTCCGCGCGCCGTCACCCGCTGCTGCTCGTCGGCCCGCTGCTGGTCGCGCTCGCGCTCGCGCTCGCCGTCGGGCTGACGCGCGCGCCCGTCTACACGGCGACGGCGCGGCTGCGCGTCGCCGGCTTCGACCCGAGCGTGCCGGGCGCACTGACCGGCTACGCGACGACCGCGGTCGCGCTCGCGGCGACGTACAGCTGGTCGGTCGACGAGCCGGCGGTCGTGCGTGCCGTCGCGCGCCGGGCGGGCGTCACCGAGCAGCGCGCCGCCGACGCGCTCAGCGCGAGCGCGATCCCCGAGAGCCCCGTCTTCCGCGTGCGTGCGCAGGGTGCGGACGCGCGCCGTGTCGTCGCGATCGCCAACGCCGCGGGCGCCGCCCTCACGCATGAGCGGCTCGGGATGCCGAGCGCGGCGCAGCGGGCGGGGCGGCTGCGCGCGCTGCACCGCGCGGCCGCGAGCCTCGCGACGGCGCGCGCGGTGCAGCATCAGCGCCAGCTCGATCCGGGGAACGCGAATGCGCTCGCACAGGCCGAGGCGGCCGTCGCCGCCGCGCAGGTCGCGTTCGACGCGCGTCGCGCCGCGTACCTCGCCGGCGCACAGGCGGTGACGGCGACGCCGGCCGTCCAGATCGTCGCGCCGGCGCGCCGCGCCGTCAGCGACCGCCGCGCGACGCTGCAGCTGCTGCTGGTGATCGGCCTCGCGGCCGGTCTCGGTGCGGGCCTGGCGCTCGCGCTTCTCGCCGAGCGCCGACGCGCCGCACGACCATGACGGTGCGGCCGGCGGCGATGCTCAGCGCCGGCATCGTGCTGCTGAGCTTCTCCGGCAGCTGGGACCGGCTCGGCCTGCCGGCCGCGGTCGCGCCCGACCGCTTCCTGCTGCTGCTCGGCGCCGCCGCCGCGCTGCTCGGCCGGAGCAGCCGCGCGCGGCCGCGGCTCGGCGTCGAGCACGCGCTGCTCGCGGGCGCCGTCGCCTGGGCTGTGCTGTCCGCGCTCGCCGCCGGCACGCTGGGGTCGGGTGCGTTCCGGCTGCTCGATCGCTACGGCACGATGGCGTTCGTCGTCGCGCTCGCGGCGCCCGTCGCCTTCCGGGACGAGCGCGACCGCCGCACGCTGCTGCTCGCGCTGACCGGCCTCGGCGGCTACCTCGGCCTCACGGCGATCTTCGAGATCGCCGGGCCGCACGCGCTCGTGATCCCGCGCTACATCGCCGACCCGAGCTACGGCATCCATCCCGGCCGCGCGCGCGGCCCGTTCGTCGAGGCGGCGACGAACGGCTTCGCGCTGTTCGCCTGCGGCGCCGCCGCGCTCGTGCTGGCGGCTCGCACGCGCGCGCGCCTGCCGCGCGCGGCCGCGATCGCGGTTGCGCTGCTGTGTGCGCTCGGGCTCGTGCTGACGCTGCAGCGCACGATCTGGATCGGCGCCTCCGCCGCGCTGCTCGTCGTGCTGCTGAGCCGCCGCGAGCTGCGCCGCTGGCTGCTGCCGGCGACGGCCGCCGCCGCGCTGCTCGTGCTCGGCGCGCTCGCGGTCGTGCCGGGCCTCGCCGGCCGCGCCGCCGAGCGCCGCGTCGCCCAGCACTCGGTGTGGGATCGCATCAACCTCGACCACGCCGCGCTCGCGATGGTGCGGGCGCGTCCGCTGACGGGCTTCGGCTGGGATCGCTTCACGGCGACGAGCGCACCGTACTTCTGGCAGGACGGCAACGTGCCGCTGACCGCGGGCGACGTGATCCCGCACAACGCGCTGCTCGCGAACGCGGCCGAGCTGGGGCTGCCGGCGGCGCTGCTGTGGGCGGGCGGGATCGCGGCAGCCGTCGGCGCCGCGCTGCGCGCGCGGCGACCGCGCGCCGCCGACCCGTGGCGCGACGCCCTGCTCGGCCTCGCCGTCGTCGCGCTCGCGCTCGCGCTCTTCACGCCGATGCTGCAGCCGTGGCCGCTCGTCGTGCTGCTCGCGTGGGCCGGCGCGCTGCGCGCACAGGCGCTGCACCCTCCGGCGCAGCGGGCGGTGGGCGCGTGAGCGTCTCCGCGCCGAGCGCGGTCACGGGCGAGCGGCTCGTGTTCGTCGCCGGCCTGCATCGCAGCGGCACGACGCCGCTCGCGCGCTGGCTCGTGGCCAGCCCGCACGTCGCCGGCCTGCGCGACACCGGCGTGTGGGAGGACGAGGGCCAGCACCTGCAGGACCTGCTGCCGACCGCGATCGACCACGGCGGACCGGGCCGCTTCGCGTTCGCCCGCGGGATGCACGAGGTCGAGACCTCGCCGCGCGCGACGCCGGCGCTCGCGCGACGGCTGGTGGAGGCATGGACGCCCTATTGGGACCTCGAGCGTCCGCTGCTGCTGGAGAAGTCGCCGCCGAACCTGCTGCGCACGCGCCTGCTGCAAGCGCTCTTTCCCGGCGCGGCGTTCGTCGTGGTGATCCGCCACCCGGTGGCGGTCGCGCTCGCGACGGAGAAGTGGATCCGGCGCCCCGCGCGCTGGGTCGCGGCGCCGTCGCTGCTGCGGCACTGGCTGCGCGCGCACGAGCTGTTCCTCGCCGACGCCCCGCGGCTGGAGCGCCTGATCGTCGTGCGCTACGAGGAGCTGACCGCCGACCCGGGCGCGGTGCTGCGCCGCGTCGGCGCGTTCCTCGGGCTGTCCGAGCCCCCGCCCGTGCCGGCCGACGTGACGCACGGCGCCGACGACGGCTACTTCGCCGCCTGGCGCAGCCTGCGGCCGGCGCCGCGCCGTGCGCTCGCCGCGGCGGCGCCGCTCGCGTTCGAGCGCCGCGTCGCGCGCTTCGGCTACTCGCTGCGCGACCTGCGCGCGCGCCCCGCGCCCGACCCGCTGCTCGCATGACGAGCGCGCCGCGCGTGTGGTGGATCTCGCCCGTTCGCAACGAGGCCGCGCACCTCGAGCGCGTGGCCGAAGGGCTCGCCGCGCAGACGCATGCGCCGGTGCGGTGGACCGTCGTCGACGACGGCTCGAGCGACGGGACGGCGGCGCTGCTGCGCCGCCTCGCGCGCGAGCTGCCGTTCCTGCACGTGCTCGCCACGCCGCCCGACCTCGCGCGCGCGACGCGCGACCGGCTCGCCGCGGGCGGCCCGGATCGCGCCTGGCGCCAAGGCTTCGAGCACGACGCGCCGGCGGCGTGGACGCACGTCGGCAAGCTCGACGGCGACGTCGTGCTGCCGCCCGGCTACCAGGACGAGCTGCTCGCGCGCTTCGCCGCCGACCGCACGCTCGGGATGGCGAGCGGCGCGCTGACCGAGCTGCACGACGGCGTCTGGCGGCTGCTGCCGACCCCGGCCGACCAGGTCGCCGCGCCGTGCCGCCTCTTCACCGCCGAGTGCTACGCGGCGATCGGCGGCTGGCCGCCCCGGTTCGGCGCCGACGTGATCACGACGACACGCGCGCGGATGCAGGGCTTCGCGACCCGCACGTTCGACGACGACGCGCTGCGCGTGCGCCACCTGCGCCCGATCGCGACCGCCGACGGGACGCTGCGCGGCCGTGCGCGCCATGGCGCCTACCAGTACGTCGTGCGCTACCCGTGGTGGTGGGTGACGGCCCGCTCTGCGCTCGTCGCGGGGCGGTTCCGCCCCTACGGCGCGTCCGGCCTCGCCTATCTCGGCGGCTACGTGCACGCCGCGCTCGGGCCGGCGGAGCCGGTCGCGGACCCGCTGTTCGGCCATTTCATGCGGATCGAGACCGGCACGCGCGCGCGGCGGGCGCTCCGGCAAAGGCTGCGCCGATGAGCGCGCTCGACGCGCCCGCGCCCGCGCTCGACGCCGCCGGCGGGGCGGCGACCGGGCTGCGCGTCGCCTACGTCGTCGGGCGCTACCCGGCCGCATCGCACACCTTCATCCAGCGCGAGGTCGCGGCGCTGCGCGCGCGCGGCGCGGAGGTCGCGACGTTCTCGATCCACGCCCCCGGCGCCGACGATCTGCTCGCCCCGGAGGATCGCGCCGAGCGGGCCGCGACGACGGTCGTGCTCGGTCCGCCGCTCGCCACTGCGACGGCCCTGGCGCTCGCGCTCGCGCGGGCCGTCGTGGGCAACCGGCGCGGCCTCGTGCGCGCGCTGCGGCGCGGGATCGCGCTGCGTGGACCGGGCCTGCGCGCGCTCGTCTGGCAGCTCTTCTACGTGGCCGAGGCGCTCGTCGTGTGGGCGGCGTGCGAGCGCCGCGCGATCCGCCACCTGCATGCCCACCACCTCAACCAGGCGGCGGACGTCGCGCTGCTCGCGTGCGCGCTGGGCGGCCCCGGCTGGAGCTGGAGCCTGACGCTGCACGGCCCCGACGAGCTCTACGACGTCGGTCGCTTCAAGCTCGCCGCGAAGGTGCGCTCGGCGGCGCTCGTCGCGTGCATCTCGGACTTCTGCCGCAGCCAGGCGATGTGCCATGTCGAGCCCGAGCACTGGGGCAAGCTGGCGATCGTGCACTGCGGCGTCGACCCGCGCGTGTGGCGCGCTCCCGACCGCGCCGGTCGCGGCGGTCCGCTGCGCGTGCTCACGGTCGGCCGGCTCGTGCCGGCGAAGGGGCACGCGCTGCTGCTCGACGCGCTCGCGGGGCTGCGCCACGAGGGGCTGGCGGTGGAGGCGGCGTTCGTCGGCGACGGGCCGGAGCGCGAGCGGCTGGCGCGCCGCGCCGCCGAGCTCGGCCTCGGCGAGGCGGTGCGGTTCGCGGGCAGCGTCGGCCAGGACCGCATCCGCGCGTGGTTCGAGCGCGCCGACGTCTTCTGCCTGCCGAGCTTCGCGGAGGGCGTCCCGGTCGTGCTGATGGAGGCGATGGCGATGGAGCTGCCGGTGCTCACGACGCAGGTGATGGGGATCCCGGAGCTCGTCGAGCACGAGCGCACCGGCCTGCTCGTGCCGCCCGGCCGCGCCGACGCCGTCGCCGCCGCGCTGCGCCGTCTGGCCGCCGACCCGCGGGAGCGCGCGCGCCTCGGCGCCGCCGGGCGAGCGACGGTGGTGGAGGAGTTCGACTGCCACCACGAGGGCGGGCGGCTCGCGGAGCTGCTCGCCGCACTCGTCGCCGGCAGCCGATGAGCGAGCCGATCGCGCCGCTGTTCGTGCTCTCGCTGCCGCGCGCCGGCTCGACGCTCGTCCAGCGCGTGCTCTCGGTCCATCCCGACGTCGCGACGGCGTCGGAGCCGTGGGTGCTGCTGCCGCTGCTCGGCGCGCTGCGTCCGCTGCCGCAGGGCGGGCGCTGGCAGGCGGAGGTCGCGGGTGCGCTGGGCGACTTCGCGGGCGTGCTGCCGGGCGGCGCCGAGGGCTACCGCGCGATCATGCGCGACGCGGCGCTGCGGCTCTACCGCGAGGCGGCCGGGCCGGGGCCGCGCTTCTTCCTCGACAAGTCGCCGCCGTACGCGCTGCTGGCCGACGAGCTGCTGACCGCGTTCCCGACCGCGCCCGTCCTGTTCCTGTGGCGCCATCCGCTCGCCGTCGTCAGCTCGCTCGTCGAGACGTTCCGCGGCGGGCGCTGGCGCCCGGACGACTATGCGATCTCGCTGTTCGCGGGCCTCGACGCGCTCGTCGCCGCCGCTGTGCGACACGAGGCGCGTGCCGTCGCCGTCCGCTTCGAGGAGCTGATCGGCGGCCCGCCCGAGCGCTGGCGCGCGCTGGCCGCCGCGCTCGACGTGCCGTTCGACGACGCTGCGCTGGAGCGCTTCGCGGAGATCCGCCTCGACGGACGCTTCGGCGATCCGACCGGCGTGCGCGCCTACCGCGCGCTCGCAGCGGACCCGCTCGCGAAGTGGCGCACGACGGTCGGCGCCTCGCCGGTCCGCCGCGCCTGGTGCCGGCGCTACCTGCGCTGGATCGGCCGCGAGCGCCTCGCCGTGATGGGCTACGACCTCGACGACCTGCTGCGCGAGCTCGACGCGCTCGGCTCGCCCCCCGCGGGCGCCACCGCCCGCGACGCACTGGACGTCGCCCGCACGCTCACGCGCGACGCCCTGCGCGCCCGGCTGCCCGGCGGTCGCGGCACGCCCTCGTCGTGGCGGTGCCTGCTGTCTGTGCGCTAGGGCCGCGGCCGCGTGCGCAGGTCCATCCGCAGCACCTGGAGGTGCTCCCACGGGAAGGCATGGGCGAGCGCCCACGGCGTCGAGGCGCCGAAGATCTGCGGATAGGGATCGAAGCCGAGGCCGTGCGGGTCCTCGGCGTAGAAGCTGACCGTCGAGCCGGTGCGGTTGTTGACGACGATCCCGTAGCGCTGCGCGGCCTGCGCGAGCGCGCGCGTGACGGGCGGCAGGTGCAGCCGGTCGAGGTCGAGGCGCGGGTCGAGGCGCAGGTGCGCCCCCTCCGGCAGCGCGTCCGCGCGGCCGCCGTCGCCGTCCGTCCCCTGCGCGGGAACGGCGAACACGCGCGCGCGGGCGTCCGGCGTGGCGAGCGCGAGCGCGTGGGGGATCGTGCGCGTCGCCAGCTCGCGCGCCGTCAGCAGCCCGCCGAGCTTGACGAGCTTCGCTGCCGTGATGCCCCAGAACCAGCGCTCGCGCCAACTGCCGTCCGGGCCGCGCACGTCGCCGAAGGCGCCTGCGTGCGCGGAGAGCGGATGCACCACCCCCGCCCAGCGCGCCCGCACGACGCCGGCGCCGTCGCGCCGCATCCGCCACAGCTCCCAGGCGGTGTCGGTCGCCGCCTGCACGACGACGACGTCCCCGTCCGTCCCCGCCGCCGCGCGCGCGTCCGGCGGCAGCGGCACCCGCGCGAGGCGGTCCTGCAGCTCCGGCGCGTCGCGCACGTCGAGTCGCACCGGCACCGTCGGCTGATCGGCGGGGACGCGGTAGACGGGCGTGCTCCAGCGCCGCGCGTTGATCGTGCTGGCGCGTCGCGCCTCACGCGCGAGATGCGCGACGAGCGCAGCCGAATGCGGGTCGAGCGGGGCGTCGCGGGGGATCGGCGCGTTGAAGATGCTGTCCGGCGCCAGCCAGCGCCCGTCGACCGGCAGCGAGCGCGCGACGACGCTCGCCGGTCGCGCGGCGGCGACCCAGCGCTTGCCGTCGCCGTGGCGATCGGCGACCGTGAGCAGCAGCCCGACGAAGGTCGCTGCGACCAGCAGGAACGCGAGCAGCCCGGAGTGCCGTCTCACGCCGACGCGGCGCGCAGCGCATGCAGCAGGTGGACGCAGCCGAGCAGCATCGACGTCACCGTCCCGCGCATGTGCGCGGCGCGGTTGGTCCAGTGCGGCCGCCGCTGGAACATGAACGCGCCGTCCGGGCGCAGCATGTGCTCGCAGCTCCAGTCGAACGTGCGCCAGGCGTCCGCGAGCAGCGACGGATCGCGCGCGGCGCCGATCGCGAGCGTCTGGATCGCCTGCGCCATGCACTGCGAGTCGATCGGCCACGTCTCGTCGTCGAAGTACTTCGGCGTCCCGTCGGGCAGGAACAGGTGCTCGCGGTAGTACGCCATCCCGCGGTCGAGCGCGGGCGCGATCGCGTCGCTGTCGATCGCCGCGTCGAGGCACATGCGCAGCGAGTCGAGCACGTAGCCGGTGTGGAAGTTGTCGACCCAGCCGAGGTTCGGCCACTCGCCGTAGTGCCACGCGCCGTCCGCCCGCTGGTGCGCGAGCGCGAAGCCGACCCCGCGCCGCGCCCGCTCGGCGAACTCGCGCTCGCCGGTGGCGGCGAACAGCCGCGCGAGCAGCCCGCACACGTGCAGGTTCGCGTTGTGCACGGGCGTCGTGTCGCCGGGCCAGTAGCCGAAGAACGCGCCGCCCGGTCCCGGCGTCTGCGGCACGTGGCGCAGGAAGAACCAGCCGGTCTGCACGGCCGTCTCGAGCAGCTCCGGATCGCCGAGGCGCTCCCAGGCGTCGAGCAGCGCGATGCCGGCGTAGGTCGTGGCGATCGTGTTCGGCGCGCCTGCCGGCTTGTGGAAGACGCGCGAGGCGAACGGCCAGTGATAGCCCCATGACGGCTCCTGAAACTCGCGCGAGCGCAGCCGCTGCAGCCGCGCGAGCACGTCGTGCAGGCGCGCCCGCTCCAGCGCGTCCTCGCGGAAGCCGCCGAGCGCGTAGCTCGACGCCACCCACGCGAGCGCGGCGGCGTTCTCCGCGGGTGGGATCCCGAGCGCGGGGCGCAGGTCGAGCGGGCTGCGCTTGACGAGCTGCTGCACGAGCCGGCGCGCCATGCCGTTGCGATGCGCCCATCGCGGCAGGCGGGTCGCCGTGAGGCCGTCGTAGGGGTCGCTTCCGCGCCAGTCGCGCTCGCGGCCCCAGGTCTCGAGGTTGCGGATCATGCCGGCGACCTCCGCCTCGCGCTCGTGCACGAGCGGCGCCTCGCCCGCGCGCGCGATGGCATCGACCCCTGACGTCACAAGCTGGGGAACGCGCGTCGAGGGGTTGTTCTCGCGCTGCGCCCCCGAAGGTGTCCCTTTTCGGCACCTTGCAGCGGATCTGTCCTTTTTTGGGTCGCGCGCTCGAGGTCAGTCGTCATACCTTGCGCCGCATGCGAACGCGTTCAACATCACTCAAGGTCTCACTGCGCACGCTGGCTGCGGCCGGCGTGCTCTCGGCGGTGCTCGCGCCGAGTGCGATGGCGCACCACCATGCGCCGTCGTCGACACCGCCGACCGGATACTCGGAGTCTCACGGCCACCCGAAGTGCTTCGGCATGACGCCGACGATCGTCATCGCCCACAAGAACCTCGTGACGGTCGGCACCGACGGCGACGACGTCATCCTCGGCACCGACGGCAAGGACACCATCTTCGGCCACAAGGGCAACGACCGCATCTGCGGCCGCGGCGGGGCCGACAAGATCGTCGGCAACGTCGGCGACGACCAGCTCGACGGCGGCGCCGGTCGCGACGTCGTCGCCGGCTGGGCCGGCAACGACCTCGTCGAGGGCGGCAACGGCCGCGACGTCCTGCGCGGCAACAGCGGCGACGACGTCGTCTACGCCGGTGGCGGCGACGACGACGACATCAACCTCGGGCCGGGCTCCGACTACGGCTTCGGCGACAACGGCAGCGACCGCATGAGCGGCTGGGGCGACGGACCGGCGCAGGTCGACCACTGCTTCGGCGGAGGCGGCTTCGACCGCGCCCGCAACTGCGACGCGCCGGTCGATCCGCTGACGGGCGTCTTCGACCCGTGGGCCGGCAACGGCTTCGAGATCGTCAACCCGGGCACGCCGCACTGAGCAGCGCGCGCGTTCGCCAAGCAGCTTCACGAGGGGCCCGGCACGCGCGTCGGGCCCCTCGTGCGTGCAGCGAGCTAGCCGCTACGCCACGACGTCGGCAAGCAGCTCATGCAGCGAGAAGCTCGGCCGCGCGCCGAGGTCGCGCCGCAGCAGCGTCTCGAGCATCGCGAAGCGGCGCATCGCCTCGCTGCGCCGTCCCCGGCGCAGACAGACCTCGATCAGCCGGCGCTGCGCGTCCTCGTCGTAGGGCTCCAGGCGCGTGAGGCGCTCGAGGTGGCGTGCGGCGAGATCGAGGTCGCCCGCCCGCTCGCAGAGGCCGGCGAGCGCGCTCAACGCCCGGCCTGCGAGGTCGCGCAGGCGCTCGCGCTCGGGGAAGAGCCATTCGGCGTACGGCTCGTCGCCGACGTAGTCGCCGGTGTACAGCTTCAGCGCCGTCTCCAGCAGCGAGCGCGCCGCGTCGTCGTCGCCGCGATCGACCTCCTCGAGGCCGCCGGCGGCGCGCTCGGCGAAGACGTCGGCGTCGCACAGCACGCGCGAGCCGTCGAGGCGGTAGCCGCCGCGGTGGGAGATCACGAACGATCCCCCGATGACCTGCGCGTCGATGCGCTTGCGCAGCTGGTGGACGGTGAAGCGCACGCTTGCGAGCACGTTGACGCTGCCGTTCGACCACAGCGCCTCGGCGATCCGCTCGACGGGGACCATCTCGTCGCGGAAGGTGACGAGGTACTTCAGGAGCTGCCCGGGCAGCTGCTCGAGCCAGGGCCCGCCGATCTCCACGCTCTCGCGGAGCAGCCGCGTGTGCCCGAGCGTGCGCACGAACAGCTCGGGGGCCGTGGTGCTCGGAGCCGGCACGCTCCACCGTTCGTCGATCACCTCGAGCAACGCTCACACTCCATTGCGGGGACGCACAACGACGTGCAACCTGCCAGTTCCCGGCACCCTGGGCAAGGTCGGGTAACGGGCCATTGACGACTCGACACAAGTGCTTCACGAGTTGTCAGCGTGCGAACAGGCTCCTTCGACGTGCCGCTGTCCCTCCGGCGTCGCCGGGCGTGCGATGATGCCGCGCAGGATGCTCGCCAAGGTGTTGGACGTCCTCGCGGCGCCCGCGTTGCGCCGCTTGACGCCGGCGGTCGCGGCCGCGCTGTGCGCGGCGGCGGGTGCTGCCCCCGTGGCCGCGGCGCCCCGGTGGCTGCCGGCGTCGACGCTCGTGGGGCCGCTGCCGACCGAGGTCGTCGGCATGAACCACCAGGTCGCGATGTACCCGGGGCCGCAGGCCGCCTTCGACGGCGACGGCGACCTGTTCGTGGCGTTCCGCAAGTGGGACGGCAGCCACTACCGCGTCGGCGTCGTGCAGCGGCTGCGCGGCGGCGCGATCCACACGCAGACGCTCGGCTCCTCGACGGCGAACGTCGACCGCACCTCGGTGCGGCTCGCGGTGTCCCACAACGGCGACGCGCTCGTCGCGTGGACGGAGGCCAACGGCGGCGTCTTCGCTGCGGTCGGCCACGCAGGCCGGGACCTGACGGGACCGGGCCTGCTCGGCACCACCGCGACGGGCGGCGGCTCGTTCGCCGACCTGACAGTCGCGGCGGGCGACTCCGGCGACTTCGCGGTCGCCTTCCAGCCGCTCGCCCCGGGGCTGATCCAGGTCGCGCGGCGCGCGCCGGGCGGCGGGATCGGCGGACCGGTGACCGTGACCGGATCGATGGCTGCCGCGGCGCAGCTCGCGATCACCCCGGCCGGCGAGACGATCGTCGGCTGGACCACCCAGGCGACCGCTGCGACCAATCGCGTGACCACGGGAGTCGACGTCAGCGTCGCGCCGCGTGGCGGCGGGTTCTCCCCGCCGGCGGTCATCCCCGGGACGGTGGGTCCCGCGCCGCCGTCCGACGACGAGACGCAGGGCGGCGCGCTGATCGGCCTGACCACGGACGCCTCCGGAGCCGCGCATGCGCTGATCTCCAGCAGCCTCAGGGGGAGCTTCGGCTTCGCGTCCGGCGACCTGCGGATCGCCGATCGCCCGGCGGGCGCCGGCTTCGGCGCGGCCGTCGCGATTCCGGGCACGGCGGCTGTGAGCTCCTTCGGGTTCATCGGCGGACAGCTCACCTCCGATCGCGCCGGCGACCTGCTCGTCGACGCGCGCCAGAGCACGGCCGGGATGGCGCGCGAGTTCGTCCGCCCGGCCGGCGGGGCGTTCAAGGTCGGCACGGTCCAGATCGGCGGCGACACCTTCGATGGCGGCGTGACGACGGCAAGCGGCGGACCCGACCTTGCGGGCTCGCTCTACCGGCTGGTCGACGGCTCCCGCGAGGTCGTGCGGATGATCGCCCCGGACGGCACCGTCGGCGCGGCGCAGACGCTTGCCACCGGCGAGCACATCATGGTCAGCTTCGGCGCGCTGGCGTTCGACGACGACGGCGACGGCGTCGCGCTGTGGCCCGACTTCGACGGGACCAGCGAGCGCGTGCGCATGGCGCCCTATGCCGGCGCGGGCCCGCGCGTGACCGCCGCGTCGATCCCGGCGACCGCGACGGTCGGGCGCGCCGTATCGCTCTCGGCTGCCGCGTCGAGCAACTGGAGCAGCGTCGCCTCGATCGACTGGAGCTTCGGCGACGGCAAGCTCGCGCGCGGTGCCACCGTCAAGCACGCCTACGCCACCCCGGGGAAGAAGACCGTCACCGTCACGGCCACCGACGCGCTCGGCAACACCGGCCGCGCCGCGACCCGTGTCGTCACCGTCACCGCGGGCCCGTCGGTTGGCCGCCTCTCGGTCTCGCCCAAGCGCTTCGCGGTCGCGGCGCTCGCCGCTCCGCTGTCCATCGATCGCGGCGGCGGATCCCGCGCGGCGCGACGATCCACTTCACGCTGTCGCAGGACGCCAAGGTCACGCTGACCGTCGTCGGCACGCCGGTGCGGCACTGCCGTCGCGTCCACGGCCACAGGCGCTGCACGACGTCGAAGGCGCCACGGCACCGGCTGACGTCGAGGCACCTCAAGCGCGGCGCCCATCGGCTCGCGTTCAGCGGGCGGCTCAAGGGCAAGGCGCTCAAGGCCGGCCGCTACACGATCGAGGCTTTCGCGACCGACGCCGCGGGCGTCCGCGGCAAGACGGCGCAAGCGGGCTTCGAGCTCGTAGGCGGGTGACGCGGCCCGCGGCCCGCGACACGACGCCTCAGACCATCAGGTCCCCGCCGTTGATGTCGAGCGCGGCGCCGGTGATGTACGCGGCGTTCTCGCTGCACAGGAACGCGACGAGCGCGCCGACCTCCTCGGGCGTCCCGAGCCGTGGGATCGGGAACGACGCCGCGTAGCGCTCGAGCACGTCGGCCGGGACCGTCTGGAGCGTCATCTCGGTGCTGAACAGCCCCGGGCAGACGGCGTTGACGGTGACGCCGTGCGCGGCGTGCTCCTTCGCGACCGCGCGCGTGAGCCCGAGCATCGCCGCCTTCGCCGTCGTGTAGTGGGCGCCGCCGAGCGTCGAGACGTTCTTGCCGGCCGTCGAGGAGAAGTTGACGATGCGGCCGAAGCCGGCCGCGACCATCGCCGGCAGGCACGCCTGCGAGCACAGGAACGCGCCCTTCACCGTGACCGCGAGCACCGCATCCCATTCGGCCTCGGAGATCTCGAGGAAGCGTGTCGGGCGCAGCAGGCCGGCGTTGTTGACGAGCACGGTCGGTGCGCCGAGCGCCGCGGTCGTGCGGGCGAGCGCCGCGGCGACGTCCTGCGCCGCGGTGACGTCCCCGCCGACGCCGAGGTGCCCTTCGCCCAGGCGCGCGGCGGCCGCGGCGGCCGCGTCGCCGTCGAGGTCGAGCAGCGCGACGCGCATGCCGTCGTCGGCGAGCCGCTCGGCGCAGGCGAAGCCGAGGCCGCGCGCGCCGCCGGTCACGAGCGCGACCCGCTCGCCCGCTGCGCTCATGCGATCAGCTCCAGCTCGCGCGCGACCGCGCCGAAGGCCGCGACCGCGCGGTCGAGCTGCTCCGGCGTGTGGGCTGCGCTCAGCTGCGTGCGGATCCGCGCGGTCTCGTGCGGGACGACCGGGTAGGAGAAGGCGACGGCGTAGATGCCGTGGTCGAGCAGCCGCTCGGCGAACCGCCCCGCGACGTGCGCGTCGCCGAGCAGCACGGGCGTGATCGGGTGCACGTCGCCGAGCACGGTCAGCCCGAGCGCGTCGAGACCGGCGCGGAAGCGCGTCGTGTTGTCCCACAGCCGCCGGCGCAGCTCCGGGTCCTCCGCGGCGAGCTCGAGCGCGCGCCGGCTCGCGGCGACGACCGGCGGGGCGACGGCGTTGGAGAAGAGGTAGGGGCGGGCGCGCTGGCGCAGCAGCGCGACGACCTCGTGCGCGCCTGCGACGTAGCCGCCGCTCGCGCCGCCGAGCGCCTTCCCGAGCGTGCCGGTGAGGACGTCGACGCGGTCGGCGCAGCCGGCATGCTCGTGCGTGCCGCGGCCGCTTGCCCCGAGGAAGCCGGTCGCGTGGCAGTCGTCGACCATCACGAGCGCCTCGTAGCGGTCGGCGAGGTCGCAGATCTCGCGCAGCGGGGCGATCAGGCCGTCCATCGAGAAGACGCCGTCGGTCGCGATCAAGACGTGGCGTGCGCCGCCCTCGCGCGCCTCGCGCAGGCGCGCCTCCAGCTCGTCGAGGTCGCGGTTGGCGTAGCGCAGGCGCTGGGCGCGGCAGAGGCGGATGCCGTCGATGATCGAGGCGTGGTTGAGGGCGTCGGAGACGACGGCGTCCTCCTTGCCGAGCAGCGTCTCGAAGACGCCGCCGTTCGCGTCGAACGCGGAGGGGAAGAGGATCGCGTCCTCGCAGCCGAGGAACGCGGCGAGCTGCTGCTCGAGCTCGCGGTGGCGGTCCTGCGTGCCGCAGATGAAGCGCACCGACGCCATGCCGGCGCCGCGCTCCTCGAGCGCCGCGCGCGCCGCGGCGAGCACCTCGGGATGGTCGGCGAGCCCGAGGTAGTTGTTGGCGCACATGTTGAGCACCTCGCGCCCGTCGAGCAGCGTGACGGTCGCGTCCTGCGCGCTGGCGATCACGCGCTCGCGCTTGGTCAGGCCGGAGCGCTCGATCTCGTCGAGCTGGGCACGCAGGTGGGTGCGGAAGGCTTCGATCACGCTCGGCTCAAACGTATCGACCCGGCTGTCCGCGCACGTTGTGCGCGCGCACAGCCGTTGTGGAAGCGATTGGGCGGGGGCTACTGCCTGCGGGCTCGGCGCCGGCGCCGGCGGTCAGCCTCCGCTCGCGGCCTCCTCGCGCAGCGCCGCGCGGCGCACCTTGCCGCTGGCGGTCTTCGGAAGCTCGTCGCGGAACTCGACGATGCGCGGGTACTTGTACGGTGCGGTCTGGCGCCTGACGTGCTCCTGCAGCTCGGCCGCGAGCGCCGCGTCGCCGTCGCCGTCGCGCAGCACGACAATCGCGCGCACGACGCTGCCGCGCTCCTCGTCGGGCGCCGCGACGACGGCCGACTCGGCGACGGCCGGGTGGCTGAGCAGCGCCGACTCGACCTCGAACGGGCCGATGCGGTAGCCGGCGCTGATGATCACGTCGTCGTTGCGGCCCTCGAAGTGGAGGTAGCCGTCCGCGTCCTGGCGAACGCGGTCGCCGGTGCGCCATGGCACGGTGCGGTCGTGCGGCGGCTCGCCGAGGTAGCCGAGGAAGAACGTCGGCACGCTCGCGGGGTCGACCACCAGCTCGCCGTCGTCGATCCACAGGCGCACGCCCGGCAGCGGACGGCCCATCGAGCCGGGGCGCGCGGGCTCGCCCGGCGGGTTGGCGGTGAGCTGGCCGGTCTCCGTCTGCCCGAAGCCGTCGCGCACGTCGAGCCCGGTCGCCTCCGACCAGGCCGCGAGCACCTCGGGGTTGAGCGCCTCGCCGGCGGCGACGAGCCCGCGCAGGTGCTCGAAGCGCGTGAGCGTGGCGCGCTTGGCGATGATGCGGTACTCCGTCGGCGCCATGCACAGCACGTCGACGCGCTCCTCGCGCAGCAGCTCGAGTCGTTGCGCCGGATCGAAGCGGGCGTCGTGCAGCAGGGCGGCGGCGCCGCGGATCCACGGCGCGATGAAGACGTTGCGCGCCGACTTCGACCAGCCGGAGGCGGCGGTGCACCAGACGAGCTCCCCCGCGCGCGGCGCGAGCCAGTGCTCGGCCTGCAGCCGCTGACCGGCGAGGTAGCGCTGCGCGTGCAGGACCGCCTTCGGCTCGCCGGCCGTCCCGCTCGTGAACGTGATCAGGCACGGGTCCTCCGGCGCGAGCTCCGCGGCCGGCGGCGCGGACGCCTCGAACAGCGTCGCGTCGGGGATGCTCAGCACCGCGACGCCGGCGCGTCCGTCGAGCGCCTGCTCGAGCACCGCGCGGTTGCGCTCGTCGACGACGATCGCGCGCGGTGCGACGGCGTCGATCCGCACGCGCAGGTCGTGCGCGCGCAGTTGCTCGGTGCACGGCAGCGCGACCGCGCCGATGCGAAAGCAGGCGACGAGCGTGAAGACCCACTCGGGCCGGTTGCCGATCAGCGTCAGGACGACGTCGCCGCGTCCGACGCCGGCCGCGAGCAGCGTCGCGGCCATCCCGCCGCTGCGCTGCGCGACCTCGCCGAAGGACCATTCGCGGCGCGTGCCGTCGCGGGCGCGCTCGACGAGCGCTCGCTCGCCCGGGCTCGCGGCCTCGACGACGTCGCGCGCGAAGTTCATGCGCGGCTACGCGGTGCGTTCGGCTGCGAAGCGCACGAACCAGTCGAGCGCGTCGGGGTTGGCGAGGCTGTCGCGGCTGGCGGCCTTGGCGGGGTCGGTGCCCTGCAGGATCCGCTTGACCGGGACCTCGAGCACCTTGCCGGAGAGCGTGCGCGGAACGGCTGCGATCACATGCACCTCGTTGGGGACGTGGCGCGGCGAGCAGTCCTCGCGGACGCGGGCGGCGATCCGCGCGGTCAGCTCGTCGTCGAGCGTCGCGCCGTCGCCGAGCACGACGAACAGCGGCATCCAGCCGTCGACGTCGACGACGAGCGCGTCGAGGATCTCGGGCAGCGCGAGCACCGCGCGGTAGATCTCGCTCGTGCCCATCCGCACGCCGCCGCGGTTGATCGTCGAGTCCGAGCGGCCGTAGATGATCGCGGTGTTGCGTTCGGTCAGCTCGATCCAGTCGCCGTGGCGCCAGACGCCCGGGTAGGTGTCGAAGTAGCTGGCATGCAGCCGCGAGCCGTCGGGGTCGTTCCACAGGTACAACGGCATCGAGGGCATCGGCTGCGTGATCACGAGCTCGCCGACCTCGCCGACGAGCGCATGCCCGTCCTCGTCCCACGCCTCGACGCTGCAGCCGAGCGACGGGCCCTGCAGCTCGCCGAGGTAGACGGGCAGCGTCGGGACGCCGCCGACGAAGGCAGTGCAGACGTCGGTGCCGCCGCTGGTGGAGAACAGCCACGTGTCGGCGCCGAGCTCGTCGTAGACCCATTGGAAGCCCTCGGGCGCGAGCGGCGAGCCGGTCGAGCCGACGTTGCGCAGCGCGCTCAGGTCCCGGCCCGCGGCCGGCTGCAGTCCCTGCTTCATGCACTGCGCGAGATAGCTCGCGCTCGTGCCGAACGTCGTGATGCCGGCCTCCGCGGCGAGGTCCCACAGCCGACCCATGTCCGGGTACGCGGGGTTGCCGTCGAAGAGCACGATCGAGGCGGGCGTGAGCAGCACGCCGACGAGGAAGTTCCACATCATCCAGCCGGTGGTCGTGAACCAGAACACGCGGTCCTCGGCCTGCGCGTCGAGGTGGAGGTTCTGTTTCTTGAGCTGCTCGAGCAGGATCCCGCCCTGCCCCTGCACGATCGCCTTCGGCAGACCGGTCGTCCCGGAGGAGTAGAGCACCCACAGCGCGTGGTCGAACGGGACCTGCTCGAAGCTCAGCTCGGCGTCGGCCGCGCCGAGGAGGTCCTCCCACGGCAGCGTGCCGTCGAGGCGCGCGTCGGGATCGAGGTAGGGCAGCAGGACGGTGGCGGACAGCGTCGGCATCGCCGTGCGCAGCCCGTCGACGACCTCGCGCCGGTCGAAGTCGCGGCCGTTGTAGCGGTAGCCGTCGACCGCGAGCAGCACCTTCGGCTCGATCTGCGCGAAGCGGTCCACGACGCTCGCGGCGCCGAAGTCCGGCGAGCACGAGGACCACACCGCGCCGATCGACGCGCAGGCGAGGAACGCCGCGATCGCCTCGGGGACGTTCGGCAGATACGCCACGACGCGGTCGCCCGGGCCGACGCCCTGTGCGCGCAGCCCCGCCGCGATGCGGGCGCTCAGCGTGCGCAGCTCACCCCACGTCATCTGCGCGAGCGGGCGCAGCTCCGAGGCATGACGGATCGCCACGGCGGCGTCGTCGCGCCCGCGGAAGACGTGCTCGGCGTAGTTCAGGCGCGCGCCGGGGAACCACTCGGCGCCCGGCATCGAGCGCGATCCCAGGACGCGCTCGTACGGCGCGCTCGCGCGCACCTCGAAGAAGTCCCAGATCGCCGCCCAGAAGCCCTCGACGTCCTCGACCGACCACCGCCACAGCGCATCGTAGGTATCGAAATCCCGGCCCGTGCGCTGCGCGGCCCAGCGCTGGAAGCGCGTCAGCGTTGCGCGCTCGATGCGCTCGGCCGAGGGGGACCAGAGCACGGGCGGGGCGGCGGCGCTCACGGTGCGCCCGCCTTCAGCATCAGGTCGCAGTAGCCGTCGGCGATCTGCTCGGCGGACAAGCGGCCGCGCGGGCGCAGCCACTGCGGCGTGTGGTTGACCATCCCCAGCAGCGCACGCAGCGCCAGGCCGCGGTCGGGGAAGGCCATCGTCCCGTCCTCCTCGCCGCGCGCGAGCACGTCGTCGAGGATCTGCTCGAAGCGCTTGCGCTGGCGGCGCACCTCGCGCCACTGCGGCTCGCGCTCGATCACGTGCCGGGTCTGGTTGAAGACGAGCATGTGGTGGCCGTGCGTCTCGACGTGCGCGAGCCAGGCGCGCACCAGCTCGCGCAGGTGCTCGGCGGCCGGCGCCTCGCGTGCGACGATCGCGCGCGCCTGCTCGAGCAGCGGGTCGAGCAGCTCGTCGCAGATGCGCAGCAGCAGCTGCTCCTTGCTGCCGATGTAGTGGTAGAGCCCGCCGGCCGCGAGGCCGGTCGCCGCCGTCAGGTCGGCCATCGAGGTCGCCTGATAGCCACGCTCGGCGAACAGGTGCGCGGCGACGGCGGTCACCTCCTGTTGGCGGCGGTCGTAACGGGCGCGCAGGGCCGGGCGCGTGGGTGGGGAGACGGCGGCCATCGGCGCACAAAATACAGCACACCGAGCGATCACTCGAACTTCGAGCAATCGCTCGGTATAGTCCGGCGCATGAACTTCGACCTCTCCGATGAGCACAACCTGATCCAGCGCACCGTCCGCGACTTCGCGACCCAGGAGGTCGCGCCGGTCGCGGAGGAGCTGGACCGTGAGAAGCGCTTCCCCTACGAGCTCGTCGCCAAGCTCGGCGAGCTCGGCCTGATGGGCATCCCGTTCCCGCAGGAGTATGGCGGCGGCGGAGGCGACACGCTCGCCTACGTGCTCGCCGTCGAGCAGCTCGCGCGCGTCGACTCCTCCATCGCGATCACGCTCTGCGCGCACACCTCGCTCGGCACGCAGCCGATCTACGTGTTCGGCAGCGAGGAGCAGAAGCGCGAATGGCTGCCGCAGCTGTGCTCGGGACAGCAGCTCGGCGCATTCGGCCTGACCGAGCCGGAGGCCGGCTCCGACGCCGGCAACGTGCGCACACGTGCGCGGCTGGACGACGGCGTCTGGACGATCGACGGCGCCAAGCAGTTCATCACCAACGCCGGCACCGACGTCTCCGGCGTCGTCTGCATCACCGCGAAGACCGGCGAGGACGAGATCTCGAACCTGATCGTCGCCAACGGCACGCCCGGCTACGAGCAGGGGGCGCCCTACCGCAAGATGGGTTGGCACGCCTCCGACACGCGCCCGCTCACGTTCACCGACTGCAAGGTGCCGGAGGCGAACCTGCTCGGCCCGCGCGGGATGGGCTTCAAGCAGTTCCTGCACGTGCTCGACATCGGCCGCATCGGCGTGGCGTCGATGGGCCTCGGCCTCGCGCAGGGGGCGCTCGACCAGGCGCTCGCCTACGCGAAGGAGCGCAAGGCCTTCGGCAAGCCGATCTCCAAGTTCCAGGCGATCCAGGGCAAGCTCGCCGACATGGCGACGGAGATCGAGGCGGCGCGGCTGCTCGTCTACAAGGCGGCGCGCATGAAGGACAGGGGCGAGAACTTCTCGCTGACCGCCGCGCAGGCGAAGCTCAAGACCGGCCGCCTGGCGGTGCGCTGCACCGAGGAGGCCGTGCAGATCCACGGCGGCTACGGCTACATCGAGGAGTACCCCGTCTGCCGCTTCTACCGCGACGCGAAGATCCTCACGATCGGCGAGGGCACCGACGAGGTCCAGCAGATGGTGATCGCGCGGGCGCTCGGTGCCTGACGTGGCGGGCGCGCTTCCGGCCGACGTCCGGATCCGCGAGGTGGGGCCCCGCGACGGCTTCCAGAACGAGCCGGAGACGATCGCGACCGCCGACAAGGTGCGGCTGATCGAGCTGCTGGCGCGCACCGGGCTGCGGCGGTTGGAGGTCACGAGCTTCGTGCGCGCCGACGTGATCCCGCAGCTCGCCGACGCGCGTGAGGTGCTCGAGCAGGCCTCGATCCCGGAGGAGGTGTCGGTGTCGGTGCTCGTACCGAACGAGCGCGGGCTCGACGCCGCGCTCGAGCTGCGCGACCGCATCGACGAGGTCAACGTCTTCCTCTCCGCCTCTGAGACGCACAACCGCAGGAACGTCAACCGCTCGGTCGAGGAGTCGCTCGCCGGCTGCGAGCGCGTGCTCGCCCGTGCGCGCGCGGCCGGCCTGCGCGGCGAGGGCGTCATCAGCGTCAGCTTCGGCTGCCCCTACGAGGGCGCGGTCGCGCCCGAGCGGGTCTTCGAGATCGCACGGCGGCTGGCGGCGGCCGGCGCGCAGGAGGTCGGCTTCGGCGACACGACCGGGATGGCGAACCCGTTGCAGGTGCGCGAGTTCTTCGCGCGCGCGCAGGAGCAGCTCGGCGGCGACGTCGAGCTGACCGCGCACTTCCACAACACGCGCGGGCAGGGGCTCGCGAACGTGCTCGCCGCGCTGGAGGCGGGCTGTGCGTCGTTCGAGTCGAGCTTCGGCGAGCTGGGCGGCTGCCCGGTGCCCGCGGGCGCGACGGGCAACATCGCGACGGAGGACCTCGTCTCGATGCTGCACGAGATGGGCATCGCGACCGGGATCGACCTCGGCAGGCTGATCGAGGCCGCCCGCGCGGCGCAGGACGTGCTCGGCCGTCCGCTCGGCTCGCACGTGCTGAAGGCCGGCGCGGTCGACTGGCGGCGGACGTAGCCGCACGTCCGTAGTTCGTCCGCCGCAGGCGGGTAGACGCTCCCGATGTCCGCGCGGCCCGTCCTGCATACCGTGCGGACATGCCCGCGCGTCCTCACGCAGCCCGTCGCGTCGTGATCGCCGGCGGCGGCATCGCCGGCGTCGAGCTGGCGCTCGCGCTGCGCGCGCTCGCCGGTGCGGCGGTCGAGCTGACGCTGCTGGCGCCCAGCGACGAGCTGCGCTACCGGCCGCTGGCGGTCGCCTCGCCGTTCGGCCATCCGCTGCGCCGCTACCGGCTCGACGCGATCTGCGCAGACCTCGGCATGACGCTGCGGCGCGGTGCGCTGCGCGCGGTCGACGGCGAGGCGCATGCGCTCGTCACCGACGGCGGCGAGCGGATCGACTACGACAGCCTCGCGATCGCGGTCGGCGCGCGCCCGCACCCGCCGCTGCAGCATGTGCACACCTTCGTCGCCGACGCGGACGCCGACGGCTTGCACCTGCTGCTGCGCGACGTGGAGGAGGGGATGACGGCGCGCGTGGCGTTCGTCGTGCCCGCCGGGGCCGGCTGGTCGCTGCCGCTCTACGAGCTGGCGTTGATGACCGCGGCGCGCGCACGCGACATGGGCGCCGACGCGCTCGAGCTCACGCTCGTGACGCCGGAGGACGTCCCGCTCGCCGCCTTTCGCGGCGCGGGCAGCGACGCCGTCGCCGCGCTGCTGGCGCAGGCGGGCATCGCGGTGCTGCCGGCGACGTACGCGCGCGCCTACGACGGCCGCATGCTCGAGCTCGCGCCGGGCGGCCGCTCGCTGGCGGCCGACCGCGTCGTCGCGCTGCCCGTGCTCACGGGCCCGGCGATCGCCGGTGTGCCGTGCGACGCGGACGGGTTCATCCACGTCGAGGAGCACGGCCGCGTCGCCGTCGTGCCCGACGTCTTCGCGATCGGCGACGCCACCACCTTCCCGCTCAAGCAGGGCGGCATCGCCTCCCAGCAGGCCGACGTCGTGGCCGCGCTGGTCGCGCGCCGGGCGGGTGTCGCGGTCCCCGAGCCACGCACCCGCCCGCTGCTGCGCGCGATGCTGCTCACCGGCGGCGATCCGCTGTACCTGCGCGCGACGACGACCGGGGGCGAGAGCGTCATCTCGAGCGTGTCGCACCACTGCCCGTGGTGGCCGCCGCACAAGGTCGCGGCACGCCATCTCGCGCCGTACCTCGCCGACCGCGAGGCGGCAGCGTGCCCGCCGGCGGCGCTGCGCGCGTCCTGATCGCCGACGGCGACGGCCGTCAGTCGTCGTCGGCGTCGTGGTCGTTGTAGATCGGCCCCGGGTGCTCGCGCTGTTCGCCGCGTCCCGTGTCGCGGCCGGCGGGCGTCGCCAGCTCGTCGCCGGCCGACGGCGGCTCGGCCGAGAGGCCGATCCGCTGGCTGGAGAGCTGGGTCGCGGCATACGTCACGCCGGCCGCGAGCGCAAGCCCGACGAGGCCGACGGCAAGCCACATGACCAGGCGATGCATGCGCACGCTCACGACGCTACCGCGGACCCGGCAAAGAGGGGGCCAAGCGGGGCAAGGTCAGCAGCGCGCGAGCGCCGCCGCCGGTCCGGTTGGCGATCTCGACGTCCCCGCCCCAGCGACGCGCGAGCGCTCGCGCGATCGTGAGCCCGAGCCCGGTGCCGCCGGGAACGCTGCGGCCGACGGTCCCGCGGTGGAAGCGCTCGAACAGCTCCTCCGCCTCGTCCGCCGCGATCCCCGGCCCCTCGTCGAGCACCGCGATCGTCGTGCCGGCCGCGCGCAACGTGACGGTCGTCCCGCGCGGCCCGTAGCGCAGGGCGTTCTCGACGAGCGCGTCGAGCGCGCGGTCGAGGTCGGCGCGCGAGGCCATCGCGGTTTCGGCGGCGGCTGACGGCGCGAGCGCGAGCGCCAGCCCGCGGTCGAAGGCGAGCGGCTCCCAGCGCTCGTGCGCGGTCGCCGTCGCGGCGGCGAGGTCGATCGGCTCGGCTGTGCCCTCGCGCTCGCCGGCGCTGCTCAGCACGAGCAGCTCCTCGACGAGCTGCGCGATCCGCTGGATCTCGCGCTCGCCGGCGGCCAGCTCGCGCGCGGCCTCCGGGCTCACCCCGGCCGCCTCGGCCTCCTCGAGGCGCAGCCGCAGCGCCGCGAGCGGCGTGCGCAGCTGGTGGGAGGCGTCGGCGACGAACGCCTGCTGGCGGGCGAGCATGTCGCGGATGCGGTCGGTCATGTCGTTGAAGGAGTGGGCCAGCGAGCGCTCCTCGGTGGAGCCCTCGAGCGCGACGCGGGTTTCGAGGTCGCCGGCCGCGACGCGCGCCGCGGCTGCGCGCATGCGGCGGATCGGGCGTACGAACTGACCGGCGATCGCGATCCCCGCCAGCAGCCCGAGGGCGAGCACGATCGCTCCGACGAGCAGCAGCCCGAGCGCCGAGCGGCGCACCGCGCGGCGCACGGCGGCGACGCTCTGGGTGATCCGCACCGCGCCGATCACGGTCGTCCCGCGTACGACGGGGACGGCGGTCGCGAGGATCGTGCGCCCGAGCGTCTCGCTGTCGCGCTGGTTCTGGAAGCTGCGGCCCCGCAGCGCGACCGCGACCTCGGGGCGGCTCGCGTAGCTCGTCCCGAGCGTCGCGCCCGCGCTGTCGGCGATCAGCCTCCCGCGCGCGTCGAGCACGATCACGCGCCCACGCGCCGTCTGCGCGGCCGAGGCGACGAGCCGCGCGAGCGTCCGGCGGTGGGGCGGGGCGACGAGCGCGGCGACCGTCGCGGCCGCCACGTCCGCCTGGCCGCGCGCCTGCGAGTAGACCTCCGCGTGCACGCGGCGGTTGAGGTTGAAGACGAGCGGCACCAGGAGCGCGACGACGGCCAGCAGCAGCACGTACGCGAGCGCGAGGACCAGGCGCAGCCGCAGGCTCAGCTGAGCTCCTCGTCCGAGGCGAAGCGGAAGCCGATGCCGCGCACGGTGTGGATGAAGCGCGGGTCGGTCGGGTCGTCGCCGAGCTTGCGCCGCAGCCAGCCGATGTGCACGTCGAGCGTCTTCGTCGAGCCGAACCAGTTGGCGTCCCACACCTCCGCCATCAGGTCCTCGCGCGTGACGACCTTGCCGGCGTCGCGCATCAGTCGCATGAGCAGGTCGAGCTCCTTGCGCGCGAGTTGCAGCTCCTCGCCGCCGAGGCGGGCGCGCCGCGCGCCGGTGTCGATCTCCAGCGCTCCGGCGCGCAGGATCGCCGGCGTCGGCTCGTCCTCGCGGACGCGTCCGGTGCGGCGCAGCACGGCGCGGATCCGCGCGATCACCTCGACGCCGCTGAAGGGCTTGACGACGTAGTCGTCGGCCCCGAGCTCGAGCCCGACGACGCGGTCGGACTCGGTCCCGCGCGCGGTGAGCATCACGATCGGCACGTCGCCGCGGCGGCGCAGCTCGCGGCAGACCTCGCGCCCGTCGCCGTCCGGGAGCATCAGATCGAGCAGCACGAGATCCGGCGCGACCCGCTCGGCGGCGGCGAGCGCCTCGGCGGCTGTGCCGACCGTCGTCGTCGCGAACCCGGCGCGCGCGAGCGCATGCGAGAACGGCTCGGCGATCGACGGCTCGTCTTCGACGAACAGGATCCGCAGCGGGTCGGCGTCGGGCATGGCGTGAGGCTAACGCCCCACGGGGCCTGTCGCGATGTTGGCGCTTCGCCGCTCGCGTGAGATTTTGCCATTCCATTACCTGCGCTTCGGGAGCCCTTGGGACGCGCATGAGCACCGTGCTCGTCATGACCTTCGTACCGACCATCGACCCCGCCGCGTGCAGCGCCCACGGCGACTGCGTCCCCATCGCCCCCGCCGCCTTCAAGCTCGCGGACGACGGCGCGGTCGTGATCGGCACCGCCTCCTACCCGGAGCTGCTCGCCGCGGCCAAAGCCTGCCCCACGGTCGCGATCGTCGTGCTCGACGACGTGACCGGCGAGCAGGTCTATCCCTGATCGAGGGACCGGCGCCCAGCGGGCGCGCTGATCGCTGACCGAGCGCGCTCCGAGCGACGCACGCGTCGCGCCGGCGTTCAGGAACTCGTAATGGCCGCGTGGCATCCTCGGTCACGATGGCCCTGCTGATGCTCTTCGGCCTGCTCGCCGGCGCCGGCACCGCATTGTCGCCGTGCGTGCTGCCGGTGCTGCCGATCGCGCTCTCCGCCGGTGCGACCGGCGGACGGCGGCGGCCGTTCGGGATCGTCGTCGGGCTGACGGCCTCCTTCACGTTCGCGACCGTCGCGCTCGTCTACGTGCTCGACGCGCTCGGCCTGCCCGACGACCTGCTGCGGACGCTCGCGATCGTCGTGCTGCTCGCGTTCGGCGTCTCGCTGCTCGTGCCGCCGCTGGCGGCGCGCGTCGAGGGCGCGCTCAGCCGGCTCGCCGCGCTCGCCGGAGCCCGTCCGGCGAGTGCCGGCGGCGACGGCTTCCGCTCCGGTCTGCTCGTCGGCGCGAGCCTCGGGCTCGTCTACGCGCCCTGCGCGGGCCCGGTGCTCGCCGGGGTCATCACCGTCTCCGCCTCGCAGCCGTTCACCGCCGGGCGACTTGCGGTCGCCCTCTCCTACGGCGTCGGCTCGGCGCTCGTGCTCTACGCGCTGATGCTCGGCGGGCGGCGGCTGACGGCGCCGCTCGCGCGTCGCAGCGGCGCGCTGCAGCTGGCGCTGGGCGCCGTGATGGTGCTCGTCGCGCTCGCGATGCTCAACGACTACGACCTGCGCTTCCAGAGCGCGATCGCGAAGGACCTGCCGACGTTCCTCGTCGATCCGACGAACAGGCTCGAGACGACGCGCTCGGCCCAGCGCGCGCTCGCCGACCTCAACGGCGGCGCGCACGGCGTCGGCGGCCGGGCCGCGGCGGCTGCGGCGGAAGCGACGCCGCCCGCGCACGGCCACGCCGCGAAGCTGCCCGTGCTCGGCACCGCGCCCGACTTCACCGGCACCCAGGACTGGTTCAACACCCCCGGCGACCGCCCGCTGACGCTCGCCGGGCTGCGCGGCCGCGTCGTGCTCGTGGACTTCTGGACCTACTCCTGCATCAACTGCCTGCGCACGCTGCCCTACCTCGAGGCGTGGGACAGGCGCTACCGCAAGGACGGGCTCACGATCGTCGGCGTCCACACGCCCGAGTTCCCGTTCGAGAAGGACGCCGGCAACGTCGCCGCGGCGATCGGCCGCGAGCACATCGGGTACGCGGTCGTCCAGGACAACGAGATGGCGACGTGGGACGCGTACGGCAACCAGTACTGGCCGGCCGAGTACTTCGTCGACGCGCGCGGTCGCGTGCGCTTCGCGCATTTCGGCGAGGGCGACTACGGCAAGAAGGAGCAGGTGATCCGTGACCTGCTCGCCGAGGCCGGGCGGCGCGTCGGAAGCGGTGGGTCCGGTGCGCACGGCATCACCGCCTCCGCCGGCGTCACGACGCCGGAGAGCTACATCGGCGCCGCGCGCGCCGAGCGCTTCGTCAACGGCACGATCCTGCCCGGTCCGCAGGACTTCGGCGCGCCGCGGGCGCCGTCCGACGATCAGCTCGCCTACGCCGGGCGTTGGAACGTGCACGAGGACTCCGCGACCGCCGCTGCCGGCGCCGCGCTCGAACTGCGCTTCGGCGCGCGACGCGCCTACCTCGTGCTTGGCTCGCCCGGCCGGGTGCGCCATGTGCGCGTGCTGCTCGACGGCAAGCCGCTCACGGGCACGGGCGCGGGTGCCGACGTGCACGGCGGCGTCGTCACGGTGAACGGCCAGCGGCTCTACGAGCTCGTGGACCTGCCGCAGGTCGGGACGCACCTGCTGCGACTGGAGCCTGAGGAGGGCGTCGAGGGCTATGCCTTCACGTTCGGCTGAGCCTGCGACGATCCCGGACATGGCTCCGGGCACACGCGGCGCCGTCCTCGTCGTCGACGACGAGCCGACGATCGTCGAGGTCGTCGCGCGCTACATGGCGCGCGCGGGCTACGCCACGCGCGAGGCGTTCGACGGGCCGGGCGCGCTCGCGGCGGTGCGCGAGCAGCGCCCCGACCTCGTCGTGCTCGACGTGATGCTGCCGGGATTCGACGGGATCGAGGTGATGCGCCGGCTGCACGAGCTGCCGGGCGATCCGATCGCGGTGATCCTGCTGACGGCGCGCGCGGAGGAGTCCGACCGTCTGATCGGCCTGCGTCGCGGCGCCGACGACTACGTCGTCAAGCCCTTCAGCCCCGCCGAGCTGGTCGCGCGCGTCGAGGCGGTGCTGCGCCGCGGCACGCCGCGCACGTCGGCGATCGAGGAGCCGATCGAGCACGGCCCGTTGCGGATCGACCAGGCGGCCCGCACCGTCACGCTCGCCGGCGAGGCGGTCGCGCTGACGCTGCGCGAGTACGAGCTGCTGCGCCACCTCGCCAAGAACCCCGGTCGCGTCTTCTCGCGCGACCAGCTGATCGAGGACGTGTGGGGCTACAGCTTCTTCAGCGACACGAGCACCGTCACCGTCCACGTGCGGCGCCTGCGCGCGAAGCTCGAGGCCGACCCGGCGCGGCCGCGCTGGATCGAGACCGTGTGGGGCGTCGGCTACCGCTTCGCGCCATGAGCGGGATCCGCCGCTCGCTCGCGCTGGCGCTGCTCGCCTGCCTCGCGGGCGCGGCGGCGATCGGGATCCCGTACGGCTTCGGCGCCGGGCGCACGACGTTCCTGCTGCTGCTCGGGGTCGCGGTCGGGATGCTCAGCGCCGCGCACCTCGCGGCCGCGCGGCGCGCGTCCGTCGGCGGGCTCTCGCGCCAGCTCGCGCTCGCCGCCGCGCTCGCCGTCGGCACGGTGCTGGTCGCCGTGTGGGCGGGGACCGAGGCGATGTTCGTCTCCAAGCACGACGCGCTCGTCATCACCGCGATGACCGCCGTCGGCGGCGTGCTCGCGGTGCGCGCGGGCCAGCTGCTCGCGCACGGCGTCCTGAGCGACGTCGAGGCGATGCACGCGGAGGCCGACGACGCGCGCCGCCGGCTCGTGGCGTCCGTCTCGCACGACCTGCGCACGCCGCTCTCCTCGCTGCGGCTGCTGGTCGAGTCGATCGAGGACGGCGTCGCCACCGGGGCGACGCGCGAGCGCTACCTGCGCGAGATGCGCACGCACGTCGGCACGCTCAGCGTGCTGATCGACGACCTCTTCGAGCTCTCGCGCCTGGAGGCGGGCGACATCGCGTGGTCGATGCATCAGGTCGAGATCGGCGGGCTCGTGAGCGAGACGGTGGCCGCGCTGCGCACGCAGGCCGCCGCCCACGGCGTCGAGGTCGCGACCGAGCTGCCGGACGGCGGCGTGCACGCGCAGGCCAACGCGGAGAAGGTCCAGCGGGTGCTCTTCAACCTGATCGTCAACGCGATCCGTCACACGCCCGCCGACGGCAGCGTGACCGTGCGGGCGCGCGCGGGCGCAAACGGCGTCGAGGTCGAGGTCGCCGACGACGGCGCGGGGATCGCGCCGGAGGATCGCGCGCAGGTCTTCGAGCCGTTCTACCGCGGCGGCGCGGGTGCGGCCGCGCGCTCCTCCGGCGACGGCGCCGGCCTCGGGCTCGCGATCTCCCGCGCGATCGTCGAGGCGCACGGCGGGCGCATCTGGCTGGAGCCGGCGGCGCGCGGGACGCGCGTGCGCTTCACGCTGCGTGCCGCGGACGGCGCGCCGGCGTAGGCTTCGGGCATGGAGCGAGACGAGCTGCGCGCCGTGCAGGCGCCGTTGAAGGAGCGCTATCGGGCGGAGCCCGGCGCGGCGCAGATCACGCTGTCGGCGACGGGCACGCTCGGGGAGGGCGTCTCCTGCTCAGTCCAGACGGGGCGCGCGCTCGCCGAGGCCGGCTTGCATCCCGCTTCCGGCGGCGACGGCACGCTGCTGTGCTCGGGCGACATGCTGCTCGAGGCGCTCGTGGCCTGCGCGGGCGTGACGCTGCGCGCGGTGGCGACGTCGCTCGGCATCGAGGTGCGCGCGGGGCGCGTGCACGCCGAGGGCGACCTCGACTTCCGCGGGACGCTCGGCGTGGAGCGCGAGGCGCCCGTCGGCTTCTCCGCGATCCGGCTCGGCTTCGAGCTGGAGACGGACGCCGACGAGGGGCAGCTCGCGACGCTCCAACGGCTGACGGAGCGCTACTGCGTCGTCTACCAGACGCTTGCCAGCGCGCCCGCGCTGACGACGGCGCTCAGCCGCGCGTAGGCGCCGCGAACGAGCGCAGCTCGATCCGCTCCTGCGCGAGCGTCGCGCGCACGGCCGGGTCGCACAACGCCGCGACCTCCAGCGTGCGCTCGCGCGAGTACGAGGAGCCGGAGTCGTCGTCGATGCCGGGGTGGCAGCCGAGCTCGGTCGTCCCGGGCGGCAGCTCGCGCAGCAGTGCGCACAACGCGTCGGGCCCGATTCCCTCGTGCCAGGGCTCGCCGCGACCGCTCTGACCGTAGAAGCCCCCCTCGTAGCGGACGCCTGGGGTGAAGTGACGCACGGGCACGCCGAGCCGGCGGCCGTGCTCGCGCACGATCGCGCGTGCCGGCTCGTCGCGGTGGACGTGCTGGTGGGAGTCGAGGTGGGTCGGCGCGCGCCCGGTCAGCGCGAGGAAGCGCTCGAGCTGGGCGGCGACCTCGATGGCGACGGCCGCCGCGTCGTCGATGGGGACGACCTCGTACGCCGCGACCCACGGCTCCCCGGCGTAGCGCCATTCGCCGAGGTCGACGTGCAGCCCGACGCTCAGCGCCGGATGCCGCTTGGCATACGCGGTGGCCGCGCGTGCGTGCGGCGCGCGCACCATCAGGCTCGCGCTCGTCACGATGCCCTGCTCATGGGCGCGGGCGATACCGCGGTCGACGCCTTCGCTGAGGCCGAGGTCGTCGGCGTTGACGATCAGCGTGCGCGCGCTCATGCCCGCATTCTCCTCGCCGCGGCTCGACGCTCCATGCTGCTGCGCCGCCACGGCTCGAACGTGCTGTGATTCAGAGCGTGAGCGACACGGACGACCCCGGTCCCGCGATCTCGTACAAGGCGCTGCCGAAGGGCACGCGCGTGCTTGCGAGCGACGGCACGGAGGTCGGCCGCGTACGGCGGGTGCAGGACAACGTGCGCGAGAACATCTTCGACGGCATCGTCATCGAGACGCGCCGCGGCAAGCGCTTCGTCGACGCGCCCGAGGTCGGGCACATCGCCGAGCGCGCGGTGACGCTCACGATCTCCGCGGAGGAGGTCGCCGCGCTCCCCGTCCCACGCTCACCGATGCGCGAGCGCATCGAGCAGATGCCGCTCGTGCGTCGCGCGAAGCGCGAGCTGCGGCGCTGACGTGCGTCTGCAGCGGGCGCGACGCGCGACCCGCGCGGCACGAGCGACATCGACGTCAACGTCTCGCGACACACTGCGCACGATGATCGCGGTCGACGACCCGCGCTTCGCCAGGCTTGACGACTCGCTGCGCCGCGCAAAGTCTGCTCGCGAGCCAGTGTGCAATTCGTAAACACAAGCGGCTCTTAAGTGCGAGGGTTGACTGCTGGTAAACCAGCCGCTACATTGACGCTATCACACGCGGGAGGGGGATGGCCGATCGGTGAGGCTCGAACGGGTCTCAATTGACTGCGCTTTGGCTCGACATCCGAATGGGGAGAAAAGATGTCAGGAAACAAGCTTGCTCGCGCGCTGCTCGGCACATGTGTGGCAGTTGCCACGCTCGCCGTATTCACAGATTCCGCGGCCGCGCTAAGAAAGTTAACTGTATTTGCGCCGTTGAGCAGCGTGGGCGTTGGAAGTAATGTGAGCTTTGAAGAAGAAAGCGCATTCCTTAGAACAGTATGCAGTGGAGTTACGCTCACCTATAGATTCGCAACCTTCTGGGAAAAGTTTCCCGGTTCTTCAGCAGGAACGATGACGGAAGGTGCAACGACAGGATGCAGAGCATTCGGGTTCGTCGGAGCTACTGTTACCTTTGAAGTCACCAGAGAAAGACCATTTAGACTTGGGTATCAATCCATACTAGGCACGCTACCGACCATAACTGGCATACTAACCCTTGCCGAAGGCGTGAGATTCACGATAGTCGCCGGCGGAAGAACCTGCAGATATGAAGGCAGACTGGGCTTCCTACTCCCCGTCACGAGAGGCACCTTCGAAGGCGGCTCATTCCTAGCTACACCGAAATCCAGAATTCTCGCTGGCAGCACGAGAGAATGCCCGGCAGAAGGCTCTTTTAGAGGCAGCCTGAGATTCGAAACAGCAAGTGAAGTCAGACTAACCTGAGTGGGAGACCTTCCGGGTGGGGCTCGGGCCGATCAGTCCTGAGCCCCACCACGAATCGCGCCGCAGGTCTCCGGTGTAGATCGCGCCGCCGCGGGTAGGCCATCAAACATGACCGCTGGTCGGATCACAGCTACAGCCGCCGCTGTCCTGGCAGTGGGACTCGTCCTGCTGCTGGCAACCGACGCCATCGTCGCGAACGCGATCGGTTGGGCTTTCGTGGGGATCGCCGGCGTGCTGCTCGTCTCGCTCGCGTTCCTGCTCGTCGGCCAATCCGAGGACCGGGACCGCGAGCAGCGGCCCGGCGGTTGACTCGCCGCGCCGCAGGGCGCGGCGAGCCGGGCGTCCTACCTAAACGGTCTGGACGTTGATCGCCTTGGGGCCCTTCGGCCCGGGCTCGGAGTCGTAGGAGACCTTGGCGCCCTCGGCCAGCGAGCGGTAGCCGTCGCCGACGATCGAGCTGTGGTGGACGAAGAGGTCCTTCGACTGGTCATCGGGGGTGATGAAGCCGAAGCCCTTGTCGTCGCTGAACCACTTCACGGTTCCAGTTGCCATCTGCAATGCCCTCCGGGTGAATGTGCTGCGAACGCGGAGGTGCTGAAAAGCAACGACTACGAGCGCTGACACTGATGATTCCGGATCGTCGATCCGGTCTGAATGGTGAAACGCTACCAGGAGTGTCTAGGTAACGCCGGCTGGCGGGGGTGCGCCGTCGCGATGCACGGCGTCCACCAGGGTGCGCGAGACGCGTCGCACGCGTCCCTCGGCGAACGCCAGCGCGAGCGCGCGGCGGAAGACCCCGGGGCCCCAGTAGCGCGCTCCGACGCGCGCCGCGAGCGCGTGCCGCTCGGTCGGGCCGTTCTGTTCGAGCGCGCGCACGATGCTGTCGACCTCGCGGTCGAGCGCGACCAGCGCCGACGGCGTCGAGACGGGCATCCCGGGCGAGGCGGAGTACGAACCGGGCCCGGGCCGGTAGCGGCCGGGCTGGCGGCGGCGCGGCGCGACGGGCGGCGCCTTGACGGGCGCCTCCTCGCCCCCCTCGGCTCCGTCCTCGGCTGTCAGCGGGGTCGCGATCTGCTCCAGCGACTTGCGCTCCGCCTTGACGCCGAAGGCCAGCTCCGCGATGCCGCCGATCGCCATCACCGCCGCGCCGATGTAGAAGCCGAGCGCCACCTGGTCGAGGTCGCCGGAGTTGATGAAGTGACCGAACAGGATCGGCCCGGTGATCCCGCCCGCGGCCGTTCCGATCGCATAGAAGAACGCGATCGCCAGCGCGCGGGTCTCCATCGGGAAGATCTCGCTGACCGTCAGGTAGGCGGAGCTGGCGCCAGCGGAGGCGATGAAGAAGGTCACGCAGACGAGTGCCATGAACGAGCCGACCGCGAGCGAGCCGCCGGCGAACAGGACGGCCGTCGCGATCAGCATCGCGGCCGCGCCGAGGTAGCAGAAGGAGATCATCGGCTTGCGCCCGACCGTGTCGAACAGCCGCCCGAGCGTGAGCGGCCCGAGGAAGTTCCCGACCGCGAACAGGACGTACCAGTACGGCACGCTGCCGGAGGAGACGCCGAAGTACTTGCCCAGCAGCGTGCCGAGGTCGAACACGACGGCGTTGTAGAGGAACGCCTGTCCGACGAACAGCGCGAGCCCGAGCGCGGTGCGCCGCGGATAGTCCTGGAACGCCGTGCGGGCGATCCGCCGGAACGGGATCGTGCGGCGCTGCTTCACCGTGATCGACTCGTCCGGATCGCTGAGCTGCTGCCCGGTCTCGGCCTCGATCGCGCGCTCGATGTCGCTCACGATCTCCTCGGCCTCCTGCTCGCGGCCGTGGATGAAGAGCCAGCGCGGGCTCTCCGGCACGTTCCGGCGGACGAACAGGATCACGACCCCGAGCACGACGCCCATGCCGAAGGCGAGCCGCCAGCCGAAGTCGATCGCGAACAGGCTCGTGTCGAGGAACACGAGCGCTGCGACCGAGCCGAGCGCGGCGCCGACCCAGAAGCTGCCGTTGATGATCAGGTCGACGCGACCGCGCACGCGCGCCGGGATCAGCTCGTCGATCGCCGAGTTGATCGCGGCGTACTCGCCGCCGATCCCGGCGCCGGTGAAGAACCGCGTCATGAAGAAGTACCAGGGAGCGAACGCGAACGCCGTCGCGCCGGTCGCCAGCAGGTAGACGCCGAGCGTGATCAGGAACAGCTTCTTGCGGCCGAAGCGGTCCGTCAGCTGCCCGAAGAACAGCGCGCCGAGGCATGCGCCGGCGACGTAGAACGCGGCCGCGGTGCCGATCGTGCTCGCGGTGAGCGTGATTCCGCTGCCTTTTTCGGTGAGGCGGCTCCCGAGCGCGCCGACGATCGTCACCTCGAGCCCGTCGAGAATCCATACGGTCCCGAGGCCGATCACGATCAGCCAGTGGAAGCGCGCCCACGGCAGCCGGTCGAGCCGCGCGGGGATGTTCGTCTCGATCGTGCTCAGCTGTGCGGCATCTGCCATCGCGTCCGCAGGGATACCCCCGGACGGCGCCTCGCAGTCGCGACTCAGCCGAGCGCGCCGCGCGCCGCCTCGCCCAGCAGCGCCCGGGCGATCACGAGCCGTTGGATCTCGCTCGTGCCCTCGTAGATCTCGGTCACCTTCGCATCGCGGTAATAGCGCTCGGCCGGAAGCTCCTTCGTGTACCCGTAACCGCCGAGCACCTGGATCGCCTCGCCGGTCTGCCGGCGCGCGACCGCGCTCGCGAACAGCTTCGCCTGCGCCCCCTCGACGGTGTGCGGCAGCCCCGTCTGCTTCAACCGCGCCGCGCGCCAGGTGAGCGCGCGGGCCGCCTCGATCTCCGTCTGCATCTCGGCGAGCTTGTGCTGGATCTGGCCAAGCGCGCCGATCGGACGGCCGAACGCGTGGCGCTCCTGCGCATAGGCGGTCGCGAGGTCGAGCGCCGCCTGCGCGATCCCGACCGCCTGCGCCGCGATCCCGATCCGCCCGCCGTCGAGCGTCGCGAGCGCGATCCGCATCCCCGCTCCCGGCGCGCCCAGCCGCTCACCGGGCGTGTCCTCGAGGCTCAGCGCCGCCGTCGAGGACGAGTTCAACCCCAGCTTCTCCTCCTCCCGCGCGACCGTGAGCCCCGCTGCGGGCCGCCGCACGACGTACGCGGAGACCTTCCCGGCAGCCGGTCCTTCGGCGTCGCGTGCGAAGACGATCAGCGTGTGGGCGTGCGAGCCGGTCGTGATGAACTGCTTGGCGCCCGTGATGCGTCCCTCCGCGTCGGCGCGCGTGCGCAACGCGGCGGCGTCGGAGCCGACCTCCGGCTCGGTCAGCGCGAACGCGCCCAGCTCGTGGCCCTGGGCGAGCGGCGGCACGAGCCGCCCGATCTGCTCCTCGCTCCCGTGCGCCAGCAGCGGCAGCGTCACCGCCGAGGTGTGGACCGCGACGGTCACCGCGACGCCGCCGTCGGCGCGCGCCAGCTCCTCCAGCGCGAGCACGTAGGCGAGGAAGTCCGCCCCCGCACCGCCGTGCTCGACCGGCACGCACGCGCCCATCAAGCCCAGCTCGCCGAGGCGTGCGAAGACCTCCTTGGGGAAGTGGTGCTCGCGGTCCCACCCGGCGGCGTGCGGCGCGATCTCCTGCTCGGCGAAGCGCCGCGCCAGCGCCCGGATCTCCCGCTGCTCGTCGCTCAGCTCGGTCGTGCTCATGCGCGGATCTTCGCTCACAGGCCCAGCGCCGCGCGCACCCGCGCCGCTTCCACGTTGCCCGCGATCCGCACGAGCTTGTCGCGCGAGCGCTCGCCGCGGATCACGGCGACGCTCGTCTTGGGCACGCCGGCGGCCTTGGCGATCAGCTCGCAGACGGCGGCATTCGCACGGCCTTCCAGCGGCGGGGCGGTGACGCGGACGAGCAGGCGGCCGTCGCGCGCGCCCGCGAGCTCGTCGCGCCGTGCGCGCGGGATGACGCGAACCTCAAGCTCCACCGAGCGCCCGTCCGATCCGCTCGCCCGCGTCCATGAGCGTGTCGCGCGTGCCCGCCTCCACCACGTCCCGCAGCCCGAGCGCCGCGCGCCCTGCGGCGGCCAGCGCATCGCTCCCGACCACGGCGAACGCAGGGACCCCGGCGCCGCGGGCGCGCGCGGCGACCTCGCCGACGAGCTTGCCGTCGAGCGTCTGCGGATCGAGCCGGCCCTCGCCCGTGACGACGGCGCGGGCGCAGCGCAGCCGCGCGTCGAACCTGAGCGCGTCGAGCACCCACGCGGCCCCCGGCACGAGGTCCGCTTCGAGCTGCGCCCACAGCCCACCCGAGAGCCCGCCCGCGCAGCCGGTCATCGGCACGCCGCGGGGGTCACGCGCGAAGCCGGCGGCGAGCGCGTCCAGCTGCGCGCTCAACGCGGCGACGGTCGCCGCGTCGGCGCCCTTCTGCGGCGCGAACACGGCGGCCGCCTGCTCGAACGGCGTGCGCACGTCGCACAGCACCGTCAGCCGCGCGTCGCCGAGCCCGCCGGCTGCTGCGATCGCCGCCAACGCGCCGGCGCCGCCGTCCGTCGTCGCCGAGCCGCCGACCGCCACGAGCACGTGCTCGGCACCGGCGCGTACCGCCGCGGCGATCAGCTCGCCGGTGCCGGCGGTCGACGCCGCCCACGCGTCGCGCTCGCCGGCGTCGACCAGCGCCAGCCCGCTTGCGGCGGCGCTCTCCACGATCGCGATCGCGCTGCCCGCTGCGAGGCCGAAGCGCGCACGCAGCGGCCGTCCGAGCGGGTCGTGCGCGTCGGCCGCCAGCAGCTCGGCATCGAATGCGGGCGCGAGCACGTCGAGCGTTCCCTCGCCGCCGTCGGCGACCGGGCAGCGGTCGGCGGACAGGCCGGTCCGCTCGATCCCCTCCGCGATCGCGTCTGCCACCTCGCGCGCGGAGATCGTCCCCTTGAAGGCGTCGGGCGCGACCAGCACGGGACCCTCGCGGAGCGGCACGCGCCGACGGTAGCGGAAGGTGGCACCGCGCTTTTCGGCCGCGAACGTGCATCATGGGTGGTCGTGGCATTGCAGATCACCGACCTCGTCAAGCGCTACCCGACCGGCACCGAGGCCCTGCGCGGCGTCTCGCTCTCGATCGCGGAGGGCGAGTTCTTCGGACTGCTCGGCCCCAACGGCGCCGGCAAGTCGACGCTGATCCACTGCACGACCGGGCTCGCGCAGCCCACGTCGGGCTCGATCAGGGTCTTCGGCCACGACGCGATCGACCACTACGAGCAGGCGCGGCTCGGCGTCGGCCTCGCGCCGCAGGACCTCAACCTCGACTGGTTCCTGACCGTCGAGGAGACGCTCGATTACCACGGCGGCTACTTCGGCATGCCGCGCAAGGACCGTCGCGAGCGCACAGGGGAGCTGCTCGAGGCGTTCTCGCTGACGGACAAGAAGGACGAGCGCACGCGCACGCTCTCGGGCGGCATGAAGCGGCGCCTGATCCTGGCCCGTGCGCTGATGCACCGCCCGCCGCTGCTGATCCTCGACGAGCCGACCGCCGGCGTGGACGTCGAGCTGCGGCTCGAGCTGTGGCACTACGTCCAGCGCATCAACCAGGAGGGCACGACGATCCTGCTCACGACGCACTACCTCGAGGAGGCGGAGCAGCTGTGCGACAAGATCGCCTTCATCAACGGCGGTGAGATTGTCGCGACGGGCACGAGCGGCGAGCTGGCGGCACGCTTCGGCGTCGCCTCGCTGGAGGACGCCTACCTGGAGCTCGTCGGGCGCAAGGAGCTCTCGCGCGGGCTCATCCCCGACGAGGTCGCCTCGTGAGCCGGCGGCAGATCCGCTTCCTCACGCTCGTGCGGCGCGAGGTCAGCCGGTTCCTGAAGATCAAGCGCCAGACGGTGGGTGCGCCGCTGCTGGAGACGTTCCTCTACATCTCCGTCTTCGGCGCCGCGCTCGGCTCGCGCATCAACACGCTGCACGGGTTCAAATACGTGGTGTTCGTGATCCCCGGCCTGATCATGATGGCGTGGGCGATCAACGCCTTCTCCAACAACGCCTCCTCGATCCTGCAGCAGAAGTTCCAGCGCTCGATCGACGACCAGCTCTCCTCGCCGGCCTCGCCGACCGAGCTGCTGTTCGCCTTCTCACTCGGCGGCTTCCTGCGCGGGATGGTCGTCTCGTTGCTGACGTTCATCGCGGCGTCGTTCCTCGTTGACCTGCCCGTCGACCACGTGCTCGTCCTGATCCCGGCGCTGTTCCTCGTCGGCTTCTTCTTCGCCCAACTCGGGGTGCTGATCGGCGTGCGCGCCGAGCAGTTCGACGACGTCGCCGTCGCGCAGACGTTCGTGCTGCAGCCGCTCATCTTCCTCGGCGGCGTCTTCTACTCGGCGTCGCTGCTGCCGCAGCCGTTCCAGACGCTCACCCACTTCAACCCCGTCTACTACATGATCAACCTCGTGCGCTATGGCTTCCTCGGCTACACCGAGGCGAACGTCGCGCTGTCGCTCGGCCTGCTGACGGCGGCGGTGCTCGCGCTCTATGCCGTCAACCACCGGCTGTTCGCTACGGGGTACAAGCTGCGGGCGTAGCGGTCCTGGGCGTGGAGCGCATGACTGCGCTCGATAAACGTCTGCGGCTTTGGTTGCGTGCTTCGGTCCCCCTGGTTCCAACGGCAACCGACCCGGGGGACGTCTCAGCATGCGGGTTGACTGCTAGGCGAAAGACCTTTATATTTCCCATTGGAGCGTTGAGGAGCGTGACAACGCTACAAGGGCGCAAATTTGCGGGGGCCAGTTTGCGCCAACATTCGCGTCACTAATCCGGATCGCCGCATCGGTGATAACCGGAGGGAGGTAAGTCCATACCCACGCAATGATCACGGGTCGAAGCACGTCTTACGGTGGCGGCCTGCGCCGCGTCGGACCAACGGCGCACGCGAGGCGGGCCGTGGTCCGCATCCGGCTGCCTCATGGCCGCACCAGCCGGCTCCTCAAAATAATCCATAGTAGTTGGGAGCTGAATATGAAGCAGTCGACGCATTTGCTGGTCGGTGCGTGCTTGCTGGTCATGGCGTTCGCGATGCTCACGAGTCCTGCGCTCGCGCTAAGAAGCCTTCAAGGGTCGAATCCCGGTGCGGCCGAAAGCACCGGGACGAACATCAGCTTTGAAGAAGAAGGAGGATTCCTGAGAACCGCTTGCTCGGGAGTGACGCTCAGAGGATCTCTCAACGAAAGAGTAGCCAAGAGCGTAGGGGCAGCGGTCGGAACGATAACCGAAGCCAGAACAACTGGGTGTAGAGCGTTCGGTTTCGTTTCCGCAACAGTTACCGTCGAAGTGGAACCGGGAAGACCGTTCAGAGCGTCATACAACTCTATACTAGGCACCCTACCCACGATAACCGGGACGCTAGTACTCACCGAAGGCATCAGATTCTCTGTGGTCGCCGGCGGTAGAACCTGCAGATACGAAGGCAGAGTGGGCTTTCTACTCACAGTTGCGAGAGAAGCGAGAGGCGCGCTGTCATTCGAAAGCGGCTCGACGCTAGCTGAACCAAAAATGAGACTTGTCGCTGGGAGTTCAGAAAGCTGTCCGAGAGAAGGCTCCATCAGAGGCAGACTGAGATTCGAAAGAACGCGTACGGTCACGCTAGTTTGAGTAAGAACAGATAGCCGGGGTGGGGCTCGAGTCTATAAGCATTAATCTCGGGCCCCGCTTGCTGTGAGTGGATGACGGGCCGCATTCACCGCGCTTCGCAGCCGCACTGGCTTCTTCAAATAATGATACCTAATGGGAGCTGAAATGAAACAGTCTGCGCGTTTGATGGTCGGTGCGTGCTTGGTGGTCATGGCGATCACGAGCATCGCGAGTCCTGCGTTTGCGCTAAGAAGCCTCCAATCCTCCTCCTATCTCGAAGTGGTGTCCGGAACCGGGGCGAGAGTTAGCTTTGAAGAAGGAGGGGGGTTTCTTAGAACCGTTTGCGCGGGAGTCACGCTTAGAGGGCACGGCGGCGAAAGAGTAGCCAAGACTTCCGGCGCATCGGTTGGAACTGTTACAGAAGGCAGAACGGCGGAATGCACAGCCTTCGGATTCATCGGCGCAACGGTGATCGTTCAAGCGGAAGCCGGAGTTCCATTTACAGCTACTTATAACTCTATAGGAGGGACACTACCGCTGATAACGTTCCATCTATTGTTACTCTTAGGGGCAAGATGGCAGATAGCAACTGCGGGGAGAACCTGTAGATACGAAGGCAGTGTGGGCTTCCTGGCGCCGGTCGCGAGAGAAGCTAGAGGAAGCCTGACCTTTGAAGGCGGCTCGTTCCTAGCCGAACCGAGAGCAAGACTTTTGGCCGGTAGCACAGCAGAATGTCCGAGACAAGGCGAACTCAGAGGCAGCATCAGACTGGAAAGACCACGCACACTGACTCTAGTCTGAGCAGCAACGGCACGCTTCAGGGCCGGCTCGGACAACTGTGTCCCGAGCCGGTTTCTGGAGATCCTCGCGGGGAGCTCACAAGAGGCTTGAGTCCCTGAACTTGAACCGCACCGGCAGCTCCCGCAGCCCATACACCCCCTGCACGCCCTCATACACCGCCTCGCCGTCGAGCGCGATCGACTCCACATGCTCGGCGAGGAAGCTCAGCCCCTCCTGCAACTCAGCACGCGCAAGGTTCGCGCCGAGGCAGTAGTGGACGCCTGCACCGAACGTCAACGGCTTGCCGGCATCGCGCGCCGCGGCGATGTCGAAGCGCTCGCCGTCCTCGACGCCGTCGCGGTTGGCACTGAACGACGACACCAGCAACACCGTGTCGCGTGGGAAGACGACGTCGCGGTACTCGACCTCCTCGACGAGGATCCGCGCGGTGAACGGCGTGATCGGCTCGTAGCGCAGCGCCTCCTCCACGGCCGCGCTCGCGCGCGAGGGGTCGGCGCGGAGCAGCGCCCACTGGTCGGGGTGCTCCGCGAGCAGCCGCACGGCGTGCGCGAGCTGGCTCTGCGTCGTGTCGACGCCGCCGACGAGCACGTTCAGCACGAGGTTCACCAACTCCACGTCGGACAGGCGGTCGCCATCCTGCTCGGCCGCGATCAGCTGCGAGATCAGGTCGTCGCTCGGGTCGGTTCGGCGGCGCTCGAGCAGCGCCTCCGCCCACACGTAGAACTCCGTGACCGCCTGCTCGATCCGCGGCCGCTCGGCCATCAGCACCGGCGGGTCGAACTGCCGCTGGATCCAGTTCGACCACTCGTGCAGGCGCGGTGCGTCGGCCAGGGGCGCGCCCATCACCGTCGCGATCACCTGCGACGGGTACGGCTTGGCGAACGCGCCGACGAACTCGCAGCGCCCGTCGGCCGGCACCGCCGCAAGCAGCTCCTCGAGGTAGCCGCGCATCGCCGGACGCCAGCGCTCGGCCGCGCGCGGGGTGAACGAGGGGTTCACGAGCCCGCGCAGGCGCGCGTGGTCCGGGCCGTTGAGGTGCAGGATGTTGCGCTGCATCTCCTCGTACAGCGGCCCGTCCTCGATCCCGAACAGCTCGGCGATCTTCATGCCGGGGAACTCCGCGCTGCGGGTGCGCAGGAACCAGCTCGCCGCCTCGCGCTCCAGCACGACGTACCCGAGCGGCGTCGCCGCGAGCCAGCCCTGCGCGCGCAGCTCCCGCATCGTCGCGTGGAAGCGCGGACCGTGCAGCTCCGCGTCGGTGTAGTCGAACGCGGGGAGGTCGAGATCGGTGACGAGGGTGGTCATCGGCTGGCTCGCCGGCCAGCGTAGCGGTACGGTGGGCGGGTCCACCCCACTGGGAGGTTCGTCGTGAAGGTGATCGGCGTCGGCTTCGGCCGCACGGGGACCATGTCGCTGAAGGCGGCGCTCGAGCGGCTCGGCGCCGGCCCCTGCTTCCACATGATCGATCTGATCATGGGCGAGCGCCGCGAGCGCGATCTGCCCTATTGGATCGACGTCGCAGCCGGCAACCCGGTCGATTGGCGCGAGGTCTTCGACGGCTGGGAGGCGACCGTCGACTGGCCGGCCGCCGCGTGCTGGCGGGACATCTGCGCCGCCTTCCCCGAGCTGCCGGTGCTGCTGAACGTGCGCGAGTTCGAGGGCTGGTACGCGAGCGTCGCGAACACGATCCGCGCCGCCAAGCTCTCGCCGCCCGGCTCGCTCGCGCAGGACGCGAACCGTCCGCCGCCCAACCCGGCGCTGTGGGGCGTGATCGACGCGCTCGTGTGGGAGGGCGACTTCCAGGGCCGCTTCGAGGACAAGGAATGGGTGCGCGCGATGTACGACGCGCGGATCGCGGAGATCGAGGCGACGATCGGACCTGAGCGGCTCACCGTCTGGAGCCTCGGGCGGGACGGCTGGGAGCCGCTCGCGGCGATGCTCGGCGTGCCCGCGCCCGACGAGCCCTTCCCGCGCCTGCACGACACCGCCGAGTTCCGCGCGGAGTTCGGGCTGCCGGCGCTCGGCTGAGCGCGCCGGATCGTCGCGTACGCTGGCGCGATGGACGCGCTCCTGAAGCTCGCCGCGGACGCCGGCGTGGAGGTCTCCGCCGCGGAGGCTGCGCTCGAGGACGGCACCCCCGCGGCAGCCCGCGACGCGCTCGATCGCGCCGACGACGCGCTCGCCGCGCTGCGCGACCGCTGGCCGCAGATGAGCCCCGCCGAGCGGAGCGTGATCGGCGAGGCGGCCGCCGCGATTCGCCGCCGCCGCGACGAGGTCGCCGCCCGCGTCCCCGCGGCTCGCCCGCTCACCGACGGCATCGCCGAGCTCGATCCCGAGCAGGAACGCGATCCAGAGCAGGCTTCCGACCGCATCTAGCGCGAGTAGGCCGCCGCCGCGCCATCCCGGTTTGAGGGCCGCCCTTGCGGGGACATCCTCTCCGGTGAGGTACTCAAGCAGAGGAGGACGCATGTCTGTGAGGTACATGCGCGCGGTGGCGCTCAGCGTCGCCATGATGGCGACGCCGATGGCGCTGACCGCTTGCGGCGGGAGCGACAACGGGGGCAGCTCCAGCAACTCGACCAGCTCCAGCGGCGGCACGAAGAGCGGCACGGTCGCGCTGCTGCTGCCGGAGAACAAGACGACGCGCTACGAGGCGCAGGACAAGCCGCTCTTCGAGAAGGACATGAAGCAGCTCTGTCCCGACTGCAAGGTGATCTACTCGAACGCCGAGCAGGACGCCGCCAAGCAGCAGACGCAGGCCGAAGCGGCGATCACGAACGGCGCCAAGGTGCTCGTCCTCGACAGTGTCGACAGCAAGGCCGCGGCGTCGATCGTCACGCGCGCCAAGCAGTCAGGCATCGGCGTCGTCGCATACGACCGCCCGGTCGAGAACGCCGACGTCGACTACTTCATCTCGTTCGACAACAAGAAGGTCGGCCAGCTGCAGGCGACGGCGCTCGTCGACAAGCTCAACAAGGACAAGACGCCGGGCTCGCTCGTGATGATCAACGGCGCGCCGACGGATCCGAACGCCGCGCAGTTCAAGGCCGGCGCGCACAGCGTGCTCGACGGCAGCAGCTACAAGATCGCCAAGGAGTACGACACGCCCGACTGGAGCCCGGACAAGGCTCAGACGGAGATGGACCAGGCGATCAGCGCGCTCGGCAAGAGCGGCTTCGTCGGCGTCTACGCCGCCAACGACGGCACCGCGGGCGGCGCGATCGCCGCGATGACCTCGGGCGGGATCAACCCGAACAGCCGCCCGACGACCGGCCAGGACGCCGAGCTCGCCGGCGTGCAGCGGATCGTCGCCGGCCAGCAGTACATGACGGTCTACAAGACCGTCAAGCAGGAGGCCATGCAGGCCGCTCAGTTGACGATGGCGGTGCTCAACGGCGACACGTCGAGCAGCCTCGTCAACCAGCAGATCAACAACGGCAAGAAGGACGTGCCGTCGGTGATCCTCAAGCCGGTCGCGGTGACGAAGAGCAACATCGCCGACACGGTCGTCAAGGACGACTACTGGACGATCCAGCAGATCTGCACACCGACCTATCAGGCCGCGTGCAAGAAGATCGGACTCACCGGGTGAGCGAAACGAACGATGCCCGCATGACCGCATCAGCGACCGCGACGACCACACCGCTGCTCGAGCTGCGCGGCGTCAGCAAGCGCTTCGGCGCCGTGCAGGCGCTCGACGGTGTCGACTTCGACATCGGCGCCGGCGAGGTCGTCGGCCTCGTCGGCGACAACGGCGCCGGCAAGTCGACGCTGGTGAAGGTCATGTCGGGCATCTACGTCGCCGACAAGGGCGAGTACCGCTTCGAGGACCAGGCCCGCCACATCGGCAGCCCGGTCGACGCCACGGCGCTCGGCGTGGCGACCGTCTACCAGGACCTCGCGCTGTGCGACAACCTCGACGTCGTCGCGAACCTCTTCATCGGCCGCGAGGAGCTCTCAGGGGGTCCCGGGCGCGTCGTGCACGAGCTCGACGAGGCCTCGATGGAGCAGCAGGCGGGGGAGTTGCTGAAGACGCTGACCGTGACGCTGCCGAGCGTACGCTCCGAGGTCGGCCTGCTCTCAGGCGGCCAGCGCCAGTCGGTCGCGATCGCGCGTTCGCTGATCGGCGAGGCGAAGGTCGTGCTGCTCGACGAGCCGACGGCCGCGCTCGGCGTCGCGCAGACGGCGCAGGTGCTCGCGCTGATCAAGCGGCTGCGGGAGCAAGGACTGGGCGTCGTCGTGATCTCGCACAACCTCGCCGACGTCTTCGAGGTCGTCAACCGCATCTTCGTGCTGCGGCTCGGGCGCAAGGCCGGCGTCTTCGACGTCGGCGAGACCTCGCGCGAGCAGATCGTCGGGATCATCACCGGCGCCGAGTTCGGTGAGGAGGAGGAGCGATGAGCACCGCCGCCCAGCCGGCCGCAGAATCGGTCCCCGTCGCGCCGCAGCGCCCGCCGCGCTTCGCGATGCTCCAGCGCGTCGCGCAGGGCGAGCTCGGCTCGCTGCGCGTGCTGCTCGGGCTGGTCGTGATCTGGACCGTCTTCACGCTCGCCAACGACCGCTTCCTGACGTCGACGAACCTCGTCAACCTGGCGTTGCAGATCGCCGCCACCGGCACGATCTCCGTCGGCGTCGTGCTCGTGCTGCTGCTCGGCGAGATCGACCTCTCGGTCGGCATCGTCTCCGGCCTGTGCGCGGGCGTGATGGCGGTCCTGACCGAGCAGCACGGCTGGTCGCCGTACCTCGCGATCGCCGCCGGCATCGCCGTCGGTGCGGCGATCGGACTGTTCCAGGGCGGGGTCGTGACGCGCTTCGGGATCCCCTCGTTCGTCGTCACGCTCGCGGGCCTGATCGGCTGGCAGGGCGCGCTGCTGTGGGTGCTGGGCGACACCGGCACGGTCAACATCACCCAGCAGCCGATCATCGACCTGGCGGGCACGTTCTTCGACGGCGCGACCGCCTGGATCCTCGCGGCGATCGTCGTCGCCGGCTTTGCGGCGGCGTCGCTCTCCGCTCGGCGCCGTCGCCTGCGCGCCGGCCTCGCCGCCGCGACGCCGACGATCGTGGCGGTGCGGGTCGCCGCCGTGGCCGTGGTCGCCTTCGGCGTCACCGCCGTCCTCACAGCCGACCGCGGCGTTCCGCTCGCGCTCGTGATCCTGCTCGCGTTCGTCATCGTCTTCGACTACATCGTGCGCCGCACGACGTTCGGCCGCCACGTGCTCGCGGTCGGCGGCAACACGGAGGCGGCGCGCCGCGCCGGCATCCCGGTCGTCCGCATCCGCGTGACGGTGTTCGTGCTCGCGAGCGCGCTGGCGGCGTGCGGCGGCATCCTCTTCGCCTCGCGCCTGCTCGCCGTCAACCAGTCCTCCGGCGGCAGCGACCTGCTGTTGCTCGCGATCGCCGGGCCGGTGATCGCCGGCACGAGCCTCTTCGGCGGGCGCGGCACCGTGTGGTCGGCGCTGCTCGGCGGGCTCGTGATCGGCTCGATCTCGAACGGGATGGACCTGCTCGCGCTGCCGTCCTCGACGAAGTACATGGTCACCGGCGGCGTGCTGCTCGCGGCGGTCGTGATCGACGCCGCCGCGCGTCAGCGGCGCCAGCAGGCCGGTCGGGTCTAGCGCTCCAGCGGCATGAAGATCGCGAGCTGGCGCGCGTGCGCGAGCAGCGTCCCGTCGGGCAGGAAGAGCGCCGCGTCCTCCTCCATCAGCCCGCCGTGCGCGGCGGTCGAGCGGTACCACCCGAGCACCGGCTGGTCGGGCAGGCCCTCCGGCGGGATGTCGGCGCGCACATGGATCGTCAGGTCGATCGTCGGCGCGATCGCGGGGCGCCCGAGCGGCTCGAACGCCGGCGGCCACCAGACGTCCGCGCAGAGCGCGATGAAGGCGGCGTCGATCGGCCGCGGCTCCGGCAGCGCGATCCAGCCGCCGGTCTCGGGCGCCTGGCCGGGCGGCAGCGGACGGTTGCTGAACGGCACGCCGCCGATCCGCGGCGCCACGCGCACGCGGTGGAACACGGGCGGGGTCCTGTCGGTGGCACCGAGCCACGCGCCGGCGCCGTCCTGCCGATAGGAGTCCGGATCGACGGACGGCGCGTCGGGCGCCGGTGCGGGCGCGACCGGCGGGGGCGCCGGCTCCCACGTCCCGGCGGCGGGAAGGTCGAGCACCGCGAGCGCCGCGAGCGCGAGGATCGCTTCCTTGCCGTCCTGCGAGGCGGTCACGCGCACCGTCGAGATGCGCCGGCCGGTGCGGATCACGTCGACGTGGACGTCCAGCGTCCCCGTGGTCACCGGACGCAGGTAGTGGCAGGTGAGCGAGCGGAGCTGCCGGTCCGTGCCGGTGACGCCGTGCGCTTCGATGGAGCGCACGAGGATCGCCGCGAGGTAGCCGCCGTTGGCGGCGATCGGGGTCGACCAACCGGGATCGACCTGTGCCCGGTAGCGGCCGTCGCCGAGCGGCGTGACGGCGGTCGCCTGCTCGAAGCTGCCGGCCGCGGCGGTCGTCTCGGTCGGGCTGCTCATCGGCCCGGAACCGTAGCGCTCCCACCCTTGGGTTGGCGGCGGTGCCGGTCTCGCACCCTGGACTTTTGCCGCTCACACGGGCAATTCGACGAAATGTCCGAAACCAGTGATCCGATTCGCATGGCCCTGCGTATAGGGGGCACCCCCTCGCAAAACGGATCCCGTCCCGGCCCGGCGAATGCCGGGGCGGGGTCCCGAGGGCCTTCTGCTTGACATGCGCTGTGAGTGAGTGCATACTCACACCTGTGAACGCAGCCGCCCGCCAGCTCTCCACCGCCGCGGAGCGTCGCGAGACGCTTGTCGAGGCGGCCGTGGCCGCGTTCGCCGAGCACGGCTTCCACGGGACGCCGACGACGGAGATCGCGAAGGCGGCCGGGATCTCGCAGGCGTACCTGTTCCGCCTCTTCCCGACGAAGGCCGACCTCTACGTCGCCGCCGTCGATCGCTGCTACGCGCGTCTGGCGACCACGATGCGCACCGCCGCCGCGCAGGCGGGCGAGCGCGGGGAGAACGCGCTCGAGGCGATGGGCCATGCCTACGCCGCGCTGCTGTCCGACCGCACGACGCTGCGCGCCACGCTGCAGGCGTTCGCCGCCGCGGCGGGCGAGGACGAGGCGATCCGCGACGCGGTGCGGCGCGGCTACGCCGAGCTCTACGCGCTCTCGAAGGATCTCGGCGGCGCCGATCCCGAGCGGCTGCGCACGTTCTTCGCGAAGGGGATGCTGATGACCGTGCTGGCCGGGATGGATGCGCCTGCCGTCGACGAGGCGTGGGCGCGCGAGCTGCTCGGCGCCGAGGAGGGGCAGCTCGCCTGAGCGGGCGTCTTTTTTTTGGGGCACGAATATGAGTGACCGATCACACACAAAGAGGAGGGCGTGATGTCGCGCAACAGCAAGATCTGGACCTCGATCGTGACGAGCTTCGCGCTCTTCATGGTCACGCTCGACAACCTCGTCGTCACGACGGCGCTGCCGTCGATCCGCGTGGACTTCCACGCGACCCTCGCCGCCCTCGGCTGGACCGTCAACGCCTACACGCTCGCGTTCGCCGTCCTCCTGCTGCCGGCCGCCGCACTCGGCGACCGCTTCGGCCGCCGCCGCACGTTCGCGATGGGGCTCGGGCTCTTCACGCTCGCCTCCGCGGCGTCCGCGCTCGCGCCGAGCGCCGGTGCGCTGATCGCGGCGCGCGCGGTACAGGGCGCCGGCGCGGCCGCGGTCACGCCGCTCACGCTCACGCTGCTCTCGCAGGCGTTCCCGGCCGGCGGGCGTGGACTTGCGCTCGGCATCTGGTCAGGCGTCAGCGGGCTCGGCGTCGCGCTCGGCCCGCTCGCCGGGGGCGCCGTCGTCGAGGGCATCTCGTGGCACTGGATCTTCTGGCTCAACGTCCCGGTCGGGCTCGTGCTGATCCCGCTCGCGCTCACGCGGCTGACGGAGTCGCGCGGCCCCGGGCGCCGGCTCGACCTGCGCGGCCTCGTGCTCGCAGGCCCCGGGCTGCTCGGACTCGTGTTCGGGATCGTCAAGGCGGCCGACTACGGCTGGACGAGCACGACCGTGCTCGCGAGCACGATCGGCGGCCTGCTGCTGCTCGGTGCGTTCGTCGCCTGGGAGCTGCGCGCGCCGGAGCCGATGCTGCCGATGCGCTTCTTCCGCAGCCGCGCGTTCAGCGCGACGAGCGGTGTCTCACTGGCGATGTTCTTCGGCACGTTCGGCTCGATCTTCCTGCTCGCCCAGTTCTTCCAGACGGTGCAGGGCTACTCGCCCCTCGGCGCCGGCCTGCGCACGCTGCCGTGGACGGCGGTGACGATGCTCGTCGCGCCCATCGCCGGCATCCTCTCCGACCGCATCGGCTCACGCCCGCTGATGACGCTCGGCCTCGCGCTGCAGTCCGGCGCGATGGCGTGGCTCGCGATCGTCTCAACACCGACGGTCCCCTACAGCCATCTCGTGATCCCGTTCGTGATGGCCGGCGCCGGCATGGCGCTCGTCTTCGCGCCGGCGGCGAACGCCGTGCTGTCCTCCGTGCGCACGGAGGAGGCCGGCCAGGCCTCCGGCGCGACGAACACGATCCGCGAGATCGGCGGCGTGCTCGGCGTCTCGGTGCTCTCGACCGTGTTCGCCGGCTCCGGCTCGTTCGCTTCTCCTGAGGCGTTCACAGCCGGCCTCACGCAGGCGGTTTGGGTGGGTGCCGGCGTGCTCGCGGCAGGCGCCGTCGTCGCCTTGCTCGTGCCGGGTGGCGATCGCCAGGCCCAGGCCGCGCGGGAGAGCCGGCTGGCGAGCGCAGAGCCCGTGCTGTCCTAGACGCTCGGAGCGGCGAGGACAATCAAATAACCCGCGTGGAAGAAGATGCATATACGAAGAAGTGAAAGGGCAACTAATTGCAGTCGTCGGCGGGAACACCGGAGACTAACTTGGCTAGGCTTGGGTCTGCCGCTCGCGCCGGGAGCTCCCCGGAATGTCCCCCAATAGCAAAACTCAGAGGCTCGATGGAATTCGAAGCGGCTCGTCCGGTGAGACTAATCTAGGCTGAAAGCGGTCCGTCGGTTGTGCGCTCGGGTAGGGTGTTTTGACGACCATCGGAGCGCGTGACTCGCTGGGCGCCCGGGGCAGGCACGTGTGTCCCGCTCCGGGCGCCCGCTGCTTGCAAGCTAGTAGCCGTAACCACCTGGTGTGGTCTGTGCCGGGGGCGGGCTCGTCTTCGCGTGCTTCGTCTTCGGCGCAACCGCCGCATGCCAGGTGCCGACGTCCTTGAAGCCCTCGCCCTTGACGTCGCCCTTCTTCGTGTCCTGCGTGAACGAGTAGAGCGGGCGGCCCTTGTACGTCGCCTGGCGGCGACCATCGGGACGCACGACCGCGCCGAGATGCGCGACGCCGCCGGCGTGCGCGCCCTTGCGCAGCACGACCGGCTTCCAGACCGCAAGGCAGCCCTTGTCGGTGCAGATGAACTTCCCATGCGTCTCGGCGCTGAGCGTGTAGAGCGTGTGGCCCTTCCCGTTCACGAGGACTCGCTTGCCGAGCGTCGCGTTCGGCGCGGTGCCGATGTGGACGGTCGCGCCTTTCTTCGCATGCGCCGGGCCGGCGATCAGGACGATGCCGAGGCCGATCAGTGCTGCGAGCACGGCGAGCGCTCCGGCGAGCGGGCGGGAGAGGCGGAGGCGAGAGTGGGCTGGCATCGGTCTCAGTGGCTCCTTCGAACGCGGTTTCCGACTGCATACCCACAGATGCCGCGACCGCCACAAACCTTCCTCGGCGCGGCGCGCGTTGATGTTGCGGCCGCGCAGGCTCGCACAGACCACGCCCCGAACGTCGAGCCACGCTGCCCCCCAAAAACATTGACATCTAACCAACCGCTTGGTAAATTCTCATAGCTGCAGATTAGTAGACTGACAGTTTACAATTGTGCAGATTTGCGGCAGCGTGCGCTAGCGGGGGACGTGGACATACCTCACAAAGGAGCTGTTCCGTGGAAGTATATGTGCGTATTGCGATGTTGGTAAGTTTAACTAGCGTCACGCTCGTCTTTGCTAGCAGTATTGCTGCTGCGCTAAGAAGCCTCCAGCTATCGAACCCAGGAGCGCAGGAAACGACAGGCGCTAATATCAGCTTCGAAGAAGAAGCTAGATTCTTGAGAACCGTGTGTAGCGGCATGACTCTGAGAGGCGAAATAAGAGAAAGAATACCCAAGACAGCCGGTGCGGAAGTGGGTACTATAACTGAAGGCAGAACCACGGGCTGCAGAGCATTCGGATTCGTCGAAGCAAGAGTAACCATCGAAGCGGAAAGAGGAACGCCGATCAGAAAGAGATTTAACGTCATACTAGGAACGCTACCCAATATAACTGGGATACTATTTCTCGACGACGGCGTGAGAGCAACCGTAGTCTCAGGTGGTAGAACTTGCAGATACGAAGGCAGATGGGGCCTACTAATCGTCGTGGTCAGAGGTCAGTGGGAACAGCTAATCCAGCTACTGCAGGAGATCATAGTTGTAGCTGGCAGCAGCCCCGAATGTCCGAGAGAAGGATCTTTCAGAGGTTCAATGAGATTCGAAAGAACTCGGACGGTGACCCTAGTTTGACTCAAGTTAGGGGGAGAGTGAGTTAGCGCGAATGAGCAGACCCCCGACCCGTCGGACTTGCCTACCGCGCTACAACCGTCAACGGCGCGCCGAACGCCCGCTCGAACAAATCGCCCTGGCGTTCGGCGCCCCAGCGCGCGACGGTGTCGTCGCCGACGGCGTCGAGCTCGAGCTCGATCCCGTCGTCGGGACCGCGCCGCAGGCGTGCGGCGCGCACGACCTGGTCGCGGTTGCGCTCGAGCTGCTCGGCGATGCGCAGCAGCGCCGCGCCGCGCAGCAGCAGCTCCTCGTCGCCCTCCCTGCAGAGCGGCGCGAGGCCGCCGAGCTGCGGTGTGCCCTTGCGGTGGTAGCGGGCCATCAGCGCGATCAGCGCGACCTCGCGCGGCGTGAAGCCGGGCAGTCCGGCGCCGAGGATCAGGTAGCTCGAGTGCTTGTGGTGATCGTCGTAGTCGACCGCGAGCCCGACGTCGTGCAGCAGCGCCGCCGCCTCGACCAGCTCCGGCTCGCCGGGCTCGGGCAGCCCCGCGCCCGGCAGCGCCTCCAGCAGCTGGTGGGCGAGCCCGGCGATGTGGTCGGCGTGGGCGAGGTCGACGCCATGCTGGCGCGCGAGGTTGCGCACGCTCGTCTTGCGCACGCATTCCACGAGCGGCGGGTCGGCCGGGGCGAGCTGGCCGGTGAGGAAGATCCCCTCGCGCAGGCCCGCCTCCGTCACCTCGATCCCCGGCGCGCCGGTCGCCTCGAGCACCGCCCGCAGCACGATCGCCGCGGCGAGGATCACCTCGCCGCGTCCATGCTTGATGCCCGGGATGCGCTCGCGCTCCTCCGGCAGGCGCGCCGCCAGCTCCTGCACGAGCGCGTCGAGCGCCTCCGGCGTGAGCACGAAGCCCTGCACGCTGTCGAGCGGCAGGTCGGCGGCGCGGCAGGCCGCGGTCGCGAGGTTGCGCACGCTGCCGCCGAGCCCGACGAGCCGCTCGCAGCCGTCCGCGACCCACGGCGCCTCCTCCAACGCCTCCAGCGTGCGCGTGCGCAGCTTCGCGATCGCACTTGCCTTCGTCGGCTGGGTGGCGTCGGGGCACTGCAGGAAGCGCTCCGTCGCGCGCACCGCGCCGAGCGGCCAGGAGGCGATCGCGCCCGCATGGTGGCCGCGCACCTGCACGAGCTCCAGGCTGCCGCCGCCGAGGTCGAGCACGACACCGTCCTCCAGCGACGTCGAGTTCACCGCCGCGACGTAGGAGTAGCGCGCCTCCTCCTCCTGGGAGAGCACGCGGATCGGCAGGCCCGTCGCGCGCTGGGCGTGGACGACGAACTCGCCGCCGTTCGGCGCGTCGCGGATCGCGCTCGTGGCGACCGCCTCGATCTGGTCGGCGTGGATCCCGCTCGTGGCGCAGAAGGCGGCGAAGACGCGCAGCGTCTCGAGCGCGTGCGCCGAGCGCTGCGGCGAGAGCCCGCCGTCGGGCTCCAGGTCGCCGCCGAGGCGGACCATCTCGGTCAGCTCGTCGGTGCGCTTCCACCAGCCTCCCTCGCCGGCGTGGAAGACGACGAGCCGGAAGCTGTTGGAGCCGAGGTCGATGACCGCTGTGCGCCGGTCCCGCAGCGTCATGCCTCGGCGTGCTCAACGCGCGCGAGGTGCGCGGCCATGAGCTCCACCTGCACGTCATGCGGCTGCTCGCCCGGGGGCACCTTGCGGTGCCGCCAGCCGCCGTCGGCGGCCAGGTCCCAGGCGTTCTCGGTGTCGGCGAGGCAGCGCTCGAGCGTGTCGAGGAGCTCGGCGCGCACGTCCGGGTCGTCGACGGGGACGACCAGCTCGACGCGCGAGTCGAGGTTGCGCGGCATCAGATCCGCGGAGCCGATGAAGACGGACGTCTCCTCGCCACGCTCGAAGGCGTAGATGCGCGAATGCTCGAGGAAGCGCCCGACGATCGACACGACACGGATGTTCTCCGAGACGCCGGACACACCCGGGCGCAGGCAGCAGGCACCGCGCACGTTGAGATCGATCTGCACTCCCGCGCGCGAGGCGCGGTAGAGCGCGCGGATGCACGCCGCATCGACGAGCGAGTTCATCTTCATCGCGATCCGCGCCGGCTTGCCGGCCTCGTGCGCGTCGATCGTGGCGTCGATCTCGCCGATGATCCGCTCGCGCAGGTTCAACGGTGCCACGAGCACGCGCCGGTAGTGCTCGGGCCGGCCATAGCCGGTCAGCTGGTTGAACAGCTCGGCGATCTCGCCCGTCAGCTGCTCGCTGGCCGTGAAGAGGCCGAAGTCCGTGTAGAGGTGCGCCGTGCCGCGGTGGTAGTTGCCCGTGCCGACGTGTGCGTAGTGGCGCACGCCTTCGCCCTCGCGGCGCACGACGAGCACGGCCTTCGCGTGCGTCTTGAGCCCGGGCAGCCCGTAGGTGACGTGGACGCCGGCCTGCTCCAGCGCACGCGCCCAGGCGATGTTCGCGCGCTCGTCGAAGCGCGCCGTCAGCTCGACGAGGCAGACGGCCTGCTTGCCGCGCTCGGCGGCGCGGATCAGCGCCGGGACGAGCGGCGAGTCGTCGCTCGTGCGGTACACCGTCTGCTTGATCGCGAGCACGTCGGGGTCGTTCGCGGCCTGCTCGACGAACTGCTCGACGGTCGCGAAGGAGTCGTAGGGGTGGTGGACGAGCACGTCGCGCCGGCGCAGCAGCGCGAACAGGTCGGCGCGCTTGCCGTCTTCGGCGAACGCGCGCGGAACCAGCGGCGTCCACGGCGCCTCGCGCAGCTCCCGCATCCCGGGCAACTTCACGATCTGCCACAGGTCGGCGAGGTCGAGCAACCCGTCGACCTCGTAGACGTCGCGCTCCTCGATCCCGAGGTCGCTCACGAGCCGCGCCCGCAGCGCCGGGTCGACGCCCGCGCTCACCTCCAGGCGCACGACCTCGCCGAAGCGCCGCCGGCGCAGCTGCGCCTCGACCGCCTCGAGCAGGTCGTCGGCCTCGTCGGAGACGGTGAAGTCGGCGTCGCGCGCGACGCGGAACGTCGTGTGCGCGACGATCTCCATGCCGCGGAAGAGGCGGTCGAGGTGGTCGGCGATCACCGCCTCCATCGGCACGAGCGTGCGGCGCCCCGGGCCGATCCCGATGAAGCGCGGCAGGCCCTCCTTCGGCACCTTCACGCGTGCGAAGCGCGTCTGGTCGGTCGACGGGTCGCGCACGAGCACGCCGAGGCTGAGCGAGAGGTTGGAGATGTAGGGGAACGGCTGCGCCGGCCCGACCGCGAGCGGCGTCAGCGCCGGGAACACCTCGCGCGCGAAGCGCTCGTCGAGCTCGCCGCGCTCGTCGGCGTCGAGCTCGGCGGAAGCGACGACGCGCACGCCGTGATCGGCCAGCGCCGGCAGCAGCACGCGCTCCCAGCAGCTCGTCTGGCGCGCGCCGAGCTCGCGCACGCGCGCGCCGATACGGTCCAGCAGCTCGCTCGGCGGCGTCCCATCGGTGCTTGCCGCGTCGACCCCGGCGTCGACCTGGTCGTGGACGCCGGCGACGCGCACCATGAAGAACTCGTCGAGGTTCGAGCTGTAGATCGCGCAGAACTTCACGCGCTCGAGCAGCGGCCGGTCGGCGTCCTCGGCGAGCTGCAGCACGCGATCGTTGAAGTCGAGCCACGACAGCTCGCGGTTGACGAACAGCGCGGGATCGCTGACGGCCGTCGCCGCCTCGGTCGCGGTCGGGCGCAGCCGCGCGACGGCGTCCTCGAGCGCATCGAGCAGCGGCAGGTCGGGGTAGGCGGCGCGCAGCTCCTGCGTCGCGGCGCGGAAGTGGCGCAGCTTCTCGGGTCGCAGCATGCCGCCGGCGGCGCGCGTGGCGCGCGCGAGCTTGTCGGCGACGATCACGGCGGCGACCTCGGGCCCGGCGGCGATCCCGCGTGCGCGCAGCTCGGCCTTGCGCTCGGCGTAGGAGGCGATCTCGGGCCGCTCGGTGAGCGCCTCGACGCGGCGGGCGATCTCCTCGCCGCAGCGTTGCGCGATCACGTCGCGGTCGAGCCCCGTGTCCTCGATCACGTCGTGCAGGACGGCGGTCGCGACGGCCGTCGCGTCGCTGCCCGCGTCGTGCAGCAGCCGCGCGGTGATCGCCGGGTGCTCCACGTCGGCCGAGGCGTTTCCGTTCTTCGCGTCGCGGTAAGCCTCGACGGCGAGCCGCCAGGCGTTCGCGACCGTCTCCGAGCCGCGCGCGAAGGCGGGCAGGTCGAGGCCGTCGGGAGAGCTGGCGGTGGAGGTCACGGAAGCGATTGTGGGTCGTGCGGGGTGCTGTCCTGTTATCGCAGTGTTAGCGCATTACCGATCGCGAGGCCACACGAGCAAGGTTGTTGACTACGCAACGGTTTTGGCGTACAATACCTAGCATGTCAGTGGGTATTAGGAAAGGAAGCATCACGAAGACCGAGACGACAGCCGCCATGACTCCTGTGAACGACACCGCCGCCACCACCGAGACGACCTTCGACGCGCTCCAGCTGCTCATGCGCGAGGCGCGCAACTGGCCGCTGCTCACGCCGGCCGAGGAGATCGAGCTCGCGCAGCGCATCGAGCGCGGCGACCTCTCCGCCAAGGAGCGGATGGTCAACTCGAACCTGCGACTCGTCATGTCGATCGCCCGCCGCTACCAAGGTCAGGGCCTGCCGATGGGCGACCTCGTCCAGGAGGGCACGCTGGGCCTCATCCGCGCGGTCGAGAAGTTCGACTGGCGCAAGGGGTTCCGCTTCTCCACGTACGCGACGCTGTGGATCCGGCAGTCGATCCAGCGCGGCCTCGAGAACAGCGGCCGCACGATCCGCCTGCCCGTCCACGTCGGCCAGCGGGCGCGCAAGGTCGCGCGCGTGCGCCGCGAGCTGACCGCGAAGCTGGGTCGCGACCCGAGCGACGAGGAGATCGCCGACGCGGCCGGGATGGAGCTCGAGCAGGTGCTCGAGGCCAACCGTGCCGACCGCGAGCCGACGAGCCTCGACCTGCCCGTCGGCGACGGCGGCGAGACCTCGCTCGGCGCGCTGATCGCGACCGACGCCCCCGAGCCCGACGAGGAGGTGGCGGACACGCTGCGCCACGAGACCGTCCGGCGCGCGATCCAGGAGCTGCCGGACAACGAGCGCACGGTGATCCACCTGCGCTTCGGGACCGCCGGCGAGCCGCCGCAGACGCTCAGCGAGGTCGGCCGCCGGCTCGGCCTCAGCGCGACCCGCGCGCGCGAGATCGAGGAGCAGGCGCTCCGCCGCCTCTCGCACGACGGCTCGCTCGAGGCCCTGCGCGAGGCGGCGTAGCCCCAAGCCAAGCCCCCACCCATCCCACCCGCTGCAGCCGCGCACCACGAGCGCGGCTGCGGTCGTTAAGCGGCGGTTGCAGAATCGCTCAGTGCGCCGAGAAGTGCGGCAGCCGGCGGTCGAGCCACGCCGGCACGTGCCACGTGCGCTCGCCGAAGAGGCGGATCAGCGCCGGCAGCAGGATCAGCCGCACGACGGTCGCGTCGAGCAGCACGGCGACCGTGAGCCCGATCCCGAACTGGCGGATGTTCGTCACCGGCGAGCCCGCGAACGCGAGGAAGACGCCGGCCATGATGAACGCCGCGCCGGTGATGATCGTGCCCGTCTTCTCGAGGCCGTAGCGGATCGCGCCCTCGGTCGTGCCCGTCAGCTCGCGTCCCTCGAGCAGGCGGCTGATGAGGAAGACCTCGTAGTCGATCGAGAGCCCGAAGATGACCGCGAAGATGCCGCTGAGCGAGATCGCGTCGAGGTAGCCGGGGCCGCCGAGCAGCGGCGAGTCGCCGCCGAAGCAGATCACGAGCACCCCGACGGAGGCGCCGACGGTCACGAGGTTGAGGATCACCGCGCAGAGCGCGAGCAGCGGCCGGCGGAACAGCACCAGCAGCACGAGGAAGGTGACCGCCAGCAGCATGATCACGAGGAACGGGAAGCGCGCCGTCGTGGCGCTGTCGAAGTCGTCCAGCAGCACCGCCGGACCGCCGACGACGGCCTGCGCGCCCATCGCGTGCGCGGCGGTGCTCGCGTCGCGCTCCAGGCCGTGCCGCAGGTCGGCGCCGCCCCGGTCGAACGGGCCCGTGTGCGGCACGACGATCACCCGCGCCGTGCCGCCGCCGCGCTCGAGGTTCATCGCGAACGAGACGTTCGTGCGCGTCTGGCGCTGCGCACCCTCGATCGCGGCGAGCACGAAGTAGCCCGAGTCGACGGCGCGGTCGATGTCCGTCCCGTTGCGTCGCAGCTGCGCCTGCTGGCGCTCGCCCTGGCGGCGCACGCGCACGACGCCGTCGAGGATCGTCTGCTGGCCGCGGGTCAACCGCCGCGTGCCCGCCGCCGCCTGATCGAGGCCGGTCGCGAGCGCTCGCGCCCCGTCGTTGCCGTGCGGCCCGTCGAGCAGCTGGCGCAGCCCGGAGTCGAGCGCGGAGGTGCCGCCGTCGAGCTGGTCGACGCCTTTCGCGAGCTGGGAGGCGCCCGCGGCCGTCTGCGCGATCTCGTCGGCGAGCTGCCTGCTGCCGCCGTCCAGCCGGTCCAGCCCGCTGCGCAGGCGTGCCATTCCCTGGGCGATCGCCCTCGAGGCGACGGAGTTCGCGGCCAGCGTCGAGGTGAAGTCGGACAGGTTGAGCGCGACCGTGCCGAGGCGCGTGAGCGCGTCCGTCACCTCCGTTTGCGCCCGCTGCACGTTCGGATCGGCCTTCGCGGCCGCCGACGCCGACCCGAGCGCGCGCAGCGCCGCCTGGACCGACGACTGCGCGCGGTCGAGCGGGTTCACGAGCTGTGAGCTCGAGTTCCGGTCCTGCTCGACGAGCGAGTCGCGCAGCGTGTCGAGATTCGACTGCAGCCGCGCGACGCCGGGGGCGATGCGATGCAGGGCGCTCGCGATCTGCGCCGCCCCCTGACCGGTGCGCGCCACGCCCTGGGCGAGCCGCTGCGTCTGCGGTGCCGCCTGGTGCACGCCGCCGGCGAGCTGGCTTGAGCCCTGCGCGGCGGTGTCGAGCCCCTGCGCGAGCGCGGTGGCTCCGGCCGCGCCGGCCGCGATGCCGGTGTGCAGTTGGCCGGTGCCGCTCGCGGTGCGACGCAGACCGCGTTCGAGCCGTGCGAGCGGACCGGTCGCCTGCAGCGCCTGGCGCGTGATCCGCCGCAGCACCTCGGCGCGATCGCTCAGGCTCGCCGGCCCGATCACCGAGTCGACGCCGGGCAGCGTGCTCGCGCGCTGCTGGAAGCTCTGCAGCGCCTGCAGGCGCGCCGCCGTCGTGATCGGTCCCTGCGTGGAGAAGTCGACCTCGTACGGCGTCGCAAAGCCCACGCCGCGATCGCGTTCGAACGCTTCATAGCTCTTGCGCGCGGCATTGTCCGCCGGCAGGTTCTTGACGTTCGGGGGACCCGTGTTCAGGGCGAGCGCCGGGAGCGAGAGGATCAGCAGCGGCAGCAGCGTGAAGAAGGCGGCGGCGGCCGGCCTGCGCAGCGCCCGTTCGGCGATCCGCACCCACGGGCTGCCGCTGCGCGCGCCGCCGAACTGCCAGCGATTCACGTTCGTGCCGAGCAGCGCGAGCCCGGCCGGCATCGCGAACAGGGCCACGATCATCGACAGCAGCGTCGCGACGAGCACGCCCGCCGAGGCCGACACGAGCAGCGCTCCGGGTGCGATCGCCAGCGCGCCCAGCATCCCCGCCGAGAGCGCGGTTCCGGCGAACAGGACGGTGCGCCCGGCGCGCGCCACGACCTCCTCGACGGCCTCCGGCACGCTGCGTCCCTGCTCCAGCTCCTCACGGAAGCGCGAGACGATCAGCAGCGAATAGTCGACCCCGAGCGCGAGCCCGATCATCGTCAGCATGTTCAGCGCGAGCGCGTCGATGTTCACGTGCTGGGCGACGACGCCCATCAGCGCCGCGCCGATGCGCGTCACCAGCAGTCCCGCGAGCGCCGGGACGAGGGCGGCGAGCGGGCTGCGGAAGATCAGCAGCAGCATGAAGAAGAGGATCGGGATCGCGATCCGCTCGCCCTGGTCAAGCGAGTCGAGCGACGCCTGGTTGATCGCGCGCACGAGCGGCCCGAGGCCGGTCACCTCGGTCGTCATCGACGGCGGCACCACGCGGTCCAGGACGCGCTGCACCTCCGGCGTCGTCTTGTCGATGATGTCCTGCACCGGACGCTTGACCTGCAGCGTGAGCATCGCCTGGCCGCGCGGCTCGCGCAGCACGCGCGCGCCGCCGATCGCCCACGGGCTCAGCACCTGCACGCCGTCGATGTGCTCGAGCGCGGTCACGATCCCCGGTCCGCGCGCTTCGACGATCCGCGGCGGGCCCTTCAGCAGGATCGCCATCGCGACCGTGCCGCCGAACTCGTCGCGCGTGAGCTTGGCGGCGCGCGCGGAGGCGGTGCCGGGGATCTGCAGGTCGGTCGCCTGCAGGTGGTCGCGCGCGCCGGAGGCGAACACGAGCCCGACCGCGAACGCGATCGCCCACACGGCGAGCACCGGCCCGGGCCGCCGCGTCGCGAAGCGTGCAAGCCGCCTCATCCGGACCTCGCCTCCTGCGTCATCCGATTTGCTTATACAGGCGCACGGGCGCGCTCCGCGCCGCTTTGGGGTTCGTCAGGCGTCAGGACGCAAACCTGCGAGCAGGCGCAGCGCTCCGGCGCCGTACTCCCGCCGCGCGGTCTGCACGTCCTCGGCGCGCGCCATCGCCAGCGCCGCCTCGTTGAGCGCGCCGAGCAGCAGGTGGGCGAGCGGCTCGAGCGGCTGGCGCTCGATCGTGCCCTGCTCCATCGCCCCAGCGAGCGCAGCCTGCACCAGCCCGAGGCCGTAGACCTGGTTGAGCTCGTGCCACTGGTCCCAGCCGAGCACGGAGGGCGCGTCGAGCAGCACGATCTGCTGGACCGCGGGGTCGAGGCAGGCGTCGAGGAAGGCGTCGACGCCCGTCGCGAGCTGGCGCGCCGGCTGCGGCTCCGCGGCGACCGCCCCGGCGACGCGGTCGACGAGCTCCCGCTCGACGTCCTCGTAGACGGCCCGGAAGACGTCCTGTTTGCCGGCGAAGTGGTGGTAGAGCGCGCCGCGTGTCACGTGCGCGAGGCGCGCGATCTCCTCCAGCGGCGTGGCGGCGTAGCCGCGCGCGGCGAACAGGCGCCGTGCGACGTCGACGAGCGCCCGCCGCGTCGCCTCGGCCTGCTCGGACTTCCGCGTCGCCGCCACACGCGGATGCTAGCCCCGCTGCGGGCGGGCGGGTCAGAGGAACTTCGGGCAGGCCAGCTCGAACAGCTTCGTCTGATCGGCCGTCGGCGGGTTGTAGTCGTAGAACGCCTGGAAGCTGAGTCTGCCCGAGGCTGGGCACTTCGGTGTCGTGAACCAGAAGAGCGTCTTCTTCTGGCGCTTGGCGCAGCGGCCGTGCCGGCCCTGCTTGAGGCACTCGCCCTTCAGCAGCGTCAGGCCGGTCGTCTTCACCTGCAGCACGGCGATGCTGACGGTTATGGTGTTGACGGTGTTCGGCGGCAGGACCAGCTTGTAGCCGTAGAGCCCGTCCGGCGTCGGGTCGTTGTAGAAGTTCGCGGGCAGGACCGCGTGCACGCCGGCGATGATCGGGTTCTGCTTCACCTCCGGGCTTGTCTCGCGCGCGGCGCCGAGGACCGTGAAGCCGCCGACCGCGCCGTGTGCGGGCTTGGCGAAGAAGATCGAGAAGTCGGCCGGTATCAGGTCCTTGAGTTCCGGGAAGTTCTCGCGCGCGTCGATCTGCGCGGTGCCGCCGCCGATGCGGGCGCGGTTGCAGGTCTGCGCGTTCTTGAGCTGCGTGCGCCCGCGCTTGGACTTGTCCTTCGAGAGCTCCTTGATCACCGGCGCGAGGTTCGCGACGAGCTTCGTGAACGGCCGGTAGGACAGCGTGCGGCGAGTGTCGATCGAGTCGCGCAGCATCGGGCCGTTGCACCAGAACCGCTTGTTGAGGAACTGCGGCCGCAGCGTCGCGCCGGCGGGCAGCCGTATGAAGCTCTGGACCGGGTTCGGCGGCGGGGCGCCGGTCGTGTCGAACGTGCGCGCGGTGAAGAACAGCGTGAAGCGCCCGTCGGGCTTGATGTTCTTGACCTCGAACTTGAACTGCTCCACCGGAGTCGCAAGGGCGACGACCGACATGACCAGCACGGCAAGTCCTGCGGCGGCGATGATCAGCCTCGTCTTCACGACTCTCTCCTTCCCGCTTTCGACGGATGCTAGGCGCAGGTCGGGCACGACGCGCCGGTTCTGTGAGTCTAGGAACACGGCAGGGGTGCGAAGGGAGCGGTGGGGTGGGGCGGCGGCGGGCGTTGCGGGGCGCGGTCGGTCTCGGCGTGGGCGCGGGAGGCTCTTCACCACGGACGGGCTCGAGACGCCGTTGTCCCGAGCCCGTCAGGTTACGGCTCTTCAGGTGCTCATACTAGTTTGACGGTACGTGTTCTTTCGAGTCTCATTGTTCCGCTGGGAGAGCCTTCTCTCGGGCATTCTCTCGTGCTGCCTTCTCGGAGTCTGATTTTCGGTTCGGCGAGCGCCGATTTTTCCACGTAAGTCAATTCACCTCTTGCTTCTCTCGTGACCGGGGTTAGGGAGGCTGTTCTGCCTTCGTATCTGCACGTTCTTCCGGCGGCCACTATCGTAAATCTCACGCCTTCGGTGAGCATTTGCATCCCGGTTATGACCGGTAGCGTGCCTAGTATCGCGTTGTACGTCACTCTCCACGGTGATCTTGCTTCGGCTTCCACGGTGACCGTGGCAGCGAAGAGCCCAAATGCTCTGCAGCCTGTCGTTTCACCTCTCGTGATCGTGCCGACGACGGCACCAGATCCCTTGGCTATTCTTTCGTTGCCTTCTCCGCTAAGCGTAAGCCCTTCGCAGACGGTTCTCAGGAATCCCCCTCCTTCTTCGAAGCTGATTCTCGACCCGGTGCCTGTCTGGGGGCCGGGGTTTGAGGCCTGGAGGCTTCTTAGCGCGAGTGCGGGACCAGCGATCATCGCCAGCGCGATGACCGCCACGCACGTTCCGACTGGCAGGCGAGCAAATTTCATTAGAGTCTAGCTCCTATGATTAATATCTCTGCCGCAAAGGGCGGCCTCTTGCGACCGCGAAGGCGCATGCATCTTGCAATCGCGGTCGTGTCCTCAGCACAGCGGGGCTCGGAGCCACTGGCCCCGAGCCCCGAAGTAAACTGAGCTAGTTGCTCAGACTAGTTTGATCGTACGCACTCTTTCGAGTCTCACGGTGCCTCTGAGTTCGCCTTCTCTGGGGCATTCTCTGGTGCTGCCTTCCTGAACTATTGCTCTTGGGTTTGCTAGGAAATTCGCTTCTTGTATTGTGAGTTCCCCTCTTGCTTCTCTCGTGACGGGCCATAGCGCGCCCGCTTCACCTGCGTATCTGCAGGTTCTTCCGGCAGCTTCTATGGTGAATTTTACACCTGACGTCAGCGCTAGTCTACCGGTTATTATCGGTAGCGTTCCTAGTATCGATTCATATTTAACTGTGAACGGGGCTTCTCTTGTGGCTTCAACTCTAACTGTCGCCGCGAAGAGCCCGAATGCTCTGCACCCTGCCGTTGTGCCACTGGTGATAAGGCCTAGGGTGGCGCCTTTTCTCTTGGGTATTCTTTCGTTGCCTTCTCCGTTGAGCGTGAGTCCTTCGCAGACGGTTCTCAGGAATCCGCCACCTTCTTCAAAGCTGACTCTCACCCCAGTGCCTGACTGGGCTCCTGGATTCGAGATTTGTATGCTTCTTAGCGCGAGTGCCGGACCGGCGACCATTGCGAGCGCGACGACCGCGACGCACGCACCGATCAGCAGGCGAGTAAACTTTGCCATGGATATTTATCTCCTCATAAGTGATATTTGAACCCCGCGCAGACGCACGCGATGCGGCGATGCGTCGTGGTGCGCGTGGACGAGTGGAGCTGTCTTGCAACCTCCTTTCGGGCTCACCGCTCGGGCCTAAGGCCGGACGTCAAGTTCCCGGTGCTCGGCGCGGCTCAGCGGTGCCGCCCCTCGGGTAAGTGCATCTCGCGCTTTCCCCTGGCGCGACGATGAGCAATATATAGGGCGATCTGCTTACAGTCAAGCCGCCCAAGCCCGACATCGCCTGACGTGGACCTGTCGGGGGTGTGTTGCTTTGAGAGCCGTGAGCGTTTATGATCCGTTTGTCGGGTTTCCGTGGTGTCGGTCTGTGTCGGAGGAGGAGTTGTGGAACGTTCGTTCGCGAGTGGACGCCTGGATTTGAGGCGACTGCTGGTCGGCTGTTTGGTGTGTGCCGCCATGGTCGGGGCGGCCTCGGGTGCTGCTTCTGCGTTGGCTCCGGGTTGGGGGTATGAGCTCGTCTCGCCCGCTGACTCGCCCGGGGCCGATGTCGACTTCGGCGCCGGGTCCGCCGACGGGAACCATGCGTGGGTTGCCGCGACGATCCCCCTGATACCCAACAGCCATACCGGGAACATCTCCTCGCTGGCGGCGACGCGCACTGCGACCGGCTGGAAGCTGCGTGACCTCGCCGACGCGTCCGTTGCGAACAACAACTCCTTCCAGGTGCTCGCCCGCTCCGCTGACAGTTCGCGGACAGTCGTGCAGACCTGTCCCGCGACGCTGATCGGCTGTAACGGCTACGTCGACTTCCAACGGATCGACAGCGACGGATCACGCTCCACCGTCCTGCATGTGACCCCGTTCACCCTCGACGAAGGGCCACCAAACCTCGCGGCGGCCTCTGATGATCTCTCGACGCTGTTCATGCAGTCCTTCCCAGGTCAGCCCCCGTTGCTGGCCGAAGACACCCACATCCAAGGCCGAGGGCTCTACGTCTCGCATGATGGCCTGCTCGAGTTCATCGGCTATGACCAGAACGACACCGTGATCGACTGTGGAGCGGTGCTCGCAAACGGCACGCGGGGAACGGGGTTCGAGCAGAGCGGGATCTCCGCCAACGGGGATACTGCGATCTACGAGGGCCCCGACCCTGCTGTGCACTGCCCGGACCCTGTCGACGTGTACGTGCGGCGGGGCGGTCATTCGGTCAACGTGTCCACCCCGCCCAGCGGCCATCCCCATCACGACGCGACCTTTCTCGGCAACAGCCGCGACGGCAACACCGTCTACTTCATGACGACCTCACAGCTCGTAGCCTCCGACACCGACACCTTCGCTGACATCTACGCCTACGACGTCCCCACCGATACGCTCACCGCCATCACGACCGGCGCCGACGTGCGCGAAGTTGTCGTCTCCCCCCAAGGCGACTACGTCTACTTCAAGGCGTTTAACCAGATCGACGGCCAGGGTCAGTCAGGGCACCCTAACCTCTACCTGTACCACAACACCACTACCCAACTTCTCGCCACCCCCACCAGCGGCAACTACAAGCTCGGCGGCTCGATCGGCAGCACAGGCACAGCCGCCTCTCCGCTGACCCCCGATGGCACGCACCTTCTGTTCCTCTCCACGGCCGAGCTCACCAGCCAACCACTGAACGGCACAGAGCAACTTTTCCAGTACGACCTGGCCGCCAACACGTTCACGTGCATCTCCTGCCCATCGGACGGATCGCTGCCAACCTTCGATGCCTTCCTCCCCGCTGCCAACCCGACGGGCAACGCGGACCAGCGCTTCCAAAGCGACGACGGGCACACGATCGCGTTCGAGACCCGAGGCCGACTTCTCCCGTCAGACGTCAACGACGTATCCGATGTCTACATGTGGCGTGACGGAGTGCTCTCGCTCGTCTCAAGCGGCCACAGTGGACAAGGCTCAGATCTCATGAGCACCGATGCGGCCGGTCACAACGTGTTCTTCACGACCAACGCGCGGCTCGCGCCCCAGGACGACGAGGACACGAGCAAGCTTTACGACGCCCGTCTCGGCGGGGGGTTCCCACTCAACCCGCCCCCTGCCCCCTGCGCTGACGACTCCTGCCAGCCACCCTTGACGAACAACCCCGCCTACACCCCCGGCGGCAGCGAGACCTTCACCGGACCCGGCAACCAAACCGCACACACCGGCCACCCGGCCAGGCTTGCGATCGTCGCGCTCACCTCGGCCGCCCGCCGCCAACTCCTGCACACCGGCCACGTCACGCTCAAGGTCCGGGCCAACAAACGCGGCAAGCTGCGCATCCGCGTCACCTCAACCCGGCGGGGCCATCGCACGACGCTCGCGACCCTCACACGCACCATCCACAAAGCCGGCACCATTCGCATCAACATCCACCTCACGCGACCCGCACGCACCGCCCTCCACGCCGGCGCGACCGTCCGCTTCGCGATCACACTCGACGGCCACACCGCCAACCGCACAGCAAAGCTCCCTTAGCACGTTCGGACATCCCCGTCACCGGACCGGCCGAAGCGCGCCGGTCCGGTCGCGCGTGCGCCCCATCGCCGCACGCAGCGCCGTACGCGATCACGGTGACAGCAGGCTCCGCGCTGCGGCGGCCACGACGCCGGGGTGCACATAGGGGGCCATGTGCCCGCCGCTCACCATCACGAGCCGGGCGTGTGAGAGCAGCGCTGCGATCCGCCGGCCGTGCGCGGGCTTGACGAACTTGTCGTGGTCGCCCTGGATCACGACCGAGGGCGTCGCGATCGAGGAGAGGCGACGGTCCAACGCCGTGATCACCCCGTCGGCGCGGAGCTGCTCGCCCGCGAACGCGTCGAGGTCCTCGTGGCGCATGTTGATCGCGAGCACGCGGTGCTCGTGGGCGGGGTCGACCGGGTTCGGGTCGAAGGCGGCTGTGTCGGCCTGCTTGGCGGAGGCGCTGCGCACGAGCTGTGAGAACGTCGCGTCGGCGAGCGGCTGCACGACCGGCCACGAGAGGAGTTGGACGAAGCGCGACTGCGCGCGCTGAAACCAGCCGGACCGCTCCCCGCCGGCCGCGGCGTCGACGAGCACGAGCCCGCGCACGTCGCTCGGGTAGCGGTCGGCGAACTCGAGCGCGATCGTCCCGCCGTAGGAGTGGCCGACGACGATCGGCCGCGCGATGCCGCGCGCGTCGAGCAGGCCCTTCAGCAGCGTGAGCTGCCGGTCCATCGAGTGGTAGCCGCCGTCGGAGTAGCCGAAGCCCGGTCGGTCGAGCGCGATCGTGTGGCGTCCGGGCAGCAGCGCGACGACCTTGTCGAAGTCGTTCGCGGTCCCCGGCAGCCCGTGCACGAGCACGATCGCCGGATCGGCACCGGCGTGCTCGAGATAGCGGATGCGGACGCCGTCGATCGTGGCGAAGCGACCCGTCGGGGTCGGCTCGCCGGGCAGGCGACCCCATGTCCAGTTCAGGACGACGACGAGACCTGCGAGCGCGAGCAGCGCGAGGAGGACGATCCGGCGCATGATGCGCGCGACGCTATTCAATCGGTGCTGGGCTCGCGCTGGTCGGCGGTGAGCGATCGGCGAGCGGCGTCTGGGGAGGGGAAAGGGAGGCGGGTCGGTGCCCTGGCGCCGCCGCGGATCCCACACGACTCCTTGCACCGGATCTAAGACTGCAGGTCTATGGGCGCTATGGGCCCATAGACCTGCTGACTTGAAACCGGTGCAAGGAACGGTGTGGGACCCACAGCGCGGCTGGGACCCCCACCCCCGCTCACCCCCTCCCCAGACGCCGTTCGCCGAGGCTCAGCTACGTGATGACAGGCGCCGCGGCCGGTGCCACGGCTCGCGCGCGCGCCGGCACCCCCGCCGCCAACGCCGTCCCCACCCCGAGCAGCGCCCACGTCATCGGGTCCTCCAGGAACGCCGCGTAGACGAGCGTGTGGAACAGCAGCGCGAGGAAGGCGGCGGCGATCGCCGCGCGGGCGGGGGACGCAGCCGCGCCGCGCAGCAGCCGCGCGAGCGCCGCCGCGAGCAGGGCGAGGTAGGCGAGCACGCCGATCACGCCCTGCTCGGCGGCGATCGTGATCGGGATCGTGTGCGAGGCGGTCGCCGCGTCGGGGGCCACGTGGTGCTCGTGGTGGCGGTACTCGTGCACGAACGAGCCGCTGCCGTGGCCGGCGATCGGCCGCTGCGCGAAGAGCTCGGCGCCGCCGCGAACCAGCGGCGTGCGCCCGCCGGAGGAGCTGTCGAGGTTGTGCAGGTTCACGCCGAACGTGCTCGGCGTGAGCAGCACCGCCGCCACTCCCGCCACCGCGACGGCCGCCGCCGACACGAGCGTGCGCCGCGGCCCCCACTGCAGCACCGCCAGCGTGCCGAGCCCGACGAGCAGCGCGCCGAGGCTCGACTGCGAGAGCGTCAGCACCAGCCCGCCCCACAGCGCGGCGAGCACGACCGCCCCGACGCCAACCGTCCGCGTGCGCGAGGAGCGCACGAGCGTCGCCGCCACCGCGAGCATCGCGACGACGAGGAAGCGGCCGTAGATGTTCGGGTCGAAGAAGACCGAGTTCGTGCGGAAGTACGAGTGCAGGTCGTTGGAGGCGAGCAGCTTCGGGTTGAGGAAGATGTGCTTCGTCGCGTACTCGACGTAGCCGATCGCCGAGAACGCGAGCGCGAGCCCGACGAGCAGGCCGAAGCAGAGTCGCAGCAGCCGTGGCGTCCACTCCACGCGCGCAAGCAGCAGGAACAGCAGCGCGAACGGCACGACGAAGAAGGCGATCTGCTGCAGCGCCTTGTCGAAGTCGCTCGAGTAGGTCGCCTGGACCCCGTACAGCGCGACCGACAGCGCGAGCAGGCGCTCGAGCCAGCCGACCTCCCGCTCGCCGGCCGCGACCCGCGGCGTCTGCTCGCGCAGCACCGGCACCACGAACGCGAGCGTGCCGGCCGCGACGACGAGGTAGAGCGGCACGAGCAGGTTCGACGTCGTGCCGCCGACCTGGATCGGGACGCGGAAGGGCAGCGCGGCAAGCGCGAGCAGCGGCAGCAGCAGCGGCCGCCGGTCCATCCCCGCCGCGAGCAGCGCGAGCGCGCCGAGCGCTGCGAAGGCCGCGACGGCGGCGGGGAGCGGATGGTCGCGCACGACCGCGAGCTGCGGCGAGTCCCAGATGTCCGCCAGCAGCAGCACCGGCGCCAGCAGCAGCGCGCCGGCCATCGCCAGCGCGCGGCTCCGTGGCTCGCGCGCGAGCAGCGCGCCCGCGACGAGCAGGACGGCGACGACGGCGCCGGCCTTCGGCAGGGGACCGGCGAGCGCGAGGATCGGGGACATCCGCGGCCCGAGTCTAGATGGTGACGCCGCCACGATCCTCTAGCCTGTAGACCCGATGCGGTCTCGCCTCCTCCAGGCCCTTGCGCTCCTGCCTGCGCTCGTCGTGATCGGGTGCGGCAGCGGCGGAACCACCGTCGGCGGCGGCAACGAGACCGCCGCCGGCGGCACGCGCCCGGCCGCGTTCGATCCGCGCGACGCACCGCTCGGCTGCATCCAGGGCAAGGGGATCGGCGTCGAGAAGGACCTCCACCAGACCGACAAGCTCGTGATCCTGCCCGCCACGAGCGGCGCATATATCGAGTTCGCCGCCACCGCACCGGAAGCGCAGGGACGTCAGATCCGCAACGAGGCGCCCGGCGCGGAGGTGATCGGCCCGCACCTCTTCACCGTCGGAGACCTCTCCGACGACGCGCTGACGAAGGTCGAGACCTGTCTGCAGGCGCAGGGGTCGAAGTACTGATGCCGCAGCTCTCGTCGCGCACGAAGCGGCTGCTGCTGCTGATTGTCTGGATCGTGCCGATCGCCGGCGTCGTCTGGTGGGCGACCAAGCAGCAGGCGCCGACGTTCCCGAGCGACTCGTCCGGCATCCTCGCGCTCGTCGGGGCGATCGGCCTCTATGCGGTCGCGACGCTGATGCGCGCCGAGCGCTGGGAGCGGATCCTGCGCCGCGCCGACGTGCGGGCCAGGCGCGCCGACGTCTACGCGCTGATCCCGGTCGGCTACATGGGCAACAACGTGCTGCCGGCGCGCGGCGGCGAGCTGCTGCGCACCTTCCTGCTCGACGCGCGCACCACCACGACGAAGCGCACGATCCTCGGGACGATCCTCGCCGAGCGGGTGCTCGACGCGGTTGCGCTCGGCGTGATCCTCGTCGTGCTCGCCTCCAGCCTGCTCGGCCATCTGTGGCCGCCGAACGAGACGGTGCTGCTCGCGGGCGCCGGCCTCCTGCTGCTGCTCGCCGCTGCGCTCGCGCTCGCGTTGCTGCGCTACCGCGAGCGGCTCGTGTTCGTGCTGCGCGCGCTCGCGCCGCTGGCGCAGCCGAGCCGCCAGATGCTGAGCGTGACGGGCGCGGTGCTGCTGCTGGTCTCGCTCGCGATCTGGCTCGTCGAGGCGAGCGTCTACATCGCCGTGGGGCACGCTGCCGGGATTCACCTCGGCTTGCAGGACGGGCTCGCCGTCGTCGCGTTCACGAACGCCGCCGCGCTGATCCCCGCCGCCCCCGGCTACATCGGCACCTACGACGCCGCCGTGATCTTCGCCGTACGCACGGTGACGACGGCGTCGAAGTCGGCCGCCCTCTCCTATCTGCTGCTGCTGCGGTTCGTCCTCTTCATCCCGATCACGCTCGTCGGCTTCGTCGTGCTCGTCGCCCGCTACGGCGGGCTCTCGCGCGTCCGTGCGGCGCGCGCCGCCGCGCAGGCCGAGGCGAGATCGAACACCGCGACGTCGGCCGCCTAGCTCCGTGTCGACGTCGACTTCCACGGCCCAGCTCCGTCCCTCCACGCGCCTCGAGACGCTGCGCATCCGCCTGACGCCGGCGCGCGCGTCCGATGCCGCGGTGACGAACGGGCGCGTCTACGCGCTGCTCGCCTCCGTCGCGCTCGCCCTCGGCGCGCTGTCGCTGCTCTACCCCTCGACGCCGACGTACGACCCGTGGGCATGGATCATCTGGGGACGGGAGATCGTCCACATCGACCTGCAGACGACCGGCGGCCCCTCCTGGAAGCCGCTGCCCGTGCTGTTCACGATGCTCTTCTCGCTGTTCGGCGGCGCCGCCCCCGACCTCTGGCTCGTGATCGCGCGCGGCGGCGCCGTGCTCGCGGTGCTGCTCGCCTTCCGCCTCGCCTGGCGCCTGACCGGCGGCCGCGGGGTCCCGGCTGCGACGGCCGGCGTCATCGGCGCCGTGGCGCTCGTGATCAGCTCGCAGTTCGTGCGCACGATGTCGCTCGGCAACTCCGAGGGCCTGCTCGTCGCATTCACGCTGTGGGGGATCGAGCGCCACCTCGACGGCCGCTACCGGCAGGCGTTCGTGCTGGGCTTCCTCGCCGCGCTGCTGCGCCCCGAGGTGTGGCCGTTCCTCGGCCTCTACGGGCTCTGGCTGCTGTTGATCGACCGGCGCGCGCTGCGGCTGGTCGCCGCCGGCTTCGTGCTGATCCCGGTGCTGTGGTTCCTGCCGGAGCTGTGGGGCTCGGGCGACATCTGGCGCGCGGCGGACCGCGCGCAGCAGCCGAACCCGAACAGCCCGGCGTTCGCGCAGCACCCGTTCGTGAAGGTGATCCAGGACACGTGGCCGCTCGTGATCACGCCGGTGAAGGCGGCGGCGGCGTTCGCGCTCGCGCTTGCGGCGTGGGACTGGATCCGCAACCGGCGCCAGGGCGCGGTGCTCGCGGTCGGGCTGCTCGCATTCGCGTGGATCGCCTTGATCGCGACGATGACCCAGGCCGGCTTCTCCGGCAACCCGCGCTACATCATCCTCGGCACGAGCATGCTCGCGGTGATCGGCGGCGTCGGCTTCGGCCGTGTCGTCGGCTTCGCCTCCGCCGCGATGGGTGCGCGCTTCGGCGCGCGCGGGCAGCTGCTCGCCGGCGGCGCCGTGTTCCTGCTGCTGGCCGCGGCGACGACGCACTGGGCCGCGCCGCGCTTCCGCAACTTCGCCAAGCTCGACCACGCGCTGCGCTACCAGGCCGAGCTGCGATTCGACCTCGGCGACGCGATCGCGAAGGCCGGCGGGGCGCAGGCGCTCGCCCGCTGCGGGCACACCACGGCGGGCAAGTTCTCCGTGCCGCTCGTCGCCTGGCACCTAGACAAGCACACGCTCGACGTCGGCCTCACCCCCGCGCCGCAGGGCGTCATCTTCGCCGCGCGCACGACGAACAAGCAGAGCCTGCTGCCGCAGCCGCAGCAGCCGTACCCGCCCGGCTACGCGCCGGTCGCGACGGCGCGCACGACGACCGTGTTCTCGACCTGTCCGGCGTCCCACGCCGGGCAGCCAGGCTAATCTTCGGCCGCGCAATGGCCACCGTCGCTGTCCCCCGCAGCAGGCGCCTGACCGAGGCCCGCCCATCGAGCGCGGTGCTCGCCGCGGTCACGCTCGTCGCGCTGATCCTGATCTCGATCTACGTCCGCACGCGGGCGATCTCGGGCTCCTTCTGGATGGACGAGGGGCTCTCGGTCGGGATCTCCTCCTATCCGCTCACGGACATCCCGCACGTGCTGCGCCAGGACGGCTCGCCGCCGCTCTACTACATGCTGCTGCACGTCTGGATGGACCTCGCCGGGCGCGACGAGACCGCCGTCCACTGGCTCTCGCTGATCGGCTCGCTGCTGACGATCCCGGCGGCGATGTGGGCCGGCTGGAGCCTGTGGGGCAAGCGCGCCGGCTACCTCGGCGCGGTCGTCTGCACGCTGATCCCGTTCCTCACCGCCTACGGCGAGGAGGCGCGGATGTACTCGCTGATGACGCTGTTCGCGCTGCTGGCGGCGGCCTGCTACCTGCATGCGTTCGTCTATCGACGGCGCGCCTACCTGCCGGCGTTCGCGATCTTCCAGGCGCTGATGCTCTACACGCACAGCTGGGGGATCTTCTTCGGCATCGGCGCGGCCGTCGCGCTGATCCCGATCTGGCGCGCGAGCGACGATCGGCGACGCCTGCTGCTCGACGCGCTGCTCGCCTTCGGCGGGGCCGCGCTGCTCTACCTGCCGTGGGTGCCGACGCTGCTCTACCAGGCCAAGCACACGGCCGCCCCGTGGGCGAACAAGCCGCGCTTCGGGGTCCCGGTCCAGATCTCGCGCGACGTGCTCGGCGGCGATCGCGCATCGGTTGCGCTGCTGCTCGGCGCCGGCTTCGGCCTGGCCGCGCTGCTGCAGATGCGCAAGGAGCGCGGCGACCGCGAGCGGCTCTCGCTGTGGGTGCTGCTGCTGGTCCCGATCGTCACGCTCGCGCTCGCCTGGCTGCTGTCGCAGGTCTCGCCCGCGTGGGCCTCGCGCTACTTCGCCGCGATGGTCGGCCCGCTCGTGCTGCTGATCGCGCTCGGTCTCGCGCGTGCCCGCACGCTCGGCCTCGTCGCGGTCGCGTTCGCGAGCATCTTCTGGATCAGCCCGACGCAGTACGTCGACGGCTACAAGAGCGACGTGCGCGACATCGGCGCAGAGGTCGGCTCGCAGATGAAGCCCGGCGACCTGGTGCTCGTCGGGCAGCCGGAGCAGGCGCCGCTCGTCTGGTACTACATGCCCGGCGGCCTGCGGTACGCGAACACGATCGGGCCCGTCGCCGACCCGCGCCACATGAACTGGGTCGACGCGCTCGACAGGCTGCGCGCCGCCGATCCCCAGCGGGTGCTGCCGCCGCTGCTTGCTAAGCTGCGGCCCGGCCAGCAGGTCCTGTTCGTGCGTCCGCTCACCGAGGGCGTGCAGAACTGGAAGGCCCCCTGGACGCAGCTCGTACGGCGCCGCTCGGCGCAATGGGGTGCGATCCTGGCGCACGACCCGACCTTGCGACAGATCGATGTCGCACCGCAGTTCTACCGCGGCGCCTCGACGGTCGGCAACAGCGCCGTGCAGTACGAGAAGGTCAAGTCCCCCGCCCAAGCCCCCTGAGCGAGCCCCCATGCCCGAGAACGAGACCCCCGCCGCATCGGACCCCCGCCCCTTCGTCGTGATCGGCGGCGGCCCGGCCGGCCTCACGGCCGGCTACCTGCTGGCAAAGCGCGGCGAGAAGGTGGTCGTGCTCGAGAGCACCGACATGGTCGGCGGCATCGCGCGTACCGAGGTGCGCGACGGCTATCGCTTCGACCTCGGCGGCCACCGCTTCTTCACGAAGGTCAAGGAGGTGGACGACCTCTGGCACGAGATCATGAAGGAGGAGTTCCTCCTGCGGCCGCGGCTTTCCCGGATCTACTGGCACCGCAAGTACCTCAACTACCCGCTCGAGGGCATGGACGTCGTCAAGAAGCTCGGGCCGGTGGACCTGACGAAGGCCGTCTGCTCCTACCTCTGGGCCGCGACGAAGATGCGGCTGCGCCCCAACCAGCGCGAGGACACGCTCGAGCAGTGGGTCTCCAACCGCTTCGGCAAGTGGCTCTTCAACCAGTTCTTCAAGACCTACACCGAGAAGGTGTGGGGCGTCTCGACGTCGGAGCTGCGCGCCGACTGGGCGGCGCAGCGGATCAAGGGGCTGTCCTTCTTCTCCGCCGCGAAGTCGGCCTTCTTCGGCAACAAGGGCAACAAGATCAAGAGCCTGATCGACCAGTTCCACTACCCGCGCTTCGGCCCGGGGCAGATGTGGGAGCAGATGCAGAGCGACATCGAGGAGCGCGGCGGCGAGGTGCGCATGAACGCGCCCGCCACGAAGATCGTCTTCCAGGACGGCCGCGCGACCGCCGTCGTCGCCGGCGGCGAGACGATCGAGGCGCGCGCGGTCGTCTCCTCGCTGCCGCTGTCGGTCACGACGAAGATCGCCGACCCCGAGCTGCCGGTCGAGGTGCGCGACGCCGGCCGCGGCCTGCGCTATCGCGACTTCCTCACCGTCTCGCTCGTGATCGACGGCGAGGACCTCTTCCCCGACAACTGGATCTACATCCACGAGCCCGACGTCGAAGTCGGCCGCATCCAGAACTTCCGCTCGTGGAGCCCGTGGATGGTGCCCAACGACCACGAGGCGAGCGTCGGCATGGAGTACTTCTGCTTCGCCGGCGACGAGCTGTGGAACATGGAGGACGAGAAGCTCGTCGAGCTCGCCACGCGCGAGCTCGCGCAGATCGGCCTCTGCGAGCCGTCGAAGGTCAAGCGCGGCTTCGCGGTGCGCGTCAACAAGGCCTACCCGGTCTACGACGCCGACTACGCCGAGAACATCGAGACGATCCGCGGCTGGCTCGACCCGATCGAGAACTTCATCCAGGTCGGGCGCAACGGGCTGCACCGCTACAACAACTCCGACCACTCGATGCTCACCGCCATGCGGGCCGTCGAGAACCTGTGCGACGGCGCCACGCACGACATCTGGGCCGTCAACGCGGACAGCGTCTACCACGAGGAGGACCACGGGGACGAGGAGCAGAACCCGTACCCGTACAAGGACGCCCCGCCGAAGACGGAGTCCGAGGCGCTCGCGTCCGAGCGGTAACCGGGATCTGTCACGCGGGCGCGCCGCGCCCGCTACGCTCGGCCCATGGCTCGCCTCACCGCGCTGATCGTCGTCCTGACGCTTGCGGCGGCGCCCGCGGCGATCGCCGCCGCGCCGCAGCCGAACCCGTTCCTGCCGCAGCAGGAAGCGCCGCAGGGCGCGCAGGAACCGGTGGCGCCCCAGCAGGCACCCGTCCAGCAGGCACCCACCACCTCGGCCGACACCGGTATCGGCGGCGGGACCGTCATGCTCGTCGTGATAGGGCTGATCGCGCTGATAAGCGGCATCTGGGTCGTGATCGTGCGCGATGCCCGCCGCGCGACCGAGGGTCGCGTCCGCGTGCGCACGTCGCGCACGGACGACCCCGACATCGGACGCCGCAGCGGCTCGCGTCCGCCGCCGCGCAGCCGCAAGCAGAGCCCGGCCGAGCGCCGGCGCCGCAAGCGCGGTCGCGCCCGCTGAGGACCTGCTCCAAGCCCGGCCGCGGAGTCGCGTCCGCGCGTGGCAGACTCCTGTGCAGACAATGAACAGGAGAAACCCATGTCCCTCAACAGCTTCGACGCGAAGGCGTCGCTGGCGGCCGCGGGCCGCAGCTTCGAGATCTTCCGACTCGACGCATTGCAGGCGCGCTTCGACGTCGCACGCCTGCCGTTCTCACTGAAGGTCCTGCTCGAGAACCTGCTGCGCAACGAGGACGGCGAGACGATCCGCGCGCAGGACATCGAGGCGCTTGCGCGCTGGGATGCGACGGCGCAGCCGAGTCAGGAGATCGCGTTCACGCCCGCGCGCGTCGTGATGCAGGACTTCACCGGCGTGCCCGCGATCGTCGACCTCGCGGCGATGCGCGACGCGATGGCGGCGATGGGCGGCGACCCGGCGAAGATCAACCCGCTCGTGCCGGCCGAGCTCGTGATCGACCACTCCGTCCAAGTCGACGAGTTCGGCACGCGCTACGCGTTCGACGCGAACGCGAAGCTGGAGTTCGAGCGCAACCAGGAGCGCTACGCGTTCCTGCGCTGGGGACAGGGCGCCTTCGAGGGCTTCAAGGTCGTTCCGCCCGACACCGGGATCGTCCACCAGGTGAACCTGGAGTACCTGGCGCGCGTGGTCTTCGTCGACGACGCGAGCGGCCAGGCGTACCCGGACACGCTCGTCGGCACCGACTCGCACACGACGATGGTCAACGGCCTCGGCGTGCTCGGCTGGGGCGTCGGCGGGATCGAGGCCGAGGCGGCGATGCTCGGCCAGCCGATGTCGATGCTGATCCCGCAGGTGCTCGGCTTCAGGCTGACGGGCGAGCTGCGCGAGGGCGCGACTGCGACCGACCTCGTGCTCACCGTCACCGAGCAGCTGCGCGCGCACGGCGTCGTCGGCAAGTTCGTCGAGTTCTACGGTGCCGGCGTCGGGCGCCTGCCGCTCGCCGACCGCGCGACGATCGGCAACATGTCGCCGGAGTTCGGCTCGACCTGCGCGATGTTCCCGATCGATGCCGAGACGCTGCGCTACCTCGCCTTCACCGGCCGTCCGCCGGAGCAGATCGAGCTCGTCGAGGCCTACGCGAAGGCGCAGGGCCTCTGGCACGACGAGGACAGCGAGGAGCCGACCTACAGCGAGACGCTCACGCTCGACCTCGGCGAGGTGGTGCCGAGCATCGCCGGTCCCAAGCGTCCGCAGGACCGCATCGCGCTGACCGACGCGCAGGACGCCTTCCGCAAGGTGCTGGCCGGCTACGTGCCCGAGCACGACGGTGACGACGACGCGGTCGAGGCCACCTTCCCGGCAAGCGACCCGACCGCCTCGCAGGACCCCTCGAACGGCGTGGCGCTGGGGCATGCGCACGTGCACGGCGAGGGCGCGGTCGCGACACCGGCGCGGCAGCGCACCGAGGTGCCCGTCACGCTTTCCGACGGGACCGAGACGACGCTCGGCCACGGTCGCGTCGTGATCGCGGCGATCACGAGCTGCACGAACACGTCGAATCCGTCCGTCATGCTGGCTGCCGGCCTGCTTGCGCGCAACGCGGTGGCGCGCGGGCTGAAGGCGAAGCCGTGGGTCAAGACGTCGCTGGCGCCCGGCTCGAAGGTCGTCACCGAGTACTACGACCGCGCCGGCCTGACCGAGCCGCTGGAGGCGCTCGGCTTCAACCTCGTCGGCTACGGCTGCACCACGTGCATCGGCAACTCCGGTCCGCTGCCGCCGGAGATCTCGCAGGCGGTGAACGCCGCCGACCTGGCGGTCTGCTCGGTGCTCTCGGGCAACCGCAACTTCGAGGGGCGCATCAACCCCGACGTCAAGATGAACTACCTGGCCTCGCCGCCGCTGGTGGTCGCCTACGCGCTCGCGGGGACGATGGACGTCGACCTGCAGAACGACCCGCTGGGGGAGGATGCCGACGGCCAGCCGGTCTACCTGCGCGAGCTGTGGCCCTCGGCCGAGGAGGTCGCGCGGACGATCGAGCACGCCGTCCAGTCCGACATGTTCCGCAAGAGCTACGACGGCGTCTACGCGGGCGACGAGCGCTGGCGGGGCCTCGCAGTTCCGACCGGCGAGCGCTTCGCGTGGGACGACGGCTCGACGTACGTGCGCAATCCGCCGTACTTCGAGCAGCTGCCGCGCGAGCCGCGGCCGGTCACCGACATCGAGGGCGCGCGCGTGCTCGCGCTGCTCGGCGACAGCGTCACGACGGACCACATCTCGCCGGCGGGCTCGATCAAGCGGGACGGCCCGGCCGGCGCATATCTGCGGGAGCGGGGCGTCGATCCGAAGGACTTCAACTCCTACGGCGCGCGGCGCGGCAACCACGAGGTGATGATGCGCGGCACGTTCGCGAACATCCGCCTGCGGAATCTGCTGGAGGCGGATCCCGCGCTCCCCGAGGGCGGCGTGACGCTGCACCTCGGCCCGGAGGGCGAGGAGCAGATGTCGATCTACGACGCGGCGATGCGCTACCAGCAGGAGGGCGTCCCGCTCGTCGTGCTCGCCGGCAAGGAGTACGGCTCCGGCTCCTCGCGCGACTGGGCCGCGAAGGGCACCAACCTGCTCGGCGTGCGCGCCGTGATCGCCGAGAGCTTCGAGCGCATCCACCGCTCGAACCTCGTCGGCATGGGCGTGCTGCCGCTGCAGTTCAAGGACGGCGACTCGATCGCCTCGCTCGGCCTCACCGGCCGCGAGACGTTCGCGGTCGCCGGCATCGCGTCCGACGCCGGCGACGCCGTGCCGCGCGAGCTGACCGTGCGCGCCGACGAGCGGCAGTTCACCGTGACGGTGCGGATCGACACGCCCAAGGAGCAGCGCTACTACCGCCACGGCGGGATCCTGCCGTATGTGCTGCGAGAGCTGCTGTGACGGGCCCGTTCAGAGCAACAAAGCACGGGACGGCCTGACCGGTCAGACTCCCTCCATGCGAGGAGATCGGTTGCGCCGTCTCGGCGTCGTCGTGGCGGTGGCCGCGGGTCTGCTCGCAGCCGCGGCGGCTGCCGGCGCCGCGCCGCTGGGACCTTGCTCGAGCACCGCAGGCGACCGCTCGCTGTGCGAGCGCGTGACGGTGCCGCTGGATCGCACGGGCCATGTCCCCGGCACGGTCAGCCTGAGCGTGCGCGTGCTTCCGCCCGCGCACGGCGTCCCCGCGACGGGCACGATCCTCGCGCTTGCGGGCGGTCCCGGGCAGGCGGCCGATCCGCTGCTCGAAAGCTTCGTTGCGGTGCTGACGCCGGCTTTGCGCACGCGCCGGCTCGTGACGTTCGATCAGCGCGGCACGGGCGCCTCGGGTCAGCTGACGTGCCCGGCGCTCGCGCACGAAGGCACGCTCTCATCCGTGGTCTCGCAGTGCGCGGACGAGCTCGGCCCGGGGCGCATCGCCTACACCACGGCCGAGTCGGTCGCCGACATCGAGTCCGTGCGCACCTCGCTGGGGATCGACAAGCTGATCCTCTACGGGACCTCGTATGGGACGAAGGTCGCGCTCGACTACGCGGCGGCGTATCCGCAGCACGTCGAGCGGCTCGTGCTCGACTCGGTCGTCGCGCCCGAGGGCGTCGACCCGTTCGAGCGCACGACGATCGCCTCGATCCCACGCGTCCTGCGCACGCTCTGCGCCGCCGACTGCCGCTTCACGCGCGACCCCGCCGCCGAGCTCGGGACGCTCGTGCGCCGGCTCGCGCGCGCGCCGCTGCGCGGCACGGCGCTCGACGGCTCCGGACGGCCCCACCGCGTCTCGCTCACGCGCCTGGATCTGCTCGGGATGCTGCTCGGCGGCGACTTCGACGAGTACCTGCGCGCCGCGCTCCCGGCGGCGGTGCACGCTGCGCTTCACGGCGACCCCGCGCCGCTGCTGCGACTCGCCGCAGGCGGCGGGGTCGACGTCGGCGGCGCAGCCGACGACAGCGACGCGGTGTTCGTCGCGACGACGTGCGAGGACGGCGGCGTCCCGTGGCCGGTCGGCACCCCGCCCGCGCAGCGCCGCGCGGCGGTGAACGCCGTCGCGGACGCGCTGCCCGCCGCGACGTTCGCTCCGTTCGACCGTGCGACCGTGCGCGCGTTCGGCACCGTCGACCTCTGCCGCGGCTGGCCCGAGTCGCCGATCGCGCAGCCGCTGCCCGCGCTGCCCTCCACGCCCACGCTGATCCTCTCCGGCGACGACGACCTGCGCACGCCGCGCGCCGATGCCGTGGCGCTCGCTGCGCGACTCTCGGGGGCGCAGCTGCTGCACGTCCCCGAGGCCGGCCACGGCGCGCTCTTCTCCGATCCGACCGACTGCTCCCAGCAGGCGGTCACGGTCTTCCTCGACGGCGGCGCAGCCGGGACGTGCCGTCCGCATCGACGGCTCCTGCCGCCGCTGCTGCTGGCACCGGAGCGCCTCGGCGACGTGGCGCCCGTGCACGGGATGGATCGCCTCGCAGGACGAACGGTGCGCGCGCTGGTCCTCACCCTCGGCGACGCGACCGACCAGGTGCTCGCCGAGCTGATCTCAGGCGGTAGCCAGCACCCGTTCGGCGGGTTGCGCAGCGGCAGCGGGGCGCGCAGCCCCAAAGGGCTGCGGCTGCGCGGCTACGGCTACGTTCCGGGCGTCACCGTGACCGGGCTGATCGCAACGGGCGCCAAGCGCGTCACGCTGCGCATCGGCGGCTCCGCCGCCCCGCATGGTCGTTTGACGGTCTCGCGCACGGGGATCGCGGGCGTGCTCGACGGCGTGCGCGTGAAGGCGAGCGCGCGAGCGCTCGGGTGGGGGCGGGCACGCGCCGCCGCAGTCGACATCCCGCGGCTGCCTGTGCCGTATCCGCGGCGGCCGCACTGACGCGCCCGCCGGCAGTAGGCTTCCGCGCCATGCCCGTACCCGACGTCCTGCGCAAGCTGCTCACGGCTCCCGGCCCGTCCGGCTACGAGACCGCGGCTGCGACCGTGTTCCGCGAGGCGGCGGGCGCCTTCGCCGAGGTCGGCGTCGACAGCGTCGGCTCGTCCGTCGCGCGCGTGAAGGGCACGTCCGACGGGCCGCTGCTGGCGATCGTCGGCCACATCGACGAGATCGGTGTGATCGTCTCGCACGTCGACGACGACGGCTTCCTGCGCTTCGCTGGCGTCGGCGGCTGGGACCCGATCATCCTCGTCGGTCAGCGCGTGACGCTGCTGACGCGGGAGGGCCCGCTCGACGGCGTGATCGGCAAGAAGCCGATCCACCTGATGAAGGACGAGGATCGCAAGCGCGTCCCCGAGCTGAAGGACCTGCACATCGACATCGGCGCCAAGGACGGCGACGACGCCCGCGCGCGCGTGCGGATCGGCGACGTCGCGGTGATCGCCGGGGAGCCGATCGAGCTGCCGAACGACCGCGTCGTCTCGCGCTCGATGGACAACCGCATCGGCTGCTACGTCGCCTACGAGGCGGCGCGGCTCGTCGCCGAGGCCGGCGGCGCGCCCGGCGACGTCGCCGCGGTCGCCGCCGTGCAGGAGGAGATCACGTTCGCCGGCTCCAGAACGACCGCCTTCTCGCTCGAGCCCGACGTCGCGATCGCCGTCGACGTCACGTTCGCGACCGACCAGCCGGGGATCGAGCTGGGCGAGCTGACGAAGCACCCGTTCGGCTCCGGCCCCGTCATCACGCGTGGCTCGACGATCCACCCGCACGTCTTCGAGCTCTTGTACGAGACGGCCGAGGCGGAGGGGATCCCGTTCACCGTCGAGACCTCCACGCGCGCCACCGGCACCGACGCGGACGCCGTTCACGTCAGCCGCGGCGGCGTGCCGACCGGCCTCGTCTCCGTCCCGCTGCGCTACATGCACTCGCCCGTCGAGATGGCCCAGCTCGACGACGTCGCGAGCGCCGCCCGCCTGATCGCCGCCTTCGCGCAGCGGCTCGGGTCGGACACGTCGTTCGTGCGCTGAGCGCTACTTCGGCGTCGGGAACTGCGCGCGCATGAGCGCGTCCCAGGCGCGGTCCGGCATCAGCCGGCGTGTCGGGATGGTGAACTTGGCCGACGGTGTGATCGTGACGCGCGTCGGGGCGCGGCGGCGGCGGATCGAGCGCTCGATCACCTTCGCGACGTGGTCGGGCCCCGCGCCGAGCAGGCGCATCGGGCCGTCGTACGCGCCCTTCGTGACCGACCCGACGGTCGCGTTGAAGTGCGCATACGGGTCTGCGCCATCGGCGGGCACGTCGGCCATGCTCGCTGCGGCCGCCTCGCCGAACTCGGTCGTGATCAGGCCCGGCTCGAGCAGGATCACGTCGACGCCGAAGCCGCGCACCTCGAAGCGCAGCGCGTCGCTGATCGCCTCGAGCGCGTGCTTCGTCGCGTGGTAATGCCCGCCGCCGGGGAAGACGAGCTTTCCGCCCATCGAGCCGAGGTTGACGATCTTGCCCCAGCGCTGGTCGCGCATCTTCGGCAGCACGAGCTGCGTCAGGCGCACGAGCCCGAAGACGTTCGTCTCGAACTGACGCCGCACCGCCTCGAGCGGGACGGTCTCGATCGCGCCGCTCTGGGAGTAGCCGGCGTTGTTGATCAGCACGCCGACCGCACCATGGGTGTCCTCGACCTCCTTCACCGCCGCGACCATCGAGGCCTCGTCGGTCACGTCCAGCGCGAGCGTGCGGCAGCCGGCGGCCTCGAGGTCGGCGATCGCCTCCGGCTTGCGTGCGGTGGCGTAGACGGTCCAGCCGTGCGAGGCGAGTCGTCGCGCGGTGGCGCGGCCGATGCCCGACGAGCAGCCCGTGATCAGCACCGCCTTCGAGACGTCTCCCATGCACCGGACCCTAGCGCGGCGCGGGACCGCTCGCGTCAGCTGCGAACGAGCTTCTTGTACTGGATGCGGTGCGGGCGGTCGGCCTCGGCGCCGAGGCGCTCGTGGCGCTCCGCCTCGTAGGCCTCGAAGTTGCCCTCGAACCAGCGGACCTGGGAATTCCCCTCGAACGCGAGCACATGTGTCGAGATGCGATCGAGGAACCAGCGATCGTGGGAGATCACGACTGCACATCCGGCGAACGACAGCAGGGCGTCCTCCAGCGCACGCAGGGTGTCCGTGTCGAGGTCGTTCGTCGGCTCGTCGAGCAGCAGCAGGTTGCCGCCGCTGCGCAGCAGCTTCGCGAGATGGACGCGGTTGCGCTCGCCGCCGGAGAGCACGCCGACCTTGCGCTGCTGGTCGGTGCCCTTGAAGTTGAAGCCCGACGTGTAGGCGCGTGAGCTCATCTTCTGCTCGCCGACCGCGATCACGTCCTCGCCGCCGGAGATCTCCTCCCACACCGACTTCTCGGGATCGAGCGCGTCGCGCGACTGGTCGACGTAGGCCAGCTCGACCGTCTCGCCGACTCGCAGCGTGCCGGCGTCCGGCTGCTCCTGTCCGGTGATCATGCGGAAGAGGGTGGTCTTGCCGGCGCCGTTGGCGCCGATCACGCCGACGATCCCGCCGCGCGGCAGCTTGAACGAGAGGTCCTCGATCAGCAGGCGGTCGCCGTAGCCCTTGCGCAGTCCCTCGGCCTCCACGACCACGTCGCCGAGGCGCGGGCCGGCGGGGATGTGGATCTGCACCTCGTCGAGCTTGACGTTGCGATCCTCGGCGAGCAGCGCCTCGTAGTTGTTCAGGCGCGCCTTCGGCTTCGCGCGGCGCGCGCTCGCGTTCATGCGCACCCACTCGAGCTCCTTGGCGATCGTGCGGGCGCGCGTCTTGTCCGCGCGCTCCTCCTGCTCCAGGCGCTGCTGCTTCTGCTCGAGCCAGCCGGAGTAGTTGCCCTCGTAGGGGATCCCGCGCGAGCGGTCGAGCTCGAGGATCCAGCCGGCGAGGTTGTCGAGGAAGTAGCGATCGTGGGTGATCGCCACGATCGTGCCCTTGTAGTCGCGCAGATGCGCCTCCAGCCACGCGACCGACTCGGCGTCGAGATGGTTCGTCGGCTCGTCGAGGAGCAGCAGGTCGGGTGCGCGCAACAGCAGCCGGCAGAGCGCCACGCGGCGGCGCTCGCCGCCGGAGAGCTTCGTCACGTCGGCGTCGCCGGGCGGCAGGCGCAGCGCGTCCATCGCCGTGTCGAGCATCGTGTCGAGGTTCCACGCGTCGGCGGCGTCGATCTGCTCCTGCAGGCGCGCGAACTCGTTGGCGGTCTCGTCGGAGTAGTTGGCGGCCAGCTCGTTGAAGCGGTCGAGCAGGCCGCGCAGCTCGGCGACGCCGTCCTCGACGTTGCCGCGGACGTCCTTGGCCTCGTCGAGCTGCGGCTCCTGCTCGAGCATGCCGACGGAGGCGCCCGGCGCGAGCTGCGCGGTGCCGGTGAACTCCGTGTCCGTGCCGGCCATGATCCGCAGCAGCGTCGACTTGCCGGCGCCGTTGTAGCCGAGCACGCCGATCTTCGCCCCGGGGTAGAACGAGAGCGAGACGTCCTTGAGCACGTCCTTGTCGGGCGGGAAGGACCGCGACAGGCGGTGCATCGTGAAGATGTACTGGGCCGACATCGAGCGGTGGAGGATAGTCAGGCCGCCGGGACGGCGACCGCATGCGCTGCGTGGCGGCGGGCGCGTTCGCTGCGCGCGAGCAGCGCCGCCGGGACGATCGCGACGAGCGACATCGCGATCGACCACCAGAACGTGTTGGCGAACGCGCTCGCGAGCGGCGTCGCGACGTGTGCGCGGACGGCCGGCGGGATCGGCTGCAGCGTCGACGCCCCGGAGCCGCCGCCGAGCGCGATGCGGATCTCGTGCTGCAGCACGACCGCCAGCAACGCGGTGCCGACCGAGCCGCCGACGCGCTGCAGCGCGTTGAGCGCCGCCGTCGCGCGCGGCACCGCCGCCCGCTCCAGGCACGCGTACGCGGCGGCCAGCGTCGGCATCATCGCGCAGCCGAGGCCGACCCCCCGCACGACGAGCGTCGCGCCCAGCAGCCCGTACGACGTGTCGGCGCCGACGAACGCCAGCGGCAGCGTGCCGAGCGTCATGATCGTGAGCCCCGTCACGGCGACCAGGCCGCCGCCGACGCGGTCGGTGAGGCGCCCGGCGAACGGCATCGCGCACGCCGCGCCGAGCCCCTGCGGCGCCATCAGCAGGCCGGCGGTCAGCGCGCTCTGACCGCGCGCCACCTGGTAGTAGAGCGGCAGCACGAGCATCGTCCCGAACAGCGCGCCGCCGATCAGGAAGACCGACGCCGACGCCGCGCTGAAGCTGCCGAAGCGGAACAGGCGCACGTCGACGAGCGGCCGCTGGGCGCGCCAGGCGTGGCGGGCGAACGCGGCCACGAGCAGGATCCCGGCGAGGATCGGGCCGAACGCGATCGGCGCGCCGATGCCGCCGTGCGACTCGACCTCGGAGAGACCGAAGACGATCCCCGCCAGTCCGGGCGAGAGCAGCGCGACGCCGACCAGGTCGAGGCGTCCGGCGTCGGCACGGCCCTGGTCGCTCTGCAGCAGCCGTCCCGCCAGCACGAGCGCGAGCGCGACGATCGGCACGTTGACGTAGAAGATCCAGCGCCACGAGGTGTTGTCGACGATCAGCCCGCCGAGCACGGGCCCGAGGATCGGGCCGAGCAGCATCGGGAAGCCGATCAGCGCCATCACGCGGCCGAGCCGGCTGGGCCCCGCGGTCTGCGCGAGGATGCTCATCCCGACCGGCATGATCATGCCGCCGCCGAAGCCCTGCAGGACGCGGAACGCGATCAGCGAGTCGGCTGACCAAGCAAGCCCGCACAGCACCGAGCCGAGGCCGAAGACCGCCACGGAGGTCATCCACACGCGCTTGGTGCCGAAGCGCTCCGAGCACCAGCCGCTGAGCGGGATCACCATCGCGAGCGACAGCAGGTAGCCGGTCGAGACCCACTGGATCGTGTCCAGCGGGGCGTGCAGCTCGCGCGAGAGCGTGTCGAGCGCGACGTTGACGATCGTCGTGTCGAGGATCGACATGACCGCTCCGAGCACGACGACCGCGGCGACGATCCGCACCTCGCGCCCGAGCGGCTCCTGTTTCGACGCCATCGAATCGAGGCTACCAGCGCCGCCGAGGCGCTCTCGGACCGCGCGTCGTCGCTACCCTCGGAGCTTCATGCCCAGCGTCTTCGACATCGAGCAGGCGATCCTGCTTCTCGAGCTCGAGGTCCCGTTCGACAAGCGGGCGGTGCAGCTCGCACGGCGGCGGATGGCGAAGCAGTGGCACCCGGACATCGCCCCGCCGGGACGCCAGCACGAGCACCAGCGCCACCTGCAGGCGATCAACGAGGCGGCCGACCAGCTCGAGCAGCTCGCCGAGGGCTCCCGCGGCGGCAAGATCTCGCGCAATGCGGTGAAGGTCAACGCGGCCGCCGCCCGTGCCGCGCGCGCGGAGGCGGGTCGCCGCGCCTACGAGGAGCAGCAGCGCGCCGAGGCCGCCGAGGAGGAGCGCACCAAGCACGACCCCTTCGGCGCGCGCGTGCCCGACCACTCGGTCGTCCACCGCTACGCGCGCTGTCTCTCCTATCCCGAGTGGGGCGTCGGCACCGTGACCGGGATCTACTTCTCCGGCGAGGGCGACGACGTCCAGCAATGGGCGCGAATGAAGTTCCAGCACGGGGTCCGCACGGTCCCCGCCGGCTCGCTGCAGTTCGTCGACTTCTCCAAGCCGGACCCCGCCGCCGAGCGCGTCGAGCGCTTCATGATCGCCGCGCGCCATGCGCTCGCCGAGGGCGATCCGGTGCTGGCCGCGCAGCGGCTCGTCTACGCGCGCGACGCCGATCCGCGCAACCCGATCGTGTTGCGCCAGCTCACCGTCGCCTTCTGGCAGGCGGGCAACCTCCCGGCCGCCGGACGCGCCGTGCGCGACTGGGCGCGCGCGGACCCCGACCGTCCGACCGCACACCGCTTCGCCGCGCGCATCTACGAGGACATGGGCGCGTTCGACCTCCCGCGCGACGCCGCCCTGCGCGAGACCGACCGCGCGCCCGCCGACGGCTCGGCGTGGGAGCGGCTCGGACGGCTGCGGCTGCGGCTCGGCGATCGCCGCGGAGCGCAGGAGGCGCTCGAGCGCGCACGCGAGCTCGAGCCGTCGGTGGACGGCCTGCTCGATCTCGCGCTCGTGCACCAGCTGATGGGCGACGTCGGCGCCGAGGTGACGGCCTGCGAGGCGGCGACGCTGCTCGCGCCCGAGCTGCCGCGCGCGTGGTCGCGCTACGCCCACGCGCTCGCGCGCACCGACCGCGTCAGCGACGCGATCGAGGCCTCCGAGCATGCGCTCGGGTTCGGTCCCGACGCCGAGGTCGAGGCGCTGCTCGAGCAGCTGCGCCGGGCGGTGCCGCGCGTGCTGCCGGCCGAGACCGCCGCCTGACGCGTGCGCTTGCATCGGCCCCGCGGCCTTCGGTAAGCTCACTCTCGTATGGGGGATCGGCGCGAGGGGCGCCGACCAGGTCCCAAACGGGCACCTGTAAGTTAATTGGCTAGACGAGCGGACTTCTAATCCGCGGGTGCGGGTTCGAGCCCCGTCAGGTGCACTAGCTCATCGAGCGGCAAGCGGAGGCCGCAGCATGCTCAAGGGGGAGGTGAGCATGCCACGGCCTCGCTGCTCGGGGGACGATCGGGGCGATGAGAGGCCGGGGCGCGTTGGCCGCAGCGCGCCGGTTTCTTGGGGGACATCGAGGGGGCGGACGCTACTCATAGGTCTGTAGACTGTCAAGTAGCAAGTGGGCAGCGTGCCCGTGCGTGGAGGGAGAGCTTCAGCGCATCGTCGGACGCAACCTGCGGGCCCACCGCGAGCGCCAGGGACTCAGCCAAGAGGCCTTTGCCGAAGCGGTCGGCGTGCATCGCACCTACATGGGCGGCTTGGAGCGTGGCGAGCGCAACCTGACGCTGAAGAGCGTGGAGCGGATCGCCGAGAAGATCGGGGTCGATCCGGTGGCGCTGATGCGTCCCTAGTCCCGCGACCGGCTCAGCGGTAGGCGAGCGCCGTCGGCACCGCGGCCAGGCGCCGCATCAGCGACTCGGCCGTTCGCGCGGCGGCCGTGTCCTCGCCCCACGCGTACTCGTCCAGGAAGGCCTCGGCCAGGCGCGTCTCGTCGGCGGCGATGATCGCCTGCGCCAGCACGCGCGCGTGCGCCGCCGTGCCCTCCACGAGGCGGTCGACGTCCCAGCTGATGCGCCCGAGCTCGTCGATGTCGACGAAGCCGTTGCGCTCGAGGAAGTTGAGCTCCATGTAGGCGGCGCCGGCGTCGCCCCAGCGCGCCGGGCCGCGGCGCATGTACTGGAGCATCTCGGCGAGGTATATCGCCGCCACGTCGCTCACGCTCGCGCGCTGGCGCTCGAGCCACGGCGGCGTGATCGCGAGCAGCAGGCCGTAGACGTTCGCGGTCACCTCATGCAGCGCCATCAGCGGTTCCCGGCCGACGCCGGCGGCGTGCTCGTGCTCGTCGCCCGGCAGCGTGAGGCCGTGCGCGACGTCGTGCGCGCGCAGCCAGCCGAGCAGCGGCGCGATCGGCGGCACGTCGGCGCGCAGCTCGGGCCCGTCGAGCAGCGCCTCGGCGAGGCGGCTGCTCATGTGCTCGTAGCGGAGGTCGTAGACGTTGCGGAAGAGGATCGTCTTGCGCTCGGCCGGGTCGCCGTCGACGAGCCCCTCGTCGACCGGCAGGAAGTAGGCGAAGTGCTTCGGGAACGCGCTCGCCTCCCCGCCGGCGGCGATCAGGTCGGTGATCTGCATCGGCAGCAGCGCGTGGACGCCGAGATCGGGCAGGCCGACCTGCGTGCGCACCGCGGCGAGCGCGTCCTCCCGGGAGGCGTCGAGGTCGGCGATCAGGCGGTCGCCGGCGGCGTGGCTCGTCGTCGCGACGACCGTGTGCAGCCCGGCGTCCGTCTTTGCGCGCCACGTGCAGAGCGGGCCGCAGAAGACGGTGAGCGGCTGCGGCTCGGCGAGCGCGGCCTCACGGCGCGCGGCCTCCTCGCTCGACGCTCCGTCCAGCAGCGCGTCGGCGCGCAGGCGCATGATCGCGGCCGCCTCCGGCGTGACGGGGTCGGCGTCGGCCAGCTCCCGCAGCAACTGTGCGGAGTCGGCGCCGAGCGCCGCGGCGGTCTCCGGGCGCAGCAGCGTGCCGTCGACCGACTGCAGGCTGCGCAGCGCGTCGCCGAGCGCCGCCAGCTCGCGCAGGCGCGGCACGAGCGGCTCGACGCTCGCCGGCACGGCAGGCTCCAGCTCGACCGACTCGATCGTGTGCGTGGCGTCTTCGGGCCACAGCATCTGGCTGGCGAGCGTGTGCTTCGTGACGGTCTGCGGGACCGCGTTCATCGTGTCTTCCCCCGAGTCGGCCGCGCAACCTCCCCCGGTTGCGTCGCGTCGAGCATAGTCGGGCGCTGCGCAGCGGCGCAAGGCTCAGGGTCGCCATCCGGCTCGCGACGTAGCTTGCCGGTCATGCGCCTCATCGTCGCCCGCTGCGAGGTCCGGTACTCGGGCCGGCTGAATGCGCTGCTGCCGGAGGCGCTGCGGCTGATCATGCTGAAGTCGGACGGGTCGGTGATGGTGCATGCCGACACCGGCGGCTTCAAGCCGCAGAACTGGATGACGCCGCCGACGGCGATCGAGGAGGAGGACGGGCTGATCGTCGTGCGCAAGCACGCCGGCGGGACCGAGGACCGGCTCGACATCCGCATCGCCGAGGTGCTCTCCGACGTGGTGCACGACATGGGGGAGGCGGCGGCGCTGGAGAAGGACGGCGTCGAGGCGCACCTGCAGGAGCTGCTCGCCGAGCAGCCGCACTGGTGCGGCGAGGGCTTCCGGCTCGTGCGGCGCGAGTGGCCGACCGACGTCGGGCCGGTCGATCTGATGTGCCGCGACGACGAGGACGGCTGGATCGCGGTCGAGATCAAGCGCGTCGGCACGATCGACGCCGTCGAGCAGCTCACCCGGTACCTCGACCGCATCCGCCTCGACCCGGCGATGGCGGCGTGCCGCGGCGTGCTCGCAGCGCAGAGCATCAAGCCGCAGGCGCGCGTGCTCGCCGAGAGCCGCGGGATCGCCTGCGTCGAGGTCGACCTCGACGTGCTGCGCGGCGAGCGCGAGCCGGATCTGACGCTGTTCGCCTAGGACGGAGATAGGCTCCCGCAGATGTCCGACGACGCGGCAGTCCTGACCGAGCGGCGCGACGGCGTCCTGCTCGTCACGCTCAACCGCCCCGACCAGCGCAACGCCGTCAACGCGGCCGTCGCGAGCGGGATCGCCGCCGCGCTCGACGAGCTCGACGGGACGCCGGAGCTGCGCGTCGGGATCCTGACCGGCGCGGGCAAGGGCTTCTGCGCGGGCATGGACCTGAAGGTGTTCGTGACGGGGGAGCGCCCTCACGTCGGCGATCGCGGCTTCGCGGGCATCGTCCAGCGCCCGCCGGAGAAGCCGCTGATCGCCGCGATCGAGGGCTTCGCCGTCGCCGGCGGACTCGAGATCGCGCTCGCCTGCGACCTGATCGTCGCCGCGCGCGGCGCGCGGCTCGGGATCCCGGAGGTCAAGCGCGGCCTCGTCGCCGCGGCCGGCGCGCTGCTGCGCCTGCCGCGTCGCATGCCGTACCACCTGGCGATGGAGCTCGCGCTCACCGGAGAGCCGATCGACGCCGAGCGCGCAGCCGCGGTCGGGCTCGTGAACCGGCTCGCCGAGCCGGGGGAGGCGGTCGCGGTCGCGCTCGAGCTGGCGGCGCAGATCGCCGCGAACGCGCCGCTGGCGCTTGCGGCCTCCAAGCGCATCGTCGTCGAGGCGCCCGGCTGGCCGCTCGCCGAGCAGTGGACGCGGCAGGGCGAGATCGCGCTGACCGCGATCGGCTCCGAGGACGCGCGCGAGGGCTCGCTCGCGTTCGCCGAGAAGCGCGCGCCGCGCTGGTCCGGGCGCTGAGGCGCCCGTCCCGCCGGCGCGGTCGGCAGCCGCTACTCCGGCAGCCGCGCTACGCGCATGTCGACCCGCGCGCCGCGGAAGGGGACGCCCTCGTCCTCGAGCAGCGCGCGCTGGCGGTCGCCCTGGGCGAGCGAGCCGTCGGCGCGCACGATGCGATGCCACGGCACCGTGCGGTCCGTGCACGCGGCGAGCACCGCGCCGCCGACGCGGGGCGCGCCCGGCGAGACGTCGCCGTAGGTGCGCACGAACCCTGGCGGGGTCGCGCGCACGCGCGTGAGGATGCGGTCGACGGTGTCCTGACTGCTTGCCATCGAGCCGCAGGATACGCACGCGGAGATATTCCCGACCAAATCGCTTGAGATGCGCTACGATGCTCCCATGGCAATCAACGTAAACCCGATCGACAAACTGAAGTTTCGGTCGCCGGCGCGCCGGCGCCGCCGCGCGGCCACCCGAACCGACCGCGCGACCGCTCCCCCGCGGCGCGCCGTCGTCGCGGCCGAGCCCCTCACGCTCACGATCGGCCGCGATCCGATCCCCACCGCGACTGGCATCGCGCACCGGCTCGGATGGCTCGAGCGCGAGGCGGCGCTCGACCGGCTGCCGCTCGCCGTCCACGGGGACTCGCTCGCGGCGCCGCTGCACGACCCTCTCCTCCGTGCGGCGGCGCCGTCGAGCCGCCTGTACGAGGGCGAATCGGGCCGCGCACTGTGGGATCGCAGCCGCGGCGCGCAGACGCGCGTGATCGGCCTGACCTGGGTCGACACGTTCCAGGGCGTCGTGGCGCTCGCCGGCTCCGGCATCTCCGAACCGGGACAGCTCGCAGGTCGCCGGCTCGGGATCCCGCTCGACGAGGCGGCGCGCTTCGATCCCCGCCGGGCTGCCGCCCGTCGCGCCCTGCACGCCGCGCTCGCGCTCGCGGGCGCCTTTCCCGACGAAGCGGCCGAGCTGGACATCCCGCTCGACCCGCGCGCCACCGAGCCCTACGGCGCCGAGCTCGCGGCCCTGCAGCGCGGCGAGGTCGACGCGGTCTTCCTCGCGGGCGCGGCCGGGATGGCCGCTGCGGCGCAGATCGGCACGGTGCTGGTCGCCGACCTCGGATCGCATCTCGACCCGATGGTGCGAGCCGGCGCGAGCACGCCGACGCTGCTCACCGCCGACGCCGGGCTGCTCGAGCAGCGGCCGCACGTCGTCGTGCGCATGCTCGCCGTGCTGCTGCGCACCGCCGCCTGGGCACAGACGCACCAGGCGGAGGCGACGCGCCATGTCGCGGCGGAGACCGGCACCACCGTCGCGGACGTGCTCGCCGCCCACGGCGACGGCTGGCACGAGCGCCTGCACCTCGACCTCTCCCACCACAAGCTCGCCGCGCTCGCAGCCCAGCGCGACTTCCTGCGCACCCACGGCTTCCTCGAGGCCGACGTCGACCTCGGCGCCTGGATCGACCCCCGCCCGCTCGCGATGGCGCGCGAGCTACTGGCGGCGGAGCGGACCCTCTGGATCTGACTGACCTTCTCGATCCGCAATGAATGACCTGCGGGGCTCGAGGCCGACGGCTCCGAGCCCCGCATGTGTAACTGACTAACTGCTCACATTAGTCTCACGGTGCGCTGTCTTTCGAATCTCAGTCTGCCTCTGAGGGATCCTTCTCTTGGGCATTCTCTCGTGCTGCCAGCGAGGAGGTGCGCTTTCGGTTCGGCTAGGAAGTCGCCGTTTTCGTAGGTGCCTCTGGTGACGGGGAATAGGAAGCCTGCTATGCCTTCGTATCTGCAGGTTCTGCCGCCGGCCACTATCGTGAATTTCACGTTTTCAGTGAGCGTTAGTATTCCGGTTATTTCCGGTAGGGTCCCTAGTATCGAGTTGTACTCCATTCTGAACGGCGCTTCTCTCGTGGCTTCGACGGTGACCGTCGCCGCAGCAAAGCCAAATGCTCTACAGTTGACCGTTCTACCTTCGGTAATTAACCCTACTACAGCTTCTGGTCTCTTACCTATTCTTTCGTTACCTTCTCCTCTGAGCGTGAGTCCTTCGCACACGGTTCTCAGGAATCCTGCGCCTTCTTCGAAGCTGACGTTTGCCCCGGTGCCTTCCTGGACTCCGGGATTCGAGGTCTGAATGCTTCTTAGCGCGAGCGCTGGACCGGCGAGCATCGCGAGCGCGACAACCGCCACGCACGCACCGATCAGCAGCCGAGTGAACTTGGCCATTAGATATCGATCTCCCAACAGGTGAGAATTGACAGTGATTCTCTCGCGAACGTCACATACAACCCTTGCGATGAGACGCACCAGGGCGGGTCGCGAGAGGTCCCAGCTCTTTTCAAAGTGCCTTCAGATCGATGACAACACCCCCTTCTTCATGCATGGGCATCAGCCCAAGGATTGGGGTCGCGCCAAGTCCTCGCGTTATGTGCGCTGCATGACCATGTCGGACCGTCGCGCTACAGAGTCCTCGCGCTTCCCCAAGGCCGATGATGGCCAATATAGAGGTCAGTCATCCGACAGTCAACCCGGATGAGGAAGCGCTCCTGCTCCAAGGCTCCGCGACGCGGCACCTCCGGACGGTCGTACCAAGAGCCAGCCGCGTCTATCGACGATCGTCAGCGCTCGCCCGGCAGCTTCACCGGGTACATCCCGACGGGGCGGGAAAGGTCCAAAGCCGTCTCGACGATGCGGCGCTGCTCCTGCGCGTGCGCGGCCGGGTAGCCCTCGGCGGTGCTCGCGCGCTCGGGGCGGCCGATGTAGCCGAACTTCAGGTCGCGCGGGAGGATCTGCATCAGGCGCGGCGACATGTATGCGCGCGCGCCCATGTTGCGCGGCTCCTCCTGCAGCCACAGGACCTCCTGCAGGTTCGGGTAGCTGCCGACCAGCTCGAGGATCTGCTCCTGCGGGAACGGGTAGAGCAGCTCGACGCGGCCGATCGCGACGCCCGGATTGTCCGCGCGCGCCTCGCTGCCGACGAGGTCGTAGTAGACCTTGCCGGTGCAGAGGATCAGGCGCGTGACCTGCTCGACGTCCACGCGCGGCTCTGCGAGCACGGGGTAGAACTGCGTGTCGGCGAGGTGCTCGATGCGGTTCGTCGCCTGCGGCAGGCGCAGCAGGCTCTTCGGCGTCATCACGACGAGCGGACGCTGCTTGGCGATCTTCGCCTGGCGGCGCAGCAGGTGGAAGTACTGCGCCGGCGTCGTGGGATAGGCGACGCGGATGTTGCCCTCCGCGGCGAGCTGGAGCCAGCGCTCCAAGCGCGCGGAGGAGTGCTCGGGCCCGGAGCCCTCGTACGCATGCGGCAGCAGCAGCGTGAGGCGGGTCGACTGACCCCACTTCGCGAGTCCGGAGACGATGAACTGGTCGATGATGACCTGCGCGCTGTTGACGAAGTCGCCGAACTGCGCCTCCCACAGCACGAGCGTCTCCGGTCCCTCCTGCGAGTAGCCGTACTCGAAGCCGAGCGCCGCCATCTCCGACAGCGGGCTGTTGTGCAGCTCCATCGGCGCGAGCGCGTGCTGCAGGTGCTGGATCGGGCAGTACTCCTGGCCCGTGCTCGGATCGTGCAGCACGAGGTGGCGCTGGCTGAAGGTGCCGCGCTCGGCGTCCTGGCCGGTGAGTCGGATCGGCGTGCCCTCCGTCAGCAGCGAGGCGAACGCGAGCTGCTCGGCGTGCGCCCAGTTGATGCCGCCCTCGGCGCCCATCGCCTCGCGCCGCTGCTCCAGCGTCTTGACGAGCTTCGGATGGACGTCGAAGCCCTCGGGCACCTTCAGCAGCGCCTCGTTCAGCTCGCGCAGGCGTTCGGCGTCGACGGCCGTCGGCACTTCGGGCGAGGGCGTGCGGTCGAGCTGGTACTCGCCGGTGCCTTGCTCCACGCGCACGGAGGCCTTCAGGCGCGCCTTCAGCTGCTGGTGCTGCTCGGTGAGGCGCTGCCAGACCTCGTCGTTGAGCGCGTCGACCTCGTCCTGGGTCACGGTGCCGGCCTCGACGAGCTGGCGCGCGAACAGCGTCGCGACCGTCGCGTGGGACTTGATCCGTGCGGCCATCTCCGGCTGCGTGTACGCGGGCTCGTCGGCCTCGTTGTGGCCGAAGCGGCGGTAGCCGATCAGGTCGATCACGACGTCGTGGCCGAACTCCTGCCGGTAGGCGAACGCGAGCCGCGCCGCGGTGATGCAGGCCGCGACGTCGTCGGCGTTGACGTGGACGATCGGCACGTCGAAGCCCTTCGCGAGGTCCGAGGCCCAGCGCGTCGAGCGGGCGTCGTCCGGGTCCGTCGTGAAGCCGACCTGGTTGTTCTGGATCAGGTGGAAGGTGCCGCCGACGGTGTAGCCGTCGAGCGCCTGCAGGTTGAACGTCTCCGCCACGACGCCCTGGCCGGGGAAGGCGGCGTCGCCGTGCAGGACGATCGGGACCGCCGCGTTCGTGTCCTGCACGGGCCGCGGCCCGTCGCGCCCGGTCTGCGCGGCGCGCGTCGCCCCGGTCGCGACCGGGGCGACGTACTCGAGGTGGCTCGGGTTCGACTCCAGCCGCACGATCAGCGAGCCGCCGCCGGGCAGCTCGTAGCTGCCGCGCGCGCCGTGGTGGTACTTCACGTCGCCGGTGCCGCCCTGCGGGATCGAGGTGATCACGTCGAGCGTCGAGACGCCCTCGAACTCGGCGAAGATCGAGCCGTAGGAGCGGCCGAGGTTGTGCGCGAGCACGTTGAGGCGCCCGCGGTGCGCCATCCCGATCACGACCTCGCGCGCGCCCTGCGTGCCCGAGAGGCGCGTCAGCTCGTCGAGCAGCGGCACCGTCATGTCGAGCCCCTCGATCGAGAACTGCTTCTGCCCGAGGTAGGCCTTGTGCATGAAGCGCTCGAGCGCGTCGACCTCGATCAGGCGCTTGAGCAGCGCCTTGCCCTCTTCGATCGTGAGCGGCGTGCGGAACTCGCCCGTCTCGATCTTCCCGCGCAGCCAGACGCGCTGGCGGTGGCTGGAGATGTGCTCGATCTCGTAGGCGATCGTGCCGCAGTAGGTCTCGCGCAGGTGCGGGAGCGCATCGGCGAACGTCGCGCCGGGGACGCCCACGCGCAGGATCCGCGCCGGGATCTGCGCCATCAGCTCGGGCGTGAGGCCGAGCGGCTCGGGGTCGAGCGCGGGATCGCCGACGGGCTCGGCGCCGAGCGGGTCGAGCCGGGCGGCGAGGTGGCCGTGCGTGCGGTAGGCCTTGATCAGCGAGACGGCGGCCTGCACGGCCTGCAGCAGCTCCTCGCTCGGCGTGGCGGCGGCCGGCACGGGTGCGGCGGCGGCGGTCGGCGCCGTGGCCGTGGCCACCGGCGGCAGCGCCGGCAGGGTGGCGCCGAGCGCTTCGAAGACCTGCTCGTAGAAGGCGTCCTCGCCCTGCAGGTAGCGCTCGATCCGCTGCAGGAAGCGACCCGACTCGGCCCCCTGGATGATGCGATGGTCGTAGGTCGAGGTCATCGTCATCGCCTTCTCGGCGCCGATCGCCTCGCCGACGGATCCGAGCCCGACCGGGTAGGCGATCGAGCCGGTCGCGACGATCGTCCCCTGCCCGCCCATCAGCCGCGGGACGGATGCGACCGTGCCGATGCCGCCCGGGTTCGTGAGCGTGATGTTCGCTCCCTGCATGTCGTCGGGCGACAGCGTGCCCTCGCGCGTCTTGGAGATCATGTCCTCATAGACCTCGCGGAAGCTCGCGAAGTCGAGCGTGTCGGCGCCGCGGATGACCGGCACCATCAGCGTGCGCGAGCCGTCCTTCTTCTCGACGTCGACGGCGAGCCCGAGGTTGACGGTGCCGTCGTCGATGCGATGGGGCTTGCCGTCGAGCTCGGCGAAATGGTGCGCCATCACGGGCATCTCGGCTGCCGCCCGCGCGATCGCGTAGGCGATCAGATGCGTGAAGGAGACCTTCAGCCCGGCGGCCTTCAGCTGTGCGCGGCGGGCGGCGAGCGTCGTGACGGTGAGCGTGCGGAACGAGGTCGCGGTCGGAATCGAGCGGCTCTCGTCCATGTACTTCGCGAGCATCGCCGCGCCGCCCTTGAGCTGCGTCGCGCCGGCGGGCTTGGTCGCGGGCGCGGCGGCCGCCCCGCCGTTTGCGGCGGCGAGCACGTCGCCCTTGACGATCCGCCCGCCCGGGCCGCTGCCGTGGACGCGTTCGAGCGGGACGCCGTGCACGGCCGCGGCGCGACGGGCGACGGGGGAGGCGTGCTCGTCGCCGTCGGGGGCGGCTGCCGGCGTGGCGGGGGCCGGTGGCGCCTCAGCAGCCGAGGCGCCGGGTGCTTGCTCCTGCGTCGGGGCCGGCGGCGCGCCGCCGTTGGAGCCGGCGGCGCCCTCCTCGCTCGGCGCGATCTCGGCGAGCACTGCGCCGACGGTGACCGTCTCGCCCTCGGGGGCGAGGATCCGTACGACGGTGCCGGAGGCCGGGGAGGGAACCTCCGCGTCGACCTTGTCGGTCGAGATCTCGACGATCGTCTCGTCGGCGGCGACGGTGTCGCCCTCGGCCTTGTGCCACTCCAAGATCGTGCCCTCGGCGACCGAGTCGCCCATCTGGGGCATCACGACCTGGATCGTCGTGTCTACTGACATCCTGTCGTCTGACAATAGCGATTTGCGTTCTCGCCGGACTTGTGCATTCGCACAGTCCGACATGGTCTCTCAGACAGTCATCGGCTTGGCGCGGCGGCGCTCTTCAACGATGAAACCGATCGTGCCGGCGAACGGGCCGACGCCGCCCACCACGGCGACCACGACGGCGAGCCGGAAGGGGATCGTGCGGCGTCGCGCGGCGACGATCACGAGCAGCGACATCGCGATCCACAGCAGGCCGTGGGTCCATCCGAGCGCCATCGTCAGCGCGGGCGCGTGCGGGCCGAGCCAGAAGATCAGCAGCGCGGCGAAGACCGCCGAGTGCACGAACGAGACGGTGCGCAGGAACGGGAACGAGGTCAGGCGGCTCATGCCAGCAGCGTCGCCATCCGGCGCACGACCTCGTCGGCCTCCGCGGGCCACTCCCCGACGTCGGCCGGCCACCACGCGTGCGCGTCGTGCTCGTCGTCGGGCACGACCTCCGCGCCGGCCGGCAGCCACGCCAGCCCGACCAGGAACACGAGCCCGTTCGGCGTGCCGGCGAGCGCCTCGACGGTGAGCCGCTCCGGCGCGACCGACCACTCCTCCGCGAGCTCGCGCGTCATCGCCGCGACCGGCTGCTCGCCGACCTCGACCGCGCCCGCCGCGCCGAGCGTCCAGCGCCCGGTCCAGGATGCGAGCCACGGTGCGCGCCGCCCGGCGAGCCAGCGGCCCTCCGCGTCGCGCACGACGCACAGGACCGAGACGCTGCGGGTCGCCTCGTTGCCGACGAGCCGCAGCGCCCAGCGCGCCGGCTGCAGCTCGAGGTGCAGTCCGTCGGCGTGCTGCTGGAAGGCCGCCATCCGCGCGGCGAGCCCGTCGTGGCTCGGCGATCCGCGCTCGCGCAGCTTCGCGAGCGCGGCGTCGGCGGCTGCCGTGTCGGCCTCGGCCGGCTCGAACTCCTCGTCATGCCACGCGGCCGTGACGCGCGGCGGCTCCCAGGGGCCGCGGGCGAGCAGGAGGCCTTGCGTCGAGGACACACCGACAATCTAGAGGAGGTGGCGTGCCGGCCGTTTCGCCCTCATACACTCGCGCGATGGCTGGCCGTCTGCGCAACCACTGGGGCTGGGGCTGGGAGGACGAGCAGCCCTCGCACGAGGAGGTTCGGGCCGCCGCCGGCGGGCTCGCGCAGCACCTCGGCTTCGGCTCGGCCGAGCCGCGGCGGCCGGTCGCATTGGAGGCGATCGAGCTGCCCGCGCCGCGGATCGAGGCGCCGGCCGCGCTCGCGGCGATCTGCTCGACCGATCATGGCGAGCGCGTGCGCCACGCCTACGGTCGCGCCTACCGCGACGTCGCGCGCGGGTTCCATGGCCGGATCGACAATCCGCCGGACGTCGTGGCGCGCCCGCGCAAGGAGGCCGACGTCGAGCGCGTGCTCGAATGGGCGGCCGGCGCGAACGTGGCGGTGATCCCGTTCGGCGGCGGCACGAGCGTCGTCGGCGGCGTCGAGCCGCGCGTCGGCGCCGGCTACGACGGCGTCGTCACGCTCGACCTCGCCGCGCTGAGCCGCGTGCTGGAGGTCGACACCGTCTCCGGTGCCGCGCGCATCCAGGCGGGCGCGCTCGGCCCCGACCTGGAGGCGCAGCTCGCGCCGCACGGGCTGACGTTGCGCCACTTCCCGCAGTCGTTCCAGCTCTCGACGCTCGGCGGCTGGATCGCGACGCGCGCCGGCGGACACTTCGCGACCGGGCCGACGCACATCGACGACCTCGTCGAGTCGGTCCGCGCGATCGCGCCCACGGGCGCGTGGGAGTCGCGGCGGCTGCCCGGCTCCGGCGCCGGCCCGAGCCCCGACCGGCTGCTGCTCGGCTCCGAGGGGACGCTCGGCGTCATCACCGAGGCATGGGTGCGCGTGCGGCGCAAGCCCGTCCATCGTGCCGGGCGCGCGGTGCGCTTCGCGGACTTCGTCGCCGGCGCGCAGGCGCTGCGCGCGCTCGCCCAATCCGGGCTGCAGCCGGCGAACTGCCGCCTGCTCGACGCGCGCGAGGCGGCGCTCACGTTCGCCGGCGACGGCTCGGCGGCGCTGCTCGTGCTCGGCTTCGAGTCGGCCGAGCTGCCGGTCGACCAGCAGATGGCCGCGGCGCTTGCGATCTGCGCAGCCCATGGCGGAGCATGGGAGGAGCGCGCCGAGGGTTCGCGCGGCGGCGCGTCGGGCAATTGGCGCGAGGCGTTCGTGCGCGCGCCGTACGTGCGCGACACGTTCGTCGCGATGGGCGTGCTGTCGGAGACGTTCGAGACCGCGATCACATGGGATCGCTTCGAGGGCTTCCACGACGCCGTGATCGACGCGACGCGCGCCGCCGTCCACGAGGTCTGCGGCGAGGGGATCGTCACGTGCCGCATCACGCACGCCTACCCCGACGGCGCCGCCCCTTACTTCACCGTCCTGGCCCCGGTCTCACACGGCGGCGAGGTCGAGGCGTGGGACGCGATCAAGCGCGTCGCGGCCGACGCGGTCCTCGCCGCCGGCGGCACGATCACGCATCACCACGCCGTCGGGCGCGACCACCGTCCGTGGTACGACCGCCAGCGCCCCGACGCGTTCGCGGCGGCGCTGCGCGGCGCGAAGGCGGCGCTCGATCCGGCCGGGATCCTGAATCCCGGTGTGCTGATCGATCCGCGCTGAACGCGCTCCTAGCCCGTCTCGACCTTCGAGCCCGGCACGATGTCGTCCGAGCCGTCAGGCCATCGGACCCAGGCCTTGTGGCCGCCGTCGTAGTCGTCGCCGAGCAGGATCAGCGTCGCGGGCTCGCCGAGCGCCGTGCAGGGATCGCTCCCCTCGGGGTCGAGGCCGCGCCAGATGCGCACGAAGCGGTTCTGCTCGAGCTCGTCGCCGACGGTCGTCGGATCGGTGTGCCCGGGATGGACCGGGGTGTTCGGCGGCAGCGCCAGCAGCTTGTCCATGATCGAGGACTTGAGGTCCTCATAGGTCGTGTGCCCGGGCGCGCGCACGCCGCCGACGGAGCCCTTGAAGAGCGTGTCGCCGGTGAAGACGGCCTGCTCGCTGCCGTGGCGGACGAGCAGCGAGACCATCCCCGCGGTGTGGCCGGGCGTGTGCAGCGGCTCGATCCGCAGACCGCCGGAGAAGATCGGCTCGCCCGGGACGATCTCGCCCGTCGCGCCGGGCACGAGCTCGCGCTCCAGCACGTGGATCAGCACCGGCGTGTCGGGATGGCGGGCCAGCACCTGCTCGAGCTCGACGACGTGGTCGTAGTGGTGATGCGTCAGCAGCACGTGTGTGAGCGTCAGCTGCTCGCGCTCGAGCGCGTCGAGCAGCGGCGCGACGGGGCCGCCGGCGTCGATCAGCACGGCCGAGCCGCCGGGCTGGTCGGCGACGAGGTAGGTGTTCGTGAGGAAGCCGTCTGACATGGAGCGTTCGAGGATCATGCGCCCGAGGTTACCCCGCCGTGCGAAGATCGGGGCATGGCGTGGCGCGGCAGGGCGACCATCTGGCTGGCGGCGGTCTGCGGCGCCGCCTTCGCGAGCGCGCCCGTCGCGGCGACGGCCGCCGTCTCCGGCGACTCCGCGCTCGCGCAGCGCTTTCGCCCGCGGCTGCTGTTCGACGCGAAGGAGCGCTGGCGTCCGCTCGACGTCGAACGCTTCCTCGCCGAGCCCGGGCACGCCGCCTGCCCGGCGCCGGGCGCGGGCGCATGCGCGCCGCTCACGAGCCTCGCGCAGTTGACGCCGGCGATCGCCTATCTGGACCTGCGCGGCACGCGCGGCGACGGCTCCGACGCGACGGCGCCCGAGCTCGCCACCTGCGCCAAGTCCGATCCGAGCCTGCGCGACTGCGACGAGGACGGGCGCTCCGTGATCTACGCGCACGTGGTGCGCGCCCGCGCGCGCGTGGCGATCGACTACTGGTGGTTCCTGCGCTACAACGCCTTCACGCTCGACCGCCACGAGGGCGACTGGGAGGGCGTGACGGTGATCGTCGACCGCCTCGGCACGCGCGTGCTCGACGTGCACTTCGCGGCTCACGCCGACGTCTGGCGCTACGACGCGAGCGTGCCGCGGATCGTCGGCAACCGCGTCAAGGTCTACGTCGCGCGCGGCGACCACGCCGCCTATCCGCGGCCCTGCCGCAGCTTCTGCCGCGAGACGGGCGGCACGCTCCCCGAGGCGCATTTCGGCGGCGAGCGCTCGTGGGTCGGCAACTCGGCCGCGGGCTGCCGCCGGCGCTGCGTGCGGCTGATGCCGACGGACGCGGCCGGCGCGCCCGCGTCGTGGGACGCGTGGGACGGGCGCTGGGGCGTCCCGCGCTCCAAGGTGTTCGCGCCTCCGCTGACGCCGGCCTTCCAGCGCCGCTACCTTCATCCGTTCGCCGCAAGCCACAGCGGCCGCCACCTCTTCTGAAGCCCAGACGTCAGGAGCACCGATGCCCCTCATCCACACCTGCTACCGCATCCTCGAGATCGAGCGTTCGGTCGCGTTCTACGAAGCGCTCGGCTTCGCGGAGACCGGCCGTCTGCCGATCCGCGACGAGGCGATCAACGTCTTCATGAACATGCCCGGCGACGGCGACATGCCGCGGCTGGAGCTGACCTACAACGTCGGGCGCACCGAGCCGTACGAGATCGGCACCGGCTATGGCCACATCGCGATCGCGGCCGACGACCTCGACGCCACGCTCGCGCGCCTCGCCGCGCAGGGGATCGAGCCCGAGCGCCCGCCCTACTCGGTGCGCGAGGGCGGCTCGCGGCTCTGCTTCGTGCGCGACCCCGACGGCTACCGGATCGAGATCATCGAGCGAGCGGCGTAATCTCCCAGGCGGGCATGGCCGACACGACCAAGATCGCGAAGAACCTCGAGCGCTTCGCCCAGGCGATCGCGGCGCACGACCGCGAGAACCCGACGCACACGGCGTTCGGCATCGGCCTGTCGCCGTTCGACATCGAGCGGCTCGGCCTGGAGGTCGGGGAGGAGATCCTCCCCGGCATCACGATTCAGGCCGACGACGGCGTCACCGGCAACTTCCGCGTGCTCTGCGACGGTCAGCACGACGAGGAGCGGGAGGCTGCCGAGGCCGAGGTCGTGGAGGCGGTCGCCCACACGACGGTCGGCGGGGAGCGGGACGCGGAGGCAGCGCCCGTCCGCCCCGCATTCAACTGACGTCGCGATCGAGCCCGTCGGCGTCGAACACCAGCACGACGGCGGTGCGGGCGATCGCGCCCGTGCGGGAGGCCGCGAGCCGCTGCGCACTCGCCTGCTCGATCCGCTCGATCGCGGACAGCAGATCGTCCACGGCGGCCGCGAGCTGCACGCGGCCCGGTGCATCGATCGCGATCATGCGTCGATCGCTGCGGGTGGCGACGGCGTCGAAGCCGCCGCGCGCCACGGCCTCCTGCGCCTCCCGCACGATCGCGTTCGCCCGCACGGCGTGCTCGGCGCTCGCGCCGGGCGCGGCCGCGGGCACGGGATGGAGCGGGTCGAGCTCGGCACAGGCGCGATAGTGGTGCTCGACGGCGCCGCGGCGCTGTGTCTGCTTGGCCAGCTCGATGAAGCCGAGCGTCTCGAGCCGGCGCACGTGATAGCCGACGGTGCCGAGCGCGAGCCCGAGCTCGTCGGCGAGCTCGACCGGGCTGACGAGCTCACGGTCGCGCAGCACGTCGAGGATGCGCACGCGCGTCGGATGCGCGAGCGCCTTGACGACGCGGACGTCGACTGCCTCCGCGTCGGACTGCTCAGCCAGTGCCACGGATCTCCTCCCCCTCGTGCGATCGGCTCACGGCGATGAGCGGCCCTGGCGAGAACTGGCCCCGCCAGGGCCGCTGTCCAGCTTGCACGCGACCTCCTGCCCGTCGCTAGCGATAGTTGGTCAACGCGGGGGGCGTGACCATGCCAGCACGTCCGTGCACCGGGATGGGGGCGCGCACGGGGTCACCCGGCAGGCATCGGGGGATTGACGTATGCCGGGTCGGGGGTGGGCAGAGGGGCGCTGACGGCGAAGCTGTCATCGCGCGCCATCCTTGGCGCAACGGCATGCATGGTCAAGGCTATGACCAAACGTTCAGAACTGAATAGGGCTCAGCGATCGCCATATAACCAGTGCGATCTGCGACCGGCGCCGGGCGCGTGCTCAGCGGCCGAGGACCGGGACCGGCACCCCCGCACGCGCGGCGACCCGCTCGGCGAGCGCGGCGATCGTGGGACAGGGCACGCCGTGCCGCGCCCCCGCGCGCAGCACCGCGCCGGCGATCGCGTCGAGCTCGGGCGCGCGTCCGGCGGCGATGTCGCGCTGCATCGAGCTGCCGAACTCGGCGTGCACGCGCTCGAGCTCGCCGCGCACTCTGTCCGGATCGATCTCGGCCCCTTCGGCGCGCGCGACGGCAGCCCCCTCCTCGACGCACGCGTCGAGCTGCGCATGCAGCGCCGGGTCCGCACGGATGGCGCCGAGCCGCAGGTCGTATGCGCTCGTCATGCATGCGAGCGTGTTGAGGCGCACGAGCTTGCCCCACAGCACCTGCGCCTCGCCCGCTCCGACGCGGGTCGGGACGCCCGCGGCGCTCAGGCGCGCCGCCAGCGCGTCGAGCCGCGGAAGCAGCGCCGCGTCGTCGGAGGCCAGCTCGACGTGCATGAAGCGGCTCGTGTGGACGACCCGGCCGGGCGCCGTGCGGTCGGCCTCGATGCGGATCGTGCCGACGACGACGCGCGCGCCGAAGCGCTCGCGCAGGAGCGCCATGTGATCGAGGCCGTTGAGCAGCGGCACGACGAGCTGCGGCTCGGCGTCGATCCGCTCCAGCGCCTGCTCGAGCGCCGCCGCCTTCGTGGCGACGAGCAGCGTCGCGACCGGCTCCACGAGCCGTGCGGTCGTCGCCGGGCGCGCCGTGAAGTCGCCCAGCTCGGTGCTCTGGACGTGCACACCGTCGCGCGCGATCGCCGCGGCCGTGCGCTCGCGTGCCACGACCACGACGTCCTCGTCCGCGCGTGCGAGGGCGCCCGCGAGGAAGCCGCCGACGCCGCCGGGGCCGAGGATCGCGAACGGGCGCATGTGCGGCAGGCTACCTTCCGCAACACATCGGTAGCTCGGCTCCCAGCACGGGGGCCTAGGATCTATCGGCGATGGCGCGCGACAAGATCCCAACGTCCCGCGTGCGCCGCACGGCGAAGATCGGCAGCCTCGCGGCGGGCCAGGCAGTGCGGCAGGCCGGCACGCGGGCCGCGAACGTGACGCGCTCGGACGAGGATGCGCAGGCGGCGCTCGAGCGCCGCCACCTCGAGTCCGCCGAGCAGATCGTCGCCGCGCTGGGCACGATGAAGGGCGCCGCGATGAAGCTCGGCCAGGTGCTGTCGTTCCTCGACATCGGGCTCGTGCCGGAGGAGCATCGGGAGGAGTTCCAGGCGAAGCTCGCGGCGCTGCGCGACGCGGCGCCGAAGGTCTCCTTCAAGCAGATGCGCGCGGTGATCGAGCGGGAGCTCGAGGACGACCTCGGCGAGATCTTCGCGAGCTTCGACGAGGAGCCGATCGCCGCGGCCTCGATCGGACAGGTCTACCGCGCGACGCTGCACGACGGCCGCGACGTCGCGGTGAAGGTCCAATACCCGGGCGTCGCAGCGGCGGTGCGCGCGGACATGCAGAACCTCGGCCTGATCATGCGGCTCGCGAAGCGGCTCACCCCCGGGCTCGACGCGAAAGCGGTCACCGAGGAGATCCGGCTGCGGATCGACGAGGAGCTCGACTACGAGCTGGAGGCGCAGAACCAGCGCTCGCTCGCGCGGATCTTCCGCGGGCACCCGTTCATCGTCGTGCCGGACGTCGTCACCCGACTGTCCCGTGAGCGCGTGCTCGTGAGCGAGTTCGTCGAGGGGACCGGCTTCGAGCAGCTCAAGGGCTATCCGCAGGCGGAGCGCGACCGCATCGGCGAGATCGTCTTCCGCTTCTTCATGGGCTGCCTCTACCGCCACCACCAGTTCTCGGGGGACCCGCACCCCGGGAACTTCCTGCTGCAGGCCGACGGACGCGTCGCGTTCGTCGACTTCGGCCTCTTCAAGCGGATGAGCGCGGTAGACGTCGAGAGCGAGCTGGCCGTCGGGCGCGCGGTCGTGGAGGGCGACGCGCCGACGCTCCACGCGCTGCTCGGCAGCAACGGGTTCCTGCCGCAGCCGGAGCGCATCGACCCCGAGGCGCTGATGGCCTACATGCGCGACGTGATCGGCTGGTATGCCCACGACGAGGACCTCCACCTGACGCCCGAGATCGCGACCCGCGTGGCGATCGAGTCGGCCGACATGCGCTCGAGCCACTTCAGCCAGATGCGCCACCAGGACGCGCCCCCGGAGCACCTGTTCCCGCTGCGGATGCAGCTGCTGACGCTCGCGGTCCTCGGCCAGCTGCGCGCCCGCGCCAACTGGCACCGGATCGCGCGCGAGTGGATGTACGGGGATCCCGCGGTGACCGAGCTCGGCCGCCTCGAGGAGGAGTTCTACGGGCATGTCGCCGCATGAGCGTCGCGCCGCGCTGCGCCTCGCCGCGCTCGCGGTGGCGGTCGGCGCGCTGTTCGCGCTCGTCGCGCTGACGGGCGGGCTCTCCTCCGAGCGCGTGCGCGACGCGCTCGACGGCGCCGGCTGGGTCGGGCCGCTCGCGTTCATCCTCGTCTCGTCGGCGTTGACGGTCGCGATGTTCCCCGGCCCGCTGCTGGCCGGGGCGAGCGGACTGCTGTTCGGCACCGCGGTCGGCGCGCCGACGGCGATCGTCGCCGCGACCGCCGGGGCGTGCGCGGCGTTCCTCCTCTCGCGTCACGTCGGCGCGCGCGCCGTCCACCAGCTCTCGGGCCGGCGCGTGAGCGCGTTGCAGGACTGGATCGCCGCCCGCGGCTTCCTCGCCGTGCTCTACGCGCGGATCCTGCCGCTGACGCCGTACAACTTCGTCAACTACGCCGCCGGCCTCACGCGCGTGCCGTTCATCGCCTTCGCCGGGGCGACGCTGATCGGCTGCGCGCCGCGCGCGGTCGCCTACAGCGCGCTCGGCGGGAACCTGAACGACCTCGGCTCGCCGGCTGCGCTGGCCGCCTTCGGGTTGCTGAGCGTGATGGCGCTCGGCAGCGTGCCGTTCGTCGTGCGCGACGTCAGACGGTCTGGATCTGGAGCAGGCTCGTCGTCCCCGGACGCCCGCTCGGCAGCCCCGCGGTGATGCCGACACGCTCGCCCGGCTTGACCCAGCCGAGCTCCAGCGCGCGCGCTGCGGCGTCGCGGATCAGCTCCTCGGTGATCTCCTGGCGGCGCATCGAGGCGGCCTGCACGCCCCACATCAGCCCGCAGCGGCGGACCGTCTCGCGACCGGGCGAGAGCGCGTAGATCGGGACGTTCGGGCGGTTCGCGGAGATCAGGCGCGCCGAGCGGCCCGACAGCGTCGGGACGATCAGCGCGGCGAGGTCGAGCTCGCGCGCCGCCTCGCAGGCGCTGTGGGCGACGGTGTAGGCGGGGTCGCGCGCGTCGCGGCGCACGCGCTCCTGGTTCCAGCGCTCATACGGCAGCTCGCGCTCGGTGCGCAGCGCGATCGCGGCCATCATCTCCACCGCGCCGACCGGGTGCGCGCCGACCGCGGTCTCCTGGGAGAGCATCAGCGCGTCGGTGCCGTCGAGGATCGCGTTCGCGACGTCGGTCACCTCGGCGCGCGTCGGTCGCGAGGAGGTGACCATCGAGTCGAGCATCTGCGTCGCCGTGATCGACGGTCGCGCGAGCTGGCCCGCGAGCCGCAGCAGCTGCTTCTGCACGACCGGCACGTCCTCGATCGGCAGCTCGATGCCGAGGTCGCCGCGCGCGACCATCACGCAGTCGGCGGCGCGCACGATCTCCTCCGCGTGCTCGACCGCCTGCGGCTTCTCGATCTTCGCGATCAGCGGGATGCGCGTGTGCTTGCGCACCTCCAGGATGTCATCGGCCTCACGCACGAACGAGAGCGCGACCAGGTCGACGCCGATCGACTCGCCGAAGCGCAGCAGCTCGAGGTCCTCATGCGGCACCGCCGGCAGGCCGCGCGTCGAGCCCGGGATGTTGAGCCCCTGCCGCGAGGCGAGCGCGCCGCCAATCTCGATGTTCGTCTCGACCTCGTCGCCGCGCACCGCGCTCACGCGCAGGCGGATGCGGCCGTCGGCGAGATAGAGGATGTCGTTCGCCGCGACGGCCTGCGCGAGCCCCTGCCAGCCGATCGACAGCCGCGTCTCGTCGCCCGGCTCGTCGCTGCCGCAGCAGAGCGTGAGCTGGTCGCCCGGCCGCAGGTCGACGAGGTCCTCGCGCAGCGGGCCGATCCGCAGCTTCGGCCCCGGCAGGTCCTGCAGGATCGCGACCGGCCGCCCGGCGCGACCCGCCGCGTCGCGGACGCGGGCCACGTTCTCCTGGTGCTCCTCGCGGGTGCCGTGGGAGAAGTTCAGCCGCGCGACGTCGAGCCCGGCCTCGACCATGCGCGCGAGCACCTCGGGCTCGCGGCAGGCGGGCCCGATCGTCGCGACGATCTTGGTGCGACGCATGGGCGCCACGGTACTCAGTCGCCCCACTCGACGACGAGGGGCGCGTGGTCGGAGGGCTTGGCGCCCTTGCGGTAGGGGCGCTCGATGCCGCAGCGCGTCAGGCGCTCGGCGACGTCCGCGCTGACGAGCGCGAGGTCGATGCGCAGGCCGAGGCCCTTGTGGAAGTGACCTGCGCGGTAGTCCCACCACGTGAACTGCTGCTCGTCGGGGTGCAGGCGGCGGAAGGCGTCGACGAGCGGGCCGGCCTCCTGGAGCGCTTCGAGCGCGTCGCGTTCAGGCGCCGTGACGTGCGTCGAGCCGACGAACGCGGCCGGGTCGTAGACGTCGAGGTCGGCGGGCGCGACGTTCATGTCGCCGGCGACGACGAGCGGCGTGCCGGCCAGCGCCTCGACCCGCGCGGCGGCTGCGGCGAGGAACGCCAGCTTCGCCGCATACCACTCGCTGTCGACCTCGCGGCCGTTCGGGACGTAGACGCTCACGAGGCGCACGGGTGGGTGGGATCCGATTGTCGCCTCGATCCAGCGCGACTCGTCCTGCACGGGCTCGCCGGGCAGGCCGCTGCGCGGATCCTCCAGCGCCAGGTCCGCGCGCGCCAGCAGCGCGACGCCCGCCCAGCGTCCGCCGCTGTGGTCGACGGCGCGGTATCCGGCCGCCGCCAGCTCGTCGTGCGGGAACGCGCTCGCCGCGCACTTCGTCTCCTGCAGGCAGAGCACGTCGGGCGCATGCTCCTCGAGCAGCTCCAGCACGCGCGGCAGGCGCATCTTCAGCGAGTTGACGTTCCACGTGACTAGGCGCACTGGACGGCAGGCTAGTACGCGGTGCAGCGGGCACGGGGCCGGGGGACGGCCTTGTAGCGCGCGCCGCCGCCCCTCGTCCACAGCAGCTGGTCGACCTGCTGCGGCGTCAGGTCGGGGCGTGCGCGGCAGATCAGCTCGGCGGCGTGGACGGCGCCGGCGCGCATCTCGACCTCCTCGGCGCTGTCGTGCTCGAGCAGCTCGCCTGCCTCGATCCGCGCCACGAGCTCCGGCTCGAAGCGCAGGATCCCGTCGAGGCGCAAGACGTGGGGGACGAGGTTGTCGGCGAACAGCGTGAGGCGTTCGAGGTCTGCGAAGTCCGCGACCCCGGCGAGGTGGAGGTCGGCGGCGGCGATCTGCGCGCGCTTGTAGAAGGGGACGCGACGGTCGGCGTAGGTCGAGACGTCGGCGAAGCAGTCCCAGCGTGCGAGCTCCTCCGCGAATGCGACCGCCGAGCCCCCGGCTCGCTCGATGGGCGCGCGGAAGTCGTCGCCGACGCGCGCGCCGAGGTCGGTGAGCGAGCGCGCGAACAGCCCCATCAGCTCATGGCGCGGATCCTGTCCGAGCACCGCGGCGATCTCGCGCGCGTCGAGCGTGCGCAGCTCGGCCGCGCTCCATGCGCCGTGTGCGCGGAAGCGGTCGCGCAGCGCGAGCGCGATCGTGAAGTAGCCCGACCGCCCCTCGCGCTTGCGCAGCGTCGGGAACCAGCCGGAGCCGAAGTTGATCGCGTCGAGCGTCAGGAAGAACGCCGCCCGCTCTTCGACCGAGCCGTCGAGCGGATACACGTCCGGGTCGAGGCCCGTGAGCTCCTCTGCCGCCGGCAGCGAGGCCGCATAGGCCGGGATCGCCTCCTCCACGACGCGCACGTGCGTCGCCTGCGCGGCGACCCACGCGCAGCCGTCGCGGATCTCGTCGACGGCGCTCACGCGGCGGTCGCGGCGGCCTGGGCCTCGTGCCCCAGCAGCCACCGCTTCACGCCGAGCCCGTACGCGAAGCCGCCGAGGCCTCCGCCGGTGCGCACGACCCGGTGGCAGGGGACGAACAGCGCGGTCGGGTTGCGGGCGCAGGCCGAGCCGGCGGCGCGCACCGCGCGCGGGTTGCCGCTGCGCGCGGCGAGCTGGGCGTACGTCTCGGGCGCCCCGGCGGGGATCCGCCGCAGCTCCGCCCAGGCGCGCTCGAGGAACGGGCTCGCCGCCTGCGCGACGGGCACCGCGTCGATCGCCCCGACGTCGCCGGCGACGTAGTCGCGCAGGGCGCGGGTGAGCGGGCCGAGGTCCCTGCGGTGCGTGAGCGACGTGGGGCGCAGCGGCGCACCGATCAGCGGCAGCAGCGTCTCGGGCTCGTCGGTCCAGCCGCTCGCGAGCACCTCCTCGTCGGAGGCGACGATCGCGAACGGGCCAGGCGGGGTCTTGATCGTGGTGGCGTACATCGCGGGTCCTTTCAGTTGAGGCTCGCCCACAGGTGCTGGACGGCGTAGGCGCGCCACGGCCGCCAGCGCTCCGCGAGCGCCGTGACGGCCGGGCCGTCGTCGTGGTGGCCGAGCTGCTCGACGGCCTTGCGGATGCCGAGGTCGGTGGCGGGGAAGGCGTCGGGGTCGCCGAGCGCGCGCATCGCGACGTACTCGATCGTCCACGGTCCGATCCCCGGCAGCGTGAGCAGCCGCTCGCGCGTCGCCGCGCGGTCGGCGCCCGGATCGAGCGTGAGGTCGCCGCCCGCGAGCGCGCCGCAGAGCGTCACGAGCGAGAACGCGCGTGCACGCGTCAGCGGCAGCGCCGTGGGGTCGGCGGCCGCGAGCGCCGCGGCGGTCGGGAAGGCGTGCGTGAGCGTCCCGTCGGGCGCGGGGAGCGGCTCGCCGAGCGCCGTCGTCAGCCGGCCCGCGAGCGTGCGCGCGCCGGCGACGGAGATCTGCTGTCCGAGGACGGCCCGCACGGCCAGCTCGGCGCCGTCGACCGCGCCCGGGACGCGGAGACCCCATCCCGCCCGCCCGTGCGCCACGAGCGCCGCGAGCAACGGGTCGGCCCCGAGCACCTCGGCCACGGCGACCGGGTCGGCGTCGAGATCGAGCAGCCGGCGGCAGCGCTGCACGGCGGCGGCGAGGTCGCGCAGGTCGGCGAGACGCAGCGTGCAGCGGATGTGATCGCCGTCGGTCGCGGGGGCGAGCTCGGCGATCCCGAGTCCGTGGGGGAGCGTCAGCACGCGCCGGTAGGCGTCCCCGTCGATCGCCTCGACGCCCGGCACCGCACGCGTGCCGAGGAAGCCGAGCAGGCCGGGAGCGTCGAGCGGTGCGCGATAGCGCAGGCGCAGCGAGAGCACGGTCGCACCGGGAGCGGAGCCGTTGGCGCTCGCGCCGTTCGTGCGGCGTCCGTCGCGGCCCGCGGCGGCGCGACGCAACTCGGTCGGGGTCGTCGCGAAGACTTCGCGGACCGTCTCGTTGAACTGGCGAATGCTCGGGAAGCCGGCCGCGAACGCGAGCTCGGTGAACGGCAGCGTCGTCGTCTCGATCAGCAGCCGCGCCGTCTGCGCGCGCTGCGCGCGGGCGAGCGCGAGCGGGCCGGCGCCGAGCTCGGCGACGAGCTGGCGGTTGAGGTGGCGCTCGCTGTAGCCGAGGCGCCTGGCGAGCCCGGCGACGCCCTCGCGCTCGACGCAGCCGTCGGCGACGAGCCGCATCGCGCGCCCGACGACGTCGGCGCGCACGTTCCACTCCGGCGAGCCGGGCGACGCGTCGGGACGGCAGCGCTTGCAGGCGCGGAAGCCGGCGCGCTGCGCGGCCGCGGCACTCGGCAGGAAGCGCACGTTCGCCGGCTTCGGCGTCATCGCCGGGCAGCTCGGCCGGCAGTAGATCCCGGTCGAGGTGACGGCGGTCACGAACCACCCGTCAAAGCGCGCATCCTTGGAGCGCACGGCGCGATAGCACTGCTCGAAGTCCTCGATCACGCCATGGATGATGGCGCGCCCGGCGGTCGATGACTAGAGGAAATCGGACATCGACGTCAGCTATCAGGCCGCTCGCGCGCGTGGACGTGCGACACGCGCCTCGAGTGGATGGTCCAACAACTCACTTGCGTCGGGGAGCATGCGCTCGAGCTGTCCCAAGGAGGGGGCGTTGTGGATCGTCGTCGTGAGCGCTTCGGCGAGTGGCGAGTCGCCGATCTGGGCCAGTTGTCTCGGCAGCTCGGCACGCGACAGGGGAAACGCTCCGGAGGACAGCAGCCGCCAGCGGGCGATGAGCGTCAGTGCCGTACGCACCTGGTCAAGCGCCGCATCGCGGTCTTGGCTGGCCACCATCGCCTCGGCCGTGCGCAACGATCGGCGCGCCTGCTCCCGCTTGCGCTCGACGTCTGGCCACAAGCGGTCCTCGGCGATCCGGCGCATGGACTCGCGGACGATGCCGTCGTCCAACACGACGAGCCCAAAGCGCAGCGACCACTGGGTGAAGTCGTCGCCGTTCGACAGTCTCCGCTGAAGCTCGTCCGACGACACGACGTGCATGTCGACCTCCTCGGGGAGATCGCCGGTCTCGATCCGTTCGCCGATGAGGTGATAGTCGAGGTCACTGATCGCTGTGCGTCGCCGACGAGCCGTGGAGCCGGTGAGCAGCAGTGCCATCGCGTGCAGGTGGGCACGGTCGACGACGCGCTGGTGCACCTCCGCCAGGCGTGCGGGAAGCACCGACCGAATTCGCTCGGCGTCCCGTGCGAGCCGCCGCTCCCAAGTGGCATCCGTCCTCCACGGCGAGCGAGCGCTCATACCAAAGGTTCCTCTGCGAGGTCCACGGCATGTTCGACTTCCATGGCAATGTCCTCCAGCGACCAATCTCCGAGATCAGGCTCGTCGCCGTCGTAGATCGCCGCCTTGCGGGCACTGTTCAACGCTCGCAGCGGCGCGGAGAAGTCTGATGACACCTGGCCGCTCGCATACAACCCGCTGCCACCTCTGCCTTCTTGAAGTGATTCGGCGGGACATCGATGTCGTGCTGCTCGGCCAGCGCCATGACTGCTGCCTCCAACGACGCGAACAACCACGTCACGGCTTCAGGGTAGTCGTCGGCGGTGACCGCCGGAAGCGCCCGCTCGAGGTGCTCGCGTGCGAGCTGGCGCTTGGGTTTCGGGGGACACGATCGCTGATCGTACGCTGGCCGGACGACGGCGCAACCGCGTGTCGTGTGGCTACGCGAGCTGCACGACCTCACCGTCCGCTGACAGCCGCCCGCCGTCGCGTAGGTCGCAGATCAGGTCCCAGTGGACGGCGCTGTCGTTGCGGCCGCCGGTCTCGGGGTAGGAGCGGCCGAGAGCGAGGTGGACGGTGCCGCCGATCTTCTCGTCGAACAGGATCGTGCCGATCGGGCGGTCGATGCCGCGGTTGGTGCCGATGCCGATCTCGCCGAGGCGGCGGGCTCCGGGGTCGGTCGCGAGCGTGCGCTCGAGGTAGTCCTGGCCGCGGCCGGCGCGCGCCGCCACGACCTCGCCGTCACGGAACGTCAGCTCGACGTCCTCGACCGCGACGCCGCGCGGGCTCGACGGGACGGTGAAGCGGATCGTGCCGTTCGCGGAGTCCTCGATCGGCCCCGTGAAGACCTCGCCGCTGGGCATGTTGCGCCGCCCGTCGGAGTTGACCCATGTGCGGCCCTCGACGCGCAGCGTCAGGTCGGTTCCCTCCGCCTCGATCCGCAGCTCGCGCGCGCTGGCGAGGCGCTCGATCAGCGTGGCCTGCGTCTCACGCAGCTCGCGCCAGGCGGCGGCGGGATCGGGACGGTCGAGGAACAGCGCGCCGCGCACGAACGCGGCGAAGCGCTCGTCGCTCATGCCCGCCTGCTGTGCGCTCGCCGGCGTCGGCCAGAGCGTCCCGCACCAGCGCTTCGCGAGCCGCAGCTCGCCCAGCGGCGCGCGCGAGCGGGTCACGCGGGCGATCCGCTCCGGATCGGCGTCCGCGAGCGCGCGCGTGTTCGCCAGCGCCTGGATCGTCAGGAACGCGTCCGCCTGCGCGACCTCGGCGTGGGCGACCGACGGGAAGTCGTCGAGGTGCAGGTCGTGCGCGTACGCGTAGAAGTCCTCCTCGATCCCCGGCAGCTCGGTGCGCAGCAGCGGCCACGCCTCGCGCTCCAGCAGCGCGTGGTGCAGCGCGCGCAGCAGCGGGGCGGCGAGCGTGGTGGAGCGCACGAGCACCTGCTGACCGGGCCGCACCTCCAGGCAGTAGTCGCACAGCAGCGCCGCAAAGGCGTCGGGATCCAGCTCGCTCACGGCGCCTCGAGCTCCGGGAAGCACTCCGCCAGGTGCTCGCGCAGCACGTCGCGGATCCATGCGCGCTCCGCCTGCGAGGCGACGCGGAAGCGCGCCAGCAGCTCCTTCGGGCGCTCGACCGGCACGTCCGCCACGACCCACCGCACCGCGAGGCGCTCGAACAGGAACTCGACGGCGCGGTGCCACGCGTCCTCCTGATTGGACCCCGCCCGCCCCGACCCGCCCTGCACGGCCGCGTACTCGCGCCGCGTCGCGGGCGTCAGGGCGCCGCGCAGTGTCAGCACGTTTCCGTCGGCGTCGCGGTAATCCGTCGTCGGTGCGCTGAGCTTCTCGCGCTGATCGCGCTGGCGGCTGCGGCGGCCCATGACCGCACAGTCTGGCGCTACGTCGTCGCAGCCGCCTGCTCGAGCTGCGCCGCCACGTCGCCGCGCAGCGGCTCGGCATGGCCGGCCCAGGCCGCGGCGGGCGCGAGCGCGGCGAGCTTGCGCATGCTCGCGCGCGCCTGCTCGGTGTCGAGGTTGAACGCGCGGTGCGGGACCCGCGCGGCGCCGGGCGTGCCCGTCTGCGGGTCGAGCGTGTAGAAGCAGTCGCTCACGAGCGCGAGACGGTCCGACTCGCGCCACAGGCCGATCAGGCCGGGGGCGTGGCCGGGCAGGTGGACGACGCGGAAGCCGGCGACCTCGTCGCCCTCCTCGACGGTGCCTGCGATCTCGACCGGCCCGCCGTCCCACACCGGCAGCAGCCGCTTGAGCAGGACCCGGCCGTGCGGGGCGAGCTGGGAGAAGTCGAAGTAGTGGGCGCCGCCGTCGCCCTCGGCGTCGGCGCGCTCCGCCGGATGGCACCACACCGGTGCACCGAGGCCGGGCGCCGCGCCGCGATGGTCCGCGTGGCCGTGGCCGAGCACGACGCGCGTGATCCCGCCCATGCGCGCGCCGGCCGCCGCGAGCGCAGGCGCCATCGTCGCGATGCCCGCGTCGAAGACGCAGACGCCGTCGCCGTCGCGCAGCAGGTAGACGTTCATCACCTTGCGCGGGAAGCCGCCGCGCACG
>Ga0134121_10000020_pt1 | contig 171421 bp, 147 predicted proteins | sample KB301_FD_96463 | JGI IMG/M metagenome (GOLD analysis project Ga0134121, IMG submission 96463) | Terrestrial soil microbial communities without Nitrogen fertilizer from Kellogg Biological Station, Michigan, USA - KB3-0-1 | ecosystem: Environmental > Terrestrial > Soil > Unclassified ... | reverse complement strand
GTCCTGGCGATCTGCCGGTGCGCCGAGCCGCCGACCAGTCCCGCCGCAATCAGGATGAGCAGCTCCGGCCGCTTGCTGTAATACGACAGGGCGTATGTCTGCCGTGAGAAGGTCGAGCCGCACCTGAGACAGCGGAACCTCGAGATGCGCCGGCGGCGGCGGGTGCTGTAGTAGCCGTGCCGCTCGAAACGGAACCCCGGTGTCAGGCGGAGGTGCTCGGGACAACCTCTTCGGGGGCAGAAAGTGGGTTGAAACCCCGACAGGTGCTCAACCGGCGTCCCGGGCCAGTGCATGCGCGGCCCACAGACCAAGACTCATGCCGGCCGGAAGCGGGGATTCTCCGAGGAAAATATGCCGCGCGCCTGAAAGCCACGGTCGCCGGCGGACGCATTGCGTTCACACCCTTCCGGCTACGTTCTCCACACTTTCGCGTTCACGTTGGTCAGGAGAGCGCGGGTCCCGAGACGAGTCCCAGGCGGGGGATGGTGTCGACCCGTCGCGTCCTCTGCTGGCCCGGGCGGATCACCCGGTGCCAGTGGCACAGGACGTAGAGCGCCCACAGGATGCGGCCGTGGTCGGCGCGCCGCACCGTGTGCTCGGCCATCCAGCGCTCCACGGCGGGCGCGGCAATCCCTCCCGCCTCCTCCAGCGCCGGACGGCTCACCACCTCGCGGAAATGCGCGGCCAGCGGGCCGGTCATCCAGTCGCCCACCGGCACCTCGAAGCCGCGCTTCGGCGCGTCGAGGATGCGGTCGGGGACGAGGCCGCGCAGCGAGCGGCGCAGCAGGCGCTTGCCGGACGAGGCCGAGAAGTGCTCGGACGCCGGGCGCGACAGCGCCAGCTCGACGAGCGCGGGATCGAGGAAGGGGGCCCGCACCTCGAGCGAGTGCCGCATGCTGGTGCGATCCACCTTGGCGAGCATGTCGTCCGGCAGCGGCAGGTCCACCTCGACCGCGAGCACGCCGTCGAGGCCGCGCCCGAAGCGCCGGTGGCGCTCCTCGACGAGGGAGCGGCCGAGATCGCGGTCGGCCACGCCCGGCCGCAGCGCGAGGCGCGCCTCGCTGGGGAGGATCGCCATCCAGGCGGCGTGCGTCACCGCGAGATCCGACCCCAGCCCCGCGAGCAGCTTGCGCGCCCGGTGCACCGTGCCGCCGACGCCGCCGCCATGGCGCGCCGGCAGCGGCCGGAGGACCGCGGCGATCAGGGCGCGCGCCGCCGCCGGCAGCCTGGCCACGTGCCGCGACGCGGCGAGCGCCCGGTAGAGCCGGTAGCCGCCGAAGAGCTCGTCGCCGCCGTCTCCCGACAGCGCCACGGTCAGCCCGCTGCGCGCCACGCGGGCGATCGCCGAGCAGGGCAGGGCGCTCGAATCGGCGAAGGGCTCGCCGAAGGATGCGAGGGCCGTCGGGATCTCGTCCCGGAGCCGCGCCGCGTCGAGGACGACCTCCGTGTGGTGCGTCGCCAGCTCGCCCGCCAGGCGCCGCGCCTCCGGTCCCTCGTCGAACCAGCCGCAGCCGGGAAGGGCGATCGAATAGGTGCGCGGCGGCTCGGGCAGGAAGCGCGACATGAAGGTGACGACCGCCGACGAGTCGATCCCGCCCGACAGGTAGGCGCCGAGCGGCACGTCCGATTCGAGACGCGCTTTCACGGCCGCCGCGAGGGCGTCGCGCACCGCTTCGTCCGGCGGACCGGCGGGCTGCGCCTGCAGGCGCTCCTCGAGGCGGTAGTAGCGCCGCAGCCGCGAGCGGCCCTCGGTGTCGGCGCTGAGGTACGCCGCGTGCGGCAGCTTGCGCACGCCCCGGTAGATGGTCCAGGGCGCCGGGATCCAGCCGAACGTCAGGTACAGCTCCACCGCCTCGGGATCGATCTCCGTGTCCACGCCGCCGTGGGCCAGGAGCGAGTCGATCTCCGACGCGAACAGCAGCCGGCCGTCGCTCTCGGCGTAGAACAGCGGCTTCTCGCCGAAGCGGTCGCGCGCCAGGACGAGGCGGTGCTCGCGGTTGTCCCAGAAGGCGAGCGCGAACATGCCGTTGAAGCGGGAGAGCGCCTCCTCCGGCCCCCAGTGAAGGAGCGCGTGCAGCACCACCTCGGTGTCGGAGCGGGAGCGGAAGGTGCGCCCGGCGGAGAGCAGCTCGCGCCGCAGCGCCGCGGTGTTGTAGAGCTCGCCGTTGTAGACGAGACAGCCGGTGTCCTGCGCGTCGCGCATCGGCTGCGCCGCCGCCGAGGAGAGATCGATCACCTTGAGGCGCCGGTGGCCGAGCGCCGCGGCGGCGCGGCCGATCCCGACCCCCGCCCCGAGCAGGCGCACCGCTCCCTCGTCCGGCCCGCGATGGGAGAGCGCATCGGTCATGGCGCGCACGGCGTCATGGCCGATCGGCTGTCCGTCGAGGCTCAAGGCGCCGGCGATGCCGCACATCGCTCTGCCCTCCCTCCGACGACCGCCGCGGTGTCCGACCGCTCCGGCGGCGTTTCTTCGTCCGCGGGTTGCCGCCACAGCGCCCGCACCGCCGCAGCGGTGCGCTTCCAGGCGTGCTCGGCCGCGAAGCGGCGGCCGTACTCGCCCAGGCGCCGGCGCCGCTCCGGATCGTCGAGCAGCGCCGCGATCGTCTCCGCCAGGACCGCGGGATCCTCGGGCGGCAGCACGAGCCCGCTGCCGCCGTCGCGCACCGCCTCGGGGATGCCCCCGGTGCGGCCGCCGATCACCGGCAGGCCATGGCTCGAGGCCTCGAGCAGCGCCAGGCCGAAGCCTTCGAGCCCGTCGTAGCGCCCGGTGCTGCGGCTCAGGAGGACGAAGATGGTCCCCAGGGCGTAGTGCGCTGCACGCTCGCGGTCGGGGACGCGGCCGGTGAAGACCACGGCATGGGCGACACCGGCGCGCGCGGCCCTGGCCGCGAGGGCCTCGCGGTGCGGCCCGTCCCCGACGACGAGATAGCGCAGGCCGGGATGCCGGCGCAGGAGCGCCGGGAGCGCCTCGATCACCATGTCGTGTCCCTTCGCCTCGACCAGCCGCGCCACGGTCAGGAGGACCGGCCCGTCTCCGAGGGCATGGCGCTGCCGCAGCGCGGCGACCTCGCTCGCGGAAGCCTCGGCCGGCACATCGACGCCCATCGGCAGGACGACGATGCGGCTCGCCGCGCCGGGGTAGTCGCGCGACAGGATCCCGGCCGTGAACCGGCTGTTGACGATCACCGCGTCGGCCCCCGCCAGCACCCAGCGGATGAGCCGGGCCCAGACGGGCCGGTGGCGGAAGTCGAAGACATCCGCCCCGTGGACGAAGACGGCATAGGGAAGTCGGAAGACGGACGCGAGCAGCCGCATCGGCACGCCGAGCGACAGCACCTGGCCGCACAGGAGGTACCGCATCGGTCGTCGCAGCAGCAGGCGCGTCAGATGCGCCCCGGCCAGGAGGCCTCGCGCCATGCGCCGAAAGGTCGCGCCGTGCGCCGGCACGCGCCCGCGCTCGACGCGGCAGCGCAGGCCCGCGTCGATCTCCCCGTCACCCGCGAGTCGCGGCGCCCAGACGACGATTTCGCCGGGCGGGAGGTGGCGCGCGATGCCGTGGTAGAGCGTCGCCTCGCCGCCGACGATCGGCGGGAAGTCGAAGGCCGCAAGGAGCGCGGCGCCCCCCCCACGGTTGTCGCGGCGGCGGGCCGCCGGGCCGCTCATCCGCGTTCCTCGCCGAGCGCGGCCGCGGGCGGGGACGGGGCGAGTGGAGCGTGCCGCCGCCGCGCCGCCCCGACGAGAATCTCGACCACGAGCAGCACCAGGGCCGCGTGCAGGATCAGGATGACGGCGAGACCGCTGCCGGCGTGCCTCAGTCCCAGCGCCGACAGGCCGACCCCGAGCGCCAGCGTCAGGATGAGGGCGAGGGCGCGGCGCGATCCTCCCAGCACCTCGGCGAAGCGGTGGTGGATGTGATCGCGGCCGGTGTAGTCGATCCACTGCCGGAAGGTGCGCACGCGCCCCGACGCGATGCGCGCGAGCGTCGTCTGCACCATGTCGTAGATGAGGACGCTGAAGATGAGGATCGGCGTGGCCAGGGCGGCCAGCGGATCCTTCTCGGCCCAGTCCTCCTTGATCGCCAGGGCCGCGAGCAGGAAGCCGACGCTGGCGCTGCCGGAATCGCCGAGGAAGATCGACGCCGGACGTCCCCCCGGGCGCAGGTTGTGGGGCAGGAAGCCGAGGAGCGCTCCCGCCAGGGCGGCGGCCGCCGGCACCAGCACCACCTGGCCTCCGGCCACGGCGGAGATGCCGAGCAGCACGGCGATGAGGGCGCCCAGCCCCGCGGCGAGCCCGTCGATCCCGTCGATGAAGTTGTAGGCGTTGGTGAGCCCGACGATCCACAGGAGGGTCAGGACGGAGTCGAGCACCGCCCCCGCCGTGCCCGGCACCAGGTGCAGCCGCACCCCGGCCGCCATCACGAACAGGGCGCAGCCGACCTGGAGCGTCAGCCGCAGGCGCGCCGACAACCCGCGCGTGTCGTCGATGGCGCCGGCGGTCATCAGGGCCAGGGCGGCGAGCGCGATGGCGAGCAGCTCGCGATCGTCGAGCGCGCGGCGGCCGAGGACGAGGAGGAACGCGGCGACCACGGCGACCCCGCCGAGACGCGGCGTCGGGATGAGGTGCGGCTTGCGCGCCTCCGGGTGGTCGAGCGCCCCGGCGCCGATGGCCATGAGCCGCGCTCCCGGCGTCAGGCCGTAGGCGGCGAGAAAAGCGGCGGCGGCGATCTCCGCCGGGCCGGCGGCGGGAGGGCGGAGCAGGAACCAGACGGCCGCGGTCAGGAGCGCGACGACAGGCACGCCGTCACCTCGCCGATCACGCGATCCACCTCCGCGCTGCTGAAGGCCGCCGAGAGCGGCAGCGAGATCCAGCGGCCCTGCGCCTCGTCGGCCCCGGGACACGGAGCGCTGCCGCCGACCAGCTTGTGCAGCGGGCGGTGCACGGGGAAGCGGGCCTGGATCCCGGCCCTGCGAAGGCGATCGATCACCTCGCCGGCGCGCCCCCGCAGGCCGAGAAGAGAGCGGTAGAAGACCGGCTGGGCCGTCGGGTGCAGCCGCGGCCGCGAGCCCAGCCCCTCGAAGGCCGCGTCGTAGCGCTCGACGATGGCGCGGCGTCGCGTCACCACGACGGCGAGCCGGCCGATCTGCACGGCCGCCACCGCGGCGTGGAGATCCCCCATCAGGCCGTTGAGGCGCAACGCGGCATCGTCCTTCTCGTCGTGGCCGGCGAGGTCGCGCGCCGTGCGGACAATCGACGGATCGCCGCTGGCGAGCCCGCCTCCCGGACCACCACAGGTCAAGAGCTTCGTGGGGCCGAAGGAGAAGACCGAGGCGTCTCCGGCGCCGCCGACGGGCCGTCCGTTCAGCCGGGCGCCGGGGGACTGGGCACAGTCCTCGACGACGGCCCGCCCCGCGGCGCGGTAAGGCTCGACGGCGATGGGAAGCCCGAACGGGTGCACGAGGACGACGGCGCGCGCCGCGGCGGCAGCGCCGCGTCGCAGACCATCGGGATCGAGCGCGAGCGTGTCGGGATCGACGTCGCAGACGACGGGACGGCCTCCCGCGCCCGCCACGGCGTGCAGCAGCGCGGCACAGGACCAGGAGGGAACGACGACCCCGGCTCCGTCACGCACCCCGAGGGCGCGGAGCGCCAGCGTCAGCGCGGTCGTGCCCGAGTTGAGCGCCACGGCGTCGGCCGCACCGGCGAGACGGCTCAGGAGTCCCTCGAACCGCGCCGCCTCCGCGCCCGGAGCGAGGCGGGCCGATCGGAGGACGCGCAGGGCCGCCTCCTCTTCGTCCACGCCGAGGAACGGGCGGGCATGTGGCACCACGAGCGCGGGCCGGGCCGGGGCCGGCTCGACGGCGGGGACGGCCCGCGCGGCGCCGACGGGACCCCCGGCGGCGGTCTTCACGCCGCGTCCTCCTCCGGCTCCGAGCGCGTCTCCGGGTGGCCGCCGCCCACGTTGATGAAGAGGCGCAGCGGCGAGAACCCTTCGGCCCAGCGGACGCGCCCCTGCACGCCGCGGAAGTGCGCCGACGCCTGGGCGATCTCGCTGATGGGCGTTCCCTCGATGCGGGTCTTGCCGATCTGGCTCTGGTGGCGGTGCAGCGCTTCGATCTTGCGATCCATCTCGCCGCCGATGTCGATGAAGACGGTCGGCGTGAAGTTCACCGTCGTCGGCCCTTCGTAGAACAGCACGTTGCGCGCCCAGCGCGTGGCGGAAATGGCCGCGCGCGCCACCAGGCGGTGATCCTGGTGCGTGTCCTCCGGGTAGTTGACGAAGATGAAGTCGGGGCGGGACTTCTTGAGAATGGTCTCCATGCGGTCGATGAGGTGCCGCACCGAAGGGAGGAGCGTGTCGCGGTAGCCGCCCCAGTGGACGTGCTTCGCGCCGAGCACCTGCGCCGCATCCTTCTGCTCGCGCCGGCGCACCTTGGGGGAGCCGCCGCGCGCCCCGTCGGTCATGACCAGGAGCTCGATGTGCGCGTTCTTGCGGCCGTACTTGATGAGCGTCCCGCCGCAGCCGAACTCGATGTCGTCGGGGTGCGCCCCGATCGCCAGGATGTTCATGCGGCCTCCGACCGGAGTCACGCCGCCTCCCGGAGCGGTGCGGCGAAGCGCAGGATGGGGCCCGGGCCGCAGTGGACGAGATAGTCCACCGCCGACAGGTTCGCCTCGAACCCGGGATGACACTGCGCGTACACGGGTCCGTGGAACTCCTGGAAGGTGACGGTGATGCCGGCGCGCTGCCAGGCCGCCAGGTCCATGTAGTCGCGGCCGCCGGCGCCGGCGAGGTATTCGTCGGCGCCGAAGCGGCGGCACAGCGCGATGAGGCGCGCGTCCGGCCCGTCCGGGATGCCGGCGAGCGACGACGCGAGGATGGTCTCGGTGCGCACCTCGAAGAGGTCGGCGAGAAGCCGGATGCCCTCGATGTTCAGCTCGGCGAGGCGCCGGAGCGGGCGCTGCAGCAGGCGCTCCAGGGCCGGCAGGACCGTTTCCCGGTGCGGCGCCCGGGCGTAGGCCTGGCGCAGCGTGGCGAGGTGCTTGCGGCGCCACGGCGCCGTTTCGTCGGCTTCGACCTCGTCGAAGCGGCAGGGATAGCGCGCGTGAACCGGGACGGTGAGCCACTGCCAGCCGGCGGAGGTGCGGATGCGATTACGATTCTGCCATTCGTTTTTCTTGTACTGCACCGTGTCGAGCAGCACGAACCGGTCGGCGCGGGCCATCTTGTCGAAATAGCCGAGCCACGGCAGGTACTGGGGCTGGTGCGCCGCGAGAATCAAGCATCCCTCCGCACGGACATTTCCACCTCGCAACATAGGGATCGGATCAGGCCCTCGCAACGTTGAAATCGAGCCGTCTCAAGACCAGAGGACCCCTTCGTGCCGCGAGCTCCGTTCACGCCGCGAGCTCCCGGTAGAGGTTGAGCACCCGGTGCACCATGCGGCCGGCGCCGTATTCGACGGCGCGGGCCCGGCCTCGGCGGCCCAACTCGCTCCTCAGGGCAGGATCGTCGGCCAGGCGGGCGATCGCGGCGGCGAGGGCCGCCTCGTCGTCGGGAGGGACGAGGACGCCGGACGCGCCTTCCTCCAGGACCTCGGGGAGGCCTCCGACCCGCGTGGCGATGACCGGGATGCCGAGCGCGAGGGCTTCGACCACGGCGCGGCCCATGCCTTCGTTGCGCGGCGCGAGGACGAACAGATCGGCGGCGGGCAGGAGATCGTGCGGAGAGCCCCAGCGCCCGTCGAGGCGGACGCGGGAGGCGACGCCGAGCGCCAGGGCTTCGGCGCGCAGCGCCTCGAGCAGCGGTCCGTCGCCGGCCAGGTGCAGCCGCAGCGCCGGCCGGTCCGAGGCGACGCGCGCGAAGGCGCGCAGCGTCAGCGGAGCCCCCTTGATCGGCTCGAGACGGGCGAGCGACATGATCACCAGGTCGCCGGGTGAGTACCCGAGGCGGCGGCGGGAGGCGGCGCGTCCGCGCGCCGCGTCGCGCAGCGGTCCCATTTCGACGCCCGAGGGGATGACGCGGAACTGCGGCTCGCGGCCGACGCCGCGGGCCAGGTGCTCGCGCGCCCCGCGCGCCGTGAGCGCGAGCTGGCGCGCCGCCAGCGGCGCGAGCAGCCGCTCGGCGAAGAGCACCAGGGCATCCCCGACGCGCCCGTAGTAGCCGTAGAACAGGTGCCCGTGCGGCTGGTGCACGACGCGGCGGCGCTGCCCGAGAAGCGCGGCGGCGAGCCGGCCGAGCGCTCCGGCCTTCGAGGTGTGCAGGTGGATGACGTCGTACCGGCCGCGGCGAAGGAGACCGAGGATGTCGAGGAAAGCCCGCACGTCGGCCGCGGGGCGAACCGGACGCCCGAGGGTCGGAAGCGTCACGAACTCGATTCCCGGTGTGCGGCCCGCCCGCTCGAGGAGGGGCGCCTCGGCGTTCGAGGGCCCGCACGCGAGGGTGACGCGGTGACCGCGGCGCGCGGCGCCGATCGCCTGCCAGAGCGTGCAGTCGGAGGATCCGCCGCGCTCGAGGCGCGTGATCACGTGCAGGACGGCCATCGGCCGATCGGTCATCGCCACCCGCGCGATCCTCGCCATCCGGTCACGCGGCCTGTTCGAGCCACGGCTGCAGCAGGGCCTGCGCGCGCGCCGCGACCGCCTCCGCCGGGATGCCGGTCAGGCAGGTCTGGTGCCAGCACCGCCCGCGATGGCACGGCGAGCAGGGCAGGTCGAGACGCAGGACGAGATCCTCCGGACGACGCGGCGCGAAACGCTGCGGGTCGGTCGGGCCGGAGAGGGACAGCGTCGGCACGCCGAGCGCCGCCGCGATGTGCAGCGGTCCCGAGTTGTTGCCGAGGAACAGGTCGGCGACGGCGATGACCCCCATCAGCCCGCGCACGTCGAGCGGGCCGGTGAGGAGCGCGTCCGGGGTGGCGGCGCCGATGGCCTCGGCGAGGGCCTCTTCGCCCGGGCCGGCGACGACGAGGCAGGCGGCGCCGATGCGCTCGGTGAGCCGGGCGATCACCTCGGCGAAGCGCGCCGCGGCCCAGCGCTGCGATTCGTAATGCGCCCCGGGATGGACGACGATGCGCGGCGCGGCCGCTCCGAGCGCGGCGACCCGCGCCTGCGCCGCCGCCTGCTCCGCCGCCTGCAGGTAGAGACGCGGCTCCGAGACGGGCGCGGGCACCCCGAGAGCGACCAGGAGGTCGCGGTTCAGATCGACGATGTGCCGGTCGCTTCGCGCCGGGGCCGTCGGCAGGGTGAAGAAAGCCTGGCGGCCGGCGGCCGCGAACCCGGCGCGCCAGGGTGCTCGGGTCGCGGCCGCGAGGCGGGCGCCGAGCAGCCGCTCGTCCGGCGTCAGGTCGATCGCCAGGTCCACCTTGCCGACCAGCTCGTGGGGCAACGCCCCGTCCCGGAGCGGCACGAGCGCGTCCACCGCGGGATGGCCGTGCAGCACCTGGAGCGGGCCCTCGGGCGCGAGCACCGTGAGTCGCGCGTGCCGGAAATGCCCCTTGAGATCGGCCAGGGCGCCGGTGCTCAGCACCATGTCGCCGATCCGATCGGTGCGCAGCACCAGCAGCCGGTGCACCAGCGTCGTGGCCGGAAGGGTCACGCGCCGGTGCAGCAGGGCCGCCGCGAGCAGGAACGGGGCGCGTGCGGCGTACAGGGTGCCGCGCGCCGCCGCCCGCAGGCGATCGGCGAGGAACGAATCGGGGGGCGGTGTGACGGTCGGAAGCTCAGGGAACGGTCGCGGATTCATGCGGGCCTCCGGGCGAAGGCGGCGATGGCGTCGGTCAGGAGTGTGCCGCCGAGAGAAGACAGGATCGCGGCCGCGGCATCGATCAGCCGCTTGGCCGGGGTCAGGGCGCAGCGGTCGGGCTCGACCGCGAGGATCTCGAAACCGGCGCGGGACAGGATCTCCCGCAGCGTGGCCGGCGTGAAATGGCTGACGTGCGGCTCGCGCGCGCCCGGCTCCCACAGCGGGAGCGGGCGGCCGCGCGCCACCCGGTAGGCGGCGCGCATCGGCAGGTTGTCGGTGTTCGGCACCGCCACGACGAGGGTTCCGCCGGGCCGGAGGCGCCGGCGCGCCGCTTCGAGCATCGGGCGCGGCTCGGGCAGGTGCTCGAGCACGTGCCAGAGGGTCACGACGTCGTACGGTCCCGGGTGGAGCGCGCGCATGGCCAGGTCGCCGACGGCGATCGGGCGCCGCAGGCGCGCGGCGGCGCGGCGCGCCCCTTCGGGCGAGAACTCGATCCCGTCGCAGCGCCAGCCCCGCCGCTGCGCCACCTCGAGAAAGAGCCCGTCGCCGCAGCCCACGTCGAGCAGCGTGCCGTGCCCCCCATGGCGCTCGAGGGCTTCGAGCCGCCGGGCCCAGAGCCGGCGGCGCGCCTTCTCCTCGCGACCCTGCCACGGAGCGTAGTAGTCGGACCCGTAGGCGCCGGTCTCGTAGGCTTCGGCCGGGACCGGATCGAGGAAGACGAGCCCGCACCCGCGGCACTGCAGCGCGCGCGGATCCCCCACGGCCGCATCCCGGCCGACGCCGTCGCGCAGCAGGGTCGCCTTGTCGCGCCGATCGCACAGTGGGCAGGGACGGGCCGGAAGGAGGAGCTCCGCGTCGAGCCGCGTCATGCGGCCTCCTGTCGCGCGCCGCCGCCGGCCTCGCCGAGGAGCTCGTCGTAGATCGCCGTGATGGCCCCGGTCATGCCTTCCAGGGAGAAGAGCGTGCGGGCGCGATCGCGTCCGGCCGCCGCGAGCGAGGCGGCGAGCACCGGATCGAGGGCGAGGCGGCCGGCCGCTGCGCCCAGGCGGGCGGCGTTCCGCGGCGGCACCAGCAGGCCGCTTGTTCCATCCTCGATCGCTTCGGGGATGCCGCCGACGGCCGTCGCGATCACCGGGATCCCCGCGTGCAGCGCCTCGAGGACGGCGCGCGGCAGCGCCTCGTGGCGCGACGGATGGAGCAACACGTCGAAGGCGGACAGGAGCGTCGCGGCGTCCTCGTGGGCACCGGCGAGCTGCACGGCCGGGGCGACACCGAGTGTCTCCGCGAGGCGGTCGATCTCGCGGGCGGAGCCCGAGGCTTCGTCCACGGGACCGACGAAGACCAGGTGCGCGTCGGGGCGGACCTGCCTGAGGAGGGGAAGGGCGGCCACGGCTTCCGCGATTCCCTTGTCGGGTTCGACCCGTCCGACGACCCCGGCCACGAAGGCGTCCGGCGGCAGGCGCAGGAAGGCGCGCGCTTCCGCGCGGGGCCGGCAGGACGTGGGCGCGAGGCCGGTCGGTACGACGCGGACGCGCGGCGAGCCCGTGAGCGCGGCGCTGCGACGGGCCGCGGCGTGCGACACCGCGACGATGAGATCCGACAGGGCGAGGAGCGCGGCGTCGGCGAATTCCGAAGAGGGTCGCGAGGCGCGCACGTGCCAGAGGTGCGGGCGGTCGAGCAGTCCCGCCGCCGTCCCCGCGTACAGACCGGTGCGCGGTGAATCGCTGTGGAAGAGCGCGACCTCGTGCCGGTGCGCCAGCCGGGCGAGCGAGGCCAGGGCGCGCGGCGCGGCGAAGAGCAGGCCGCCCGCGACGGGAGGAAGCGGCAGGAAGGTGGTCTCGATCCCCGCCCGCGAGCACGCCGCCGCGAGAGGCCCGTCGCCGGGGAGGAGCACCAGCGGCTCGTAGCGAGGGACGCCGCCCGCACCCGGCGCCCGGTCGGGCGCGGACCGCAGGGCGTGTGCGAGATCGAACAGGCTGCGCTGCCCGCCGCCGAAGAAGTCGGCCCGCTCGCTCACGAAGAGGACGACGCGCCGCTCAGGCCGCACGGGTCACCTGTCCGAGGACGGCTTCGTATTCCGCTTCGACGTGCAGCGTCATCGCGGCGGCGCGGAACTCGCGCTCGACGCGTCGGTGTCCCGCCTCCCCCCACGTCTTCGCCCGGCGCGGATCGTCGAGCAGCGACGCGATCGCGGCCGCGAGGGCTTCCGGATCGCCCTCGGGCACGAGCTGCCCGGTGACGCCGTCGTCGACGACTTCGGGCAGGCCGCCGGTGCGGCTGGCGACCACCGGCAGTCCGGCGTCCATCCCTTCGAGCACGGACAAGCCGAGACCTTCCCGTCCGAGCGACGGGGCCGCGAGCAGCGAGAAGGCCGGAAGGAGCATGCGTGCATCGGGGCGCCGCCCCAGGAAGTGCACCCGCTCCGCGATCCCGAGCTCCCGCGCCAGCGTTTCGAGAGCGGCTCGATCCGGACCGTCGCCGATGAGAACGAGCGAGGGGCTTGTCGCCGCGGCGCCCGGACTCTTCGCCCCCGCGCCCAGTGTGGCCACGGCGCGCAGGAGGATCGCCTGCCCCTTGTGCGGCGCCAGCCCGCCGACGCAGCCGACGATTGGACCCGGGATCCCGGCCGGAAGGAGTGCGCGCGCCTGTTCGCCGGAGACCGGGGGAGCGGGATCGATGCCATTCCTGATGACGACGGTCCGATCCTCCGGAAGACCGAGATCCTGCCGGGCGTGGCGGGCCACGGCATTCGAGCAGCAGAGGATCCGCCGCGTCCCGAGCGCCAGCAGCCGCTCGAGGCGGCGATGACGGGGACGCAGTGTCGTGTCGGAGGTGTGCAGGTGGTGCACGATCCCGCGCACCCCCGCGAGCCGCGCCGCCAGTCGCCCCGCCGTGCCGGCGAAGTGGCCGTGCGTGTGCAGGATGTCGGGCTGCGCGGCGCGCACCGCCCGCGCCGTGCGCAGGACGCTCCCGGGGTAGTAGTCGCGCAGGGCGAGCCGGCGCACCCGCGCTCCCGCCGCTTCGATCTCGCGCTGCAGAGGACCGCCGTCGGCGAGCGCCAGGACCTCGGTGCGGATGCCGGGCGAGGCGTGCCGCACGAGCGATTCGACCACCCGTTCGAGCCCTCCGAGCCCGAGCGCTTCGACGACGTGCAGCACCTGGATCGGCCTCACGCCGCCCTCCCGAGAACGCCCGGCGGTTCCGCGCCGGTGGACGCGGCGGCCGGACCCGGCAGCGCCAGCGGCTGCGCCTCTCCGAGGAGGACGCGGGCCCGATCGGCGTAGGTGTGCCCATTCAGGACGGCTCGCCGGCCCGCAGCGGCGATGCGGCGCGCCAGCGATTCGTCGAACAGGGCCGTCTCGACCACGGCGCGCAGCTCCTCGCCGCTCGAGAACCCGAGCCAGTGCTCTCCCTCGCGGAAGATCGCCTGCAGGTCGCGGCGCCGGTCGGCGATCTGCAGCGCGCCGCACGCCGGGATCTCGAAGGCGCGCGTGTTGGCCATCTCCCCGGAGACGCTCGGAGGTCCGAGCGCTCCGTAGTGGATGTTCAGGACGGCCGCCGCGTCGTGGTAGAGCCGCCGCCACGCTTCGGGCCGCAGCGATCCGCCCCGCAGCATCGGGACGAGGTGATCGTCGTTGCGGGCCGCCTCCCACCCGGGGCCGTAGACGTCCACGGGAAGCCCGCGCAGGTGCCGCAGCAGGACCTGGCGCTCGGGATAGTGCGAGCCGGCGAAGACGATGCGGCCGCCCTGGTCGCCTCTTTCGCGCGGCGGGCCGGCCGGATGATGTGTCTCGGGATCGCAGGCGAAGGGCAGCCAGGCGGCGTGCCGGTGACCCGCGGCCCGGTGCCGCTCGACCGCCCAGGACGATCCGAGGTGAAACACGTCATAGGCCGGTGCGGCGCGCATCCCCAGGTCGAACTCGGCCGGGAAGTCGGAGAACCAGTTGACCACCCGCACGCCCGTTTCACGCAGACGCAGGATCGTGGCGGGTTCGAGGTTCATTCCCTGGTTGACGATGACGAGCGCCGCGCCGTGACGCCGCGCCGCCGCGAGGAAAGCCCGGTTGAGCCGCGCGCGGTCGAGGCGATCGAGAAGCCGCACACGGCGCCGCGCCCGCCCCGGCAGGAGGAAGCGCCGGTGATCGAACAGCGCCACCTCGTGGGCGAGTCTCCGCAGGGCGGCCGCGAGATACTCCGGCAGCGCCTCGAAGGCCGGGTTGAAGGCCCGCGACAGGAGGACCTTCACGATGTCCCCCGGGTCGAGGCCGCCGGACGGCGCACCGCGTCACGCAGGAGCAGCATGTCGTCGGAACACGCGGCGCGCCCCCACCAGGCCAGCCCCGCGAACACCAGGCCCGAAGGCAGCAGGCGCACGAAAAGGGCCGCGAAGGCGTCGGCGCGTCCGGCGGCGATGGGCGCCGGCAGGAGCAGCGTCCAGAGCAGGCCGGCGAGGAGCGCTCCGAGCCCCGCCACGAGCGGGGGAGCGGCGGCGCGTGCCGCATCGACGGTCGTGAGCGTGACGGAGCGGGAGCGCCGTCCTCCCAGGGCGACGAGCCCGAGGGCGACGAGCGATCCCGCGAAGGTCGCGAGCCCGACGCCCGGCGCGCCCAGGCGTCGCGCCAGCGCGGCCGCCGCCGCCAGCTGCACCAGCGCCCCGGCCGCGGTCGCCGCCGCTTCGAGACCGGCTCGGCCGCCGGCGCGCAGCAGGAGACGCAGCGGCGAGACGACGATCATCGCCGCGACCGCGAGGACGACGAGGCGCGCCGTGGCCACCGTCCCCGCCGGCGCGGCGCGTCCGGTCCAGGCGAGGACGAGCAGGTCGGGAAAGAGGAGCAGGGAGATCACCGCCGGCAGGGCGAGGAGCGTGACGTAGCGCGTCGATCGGGCCAGGAGATCGCGAAGGCGCCGCACGTCGGCGCGCACCTCGAGATGCCCCGCGAGGGGCATCAGCACCTTGAGCGGCAGCGACGCCGCCGTTCCGGCCAGCCCGCCGAGGCGCGCGGCGATCTCGTAGGCCCCGGCGGCCGCGAGCCCGGGCCCCGCGACCAGGATGAGGCGCGGCGCATGGCCGCCGAGGACCTCGAAGGCGCGCGTGACCTGCACCTGGCCGCCGAAGACGAGGACGCGCGCGTAGTGCTCGCGCGAGGCCTGGAACGGACGCACCGCGAGCCCGGCGCAGAGCCGGTGCGCCGCGACCGCCTCCATCAGTGTGACGGAGATCGCCCCGACGACGGCGGCGATCGCCGGACCGCGCAGTCCGTATCCCAGCAGGAGCAGCGTCGCCGACAGCATCCCCTCGCCGATCGAGCCGACGGCGCCGATGCGCGCCAGGAGATCGAGACGCTGCGCTCCGGCGACGACCCCGCGGTAGGCCGAGAAGGTGCCGCGCAGGAGCACGGTGAGGAGCGTCGCGCCGAGGACGAACCCCGACGCGGCCGGCCGCTCGGCCGGCGGCAGGATGCGATCGAGGAGCGCCGGCCCGAAGAATGCCGCGAGCGTGAGGATCAGGAGCGAGACGCCCCCCTGGAAGCCGACCCCGACGGCGAGCGTGGCGTTGAGATCGCGGTGATCGCCGCGCGCCAGCGCCTGGGCCGCGAAGCGCCCGTAGGCCGATCCGACCCCGAGATCGAGAAGCCCCGCGGTGTGGGCCACCGACCAGGCCGCCCCCCACATTCCGAGCCCTTCGATCCCGCAGGTGCGCAGGACGAGAGGCGTCATCAGCAGGGCGACGCAGGCCGAGGCGGCCGCTTCGACGCCGCTCCACGCCACGCCGCGCGCGGCGGCGCGCCGCTCGCCCGCGCCCGGCGCCGGGATCGCCGGAGCGCCGCTCATGCCGCCACCCGCAGCCGCGGTGTCACGGGCGCCGCGGCGGCGCGCTCCAGATCGAGAGCCGCCGCGGCGAGCGCCGTGAACATCCAGAAGGGCTCCATGATGCGGATGAGCAGGAAGGTGTTGGTGCCGACGGCGTGGGCGCACAGCCCGGCGAACCCGGCGAGCAGTCCCAGCCCGAGCGCCCGGTGCAGCGGATCGGCCGCCTCCCGCCGGAGCGCGACGAACAACCGGCCGCAGCCGAACAGGAGCATCAGGAAGCACAGCATCCCGACCGCGCCGATCTCGACGAGGACGCGGAAGTACTGCGCATCGAGGAAGCCGTAGCCCGTGACCCCCCAGCCGAGAATCGGATGGCGCTCGAAGCCGGAGAGGGCCGACTCCCACGAGTGCAGCCGCGCCGACGACGAGGGGTCGAGGTGCACGCGGCCGACCTGGACCGCATCGGTCCCTTCGGGCGTGAAGGTGTAACGCAGCCGTTCCTCGACCCGCGCCGGGAGCAGGAGGAGCAGCACGGCGGCGCCGGCGGCGGCCCAGGCGGCGAGCCGGCCGCGCCGCGGCGACAGGGCCAGGAGCATCGCGAAGGCGGCCAGGAGTCCCAGCCACGACGAGCGGGACAGCGTCAGCACGAGCGGCGGAATGGCCAGGAGCGCCAGGATGCCGGCGGCGCGGCGCCACGGCAGGGCCGGAGCGTGCAGCGCCAGCGCCGAGGCGATCGCCGTGATCAGGACGAGATACCCGCCGAGGGTGTTCGGCTCCCCCTGCCCCCCTTCGAACGGGGCCGAGGGCCGGAGGCCGCGCGGCACCTGCCACCAGGCGTAGAGGACGATGATCGCGGCCGTCGTGAGCAGCGCCAGCAGGATCCTCCGCAGCCGCTCCGGCGTGCGGACGTGGTTGAGTGTCATGAAGAAGATGAAGAAGTACTCGATGTACTTGGCGACGTAGCAGAGGCCGACGAGGGGCTTCACCCGTCCGCCTTCGATGCCGAGGAGGGTCGAGCCGAGGCAGCAGGCGACGTAGAGCGCGATGGCGGTGTTGAGACGCGATCGCCGGATGGCGCCCAGGTCCTTGTGGACCGCCATGCGCGCCAGCCAGCCGAGGCCGACGAGCAGGAGCACGAAGTCCTCGGTGCGCAGGATGACGTTGCGCGAGGCCTCGAGCCCGCCGCCGGATCCGGCCGCCCCGAGAGGGATCTCGGGGGAGAGAAGCATCGAGGCGACGAGGATGATGAGCCCGGCCTCGGCGTGCGCGAAAGCGGCGGCGAAGAGCAGGACGGCCATCGCGGCGAGGAGCGGCTGCGACAGCGGCGCTCGGCCGATGTAGAGAGCCAGGGGCACCGCCAGCGCCAGCGTGGCGAGCGGCGCCAGCAGCCGGGACAGCGGGCGGAGGGGCGCGGGAGCCATCGCCACTCTCCTCCTAGCCTTTCGAGCCGCGCCTCCCGAAGGCGGCGATCGACGCGGGAGCCCGGCCCGCGGCGGCGGGATGCCGCGTCGCGTCGGTGGAGTACGCCGCGTTGAGGTAGGCCATCTCGGGGGTGTAGGAGGAGACCTCCGCCTTGACGTCGTTCAGCACGATGCCGCGGATGGTGGCGCGCACCGTGTCGAGATGCACCTTGGCGCGCTTCAGCGCGGCGCGGCTGATCCGGCCGAGCTGGTAGACCAGCACCACGCCGTCGACGCGCGTCGAGAGGATGGCCGCGTCGGTCACCGGCAAGACCGGCGGCGCGTCGATCAGGATGACGTCGAAGCGCGAGGCCACCTCCACCACGAAGTCGTTGAACAGCGGTGACGACAGCAGCTCGGACGGGTTCGGCGGCAGCGCCCCGGCGGTGAGCACGTGCAGGTTCTCGAGACCGGCGGAGGTCTGCAGCGCCTTCATGTCGATGCGGCCGAGGAAGACGTCCGAGAAGCGGTGCAGCACGTCGTCGAGCCGCGCCATCCCGAGCACCACGTGCGTGAACCCCGGCTCGCGCGCCACCCCGAACATGCGGTTGAGCGTCGGGCTGCGGAGGTCGCAGTCCCACACGAGGGTGCGCATCCCCATCTGCGCCATGGCCACGCCGAGGTTGGCGACCGTCGTGGATTTCCCCTCGCCGGGCGACGCGGAGGTGAACAGGAAAGTCCGTCCCGCCTTGCCGAGGCGCGAGAACTCGAGATTGGTCCTGAGCGACCGGAAGGCTTCCGCCACGGGCGACTGGGGCGCGAACTGGGTGACGAGGCTGGTGAACCCGTCGAGGCCGGGATCGGCCGTGAGCGAGGGATGGCGATCGACGATGTCGCGCCTCAGGCTCTCGCCGTCGATGTGCGGCACGACGCCGATGACCGAGAGACCGAGGTACTGCTCGACGTCCTCGATGCTGCCGATGGAGGTGTCGAGGCTCTCGACGGCGAAGGCGGCGACGAGCCCGAGCAGCAGCCCGACCACGAGGCCGACCAGGGAGCGCAGCAGCCGCCCCGGCGCGTGGCGCGCCTCGGCGCGCGTCGCGGTCTCGACGACCGACAGCTCGGTCACCTTGTCGGCCTCGCGGATGAGCGCCTCCTGGCGCTTGCGGCTGAGCATCTCGTACGCCTCGGCGTTCACCTGCACCTCGCGCTGCAGCTGCAGCAGGCGCTGCTCGGTGCGCGGGAAGCGCGACAGCTTGTCGTCGAGGATGGTCTTGCGCGCCTTCGCCAGGTCGAGGGCGGAGCGCGCCTCGCGGCGCAGCCGGTCGTAGAGGCGGGCGATCTGGTCGCCGACCTTCGCCACCTCCGGCGCGTCCGACTTCATGAAGGCCTCGAGCTGGTGGCGGCGGTCCTGGAGCTTGAGGATCTCCTGGCGCAGCGACTCGAGGCCGTCCTCCTGGAGATCGACCAGGAGGAGATCGGGGCTGCCGTCGTCTCCCCCCGCCGACAGGCTCTGCAGGAGGGTCTCGAGCGCCACGATGCGCGCCTCGCTCTTCCCGGCCTCGTCCTGGAAGAACTGGACCTCCTTGGCGTCGGGGTTCTTGGCCCCGACGTTCTGCTCCTTGAAGGCGGCGAGCCGCTCCTCCGCCTCCGAGAGGCGACCGCCGACCTCGTCCACCTGCGCCTCGACGAACTGGCGCGCGTCGATCGCCTGGCGGTTGCGCTCGAGGGTGTGCAGGGTGATGTACTCCTGCATGACCGCGTTGGCGATGGCGACCGCCTCGTCGGGCGAGCCGCAGGCGGAGCGGATCTCGATGAGGCTGGTGTTCTCGATCGGCCGCGCCGTGTAGGAGGCGATGACCGCGTCGAGGCGGGACGACAGCACACGGTCGCCGAGGACCTCGGGCAGGCCGACGTTGGAATCGATCCGGCCGAGCCGCTGCGCCGCCTGCAGCGCCACCGGCTTGCTGGCGATGATCTGCGCCTGGGTCGCGAGGTCGTCCCCCGGGCTCCACGAGAAGGTCTCGAGGAACAGTCCGGCGACGTTGTCGGTGCGGGTCCACTTGACCCGCGCCGCCGCCTCGTAGCTGGTCTGCGCCCGCGGCGTCAGCAGGAACGTCAGCAGCCCCATCAGGAGGCAGCACCCGGCCACGACGCGGGCGCGCCGCCTCAGGATGCGCAGGTAGTCCTGCAGGTTCAGGTTGTCGCCGGCGCTCACGTCAGTCCCCGTTCTTGAAGTCGTCGATGATGTAGAGCGATTCGATAGTGTCGAGCGCCGGCGCGATGATCGAGAAGACGTCCTTCAGGTGCGCCAGGAAGCCCTTCGAGACGTAGATGATGTCGCCGGGATCGAGCTCGAAGTCGTCCTTCAGGTTCCCGGTCTTGAACAGCTCCTTGAGGTTCGCCGCCTTGAGATCGGGCTTGCCGTCGGCGCGCCGCTTGATGAGGACGACCTCCTTCGGGTTCGAGCGCAGGCTGAGGCCCCCGGCGCGGGCGATCGCCTCGATCAGCGTCATGCGGTCGAAGATGGTCACGACCCCCGGCTGGTTGACCTCGCCCAGGACGTACACCTTGCGCATCCCCATCTGCAGCGACGGCAGGAAGACGAAGTCGCCGTCCTCGAGGGCCGGGTTGTCCGCGTCGCTGTGGTGGAACACCGCCTTGAAGAGGTTGACGTCCTGCTGCGTGCCGTCTCTCTTGACGATCTGCACGCGCATGATGTCGGCCTCGGGCGTGGGGCCGCCGTGCTCCGCCAGGAACGACACCAGGCGGGTCGGTCCCTCGAGCGCCCAGTCGCCGGGCCCGCTGTCGGTGCGCGCCGTCGTCTTCACCTCGCCCATGAGGTGAACGCGATGGCCCGCGTAACGCAGGACCAGGAGCTCGGTGTAGATCTCCTTGTAGATGCGCGAGAGACGCGCCTCGATGTCCTTCTTGGCTTCGATGGCGGTCTTGCCCCCGACTTCGATCGACCCGAGCCCGAGGATCGGCAGGAAGGCGGTGCCGTCGCTCTGCACCGTGAGCTGCTGCTCGTCGATCTTCTCGCCGTCCCAGATGCGCAGCGACAGCACGTCGCCGGGAGCGAAGCGGTAGTCGGCGGCCGGGGCGAAGGTGGTCACCGCCTGCGCGAACGGGCCGACGGCGGCGCGCGCCTCGGAGACCGCACCTCCGCCGAAAAGGGCCAGGGTGGCGAGGATGGCGGCGCGGCGCAGCAGGCGCGGCCGGCGCCGGCGGATCGCCAGGCGGAAGAGGGCGCGGCGGCGCGCCGCGGCCGAATCGTCGATGGGCAGGGTGCGCCCGTCGCGGAGGATGGCGACGACGCGGCCGAGCAGCTCCTCGCGCCGGCAGCCGGCGTCGAGGCCCGGCTCGTTGTCCCCCTGCGTGCGGTAGAGGCGGCGCCCGTCTTCCAGGACCACGGTGACCAGTCGGTGCGCCACGATCCCGGCGGAATCATCGCGGCGCACCAGGATCTCGCCGGGGCGGGGGAGTCCGAGACAGGGGCCGACGACGATGCGATCGCCCGGGACGAGCGTCGGGCGCATGCTGTCGCCGCGCACCGGCAGCGACACGTCGAGGCCGCCCTGCAGGAGCGCCTCGAGGACCGGCTCGGTCTCGAGGGCGCCGGGGGCCTCGGGCCGCGGCGCGGCCGCGGCGGCCTCGCGATCCAGCCGTTCCGCGCTCACGATCCCTCCGTCGGTGCGACGCGATGGCGGATGTGCAGGAACGGGGCGCGCGCCAGGTCGACGACGCGGCGCTCGGCGCCGACCGTACCGGAGGCAATCTCGACGCGCGGCCGGAAGTGGTTCTCCTCGTTCTGGGTGACGACGCGGGCGACGTCGCCTGACGACAGCTCCACGAGGCACCCGATCGGGAAGATCGGCACGGCGCGCAGGAGCGCCCGGAAGAGCAGCGGGCTGAAGCGCTGCCCGTGCTGCGCCATGACGAGCGAGGTCACGTCGTGCAGGTCGAGCCCGCGCTCGCGCCCGCCCTGGTGCAGGCGCTCGGCGAGCGAGGCGAGGGCGACCGCCTGGATGCGGAGATCGGCGCGGCTCCTCTCGGTCGCCGGCGCGCCCGGGTCGAGAAGCGCGCGCACCTCGTCGATGCGCCCGCGCATCTCGGCTCCTCCGACGCCCAGTCGTTCGAGCGTGGCCGGGGCGAGCTCCGCGTCGTGCACCAGCGCCAGGAGCGCGGTGGCGGGCCCGTCCTCCCCGGCGCCGAGGCCGGACGCGAGCCGGGCGGCGATGAGGGCGCTGTTGACCGCGTGGCTCGCCGCCTCGCTCGCCCGCGACGAGGCGACGAGGAGGGACGGCAGCGCGGCATCCCGCGCGTCGGATCGCTGCGCTCCCGGGGCGGATCGGCCCGCGAGCGTGCGGGCGAGGTCGGACATCTCGCGGGATCGGGCTGTTCCCTGCGCCGCGTCGCGCCACAGCGCGTCGAGCCGCAGGGCTTCCTCCTCGGTCGAGACCGCGGCCGTGGCGGCGGACGCCTCCGCGGCCGGCCCCTCGGGGCGGGGCTCGAGGGCGGCGGCCACGACGGGCGCGCGGGCGCCGCGCGGCGCGCCGGCCAGCGCCGACACCTCGCGCAGCGATCGCATCGCAGAGGCCTCGCCGGGCAGGACGAGGACATCCTCGAACAGCACCTTTCCGTCCACGACCCGGCGCCAGCCCTCTTCGCGCAGGGTCGGCAGGCCGCGATCGAGGTTGTCGGGTCCGGACCAGGCGAAGATCCCGGTCACACCGTCGGCGCCGGTCCGGGCGCAGGCGTCGCAGCCGGCGCCGCGCGGCACGGCCAGGCCGCCGCGTCTTTCGATCTCCTCCATGTCGCGGCGGTGGAACCCGAGACGCAGCGCGCGCTCGGGCGAGAGCGTCGTGGTCCCCCGGCACGCGCGGCAGACGGTGCGGACGAGTCCCTGCGACAGGACCGCGACCGGCACGAAGGGAAACGCCGCCGCATCGAACAGGGTGCGCACGCGGCGCGCGCGGGCCTCCGGCTCTCCGGGGGACAGGCCCGCGAGCACGAGCGTCCCGCCGGCCGCGAGCCGGGCGGAGAGCGCGACATCGCGGCCGTCCTGAAGCGAATCGATCACCACGAAATCGGCGGCCACCTCGCGCAGGCTTTCCGGGAACGGCCAGTCGGAGAGCCGCTCGCCGAGCCACGGCAGCGGTCCCGCGCGCATGCCGATGCGCCCGCCGCGCCGGCCGCCCGCGACCAGCGTCTCCGCCATCCGGTCGAGCGTCAGGCTGCGCCCGGAGGCTGAGCCGGAGGCGACACCGACGAAGCCGGACGGACGGTCGAGCGCCTCGGCGACCACTTCGAGGAGCGACGGCGAAAAGCCGAGTTCGGGCAGCTCGCGCGGCGTCTCGCCGACCGTGCCGGCGATGCGCAGCCGGAACTCGTGCGGACGCGGCCCGGGCGTCACCGAAAGCAGCAGGCGGGCCGCCCGCCGCGCCCCGGCGAGCGACACGACGCCCCGGGGGGCGCAGTGGAACAGCGCCGCCATCAGGCCGAGCGCGTCGCGGGGCGCCACCGGGAACGGGTGCTTCTGGCCGTCGGCGCCGATGAGGATCCCCTTCACCCCGTCGCGCCCCCGCAGGAGCATCATCTCGTCGTGCTCGCCGTGCAGCAGGCGCGACAGCGCCGGGGCGAGCAAATCCGGGCGCGGAATCGCCTGCGGCCAGGCGTCCGGATCGGCCGGGGGGTGCAGCTCCGCCGCGCGCACCTCGTCCTCGGTGGCCGGCAGGACCACGACGGCGGTCCCGTCCGGCAGCCGGCGCGGCAGGGGCGTGTCGCCGAGGCCGTGCTGCGCCGCGACGAAGACGACTCCCTGGCGCTCCGCCAGAAGGACGACGGCGGGAAGGCTCTCGCTCAAGCCGCCTCCCCGGTGCTCGGGGCCGGGCCGCCGAGCGAGGCCAGCACGCAGTCGACCGCCGAGGCATCGGGGAGGAACTGCAGGCGTCGCACCGGGACCTGCTCGGCGAGACCCGAGAGAAAGCGCACCGCGAACTCCAGTCCCTCCCGCTCCCACAGGGCCGGGAAGGCGCGCACCATCATCTGCGCCACCGCCGCCGAGGGCGGAAGGTCGATCACCCGGTTGCGCGGCGCCTGCTCGAGGATGAAGACCGCGTCGAGTGGCGCCGAGCCGGGCGACTCGATCCCGGCTTCGCCGTGCCACGGGGTGCCGTAGATGCGCGGCCCCGCCGCGTCGGCGCGGATGACGATGCGATCGTCCGAGAGGATCGTCGTGGCGGGACGCCCGGACCACAGGCGCGCCGAGGTGCTCTTGCCGGCGCCGCTCGTGCCGAGCAGCAGGATGCCGCGGCCGCGGTGCACGAGGCCGCAGGCGTGCACGAGCACGCCGCGCCCCCGCGCCAGGCGCGCCAGGAAGACCACCTCGTCGAATGGGTAGACGAACGGGTGCATGGTGTCGCCGGCCAGGTGCGGGCCACCGTCCACGGTCTCGCCGGCGCCCACCGCGTAGTCGCGGTCGAACTCCACCGCGAGATACGGGTTGTGGCCGTAGATGGGCGAGCGCAGCGTCAGCAGGTGACCGGCGTGCGTTTCCTCGAGACGCCACACCGAGCCGGTGTCGAACACCGTGCGGTGCGCCTTCTTCGGCGGCCGCGGCGACGGCAGCGGCGCGAGCACGACCGAGGCGCAGTCGAGCCCGGCGTCGCGCGCCAGGAAGGGCTCGTGGGCCGCGTCGGTGACGAGACGGATCCCCGGCTCCGCCGGCTTCACCTCGAGTCCGAGGCCGGCGATCTGGAGGACCAGCGGGCGCGACGACGCGTCAGGAGCCACTGTGCGAGCAGAGCGCCGGGGTGCCGGTGCACTTGGCGGACGCGCCGAGAGGTCCCTGGGTGGTGGCCGTCTTGCACGAGGCGAGCACCGCCTCGTCGGGCACCAGGTGGACGCGGGTCAGGCGCGGCGGCTGGTACGCGCGGCGCGACGATGAATCCGACGGCTTCCTCGAGGTCATCGGGTGGTCTCCGAAAGGGACGGACGTTCGATGCTGAGCAGGTTCGGGGATGGCGCGGTCGACGGACGCGCGGCCTTGCCGCAGCCGGTGGCGCAGCCGCCGCTGCCACAGGCCGTTCCGGCGGCGGCGGGCGCGGACGTCCTTCGGCTGGCCCGCGGCAGCGTCACGCCTTCGGGCGTCCAGCCGGAGGCGACCTTGTCGGCGTGCGCGAGATAACGCGCCGCCCGCGCCGGGTCGCCGGATTCGGACTCGAGGAGCGCGGCACGCCGGTGCGTCAGCTCGCAGAAGTGGGGGATCCAGCCGTCGGGGCTGCCGGTCTCGAGGATCGCCGTCGCGGGGCAGCGATCGCACAGCGACTTGAGCTCGCAGCGCACGCAGACGTTGTCCGGGGCGGCGCGCCGCTCGCGCACCTTCCCGACGATGCCGTTCCAGCCTTCGAGGAACGAGCCGTGCCGCAGGTCGTAGCCGTCGAGCGGCAGCGCCTCGCACGACCACAGCCAGCCGCGCGGGTCGACGTGGAACGACTGCAGCCCGGCGCCGCACGACAGCAGGCGATCGGTCTTCGGCGTCGTGCGCACGAACTGGTCGTAGAAGCGCTGCCAGTGCGCCCGGCGCTCCGGGTCGGCCGCGTCGAGCCCGACGATCTCGGAGGGTGTCGCCCGCGCCGCGACCGGCTGCATCGAGCCGTCGAGCCGGCCATGGATCGTCCCGTCGTAGCGGAACGGCAGCCCGAGCGAGTCGGCCCAGGCGCGCATGGCCGGCAGCTCCTCGACGAGGCCCTGCATGGCGACCGTCTTGAGGGTCAGCTTCACGCGCCGCGCGGCCAGCCGTTCCACCGCCTCGCGCACGCGGCGGAAGCGCCCGGGCATGCCGGTCGTCCGCTCGTAGGTCTCGTCCGACATCCCGTAGAGGGTGATCTCGACCCCGAGGGGCGGGTACTCCGCGAAGAGATCCGCGATGCGGTCGTTCAGGAGCGTGCCGTTGGTGAAGATCGTCAGGAGCATGCCGCGCCCCTTGGCGTGGCGGTAGATCTCCGGAAAGTCGGCGCGGCTCAGGACCTCGCCGCCGGTCAGCAGCATCCACAGGCAGCCGGCGTCGGCGGTCTCGTCGAGGATGCGGCGGATCTCCGCCGTCGTCATCTCGCCTGTGCCGGAGAAGTCGGGGATGTAGCAGTGGACGCAGCGCAGGTTGCAGCGGAAGGTCAGCTCGAGCGAGCCGTTGAGCGGCACGCGGTCGCCGCCGGTGGCCGCCATGACACGCGTTCCGAAGGCGTTGTAGGTGGAGTCGGCGCAGCTCACGTCGCGTCTTCCCTGCGGGCGAGACCCGCCTCGCACAACGCCTCGAGGAACTCCAGCACGTCCGGGAGCGCCCGCTCCTCCGCCACGTCGAACTCCTCCGCGACCAGGGCCGCGAGGGCCGCCGCGTCGCGGCGCCCGTCGAGGCGCGCGTAGAGGAACGAGCCGACCTCGTCGGCGGTGAACAGGCAGTCGATCCCGGCGATGCCCGAGCGGATCGGCACGAGCAGATGCTGGCCGGCGATGTCCCGCGCCACGATGTCGGGCGCGGGGGAGAGGACCGAGTCGGCCCCGAGAGTCCGGCTCATCGCGCCTGCCGGCGCGCCCGCCGCTCGCGCACCGCCTCCTCGAGGACGACCACGCCGCGATGCGGCGCGGCCGCGATCCGATCGAGCCCCGGCCCGGTTTCCCCTTCGGGCAGGAGCGCGTCGAAGAGAAAGCGCAGGCGATCGACGAAGCGCGGCGCCTGCAGGGCCATCAGCACCTCGCCGCCGTAGGGAAGCGGCCGCAGGGCCTGCACCCGCTGCAGCAGGAGCCCGGTCAGCCCGCCCGGCGGCTCCTCGAGCCGGAAGGGCGCCGGAGGCTCGATGCCGAAGGGCAGGAGCGCCCCGAGCGCCAGCGTCACGAGCCGGAAGGCGCGGGCGCGCTCGGCCGTTTCGCGGACGCGCTCCCACGACAGGGCCCGCCCTTCGAGGGCGATGAGGTGCGCGAGATCGGCGCTTCGGACCAGGCGGTCGAAGGAGTGCTTGACGACGTGCAGCGCCATGAGCACGAGGTCGTCCTCGGATCGCAGGAGCAGCGCCGGCCCGCCGGCCACGTAGCCGGGGCGGGCGCTCGCGAAGAGCGCTTCGAGGTCGAAGGGGAAGACCCGGGCCCGGCTGGGGCGGCGCGCGGCGCCCAGGGGATCGGTGTGCAGGTCCACGAGGACCGTGGTGCGGCGGAACAGGGCCGGTCCGATGGCCTCGTACCCGAGACGGGACAGGACCGCGGTCGCCCCGGCGGCGTCCTTGGGGAGGATCAGAAGATCGTGATCCTCGAAGGGGCGGGCCCCCGCATCCTTATAGATCCATTCCACGACGCGCAGGCCCCGCTGGACCGCCACCGGGATGCCGGCATGGTCGAGGCCTTCGAGAAGCTCAGCGAGGGCCAGCCCCTGGGCGAGCGTGGCGGCGGCGCGCGTCTGGTGGCGCCGACGCAGGGTGGCCCGCAGCCAGTCGTCGATCCCCTCCGCGGGGAGCCCGGAGAGCGTCCGCCAGGCCAGTCCGTCCACGCGGTGGAACACCAGGCGATCGAGGAGATGCCGGATCTGATCCGGCGCCAGCTCCTGCAGGATGGGCGCGATCGCCGGTCCGGCCGGGCCGGGGGAGGCGAGGAGCGCCAGAGGATCGAGGATCGGCTCGCCGGCCGGTTCCGGGCCGGTGTCAGACGTTGCGAACGCCTCGGCTCTCATGTCCGAAAATCCCCCGCGAAGCGGTGACGAATATAGGTTTCGATGACAGACCTGCAAGGGGTGCGCGAGGGAGGAAACCGGGAAGCCCGCGCCCGGCGCGGGGTCCGGCCGATCACTTACAAGTGTGAAACGGCGCGGCCCCTCCGGCAGGCGCAGTCGGGGGCGCGCGTTCCTGTTAGAATCCCGCCTCCATGAACGGCGATTACCGCGATCAGTTCGACGCCCTGGAGCGCTCCTGGCAGGAGCGCTGGGAGCGCGAGCGCGTCTGGAGCGCCCCGCAGCGCCCGACCGGCCGCAAGTACTACGCCCTCGAGATGCTGCCGTACCCGTCGGGGCGGCTGCACATGGGGCACGTGCGCAACTACTCGATCGGCGACGCCGTGGCCCGCTTCCGCCGCATGCGCGGCGACGCGGTGCTCCACCCGATGGGGTGGGACTCGTTCGGCATGCCGGCCGAGAACGCCGCCATCCAGCGCGGCATCCCGCCGGCGAAGTGGACGACCGACAACATCGCCACGATGCGCGCGCAGCTGCGGCGGCTCGGCTTCGGCTACGACTGGGGGCGCGAGATCGCCGCGCACCGCCCGGACTACTACCGCTGGAACCAGTGGTTCTTCCTGCGCATGCTGGAGCGCGACCTCGCCTACCGCAGCCGGCGCGAGGTGAACTGGTGCGACTCGTGCAAGACCGTCCTCGCCAACGAGCAGGTCGAAGGCGGGAAGTGCTGGCGGTGCGATTCGGTGGTGGGCAAGCGCGAGCTCGACCAGTGGTTCCTGCGCATCTCCCGCTACTCGGAGGAACTGGTCTCCGGGCTCGCGAAACTTCCGGCCTGGCCCGAGGCGGTGCGCAGCATCCAGGAGAACTGGATCGGCAGGAGCGTCGGGGCCATCGTGAAGTTCCCGCTCGTCACCGCCGGCGGGGATTCCGCCGCCGACGGATTCGAGATCTTCACGACGCGCCTGGACACCATCTACGGCGCGACCTTCTCGGTCGTCGCTCCCGAGCACCCGATCCTCGCCCGCGTGCCGGCGGGGTCGCCGCAGGCGGCCGCGCTCGAGGAGCTGCGGCGCGAGGTGGCCGCGCGGCGCGCGGCAGGGACCGAAGGGGAGACCGAGAAGCGCGGCGTGGACACGGGGCTCCAGGTCAGGAACCCCTACAGCGGCGAAGCCATTCCGCTCTGGGTCGGCAACTTCGTCCTGATGGGCTACGGCACCGGCGCCATCATGGCGGTGCCGGGACACGACGAGCGCGACTTCGAGTTCGCGACGCAGTACGGCCTCAACATCCGCGTCGTCGTCGAGCCTCCGGCCGGCTCGGGCACGGCCGCGCCGCGGCGCGACGCCGCAGGCCGTCCGACGGTGGCGATGACCGAGGACGGTGTCCTGGTCAACTCGGGTCCGTACAACGGCCTCTCCTCCGCCGACGCGCGGGCCCGCATGCGCGCCGACGGCGGGAAGGACGGCCGGGCGAGGGAATCCATCCAGTACCGGCTGCTCGACTGGGGCATCTCGCGGCAGCGCTACTGGGGCACGCCGATCCCGGTGATCTACTGCGACCGTGACGGCGTCGTGCCGGTCCCGGACCAGGACCTCCCGGTCATCCTGCCGGAGGACGCGCCGCTCACCGGCACCGGCGGCTCGCCTCTGGCGCAGTCGGCCTCCTTCGTCGCGACGACCTGCCCGAAGTGCGGCGGGAAGGCGCGCCGCGAGACCGACACCATGGACACCTTCATCGACTCGTCGTGGTACTTCTACCGCTACTGCGACGCGCGCAACACCTCGGCGCCGTTCGACCCGGCCATCGTCGCGTCCTGGTTCCCGATCGACCTGTACATCGGCGGGATCAACCAGGCGCACCTGCACCTCATCTACGCCCGCTTCTTCACGCGCGTGCTGCGCGACCTCGGTCTCGTGACCTTCGACGAGCCGGTCGTCCAGATGATGTGCCAGGGGATGGTGCTCAAGGGCGGGACGGCGATGTCCAAATCCAAGGGCAACATCGTCGACCCCGACGAGCTCATCCGCCGCTACGGCGCCGACACCACGCGCCTTTTCACCCTCTTCGCCGCCCCGCCCGAGAAGGACCTGGAGTGGGACGACCAGGGGGTGGAGGGCTGCTTCCGCTTCCTCGAGCGGGTCTGGCGCCTGTTCGCGCCGCGCGCCTCGGCCCTGGCGCGGGCTCCCGAGCCCGGTCCGAAGGACGGGGTGGACGAGCCGCGCCGCGCCGGGCTGCGCCGCAAGGTGCACCGCACCATCCAGAAGGTGACGCACGACCTCGACCGGCGCCTGCACCTCAACACGCCGGTCTCCTCGCTCATGGAGCTGCTCAACGAGACGGCCGACGTGGCGCGCCAGGAGCGGGCCGGCGACGAGCCCTATCTCAAGGAAGCGGGGCGCACGCTGGCGCTCCTGCTGCAGCCGCTCGCGCCGCACGTGTCCGAGGCGTTGTGGGAAGGGATGGGCGGGAGCACGAGCGTCCTGAAGGAGACGTGGCCCGAGGCCGATCCGTTCTGGCTCACCGAGGACGAGATCGATCTCGTCGTGCAGGTGAACGGGCGGCTGCGCGGCCACGTCCGCGTGGCGAAGGACGCCCCGGAGACCGACGCGGTGTCGCGCGCCCGCGCCGACGCCCGCATCGCCACGCACCTCGAGGGGAAGGATCTCCGCAAGACCATCTACCTTCCCGGCCGCCTGCTCAACCTCGTCGTTCAGTAGCAGGCGCGCCGTTCAAGGACGCCGCGGCAAGCGCCGAGCCGCCCTCAACGGCCGCAAGGGGAGCGTTCGGGCGAAGGTTATAATGCGCCCCGATGCCGCGTCGCGCCCCCGCGCTTCTCAGTCCGGCCCTGGGCGCGCTGCTCTGCGCGGCGGCCGTGACGGACTGCGGCTATCACCTCTCCGGGCACGGGTCGACGCTGCCGCCGACGGTGAAGTCGGTCGGCATCCCGATCTTCGAGAACAAGACGAGCCGCCCCGAGCTGGAGCAGCGGGTGACCGAGCACATCGTGGACGAGTTCACCTCGCGCGGCCGCGTGCGCATCCTGCCGGGGGAGGAGGGGGCCGACGCCGTCCTCAACGGCACGCTCTTCACCTACACGACGACGCCGGTCATCCTCAACGAGCAGGGACGCGCCCGGCGCTACGAGATCCTGATCACCGCGCGGGTCGTCCTGCAGCAGGCGGCGACCGACAAGGTCCTGTGGGAGGACGATCACTTCCTGTTCAAGCGGCAATACGACGTGCCGGAGACCTCGATCACCTTCACCGACCAGGAGATCGTCGCCATCGACGAGGTGGCGACCGATTTCGCGCGCAGCGTCGTCACCTCGATCCTGGAGGGCTTCTGACATGGCGCGGCTGACCTTCGCGCGGCTGCGGCAGGCGCTGACGCGCGGCACGGTGGACCCCCTCTACATGCTGGTCGGGGAGGAGTCCTGGTTCCACGACGAGGCGCTGGCGCTGATCGAGCACGCCGCGCTCGACGAGAAGGCCGCGGGGATCAACCGCGAGGCCTTCCGCGGTCCCGAGACGAGCCTGCACGCCCTCGTCGATCTCGCCTCCACCTATCCGATGGGGCCGGGACGGCGGCTGGTCGTGGTGCGCGAGGCGGACGCTCTGAAGCCGGACGGCATCGAGGCGCTCAAGGAATACGCCGCCAACCCCAATCCGCGCACGTGTCTCGTCTTCAGCGACGTCTCGTTCGACCAGCGCCGCACCTTCTCCAAGACCCTCGCTGCCGCCGCCACGGTGATCGAGTGCGCGCCGCTCGCCGACGAGTCGGCGGTGGCCGCCTGGGCGCGCGACCGCCTGCAGGCCCGGGGCTACGGCCTGTCGCAGGAGCTGGCGGACGCCATCGGCGCCGGGCTCATGGCCGCCGGGTTGAAGCGGCTCGACGCCGAGCTGCAGAAGATGATGAGCGCCATCGGCGCGCCGCGGCCGGTCGTGGCCGCCGACCTCGCCATCCTCGCCGAGGTGCCGCGGGTCGGGGACGCCTTCCAGGCCGCGCGCCACGCGCTGCGCGGGGATCGCGGCGCCGCCATCGCCGGGCTGCGGGCGCTCCTCGAAGCGGGCGAGGAGGGCCCGATGGTGCTGGGAGCGTTCGCCTGGTACGCGCGCACGGCGCTCAAGGCGAAGGCGGCCTCCGATCGCCGCACGGCGCCGCGCGAGCTGCCGGCGCTCTACGCCCTGAAGCCGGGCCAGGTGGAAAGGATGCGCGACGAGATCGGTCCGGTGCCCGAGGCGACGCTCCGCGAGGCGGTCGCCCTGTGCCTCGAGACCGACCGCGGCATCAAGGGCGGCGGCGCGAAGGACCCGGCGAACGCTTTCGAACGCATGGTGCACCGTCTGGCGCGCTCGCGCGCCCGGAGGAAAAAGTGACCGCGTCGTCGCAGCAGGAACGACACCCGGGGGAGCACCGCGAGACGATCGTGGTGCTCGATTTCGGCTCGCAGTTCAGCCAGCTGATCGCGCGCCGCGTGCGCGAGCTGCACGTCTTCTCGGAGCTTCTGCCCTTCGACGTGCCGGTCGAGCGGCTGCGGGCGCTCCATCCGAAGGGAATCATCCTGTCCGGCGGGCCCGACTCGGTCTACGAGACGAACGCGCCGCGCATGGACCCGAAGGTGTACGAGCTCGGCATCCCGGTGCTCGGCCTGTGCTATGGCATGCAGCTGATGGCGTACCAGCTCGGGGGACGCGTCGAGCGGGTCCCCGAGCGCGAGTTCGGTCCGTCCGATTTCGACATCACGGCGCCCTCGCCGATCTTCTCCGACACCCCGAAGACGCAGCGCGTCTGGATGAGCCATGGCGATTCGATTCTCGTTCCGCCGCCAGGCTTCAAGGCACTCGGGCGCTCGACCAACGCCCCGATCGCCGCCATGGCCGACGATCGCCGGCGCCTCTACGCGCTGCAGTTCCACCCGGAGGTGTCGCACACCGAGCACGGCCGTCTCCTCCTGGCCGCGTTCCTGCGCACCATCTGCGGCTGCGGCGAGTCCTGGAAGCTGACCTCCTTCATCGAGGAGGCGGTCGCGGCGGTGCGGGAGCGGGTCGGAACCGGGCGGGTCATCGCCGGGCTCTCCGGCGGCGTCGACTCCGCCGTGGCGGCGCTCCTCATCCACAGGGCCATCGGCGAGAGGCTGCAGTGCCTGTTCGTGGACAACGGCCTGCTGCGTGAAGCGGAAGGGGACGAGGTGGTGCGCTCCTTCCGCGACGGCTTCCACCTGCCGGTGCGGCGGGTGGACGCGGCCGACGCCTTTCTCGCCGCGCTCTCCGGCGTCACCGATCCGGAGCGCAAGCGCAAGGAGATCGGCCGCGTCTTCATCGACGTCTTCGACCGCGAGGCGCAGGCGGCCGGACCGGTGGATTTCCTGGCGCAGGGGACCCTCTATCCCGACCTGATCGAGTCGACGTCGAACAAGGGACCGTCGGCGGTGATCAAGACGCACCACAACGTCGGCGGGCTGCCCGCCGGCATGCGCCTCAAGCTCGTCGAGCCCCTGCGCTCTCTCTTCAAGGACGAGGTGCGCAGGATCGGGATCGAGCTGGGGCTCGACCGCCGCTTCGTCGGGCGTCACCCGTTTCCGGGGCCGGGGCTGGCGGTGCGCGTGCTGGGAGAGGTGACCCGGCCGCGGCTCGATCTCCTGCGCCGCGCCGACGCCATCTTCATCGAGGAGCTGCGCGCGGCCGATCTCTACGACGCCACGGCGCAGGCGTTCGTGGTGCTCCTGCCGGTGCAGTCGGTCGGCGTCATGGGCGACGGCCGCACCTACGAAAACGTCTGCGCCCTGCGCGCCGTGACCACCGACGACTTCATGACCGCCGACTGGGCCCGCCTGCCGCACGACTTCCTGGCCAGGGTCTCGGCCCGCATCGTCAACGAGGTGCGCGGCATCAACCGGGTGGTGTACGACGTGTCGAGCAAGCCGCCGGCCACCATCGAGTGGGAGTAGCGCGGTGAAAGACGACGGCCGCTTCGTCCATCTCCACAACCATTCGCAGTACTCGCTCCTCGACGGGGCGCAGAAGCTCGACGAGATGGTGGAGCAGGCGGCCAACCTCGGCATGCCGGCCCTCGCCATCACCGACCACGGGAATCTCTTCGGCGCCATCCCGTTCTTCGAGGCGGCGGCGGAGAAGGGCATCAAGCCGATCCTCGGCTGCGAGACCTACCTCGCCCCCAAGAGCCGCCACGACCGCACACCGTCGGGACCGGGGAAGAAGCCGTACTACCACCTGCTCCTCCTGGCGCGCGACCAGGAGGGGTATCGAAATCTCATGAAACTCTCGACCGCCGGCTGGCTCGAGGGCTACTACTACCGGCCGCGCATCGACCGCGACATTCTCGGCCAGTATGCGAAAGGGCTCATCGCCACCTCCACCTGTCTCGGAGGCGAGATCCCGCAGGCCGTTCTGCACGGCGACACGAAGCGCGCCGAGGCGGTCGCCTCGGAGTACCGCGAGCTCTTCGGCCGCGAGAACTTCTTCCTGGAGATCCAGGACCAGGGGATCCCGGAAGAGAAGGCGCTCAACGAGGTGCTCATCGAGATGGGGCGGCGCCTCGACATCCCGCTGCTCGCCACCAACGACTGCCACTTCCTGCGCAAGGAGGACCACTTCGCGCACGACGTCCTCATCTGCATCCAGACCGGGCGGACGGTGAAGGACGCCGAGCGCATGCGCTTCACCAGCGAGCACTACCTCAAGCCGGCCGCGGAGATGCGCGCCCTCTTCAAGGACCTGCCCGAAGCGGTCGAGAACACCCTGCTCGTCGCCGAGCGCTGCAACCTGGAGATCGACAAGGGCGGGCTCTTCCTGCCCGACTTCCAGGTGCCGGAGGGGACGTCGATCGAGGCGTACTTCCGCCAGGTGACGCTCGCCGGCTTCGAGGAGCGGCTCGAGTCCTGGCGGCGCCAGGGCCCGGCCGGGGCGCGGCGCACGCCGATCGAAAAGTACCGCGAGCGCCTCGAGTTCGAGATCGACATGATCGGCCGGATGAAGTTCCCGGGCTATTTCCTGATCGTCTGGGACTTCATCAAGCACGCGCGCGACCACGGCATCCCGGTCGGGCCGGGACGCGGCTCCGCGGCCGGCTCGCTCGTCGCCTACTGCCTGCGCATCACCGACATCGATCCGCTGGAGTACGACCTCCTGTTCGAGCGCTTCCTCAACCCCGAGCGCATCACCATGCCCGATATCGACATCGACTTCTGCATCCGCGGGCGCGGGCGGGTCATCGACTACGTGCGGGAGAAGTACGGCCGCGACAACGTGGCGCAGATCATCACCTTCGCGACCATGGGCGCGAAGGCGGTCATCCGCGACGCCGGGCGCGGCCTCGACATCCCCTTCGGCGACTGCGACAAGATCGCCAAGATGGTGCCGGCGGCGCTCGACATGACCATCGAGCGGGCCCTCGAGGAATCACCCCCGCTCAAGGCCCTCTACGAGAAGGAAGACCGCATCCGCCAGCTCCTCGACGTGTCGAAGCGTCTCGAGGGGCTGACGCGGCACGCCTCGGTGCACGCCGCCGGGGTCGTCATTTCCCCGAAGCCCATCGTCGAGTTCTCGCCGCTCGGGCGCACCAAGGACAACGAAGTCGTCACGCAGTACGCCATGGACGAGATCGGCGCCATCGGCCTCTTGAAGATGGACTTCCTTGGCCTCAAGACGCTGACGCTCTTGTCCGACTGCGTCGCGGCCCTGAAGCGCGACAAGGGCGTCGACCCCGATCTCGACCACCTGCCGCTCGACGACCCGCAGACCTATGCCCTGTTCGCGGCCGCGAAAACGGACGGCGTGTTCCAGTTCGAGTCGTCGGGGATGAAGGACATCCTGCGCAAGCTCAAGCCGGACCGCTTCGAGGATCTCATCGCCCTGAACGCGCTGTTCCGGCCGGGGCCCATCGGCTCGGGGATGATCGACGACTTCATCGAGCGCCGCCACGGCCGCAAGCCGATCGAGTACGCCGTGCCGCAGCTCGAAGGGGTCCTCGGCGTCACCTACGGCGTCATCGTCTACCAGGAGCAGGTCATGAAGATCGCCTCCGAGCTGGCCGGGTTCACGCTCGGCGAGGCCGATCTCCTGCGCCGCGCCATGGGGAAGAAGAAGCGCGACGTCATGGCCGCGCAGCGCGACAAGTTCGTCGCCGGGGCGAAGGAGCGGAAGATCGGCGAGAAGGACGCCAGGAAGATTTTCGAGCTGATGGAGTACTTCGCGGGCTACGGCTTCAACCGCTCGCACTCGACGGCGTACGCGCTCGTCGCCTACCAGACCGCCTGGCTCAAGGTGCACCACCCGCGGCACTTCATGGCGGCCCTGCTGACGGCGGAAAAGGAGAACACCGACAACATCGTCAAGTACATCGGCGCCTGCCGCGCCATGGCGATCCCGGTGCTGCCCCCGGATCTCAACCGCTCGGAGCTCGACTTCACGGTCGAGGAGGACGGGCTGCGCTTCGGGCTCGGCGCCGTGAAGAACGTCGGGGAGACGGCGGTGCACACCATCCTCGAGGCCCGGCGCCGCCTCGGACGGATCGGATCGGTCGCCGGATTGTGCCGCGAGGTCGACGGCCGGGTCCTCAACAAGCGCGTGATCGAGTCGCTCATCAAGGCGGGGGCGCTCGACGGCCTGGGACCGTCGCGCGCCGCGGTGTTCACCGGCGTGGACCGGGCGATGGAGTCGGCGCAGAAGGCGAGAAGCGATCGCGAGACCGGCCAGGGCGGACTCTTCGGCGCGGCGGGAGCCGGCCCCGTCGAGGAGGCGCTCGGCGCCGCCGAGGAATGGCCGCGCGCCCAGCTCCTCGCGGGCGAGAAGGAAACACTCGGGTTCTACCTGTCGGGGCATCCGCTCCAGGACGAAGCCCCGCGCTTCCGCGGGCTCGTCTCGCACACGAGCGTGAGCCTCATGGACGTGCAGCGCCCGGGCCCGGCGACGCTCGCCGGTCTGGTCTCCGCCCTCAAGAAGCGCCGCACCAAGAAGGGCGACGCCATGGCGGTGTTCAACCTCGCCGATCTCGAGGGGAGCGTCGAGGTGATCGTCTTCCCCGAGGCCTTCGCCCGGCAGCGCTCCTTGATCGAGGAGGATACGGCCCTGCTCGTCACCGGCACGGTCGAGGTGGACGAGGACCGCCGCCGCATCATCGCCGAGACCCTTTTGCCGCTGCAGCAGGCGGAGGAGAAAAAGGCGCGCGAGGTGGTCCTGAGCCTCCCGGACGAGGGGCTCGAGCCGGGGAAGGCCGAGCGGCTGCGGACGCTCCTGTCCGACCGGCCCGGCCCGTGCCCGGTGTACCTCGAGGTGACCCGTCCGGAGGGGTTCCGCGCCACCCTCAAGACCGCCGGCGCCCTCAAGGTGACGCCGAGCCGCGACCTGACGCTGGCGCTGGAAGACGTTCTGGGCAAGGGGTCGGTCCGATTTCGTTGACTTGAAAGCGGCGACTCCCGTATCCTTTCCCTCTTTTGCCGAACGGGGAGGGGTTCGCTCATGGGCCAGGGCAGACATCTGTTCACGTCGGAGTCGGTGACCGAGGGGCACCCCGACAAAATCGCCGACCAGATCTCCGACGCTCTGCTCGACGAGGTCCTCAAGCAGGACCCGAAGTCGCGCGTCGCCATCGAGTCCCTGGTCACCACCGGCCTGGCCGTGGTGGCGGGGGAGATCACCACGACCGCCATCGTGGACGTCGCCGCGGTCGTGCGCGACACCATCCGCCGCGTCGGCTACACCCGCGCCAAGTTCGGCTATGACTGCGAGACCTGCGGCATCCTGACGGCCATCGACAAGCAGTCCCCGGACATCGCCATGGGCGTGGACACCGGTGGCGCCGGGGACCAGGGGATGATGTTCGGCTTCGCCTGCCGCGAGACCCCCGAGCTGATGCCGCTGCCGATCCAGACGGCGCACCGCCTGGCGCTGCGCCTGTCGGAGGTGCGCCGCGACGGGACGCTGCCGTACCTGCGCCCCGACGGCAAGACGCAGGTGACCGTGGAGTACGACGGCGTGAAGCCCGTCCGCGTGGACGCGGTCGTCGTCAGCAGCCAGCACGCCCCCGAGATCAAGACCGAGGACCTGCGGCGCGACATCGAGACGCACGTGATCAAGCCGGTCATCCCCGAGTCGCTGCGCGACGCGAAGACCGCCATCCACATCAACCCGACCGGCCGGTTCGTGGTCGGCGGACCCCAGGGCGATACGGGCCTGACGGGCCGCAAGATCATCGTCGATACCTACGGCGGCTACGCGCCGCACGGCGGCGGCGCCTTTTCGGGCAAGGATCCGACGAAGGTGGATCGCTCCGCCGCCTACATGGCCCGCTACATCGCCAAGAACCTGGTGGCCTCGGGTCTCGCCGAGCGGGCGGAGGTGCAGATCGCCTACGCCATCGGCGTCGCCGACCCGGTGTCGATCATGGTGGACACCTTCGGCACCGGGACGATCGCCGACGAGAAGATGGTGCCGCTGGTGCGCGAGCACTTCGGGCTCAAGCCGCGCGAGATCATCGAGTCGCTCGACCTGCGCCGCCCCATCTACCTGCCGACGGCGGCCTACGGCCACTTCGGGCGCAGCGGGCCGGGATTCACCTGGGAGAAGACCGACAAGGCGGAGGCGCTGCGGCGCGCCGCCGGGGTCGGCGCGGCGACGGTCGCCGCGGGCTGAGTCGGGTTCGAGCCTGAAGACGGCATCGAGCCAGAGGACAACTCCGCCGCGAACCGCGGCGGCTCACACGGGAAACGAGGAGGGGCTGTGGCGCGCACGACGGCGAGCGATGTCAGGGATCTGAACCAGGCGGCGAGAGGGAAAAGCCGCGTCGAGTGGGCCGATGCCCAGATGCCGGTCCTGCGCGCCATCCGCGAGCGGTTCGAGCGCGAGCGTCCGCTCAGGGGGCTGAAGATCGCGGCCTGTCTGCACGTCACCTCCGAGACCGCGAACCTGATGCGGGCGCTCGCGGCCGGCGGCGCCGAGGCGCGCCTGTGCGCCAGCAACCCGCTCTCCACGCAGGACGAGGTCGCCGCGGCGCTCGCCGCCGAGTACGGCATCCCGACCTTCGCCATCAAGGGCGAGGACAACGACACCTACTACAAGCACATGGCGTCGACGCTCGACCCGGCGCCCCAGGTGACGATGGACGACGGCGCCGACCTGGTCAACATGCTGCACACCAAGCGCCGCGACCTGCTCGCGGGCGTGTTCGCCGGCACCGAGGAGACCACGACCGGCGTCATCCGCCTCACCAGCATGGCGAACGACGGCGTCCTGAACTACCCGATCATCGCGGTCAACGACGCCATGACCAAGCACTTCTTCGACAACCGCTACGGCACCGGCCAGAGCACGCTGGACGGGATCGTGCGGGCCACCAACCTGCTCATCGCCGGGCTGCGGATCGTGGTGGTCGGCTACGGCTGGTGCGGCCGCGGCGTGGCGCAGCGCGCCGCCGGGCTGGGCGGCCAGGTGATCGTCACCGAGGTCGAGCCGGTGAAGGCGATCGAGGCGGTGATGGACGGCTTCCAGGTGATGCCGATGGCCGATGCGGCGAAGATCGGCGACGTCTTCCTGACCCTCACCGGCAACAAGCACGTGCTGCGCGGGGAGCACTTCCAGGCGATGAAGGACGGGGCGGTGGTCGCCAACTCGGGGCATTTCAACGTCGAGATCGACATCCCGGCCCTGGAGAAGCTCGCGGGCGGCAAGAAGGAGCGGATCCGCGATTACGTCGACCAGTACGTCCTGAAGAACGGCCACCGGATCAACCTGCTCGGCGAGGGGCGCCTCATCAACCTGGCGGCGGCCGAGGGGCACCCGGCGGCGGTCATGGACATGTCGTTCGCCAACCAGGCGCTGTCGCTCGAATACCTGGTCAAGGAGGGGAAGGGGCTGGCGAAGAAGGTCCACCCCGTTCCCCTGAACATCGACCGGGAAATCGCCCGCCTGAAGCTGGCCTCGATGGGGATCACCATCGACCAGTTGACCGACGAGCAGAAGGCCTACCTGTCCTCCTGGTCCGAAGGGACCTAAGATCTCCCCGCGGCGCGAGGGGGGCATCCCCTCCGCGCCGCGCCACATGGGGATCCGACTCGATCGACGCCGGCGCATCGCCGCCGGTCTGGCCGCGCTCGCCGCGGCGATCTGGCTGCTCTGCGGCCTGAAGCGCGTTCCTGACGACGACGGCCGGGCGGCGGTCCTCGACTCGCCCCTCGGGTTCGTCGACCCGGTGCGGGCCGCCCCGGGGTGGCACCTCGTCCCGCCGGGTCTCCTCCGCCTGTCGTTCTACCCGGTCCGCGCCGTCACCCTGTCGATCCCGGGGCGGATCGGCACGGAGCCCCTGCGCACCCGCGACGGCAGCGACGTCGACGCGGACCTGCTCCTGCGCTACCGCGTCGACGACGACCGTCTCTTCGAGCTGCACCGCCGGCTCGGGCCGCGTTACGAGCAGCAGGGGGTCGCGCTCTGGGCGCGCGAGGCGCTGCGGCAGGCGCTCGGCTCCGCCGCCTACTCCGAGGTGTCGGGAGAAAGGACCAGCGGCGTCCAGGACGCCATCGGCCGCGCCCTCGCCGATCGCCTGCGCGACGAAGGTCTGGTGCTGCAGTCGTGCGAGGTCGGCCGCATCCGCCTGCGCCATCCGGCGGCGGGCGAGGCGGCGACCGGACCGCTGCCCGCCGGCCGGGTGCTCGTGGTCGGCTTCGACGGCGCCGACTGGAACGTCATCGACCCGCTGCGCAAGGCGGGCCGGATGCCCCGGCTCGACAAGCTGGTGCGCGAAGGGGTGCGGTCGCGCCTCAAGACCATTTCCCCGATGCTGTCCCCGGTGCTGTGGACGAGCATGGCCACCGGGGTCGTGCCGCAGCGTCACGGCATCCTGGATTTCGTCGTCTCGACCGGCCGCGACGGCGAGGAGGCGCCGGTCTCCTCGGCCCAAAGGCGCGTCAAGGCCTTCTGGAACATCCTGAGCGAGCGTGGGCTTTCGGTGGGGGTCACCGGCTGGTGGGCGACGGCGCCCGCCGAGCAGGTCAACGGCTACATCGTCTCCGATCGCGTCGCATATCAGCTCATCGGCGTGCGCCCGGTGGAGGAGCGCGATCGCCGCGGCAAGGTGTCGCCACCGGCCGATGATGACGCGGTCGTCGCCGCGACCGTCGCTCCCGACGCCGTCACACCCGCCGACCTCGAGCCCTTCGTGAGAAATGCCGGGGACCTGTCGGGCCTGTCGGACAAGGAAACGAGGCTGGTGGACGATCTCCGGACGGCGATCGCCTCGGGGCGGACCTACACCGCGGCGGCCCTGGCGCTCGAAGCGCGGCACCATGCGGACCTCACGGCCGTTTACTTCGAGGGGACCGACACCGTGGCGCACCTGTTCATGCCCTACGCTCCGCCGCCGCTTCCCGGGATCGATGCGGCCGCGCAGCGCCGCTTCGGCCGTGCGGTGGACGCCGAATACGAGGAGGCGGATCGGCTGCTCGGGCGCCTGATTGACGGCATCACCCCCGCGACCGTGGTGGTCCTTTCGGACCATGGCTTCCGCACCGGGGACAACCGGCCGCGCACCGAGTCCCGACCCGGCTACGGCATCGCCGCCGACTGGCACCGCCAGTACGGCATCGCCGTGTTCAACGGCCCGGCGTTCCGTCGCGGCGTCGAGCTGGACGAGGTCTCGCTCCTCGACATTGCGCCGACGCTCCTGAGGCTCGTCGGGCTGCCGGTGGGGGAGGACATGGACGGACGCCCGGTGGCGGACGCGTTCGATCCCGCCTGGCTCCGGGGCCACCCCGATTCCTACATCGCGTCCTGGGAGAAAACGGCGGGCGGGACGACGCCCACGGTCATGGCCGCCGCCGCGCCGGTGCCCCCGGGCTCGCCGGATCCGGTCCGCGCGACCGCACCGGGCAGTCCGGTTGCGTCCGCTTCCGGCAGCGTGGTGACGCCCGCGCCGAAACCGGCGGTCGCGCCAGCCGTCGCCGCAGCGGGGGACGGCACGGCCGACGCGGAAGGCGACGCCGAGCGCATCGAAAAGCTCCGCTCGCTCGGCTACATCGCGGGCACCGGCAGCCCGAATGCCCACAACAATCGCGGCGCGGCGCTGTTGTTCCAGGGACGGGCGCAGGAGGCGCTCGCGGAGTTCCAGCAGGCGATCGCGGCGCACGAGGACCTGTCGATCGCGCGGCTCAACATGGCCCGCGCCCGCATCGAGCTGCGCGATTACGATGGCGCGCTCCAGGACATCGCCACGCACGTCCAGCGCCAGCCCCGCTCGCGCGACGCCGAATACCTGCGCGGCCGCATTGCGGAGCGCCGCGGTCATCCCGACGAAGCGGAGAGCGACTACCAGGCCGCGCTGGCCATCGACCCGAACTTCACCGAGGCGCGCAATGACCTGGGCCTGCTGCGCGAGCGGCAGGGGCGGCATGACGAGGCGCTGGCGGAATTCCGCCGGGTCGTGACCATCGACCCGGAATTCGGCGAGGCCTACAACAATATCGGCATCGTGCTGCGCGGCCGGGGGGAGAAGGCGGCGGCGGCCGATGCCTTCCGCCGCGCCATCAAGGCGACCCCCGGCTTCGCCGGTGCCTACAGCAATCTGGCCGTGCTGCTCGAGGACGACAAGGAGTACGCCGAGGCGGAGACGCTCCTGCGCCAGGCGGTGCAGCACGCACCGAAAGATGCCGACATCCGCAGCAACCTGGGAGCGCTCCTGCACCTGATGGGCCGCGACGAGGAGGCCGTGCGGGAGCTGGAGCGGGCCAGTGCGCTGGACCCGAAGTCGGCCTCCGCCTTCAACAACCTCGGCACGGCGCTGGGGCAGCTCGGACGCACTGCGGAGGAGATCGCGGCCTACCGTCGCGCCGTCTCGCTCGACCGAAACTCGGCCGAGGCGCACTACAACCTCGGACGGGTTCTGCAGCGGAACGGCCAGGAAGAGGAGGGAAGGGTGGAGCTCGAGGCCGCGCGCGACCTCAAGCCGAAAGACCCGGATCTGGTCCGCCGGATCGAGGAGGCCCTCGCCGAAGGAGACTCCGGTGCGGGTGCCCCGGCCGGGGCGTCCCGGCCCGAGTCGTCGAGCGGAGGCGGCCGATGACCCGCCGCCGGCTGGCGGTCGCGCTCCTGGTGACGCTGGGTCTGGCGGCAGCGGCGGGGGAGACCGCGCTGCGGGCGCAGGAGAGGGTGCGTGAATCCGTTCCTCTCACCCTCTACCAGCTGATGGCCCGCGCGCCCCTCGTTCTGCATGGGCGCATCGTCCATGGCGCCATCAAGCTGGTCGAGGTGAAAGTTTTGGAAAACTTCCGCGGGACGGCTCCGGCCGAGGACATCCGCCTCGATTTCCGCGATCTGAACCTCCAGACCGCCGGCAAGGATCAGATCAACTTCGCCGACGGCGACGAGTACGTCTTTTTTCTCTCCCGCCCGAACTTCCGCAAGCCGACGAAGAAGAAGGAGAACATCCTCGAGCTGTACCACGGGCGCGACGGCTTCCTCCGCCTGCCGCCCGAGGGCGCGGGGGAGGTCATCGAGGCGGTGCGCCAGCTCGCCTCGGTCATGGCGCTGCCGGCCGGGGAGCAGGCGCAGGCGCTGCGACAGCGGGCCCAGCAGCGCAACGCTCTTCTGCAGACGACGGCGATCGACGAGTTGATGCGGCTGCAGGAAGGGGACCGGGACGACCTCGACTGGCTGCAGAGGATCGTGCGGGACTCCGACCCGGGCGTGCGTGGGCGAGCCGCCGCACTCATGGCGCGCGTCTTCCAGGGGCTCCCGGCCGCTTCGGCCGAGCAGGAGCGGCCGTCTTTGGAGTCGATTCGCGAGCGGGCGCACGGCGACCCGGATGCGACCGTTCGCGTCGCTTCGGTGAAGGCGCTCGGGTCATGGCCGGAACGCGACCAGGTCGTGCCGGACCTGCAGGCGATCGGCGGCAGCGACGCCTCGCAGGACGTCCGTTACGAGGCGCGCCGCCTTCTTTACCTCTGGGGCCGCTGATTCAGGTCGGGGTCTTGAGCAGCAGGTAGGTCCCGGCGCCGAGGAAGAGAAGGTTGGGCGCCCAGGCCGCGAGGAACGCCGGCATCAGCCCGGTTCCTCCCAGGGCGCTCGTCGCCGAAAACACCAGGAAGTAGATCGCCGCGAGCAGGATGGCGATGGCGACGCCATAGAGCGACCCGTGCCGCCCCATCCGGAAGCAGAAGGGGAGTCCGAGGATGACGAGGGTGAGGGGCACGAGTGGAAACGACGTTTTGTTGTAGAGGTCGACCTTGAGCTCCTGCGCCTCGTAGCCGCGCTGCTCGAGGTCGTGGACGAGCCGCCGCAGCTCGTTGAAGTTCATCTGCTCGGGCTTCTTCCATTCCTTCACGAAGAAGCCTTCGTTCTCGGGGAACTCGTACCGCTTCTCGGCGAACCGCTCGAAGGTCTCGCCGGTCGTCCCGAATTCGCGGAACCAGCCGTCGTGGAGCACCCAGCCGGTCGCGTCGCGTACCGCGCTGCGCGCATAGAGCCGGCCGCGCATCTCGAACGAGGCCGGATCGAGGAGGTAGACCGAGAACCCTTCGAAGGTGCCGCTGCTCGGAAGCGCCGGCAGGGAGGGGAGGGCCGGGGCGACGTAGTTGCGGAAGTTGAACAGGCGTCCGCCTTCGCCGAAGACCCAGCGCCGGTCTCCGATGGCGTACGAGCGCGGGCTCCTCCCGTGGATGATGTCGTTGATGCGGAAGTACTCCTGGTTCGAGTACGGGACGACGTAGTCATAGTTCACGTAGGCGAGAACGCTCGTCACCACCGTGGCGAGGATGACCGGCACCGCGAGACGGTAGATGCTGGTCCCGCCCGCCTTCACCGCCGTGACCTCGTTGAAGCGGGACATCAGCCCGTAGGTCAGGAGCGCCGCCATCAGACAGGAGATCGGGATGACCTGCGACAGGATCCAGGGCATGCGGTACGCGAGATAGGTCAGCGCCAGGGTCATGGGTTGCTGCCGCTCCACCATCTCGTCGAGGATGCCGACGAACTCGTACACCAGGAACAGGGTGAAGAACGACACGATGCAGCCGGACAGGATGAGCAGGAACCGCTTCAGGATGTCCCGGTCGAGCGTCGTGCTGAACGACACGATCATCAGGACGAGCAGGAGGCCGACCGCCAGGAAGGGAGTCAGGAGCACCGCGCCGATGCCGATCAGGGCCGCGCCGAGAGCGACCACCGTGCGCCACAGCTTCGAGTCCAGCGGCCGGCCGGCGTGCTCGACCCCCACGCTCCACTCGGAGGCGCGCCGCCGTCCCCGGAACATCCGGCGGAACCGGGAGGGGACCAGGACCGTCGGGTTGAGCCCTTCGCTGCGCTCCCGCGTCAGGAAGAGGATCATCCCGAGCACGAGAAGGATGACGTGCGGGCCCCACATGCCGACCCAGGGGGACATCCGGCCCTCGCGGACCATCTGCTGTCCCGACGTGGACAGCAGCCAGTAGACGATGACGACGCAGATGCTGAGGCTGAACCCGGACCCCTTGCCGCCGCGGCGGTTGGCGATGCCGAGCGGCAGGCCGAGGAAGGCGAGCGACAGGCAGGCGAACGGCAGGGAAAAGCGCGCGTGGATTTCGGCCAGGATGGTGCCGACGACGCGGTCCTTGGTCGGTCCGGCCTCGAGCGCGTCGGCCTGCCGGATGGATCCGTTGAGGTCGGTGACGCTCTGCTCGCCGTAGTTGCGCGGCGCCGGCCGGGACAGGATGCCCATCTTCATCCGCCAGGTGTCGTCCGGCCCACGGACGATGCGCTGGCGGTCGAAGTGGCTGATCTGGTAGCTCTCCGGCTCGCCCGGCGTCATGGTGTGGTTGGTGCCATTCTCGAGCAGGAACTCGACGACGCCTTCCTTGCGGCTGTAGCCGATCTGCGCCCTGTGGGCGAGTGTCACGACCTCGCGGCCTTCGGCGTCGGTCTGGTGCAGGAACACCCGCCCCAGGAAGTCGCCTTCCTGGTAGACGTTGTCGGCGTAGACCAGGAGCCCGGGCACCTGCTCGAAGAAGACCCGCGGCTTGATCTCCCGGCGTAAGTCTGCCGAGTAGAGCTGCTGGCTCATGAGCCGGCGCTGCTTGTAGCGGGCCTGCGGGTCGGCCAGCAGCGTCAGCGCCAGGCTCGCCGCAAAACAGATCCCTGCCAGGAACATCACCGGCACCAGGACCCGGCGGTACGACACCCCCGAAGCGCGCAGGGCGACGAGTTCGCTGTCGGCCGAGAGCCGTCCGATGCCGATGAGAATCCCGAGCAGCAGCGCCATCGGCAGGGTCATCTCGAGGATGCGCGGCATCAGGTAGCTCAGGAGCTTGAGGACGATGTGGATGGGGATGTCTTTCTTGATCGCCAGCTCCGCCATCTGGAAGAGGGCGTTCATGAGAAAGACGAGGATGTAGAGGACGAGCCCCAGGGCCGAGGGGCTGAGGACCTCGCGGAAGACGTAACGCTCCAGGCGCAGCGGCAGGATTCGCACGACGGAACGGCATCCTAGGCCGCGTTCCGCAGGTCGTCAACGCCCCGCCGGAATCCATTCACAGGCGCAGAAATCGCCGTCCACAGCCGGCCCACAGCGCCGAAAACCGCGCCGCCGTTCGGTTCCCACGACCCCGCTTTCAACGTCCGATAAGACATCTTATGTAAAGCTGGGGGTGGCGAGGCGGCGGGCAAGTCACAGGAAAGGGTTCGCAGCGAGGTCCACGGACGGAGGCTGCATGGCAAGGTCCTCAGTCATCGCATGGGCCAGGCGTGGATTGTCGACAAGCGTGGGTCGAACGAGGCATCCAGCTCGCGGCGGCGACCGGATGGGTTGGCTGTGGCGCTGGGATTCAGCGCCCGCTTCCAGGCCCAGGTCAGAGGGCCTTTCCACCATGAAGGATCCCGTAGGACGTGAATGAACCACGAGCCGGCAGCGTTGGATGCCTGACGCAAATCGCCCTCTGCCGGTCTCCGAACCCCAGGACTGATATCGCTGGCGGCTATTCAAGGATCGCGTCTGGTCAGCTCAACACGAGACACCAGACCAACCGCAGCGACATCAGCCATGATCCTGACCAGGCGGTCGAGACTGAACCCAGCGCTCTCGAACTCGAATGACCAGGTAGCCCCATGCCATGGCGCTGTTCCTGGACAGACGCAATCCCTGTGGAAATGTCGGCGCGCCGACATTTTCGTCAGCGGGCGCGAATCGGGTCGTGTGGGGAGTTTTAAGACTGGCTAGGATTTCTGCAGCTGCTCGATCAGATCCTGCAGGGTCTGGATGATCTCGTCCTTCGAGACCTCGGAGCGGCGGAATCGGATGTTGAGGAAGAACTTGCTGTCCTGCGGCTTGAACCGGAACAAGAAGCCGCGCGGACGACCAGCCGTCTGCTTCTCCTTGTCCTTCATCTTGCGTACGTCATCGCGCGTCAAACCCGACCGGCGAATCTCGAGGATCATGGCCGCCATCGCTTCGGGGTTTCCGAGGCGGGCTACCTGGAGAAGCGTCGAGCGGGTCGCAATCCCCGCCTCGCGGCAGATGCCACGCAGCTCGGTCGGGATGTTGTTGAGGCTGAGGGTCTCGGTGATCGAGGTGCGCGACTTCCCCAGCTTCTTGGCGATCTCCTCGTGGGTGTACAGGAACTTCTCGGTCAGCTTCTGCAGCCCGTCGGCCTCCTCGAACGGATCGAGATCGAGGCGCTGGAGGTTCTCGATGAGGCTGATCTCGAGGACGCCGCGGTCATCGACGTCGAGCTCGATGCAGGGCACCTGCGAGAGTCCGGCCTGGAGGGAAGCGCGGTAGCGACGCTCCCCCGCGATGATCTGGAACTTCTCCCCTGCCGGCCGGACCAGCACCGGCTCGAGCACGCCCTTCTCCTTGATCGACGAGACGAGGTCGGTGATGTCGCCGAACATCTTGCGCGGCTGATCCGGATTCGGGATGAGCTGATCGATCGGGATGAGTCGGCCGATACTTTCGGACGGTCCGGCGACCAGGTTGTCCACGAAGTGCTGATCGTGCCGCATCCGGCGGTTCGTCGGCAGGCCGCGCTGCTTAGACACGTCCAATGACCTCCTCGGAGAGCTTGTAGTACTCGAGCGCCCCGGTGGAGTGGGGAGCGAAGGTGAAGATGGGTTCCTTGTAGGCCGGGCTTTCCTCGAGCCGGACGCTGCGCGAGATGATGGTCCGGAAGACCTTCTTCCCGAACACCTCGTTGATGTGGTTGCGAATGTCCCGACCGAGGATCGTCCGCTTGTCGTGGATGGTGATGACCACCCCGAGGAACTCGAGCGTGGGATTGGCGCGCGCCCGAATCTTCTCGACGGTCTCGAGCAAATCGTCGGTGCCCTCGAGGGCGAAGTAGGACGACTGAATCGGCACGAGCAGGTGCGAGGCCGCCACCAGCGAGTTGACCGTCATGAGGCCGAGCGTCGGAGGCGTATCGATGATGATGTACTTGAATTCCTTCACGACGCTCTTGAGGCGGTCCTTCAGCCGGAAGTGGCTGTCGATGTCCCCCAGCAGCTTGCTCTCGAACTTCGCCAGGTTGATGCGCGCCGGCACGACCGACAGGTGCTTGTACGCCGTCTTGCAGACGGCATCCTTGACCGTCTTGTCCTCGTCGGTCAGCGCCTCGTAGATCGAGGTCTGGATCTGCTCCGGGTCGAGGAAGGACAGCGTGGCGTTGCCCTGGGGATCGAGGTCGAGGAGGAGGGTTTCGTAGCCCTTCTGGGCGAGCGCGGCGGCGAGGTTGATCGAGGTCGTGGTCTTGCCCACGCCTCCCTTCTGGTTGGCGATGGCCAGGATCACTCTGGGAAGGCCCCCGTGGCTCTGCGGATTGAAGGTGACGTACGACCGGCCGTGCTACAGCGACGATAAGTCTTTTGTTGTCAGTTATTTACGCTACATCTTGTACTTCCCGAGATCGTCGGGGTCGAGGCTGTCCAGCCATTTCCGGATGCGCTCGGACTCGCCGGCGTCACGGGTCATGTCGGTGTTCTTGGCCTTGTCGATCACTTCGGCGTTCACGAAGATCGGCGACCCGGTGCGCAGCGCCAGGGCGATGGCGTCGCTCGGACGCGAATCGATCGGCATCATCCTTCCCTGGTGCTTGAGGTAGATGAGCGCGTAGAAGGTGTTCTCCTTGAGATCGGTGATGAGCACCTTCTCGACCGACGCCTCGAGTCCCTGGATGGCGCTTTTCAGGAGGTCATGTGTCATCGGGCGCGGCGTCGCGATCTTCTCGATCTGCAGCGCGATGGCATTCGCTTCGAAGATGCCGACCCAGATCGGCAGCACCGCGGAGCTGTTCGGATCGCGCAGGATGATGATCGGCATCTGGGTGATGGGGTCGATCATCAACCCCTTGATCTTCATTTCGAGTTCCATCGAGTTCCTTGGTGAGCCGGTCGTGATCGGCGCGATCGCGGCGGAGTCGTGTGAATCGGGCCTTTTATAGCCCGCCGCTTCGGGCGAGTCAAGCGGCGGGCGGTGTAGGCCGGAGCTCCCCCGTCAGCGAATGCGGGTAGGCGCGGACGATGCGCGCCTCGAGGAAGCGCGATCCCGGCGGAAGATCCGCGGGCAGGTGCACGATCCGGTTGCAGCGCGTGCGTCCCTTGGGCACGTCGCCGTCGAGGCGGCTCGCCCCGTCCACGAGCACCTCGAAGGTGCGGCCCACGAGATCCTGGTTGGCGCTGCGCTGCTGCGTTTCCTGGAGCGCCAGCAGCCGCTGCAGGCGCTCGGCCTGGACCTCGGCGGGCACCGGATCCGTGGCGCCCGCGGCTTCCGTTCCGGGGCGCGGCGAGTAGCAGAACGCGTAGAGCTGCGCGAAGCCGGCCTCGCGCACCAGCTCGAGGGTCGCCGCGAAATCCTCCTCGGTCTCCCCCGGGAAGCCGACGATGAGGTCGGTGCTGAACGCCATGCCCGCGACGGCGTCGCGCAGGAAGCGCACCTTCGCGAGGTAGCGCTCGCGCGTGTAGCCGCGGCGCATGCGCTTCAGCACCCGGTCCGATCCCGACTGCGCCGGCAGGTGCAGGTGGTTGCACACCGACGGCAGGTCGCGCATCGCCTCCATGATGCGGCGCGTCAGGTGACCCGGGTGCGACGTCGTGAAACGCAGCCGGCGCACGCCGGGCAGCCGGTCGACCTGGTGCAGGAGCGCGGCGAAGTCGTCCTCGCCGTGGTGCCAGGCGTTGACGTTCTGCCCGAGCAGCTCGATCTCGGCGTAGCCGGACGCCACGAGCTGGCGCGCCTCCTCGACGATCTCCGCCGCGGAGCGGTACACCTCGCGGCCGCGCGTCGAGGGCACGATGCAGAAGGCGCAGTGCTTGTTGCACCCCTCCATCACGGTCACGTAGGCCTTGGGCCCTTGCGCGCGCGCCGCGGTGCCGGACGGGAAGACGATCGGATCGTCGTCGCGCGCCAGGCTCAGGGAGCGGCCGTCGCGGCGCGCCTGCTCGAGGAGCTCGCCGAGGTGGGCGAGATTCCGCGGCCCCATGACGAGATCGACCCACGGGGCGCGGCGGAAGATGGTCGCCCCCTCCACCTGGGCGACGCAGCCGCACACCCCGAGGATCATCGATGGGCGCGCCCGCTTCAGGCGCCGGAGCGCGCCGAGTCGGGAGAAGACCTTGGCGGCGGCCTTCTCGCGCACGCTGCAGGTGTTGAGGAGCACGAGGTCCGCCTCCCCCGCCGAGGCCGCCTCCTCGTAGCCGCAGCCGCGCAGGATCCCCGCCATCTTCTCGGAGTCGTGCACGTTCATCTGGCAACCCCAGGTCTCGATGACGTAGCGCTTCATCCGCGCACCCGCCGCGGCGCCGGGCGCCGTCCGGGGCGCCGAGCCGGCTTGGCCCGCAGCCGCGCCCCGCGCGCCTCGACGCCGGGGCCCGCGTTCAGGAGCGGTCGCAGGCGCCGCCACGCGGTCCCCAGTGCCTCGGGGATGACGCGCGTCGCGTGCACGACGCTCATGAAGTTCGTGTCGCCGTTCCAGCGCGGCACCATGTGCAGGTGATAGTGGCCGGTGATCCCGGCGCCGGCGCTGCGCCCCAGGTTCATTCCGAGGTTGATCCCCTCCGGGCGGTAGGCCCGCCGCAGGGCCTCCTCGGCGCGCACCACGAGGCTCATCATCTCGAGGAGCGCCTCGGGCTCGGATTCGGCCGGCGAGGAGAGATGCGCCCGCGGCACGACCATGAGGTGGCCGTTGCTGTAGGGGAACTTGTTCAGGATGACGAAGTGCGTCCGGCCGCGATGCAGCACCAGGTTGGCGCGGTCGTCGGTCGATCGGATGGCGCGGCAGAAAACACAGCCGCGCTGCGGATGGGGCGCCGCCACGTAGCGAAGGCGCCAGGGACTGAAGAGTCGTTCCATGCTCGGCCCCGATCGAGGCCGGCTAGGAGGCCTCGCTCCCCGACCGGCCGGCGGCGGGGATCGGCTCGCCGGTGGCGGAGTTGATCAGCTCCTTCAGCTCCTTGCCCGGCTTGAAGTACGGGATGCGCTTGGCCGGCACGTCCACCTTGTCGCCGGTCTTGGGATTGCGCCCCTGGCGGGATCGGCGCTGGCGGATGCGGAAGGATCCGAAACCCCGGAGCTCGATCTTGTCGTCCCGCTGCAGCGCCTGGACGATCGAGTCGAAGACGGTGTTGACGATGGCCTCGGAGTGCTTCTTCGTGACCTCCGAGACGCGCGCGACCTCTTCGACCAGATCGGCCTTGGTCATCGGGATTCCCCGTTCCTAGTCGTCGTCGCCGTCGTCGTCGGCCAGGTCGGGCCGGCGGCGTTTCTCGCGGCGCTTGCCGGTGTGCCCGGCCACCTCCCCGAGATTGGCGCTGCCGCTCCCCTGCGTGCGCATGAAGGAGCGGTAGTCCTCGCGGTGGGCGTCCTGGGCGGCTGCCTTGATCGACAGCCCGATCTTCTGCTCGGCGATGTCCATCTTGATGATCTTCGCCGTGACCATGCCGTCGAGCGCCAGCCGGTCGGCCGGCTTCTCGACGCGCTCGTCGGCGATCTCGGAGACGTGCACCAGCCCTTCGATGCCCTCCTGGATCTCGATGAAGGCGCCGAAGTCGGTGAGCCGCACGACGCGGCCGGACACGACGTCGCCGATGACGTGGTTCTTGAAGAACTCCTCCCAGATGTTCGGCTGCAGCTGCTTGACGCCGAGCGACAGCCGCTGGTTCTCGATGTCGATCTTGAGGATGACCGCCTCGACGTCGTCCCCCTTCTTGAGCATCTCGGAGGGGTGCTTGAGGCGCTTGGTCCAGGACATGTCGGAGATGTGGACCAGCCCGTCGATGCCCTCCTCGACCTCGATGAAGGCGCCGAAGTCGGTCAGGTTGCGCACCTTGCCGGTGATCCGGTCCCCTTCGTGGTAGCGCTCGGTGATCGTCTGCCAGGGGTTCGGCTCGGTCTGCCGCAGGCCGAGCGACAGGCGGCGCGCCGTCTTGTCGACGTCGAGCACCACCGCCTCGACCGTGTCGCCGAGCGTCAGCACCTTCGACGGGTGCTTCACCCGCTTGGTCCAGGACATCTCGGAGATGTGGATGAGGCCCTCGACCCCCGCCTCGAGCTCGACGAAGGCGCCGTAGTCGGTCAGGCTGACGACCTTGCCGTGCACGCGCGACTCGCGCGGGTACTTGGCGTCGACGTTCTCCCACGGATCGGCGGAGCGCTGCTTGTGGCCGAGCGACACCCGCTCCTTGTCCGGGTCGAACTTGAGGATGACCACGTCCACCTCGTCGCCGACGTTGAACATCTCGGACGGGTGGTTGATGCGGCCCCACGACATGTCGGTCTTGTGCAGCAGGCCGTCGATGCCGCCGAGGTCCACGAAGGCGCCGTACTCGGTGATGTTCTTGATGACGCCGCGGACCATCTTCCCCTCGGTGAGCCCCTCGAGGGTGCGCTTCTTCTTGCTGGAGTTCTCCTCCTCGAGGATGGCCTTGCGCGACAGGACGATATTGCCGCGCTTGCGGTTCACCTTGATGACCCGCATCTGCAGCTCTTTGCCCTTGAGCGCGTCGAGGTTGCGCACCGGGCGGACGTCCACGAGGGACCCGGGCAGGAAGGCGCGCACGCCGATGTCGACGGCGAGGCCCCCCTTGATGCGTTCCTTGACGATGCCGGTGACCGCGCGGCCGTCGGTGTAGGCGCGCTCGATCTCCTCCCACACCTTCATCTTCTCGGCCTTCTCCTTGGAGAGCACGACGTAGCCGTCGCGGTTCTCGGTCTTCTCCAGGAGCACGTCGATCTCGTCGCCGACGTTGACGTGCGTCGCGCCGTCGGGGCCGGTGAACTCGTCGAGGTCGATGATGCCTTCGGACTTGTAGCCCACGTCGACGATCACGCCGTTCGGGCCCACCCGCAGCACCCGCCCGCGCACCACCTCCCCCTCGGCGAGGGTGCGGAGCGACTGGTCGTACATCTCCATGAGCTGGCGGAATTCATCGCCCCCGGGCTCTTCGTCGGTGGCCGTGTGCATCAGCCGCAACGGCTCGCGCTTCTTGGCTCGTGGTGAAGAGGAAACGCTGGGGGGGGGAGAGTCGAGTCCGGACGGGTCGTCGTTCGTGTTCTGCAAATCCATGCGCCGTGAATCCTCCTTGATCGTCATCGGTCGTAGCCCGGGCGCAACTCGGGGGCGCACTTCACGCGCCACTGCCCGATGCTCGCCAAGGATTGGGCGATCATACGAACCGACCCGAGGGCTGTCAAGTCGAAAAACAGTGTTTTCAGGGGATTACGGACGACGGGGTGCGTTCGGCCGCTTGCGACCGGACCGGGAAAGGACGGCATCGAGGGCCTTGAGGAAGCGGGAGTTGTCCTGCCGGCGGCCGATGGTGACCCGCACGGCGTCCTTGTAGCCGTACGCTTCCATCGGCCGGACGATGACCCCCTTCTCCAGGAGGAGGCGGTGCAGCTCCTCCCCTCCCAGCCCGGTCCGGACCAGGATGAAGTTGGCCGCGGTCGGGACGAAATCGAGGCGCCGGCGCCTCAGCTCGGTCTCGAGGAAGCGGGTCTCGCGGGTGTTGCGGGTGCGCGACCGGGTGACGTGGCCGCGATCCTCCAGGGCCGCCAGGGCGGCCGCCTGGGCCACGGCCGAGGTGTTGAACGGCGACCGCACCGCCTCGAGGGCCCCGGCGACGTCCGGCGAGGTCAGCCCGAAGCCGATACGCAGCCCCGCCAGCCCGTGGATCTTGGAAAAAGTTCGCAGGATGATGACGTGGCGCCCGGAGCGGAGGAACTCCAGCCCGTCGGGATAGTCGCGCCCCTCGACATAGTCGCAGTAGGCCTCGTCGATGACGGTCAGGACGTGGGACGGAACCTTGGCGAAATAGGCCTCGAACGCCTCGCGCCCGACGTAGGTGCCGGTCGGGTTGTTGGGGTTGCCGATGTAGACCAGCCCGGTCCGCTTGTCGCACGCCGCCGCCATCGCCTCGAGGTCGTGCCGGTCTTCCCGGAGCGGAACGGAGACGAGCGAGGCGTTCATCGCCAGCACGGCGATGCGGTACATGATGAAGGCGGGGTCGGCGACCACGGCGTTGCGATGGTCGTGCAGGAAGGTCTTGGCGAGGATCTCCACGAGCTCGGTCGAGCCGTTCCCCAGCACCACCTGCGACGGCGACAGCCCGTGCTTCTCCGCCAGGGCGCGCCTCAGCGCGTAGCCGCTTCCGTCCGGGTACCGGTGCGCCTCCCCCGCCGCCTCGCGGATCGCCTGGACCGCGCGCGGCGACGGCCCGAGCGGGTTCTCGTTGCTCGCGAGCTTGACGACGTCGTCGCGCCCGGTCTCGCGCCGGGCCTCGTCGAGGGGCTTGCCGGGCACGTACGGGGCGATGCGCAGGACGTGATCGGGGATGCGCGGGCTCATCGGCCCTCCTTGAGCGCCCTCACCTCGGCGGTCGTCAGCGGACGCCATTCACCGGGCTTCAGGTCCCGGTCGGTCAGGGGTCCGATCGCGGTGCGCCGCAGCTTCAGCACCGGGTGCCCCAGCCGCTCGAAGACGCGGCGGATCTGGTTCTTGCGCCCTTCGAACAGGAGAATCTCCAGCCAGGTGTTCGACTGCGACGAGATGCGCCGCACCGGCGCCGGCAGGGTGCGGCGCCCGTCGAGGAAGAGGCCGTGGCGCACCTGCTCGAGCACCGGCCGTCCGACCACGCCCTTCACCTTGACGCGGTAGGTCTTGGCGACGTGGTTGCTGGGATGGGTCAGCCGCTGCGCCAGCTCGCCGTCGTTGGTCAAAAGGAGCAGCCCCTCGCTGTTCCAGTCGAGCCGGCCGACCGGGAAGAGCCGCTCGCGCACGCCGCGCACGAGATCGAGCACGGTCGGTCGGCCGCGCGGATCGCTCACGGTGCAGAGGACCCCCTTGGGCTTGTGCAGGAGCAGCGTGACGGCATGCTCGGCCCGGCCGACCGCGGACCCGTCCACGCGGATCCGGTCGTTCCGTGGGTCGACGCGGGTGCCGAGGGCGGTCACGACGCGGTCGTTCACCTCGACCCGTCCCGACTGGATCAGGCGCTCGGCCTCGCGGCGCGAGGCGACGCCGGCCGCCGCCAGGACCTTCTGGAGGCGGATCCCCTCGGGAGCCGGGCCGCCTCCAGACGGACTCCTAGGAGTCGTCGCCGTCGTCGTCGCGTTCGCTGTCGCTTTCCGTCGCATCTTCGAATTCTTCATCCCCGTGTCCCGAGCCGTCCTCGTCCTCCTCCTCGAAGGCGCCGGTGGAGGTGGGCGCCTCGTGCTGCAGCGGCAGACCGAGCGTCGTGGCCAGCGCCCCGAACTCCTCGAGCGTCGGGAGGTCGGCGAGCGTGTTGAGCCCGAAATGGGTCAGGAATTCCGGTGTCGTGCCGTACATCATCGGCTTCCCCACCACCTTCTTGCGCCCGACGACCTTGAGGAGCCGGCGATCGAGCAGCGTCTGCAGCACGCCGGCCGGGTCGGTGCCCCGGAGCTGCTGGATCTCCGGTGTGGTGATCGGCTGGCGGTAGGCGACGATGGCAAGGGTTTCGAGCGCCGCCCCCGACAGGCGCCGGCGGTTGCGCGCCCGGAAGAGCGCCCGGACCCATTCCCCCAGGTCCGGTCGCGTCGTCAGCCGGTAGCCGCCCGCCACGCGCAGCACCTGGAGCCCGCGATCCTCCGTCTCCCAGCGCGAGGTGACGTCGTCCAATGCCTGTTGAAGCTCCTCTTTCGGAGCGCCCGGGAACAGCTCCTCGAGATCGTCGAGGGTGAGCGGCTCCTCGGCGGCGAAGATGAGCGCTTCGAGGATCGAGCGCAGCTTCGGCGTTTCGGGCAGGGGGGTCGGCTCAGGCATGCGATTCCTCCGGTGGGGCGGCGGCCGCGGGCGGCTCGGGAACGTCGGGATCCGCGGCGTCCGCCTTCTCTTCATTGAGGATGACGACGAGGTCTTCGCGCTCGTGGCTCGAATACGCGCGCGCGACGCGCAGGCGCAGCACCTCGAGCAGCGCGAGGAAGGTCACGATCAGGGCGAGGCGGTCGGCGATGCCTTCGAACAGCGCCTTGAACTGCACCCGCCGCTCGCGCTGCAGAAGGTCGATGAGCCAGGTGACCCGCTCCATGAGGCTCATCGTCTCGCGCGAGATCCGCTTCGACTCCTGGTCCGCCGTCGAGAGGCGCGACAGGATCCCCTGGAAGGCGTGCACCAGGGCGTAGAGGTCGGCTTCGATCCCCTCCTCGCCGGCGAACTCGGCGACGACGGCGGCCGGCCGCGTGTACACCAGCTCCATGGCGGCCTCGCGCTCCTGCAGCTGCTCGGCCGCACGGCGAAGCTCCTGCACGATGCCGGCGAGCCGGGCCGGGATCTCCTCCCCTTCCCCTTCCGCCGCGATCGCCTCCTGGGGATCGGCCGGCAGGAGCATCCGGGACTTGAGGTGGACGAGCGTCGCCGCCATCACCAGGTGATCGCCGGCCGCGTCGAGATCGGCCGCCTCGAGGGTGCGCAGGTAGTCGTCGCACTGCCGCGCCACCTCGACGACCGACACGCCGCGCAGGTCGATGCCGCCGCTGCGCGCCAGGTGGAGGAGCAGGTCGAGCGGGCCGCTGAAGCCCTCGATGCGGATCGGGGCCAGCCCGGAGACGGTCTCGGCCGCACCCGGGTCCGCGGGGATCACGCCGGCCTCCGGGGCGAGAGGTGCATCGCCTCGCGCACCCTCTCCATGGTGGCGGTGGCCTCGGCGCGCGCCCGGCGCGCCCCGTCGGCGAGGACGTCGTGAAGCTGCCCGCGATTGTCGTCGAGCGCGCGGCGGCGCTCCTGGATCGGGGCCAGCGCAGGCTCGAGGTGCGACAGGAGCATCTTCTTGCAGTCGATGCAGCCGATCCCGGCGGTGCGACAGCCCTCCGCCGCTTCCTTCCGGGTGGCCTCCGTGCTGAACGCCTTGTGCAGATCGAAGACCGGGCAGACGTCGGGGTTGCCGGGATCGCTGCGGCGCTTGCGCGCCGGGTCCGTCACCATGGTCAGGACCTTCCGGCGGATCTCCTCCGGCGTGTCGGTGAGGCTGATGGCGTTGCCGTACGACTTGCTCATCTTGCGGCCGTCGGTTCCCGGGATGCGCGGCGTCGGCGTCGTCAGCGCCTGCGGCTCCGGGAACACCTCGCCGTACAGGTGGTTGAAGCGCCGGGTGATCTCACGGCACAGCTCCAGGTGCGCCAGCTGATCCTCCCCGACCGGCACCGCGTGGGCCCGGTACACGAGGATATCGGCGGTCTGCAGCACCGGGTATCCCAGAAATCCGTAGTTCGACAGGTCCCGGTGGACGATCTGCTCCTGCTGCTCCTTGTAGGTGGGCACGCGCTCGAGCCACCCGAGCGGGACGATCATCGACAGCAGCAGGTGCAGCTCGGCATGCTCCGGCACCTGCGACTGCACGAAGATGACCGAGCGGGCTGGATCGAGACCCGAAGCCAGCCAGTCGAGCCCCATCTGCTCGATGTGCTCGGGGAGCTTGCCCGGGTCGGCGTACTCGCTCGTCAGGGCGTGCCAGTCGGCGATGCAGAAGAAGCAGTCGTGCGTGTCCTGGAGGCGCACCCAGTTCTCGATGGCGCCCTTGAGGTGGCCGATGTGCATCGGCCCGGTGGGCCGGAAGCCCGAGAGGACGCGCTTGCGGCTCACGACGCCGCCTTGTAGACGAGCGCCACCATGCCGACGGCGATGCGGTCTCCTGCCGCCAGCACCTGGGGCTGGCCCGGCACGAGCCGCCGGCCGTTCACCAGGGTGCCGTTGAGCGCTCCCACTTCCTCCGACAGGTAGAAGGCGCCGTCCTGGTGCTGCAGGCGGGCGTGCCGGCGCGACACCGAGCGGTTGATGTCCACCTGCGTCAGGTCGATCTCGGGCCGCTGCCCGGTGACCGGGTCGTAGCGCCCGATGACGGCGGAGGCCGCGGCGATCGGGAAGATCTTGCCTCCGCCTTCGAGGACGAGGACCCCGAGCGCGCCTTTCGGCACGGCGACGTCGGGGATGCCGGCCGGACCTGCGGCGGGCGGAGGCGCGGCGCCGCGCGAGGGCGCCGGTGCGGCCGGCACGGCGGCCTGGGCGCGCACAGGCTCCGGGACCGGTTCGGGCGGTGGCGGAGGCGGATCCGGGGGACGGTCCATGTCCACCGGCTCCGCGGCGGCGGCCGCGGCGCGGCCGGCGGCGGGGGCCTGCGCCAGCGCCTCCAGCTTGTGGGTCGCCTCCTGCAGCCGGTTGCTCAGCTTGCGCAGCATGCGGACGGCGATCTCGATGTTCGCCCGGATCATCCGGTCGAACGTGGTGCTGTTGATCTCGATGAGCTCCGCGTCCTTGAGCGCCTCGGCGGACGACGTGCGGGGCAGTCCTTCGAGGACCGCCAGCTCGCCGAAGAAGTCCCCCTTCTCGAGGATCGCCAGCTCCTGCTTGATCCCCTCGCGCATGCGGAACAGGCGCACCTCTCCCGACTGGACGACGTACATCTCGCTCCCGAGGTCGCCCTCGGTGAAGATGGTCTCTCCCGCCTTGCGGCGGATGGTCAGGTTCTTGAACGGGTCCGAGGCCATGTGGGTGTGAAGGGATTGCGCAGCGTCCTCGCGACGCGACGCGCGCGGATGATAGTGCGACGGTTTCCGGCGTGTCAAACAGCGGCCGGAGACGCCGGCGCCGGGTAGAATCGCAGGATGCCGCGCCGTCCCCACGTCCGATGTCGTCCGCGGCGGGAGACGCGCGCCGCGGCCGGTCTCCTGGCCGCCCTCCTGCTCTTCGTGACGCCGGGATCCGCCGCGCCGCCGGAGAAGGTCGCCCCGGCGACGGGGGCGCCGCGCGCCGAGCTGCTCTGGCCGCTCGAGCGGAACCCGCGGGAGATCGTCTCGGCCTTCGGCGAATACCGCTACGACCACCTGCACGCGGGGCTCGACCTGTCGACCGGAGGCGCCGTGGGCCTGCCGGTGCGCGCCCTCGGGGACGGCGAGGTGTATCGCCTCAAGGTGGAATGGCGCGGCTACGGCCGGGCCCTCTACCTGCGCCTGCGCGACGGACGGAGGGTGGTGTACGGCCATCTCGATCGCTACGACGAGCGCACCCTCCACCTCGAGACGCGCGTCGAGCGGCGCCGGAAGGAATCCGGCAACCGCTTCCCCGGCAACATCGAGCTCGAGCCGGGGGTGCCGGTGCGGCGCGGCCAGGTGGTGGCCTACAGCGGCGAGTCGGGGGTCGGGCCGCCCCACCTGCACGTCGAGCTCCGCGACGCGGAGGATCGGCCGATCGATCCGTTCACCGCCGGCCTGCCGCGCCCGGCGTCGGGTCCCGCGCCCGCCTTCGAGACCTTGATCCTGACCGCCGCGGCCCCCGGGACTTTCTTCGACGGCCGGCTGCGGACCGCGCGCGTCGAGCTGCGGCGGCGCGACGGGGTCTTCGAGGCCGAGCGTCCCATCGCCGTCTGCGGCGCGTTCGACGCCGCCGTCTCCGCCTGGGACCCGAGCGGCGGCGGCCGCGCCGGCATCGGCTTCCTCGAGGCGTCGATCGACGGCACGCCGGTGTATCGCTTCGACCCGCAGCGCTTCGGCTTCGACCAGGGGCCGATGGCGGGACTCCTGTTCGATCACCGCGACAGCCGTCTCGGTCCGGCGCGGTACGCCTACCGCCTGGGCGTGCTCCCCGGAAACGCCCTCGCCGTCGATCCGCGCGGCGGAACGGACGCGGGGCCGGGGCCCGCCGGAGCCTTCGCTCCCGCCGCGGGCGAGCATCGCCTGGAGCTCCGGGCGCGATCGTCGTCGGGAGGCTGGAGCCGCGCCGCGGCGACGATCCGGATGGAGGTCCCGGCGCGCGACACGACTGCGGCGACCGCAGCGTCGGCCTCGGTCCTGGCCGCGGAGGCGCCCGCACTCACGGCCGAGGCCCTGCCGCGCTTCCTCGATCTGCGGGCCGGGGACGGCGAAGCGGCGGCCGCCGCCCTCGCCGCGGGGCCGGCCGGCGGCGGCGTCCCCTCCTGGCGCCGGCTGCCGGGGGGCGTGAACGCGGCCGGGCTCGCCTGGTCCGACCTGGCCCTCCTCGGGACCGGCGGGAAGACCCGTCTTCTCGAAGCGCTCGGAGCGGCGTCGATCGACGTCGTCGATCGCGCCACCGGCGTGCGGCGGGACGGTGACGGTTACTTCGTCGATCTCCCCGCCGGCGCGCGCTTCTTCACCGGGCCGCTCGTGGTGCGCGTGACCGCTGCGGCCGCGGTGCCCGAGGGCCTCGTGGTGCTCTCTCCGGCCGTCGAGCTCCTGCCGGACGGAGAAAGTCTCGACGCGGCCGGACGGTTGGGATTCCCGCTCGCGGCGGGAGCGCCGCCGGAAAAAAGCGGCGTCTTCCGCTTCGATGCCGGCAGCGGCCGCTGGGGCTACGAAGGGGATCGTCTCGAATCCGGCGCGATCGTCCAGACCTTCCGTCGCTACGGGCGGTTCGCGCTCCTGCGCGACGACGCCGCGCCGATCGTCTCCGATGTGGAGCCGCCGGCCGGCCGCACCGTCGGGACGCGGCCGGTTCTCTCCGCCCGCGCCGGCGACGCCGGCAAGGGCCTCGACTGGGACGGCGTGCGCTTCGAGCTGGACGGCCGGAGGCTCGTCTCCGAGTTCGACCCGGACCGCGGCCTCTCGAAGGTCGTCGAGAGCCTGGCGCTCACGCCGGGAACGCACCGTCTCGTGGTGACGGCGATCGACCGCGCCGGCAACACCTCCGCGCCGATCGCGCGCGAGTTCGTGGTGCGCGCGACGCGCTAAGCGTCGGCCGCGAGAATCTCCTCGAAGGCGCGGCGCACCGCGGCGGTCCGCTGGTCGAAGATTCCGGGAAGGTCGGCGCCGGCGGGCGGCGTCTTCAGCCGGTCGAGCAGCGCCGCCACTTCCTCCCGCCGGCTCGGGTCCTCGGGCAGCCCTTCGAGCACCCGGCCGTGGATCAGGCGGAGGGCATGGTCGAGGAGGCGCAGGAACCGCTCCCCTTCGTAGAGCGCCGCGAACGGCTCGTCCGCCAGGTGCCCGAGCCGGTGCAGATGCTCGAGCATGCGGCGGGTGTCCTTCCCGGGAGGTCCCGGGACGCCGTGGCGCAGCTGCAGGAACTCGATCGCGAAGTCGATGTCGGACAGCCCGCCCGCCCCGTGCTTGAGGCGCCGGGCGCCGGCCGGGCCGCCGCGCGCCTCCCGCTGGCGCCGCCGCATGTCGGACACCGCCGCCGCGAGCTCAGCCTTTGGAATCGACGCGCCCCGGGCGAGGACGATCGACTCGGCCCGCCGCACGGCGGCGCGCGCCAGCTCCAGGTCCCCGCCCGCCGGGCGCGCCTTGAGGAACGACTGCAGCTCCCAGGTGTCGGCATCGCGCTCGAAGTAGCCCGCGAGCCCCGCCACCGACGTGACCAGCTCTCCCTTGCTGCCGGACGGTCGCAGGCGCAGATCGACCTGGTAGAGCATGCCGTCGCGGCTCAAGGTCGAGAGGAGCCGGACCGCGGCCTCGCACACGCGGCTCGCCTCCGCGCGCCGCTCGGCCGCGTCCCCGTCGCCCGGATCGCAGACGAACACCAGGTCGAGATCGGAGTCGTAGTCGACTTCGCAGGAACCGAGGCGGCCCAGGCCGATGGCGCCGATCCGCGGCGCGGCGTCGGGTGATCCGGGAAACACCTCGTCGCGCGCCAGCGCGAGGCAGGCCTCGATCGTCCGATCGGCGAGATCGGTCAGCTGTCGCAGGCTGTCGCGCAGGCCGGTCTGCCGGTTGAGATCGCGCAGCACGATGCCGGCCAGCTCCGCCTGGTGCCAGCGGCGCAGCGCCGCGGCCTCCCCTCCTGAAGGGGCGTCCTGGAGGACCGAGGCGAGCGTCGTCTCCCTCTCATGGGGATCGGGGCCGCGCAGGCGGGCGCCGTCCTCGAGCGTGGCCACGAGATCGGGATGGCGGCGCAGGAGCGCGGCGAAGAGCTCGCTGCGCCCGGCGAGGCGCACCATGGGAGCCAGGCGGTCGCGTCGCTCCATGACGCGGCGGAAGGCGGCCGGCTCGGAGACGAGCGCCGAGAACAGTATTTCGAGGTGGGCCAGCGCCCGTCGCGGGCTCGGCGACTCCAGGGCCGCCTGCAAAAGCGCCGGCGTCGTGCGCCGCAGCGCCTGGGCGACGAAGGGCTCGAGGGCCGCCGGCTGCAGCAGGCGCCGCAGCGACTGCAGCGGCTTGAGAAGGGCCGTCCCGTCCTCGAATCCGGTGGCGGTGAGCCGCGCCAGGAGCGCCTCGTCGTCCATCCGGTCGAGCAGGAGATCGGGCCCCTCCGCGCCGAACGCGCGCTGCGCGGCGCGGCCGATCACCGAGTCGTAGAAGGCGCGCACCGCGGCGCGGTGCCGGTCCAGGTCGGATGCGAAGGCCTCGGCTTCGTCGGGCCGCGGCTCGTGCGGCAGGACGAGCGAGCGCGCGAGCGGCGGGAAGGCGGCGGGGTCGGCGGGCAGGAGCGCCGTCTGCCGGTTCCTGCCGAGCTGCAGGCGGTGCTCGAGGTCGCGCAGGAAGGTGTAGGCCTCGCCGAGGGCGGCGTATTCCGCGACACCGAGAAGCCCCCGGGTGGCCAGCCGGTGCAGCGCCAGGAGCGTGTTCCCCTGCCGCAGCCAGGGGTCGCGCCCGGCCCGCTCCATCTGCAGCGCCTGCACGGCGAACTCGAGCTCGCGGATCCCACCGCGCCCGAGCTTCACGTCGCGCTCGCCGTGCCCGCTCTCGCTCAGGCGCGCGTCGATCCGATCCTTCATGGCGCCGATGGCGAGCGCCAGGGACGGGTCCGGGGTCTCCTTGTAGACGAGCGGCTCGACCGCCGCGAGGAAACGCCGGCCGAGATCGAGATCCCCGGCGACGGGCCGGGCCTTGACGAGCGCCTGGCGCTCCCAGCCCTCGGCCCAGTTGCGGTGGTAGGCGACGGCGGCGTTGAGGGAGATCGCCAGGTCGCCGTCCCGGCCTCCGGGACGCAGGTTGAGATCGACCCGGAAGACCTCACCGCCGAGCGAGGCGTCGCCGATGAGCCGGGTCACCTCCGACGCGAGGCGCACGAAGAAGGCGCGATTGGGAATGACGCCGTCGCCCGCGGCGCCCGTCCCCCGCGTCTCGCCGTCGCGATCGAACAGGTAGACCAGGTCGATGTCACTGCTGTAGTTGAGCTCCCCGCCGCCGAGCTTGCCGAGCGCCAGCACCACGAACCCGGACGGCTCGATCTCGCCGCGGTCGTTCCGCGCCACGGGTTCGCCGTGCTTCGCCTCGAGGCGGGCGCGCGCCGAGCGCACGGCGCGGTCGAGCAGGACGTCGGCGAGGAGCGACAGCGCCCGCACCACGCCGGCCAGATCGGTGCTGCGCTCGAAGTCAGCGACGGCGATGCGCAGGTACTCGCGCTCCTTGAAGCGGCGCAAAAGCGCCGGGAGATCGAGGTTCGAGCGCCGGAACTCGAAGCGCGCCAGCTCCTGCTCGAGATCGTCGCGGGTCGCCGGCACGGGGGCCTGCCCGCTCACCGGGAGAGCGTCGAGCGCCTCCGGGTCCTGCTCGAGCAGCCCCGACAGCCATGGGCTGCACCCGCCGATGGTCAGAAGCGCGTGCAGCCGGACCGGATCGTCCGGGAGCGGACCGCGTTCGGCCAGGCGTTCGAGCAGCGAGAGGGCGGCGGTGGGATCGGGGAGACGGGCGAGATGCGGGGCGAGACGGCGGGCGCGCTTCTCGGGGAGGAACCGGGCCAGGGGGCCTGTGCCGGGAGCGGTGGGCGGGCTCACGCGGCGACCTCGCGTGGCGCCGCCGCGCCCCGGCGGTCCCGCGGAGGGATCGCCGGGGCGGCGGGGCTGCCGTGTCTCAGATGTCGTAGTACAGGGCGAACTCGTACGGGTGCGGGCGCAGGCGCATCGGGTTCACCTCGCGCTCGCGCTTGTAGTCGATCCACAGCCGGATCATGTCCTCGGTGAAGACGTCCCCCTTGAGGAGGAAGTCGTGATCGGCCTCGAGGTGGTTGAGCGACTGCTCCAGCGAGCCGGGCATCGCAGGGACGTTCTTCAGCTCCTGGGGAGAGAGGCCGTAGATGTCCTTGTCGAGCGGCTTGCCGGGATCCATCTTCTTCTCGATCCCGTCGAGCCCCGCCATGAGCATCGCCGCGAAGGCGACGTAGGCGTTGGCCGACGGATCCGGCGGCCGGTACTCCAGGCGGATGGCGGCCGGGTTGGCCGACACCATCGGAATGCGGATGGCGGCGGAGCGGTTGCGCCGCGAATACGCCAGGTTGACCGGAGCCTCGAAGCCCGGCGTCAGCCTCTTGTACGAGTTCGTGGTCGGCGCGATGATGGCCGCCAGCGCCGGGGAGTGCTTCAGCAGCCCGCCGATGTAGTGCAGGCCCATCTCCGAGAAGCCGCCGTAGCCTTCCCCCGCGAAGAGGTTCTTGCCGCCCTTCCAGAGGCTCTGGTGGCAGTGCATGCCGCTGCCGTTGTCGCCGAACAGCGGCTTCGGCATGAAGGTCACCGTGTGGCCGCGCCGCCGCGCCGTGTTCTTCACGACGTACTTGTAGATCGCCAGGTTGTCGGCGGAGCGCACCAGCGTGTTGAAGCGGATGTCGATCTCCATCTGCCCGCCGGTCGCCACCTCGTGGTGGTGCGCCTCGACGGTCAGGCCGCAGCGCTCGAGGTTGATCACCATCTCGGAGCGCAGGTCCTGGAAGTGGTCGCTCGGCGGCACCGGGAAGTACCCCTCCTTGTGCCGCGGCTTGTAGCCGAGGTTCGGCCCCTCCTCCTTGCCGGAGTTCCACTGCCCCTCGACCGAGTCGAGGAAGTAGAAGCCGCAGTTCGCCTTCTGGTCGAAGCGCACGTCGTCGAAGATGAAGAACTCGGCCTCGGGGCCGAAGTAGCAGGTGTCGGCGATGCGGGTGAACTGCAGGTACGCCTCGGCCCGCTGCGCCAGCGCCCGCGGGTCGCGCGCGTAGCGCTGCTTGGTGATCGGCTCGAAGATGTTGCAGATGAGGTTGAGGGTCGGGATCTCGGTGAACGGATCGATGAAGGCGGTCTCGGCGTCAGGAACGACCAGCAGGTCGCTCTCGTTGATCGCCTGGAAGCCGCGGATGCTCGAGCCGTCGAAGCCGAAGCCGTCCTCGAACGAGGACTCGCTCAGCTGTCCGATCGGCACCGAGAAGTGCTGCCACATTCCCGGGATGTCCATGAAACGCAGGTCGACGATTCGGACGTTCTGGTCCTTCGCCAGTTTCAACACGTCGGCGGGCTTTTTCATCTCGGTCGGCGTCTCCTAGAGAACAAGAGGATGGGGGCTGTCGGAGCGGCCGCATTGTACTGCACGCCGCGGGTCGTGTCAGGCCCGGCGAATCAGTGCCGGCGCTCGTAAGCGGAGGGGACGATGTCCGACTTCAAGGTCTCGATCAGGCCGTCCAGCTCCTTGAGGAGCGCGGCTTCCTTCTCGGGATTGGGGTCGACGCTTTTCTCCATCAGGCCGCGGCCATGGGCCAGCCCCAGCACCTTGTACTGCACGTCCTCGTGCGGGCCCCAGAAAACCCGCGCCGTGAGCGGGCCCCCGCCGAGGCGCTTGGCGATGGTGTCCTTCCACTGGCCGGTCACGACGAAGGCGTCCTTGTAGCTCTTCCACTTGCCCGGGGTGACCTTGAGGCCGTCGGGGACCATCTCGAACTCGCCGCACCATTTCAGGAGGTCCCGCAGCTCGGACATCGCCGCGTCCTCGGTCAGGATGGCGTCGGATTTCTCCGCCTTGTCGTACTTGACGACCACCTGCAGCATGTCGCCGGGAGGCCCGGTGCGGATGCGGAAGTAGCCGGAGTAGTCGTCCGATCCCGGGTAGGTGCCGATGACCCCGGTCGGGAAGCGGCCGCGGGCCGAGGCGACGATCGGCGCGAACTCCCACTCCTTGCGGTTCGGGGTCGCCTTGGCGAAATCCAGGTCGATCCTGTTGTACTTCTTCAGGAACCGGTTGAGATCGCCGACGACGTTCGAATAGATGAACAGGTCGTAGGTGCTGTCGGCGAGCTTCGTCGTCTGCCGCTTGCCCTCGGCGTCGGTGTAGGAGATCTCCACGCCCGGGAAGGTGATGTTGTTGAGGCGGCGCGCCATCTCCAGCTCGTTGAAGATGACGACGTACTGGCGGTTCTTCCACGTCGGCATGCTGGCGTAGAAGGCGTTCCCCTCGACCTTGCGCGCCGACGAGGTCTCGCCGTTGGCCTCGGTCCCGACATCGCGCTGGAACGTCTCCTTGACGGTGACGCCGTCGGGGTAGGTCTGCTTGAAGGTGACGTCGGTGACCGTCTTGCCGCTCAGGTTGTAGACGAGCATGTTGGTCACGAGCGAGAACTTGCCGCTGCCGCTGTCGAACTTGGCGCCGTACGAGGGATAGGCGGTGAACTGCACGCCGGGGGCCGGCGGCTCCTGCGCCGTGAACGGCGGCGCCGCGGCGAGCGTCACGAGCAGGGCGAACAGCGGGATCAAGCGGCGCGGCGTCATGGAAAGTCTCCCGAAAAGCGGCGGATTATAGCATGCGGTCCGCGGGCCTTCCGGGGCGCCGCCGCCCCGCGCACAGCGCCAGCGTCACGAGCACCGCGGCGAGCAGCGCCGTCGCGGCGCTGCCGGGCGCGCAGTCGGACGCCACGAGGCCCGCCGACGTGAAGGTGATCGTCAGCGTGTTGTTGAGCGCGTGCGCCAGGATCGCCGGCCACAGGGAGCCCGACGTCTCCCGCAGCCACCCGAGGAAGATGCCGAGCGGGATCACCAGCAGGAACCGCCACGGGTCCAGGTGGAACAGCGCGAAGACGACGGCGGTCGCGACCACGCCGGTCCACGGACGCACCGCCTGCCGCACCAGCCCGGACTGGACGAAGCCGCGGAAGAGGAGTTCCTCGCAGACGGCCGGAACGATGGCGATGGCGAGGAGAAGCCACGTGAAATCGAGCCCTCCGTCGGCGCGCAGGAGCGCATCGAAATACGCGCGCAAGGACTCCGGCTGGGGCCACACGCGCTCCTGCCAGGCGCCATAGAGGGTCATGAGGTGGTTCAGCCCGATGGTGCCGAACACGGCGGCCGCCACGTACCGCGGCGCCGGGACGCCGAACGGCAGGACGACGCGCCGATCCAGGTAGAAAAGCCGGATGGCCGCGAGCGAAGGCAGCGCGAAGGCGAGCGCCTGGACCATCACCACGCCCAGCCGCGATCCGGGGAACACCACCTCGGCCTCGAACCCGAGGACCAGATAGATCACGAAGGCGAGGCCGACGACCAGCGCGATCTCGCGGGGACCCGGCGCGGGGCGCAGCGCCTGCGGAAGGCTCGGGGAAGGGGGAAGCGGGGCGGGACCGTCCGGCTCCGGTCCGTGGAGCGACGACGACATCAATCCGACAGGCGGACCTGGATCCTCAGGCGGATCTGCACGGTGCGGCCGGCGACCTCGATCGACAGGGGCACTTCGATCTCGCGGCTCCCGGCCGCGACCGGGACGCTCGCGACCGGCTCCTCGAGCGGATCATCGAGATCGATGGGCTCCGGATCGTCGAAGGGATCCGGCTCCACGGCCAGGACCGGGGCGGCACGTGGCGTCGGGCGCACGGCCGGGCGGACGGCGGCGGGATGCACGGTCACGGTCGCGGGGCGCGGGTGCTCGGGAATCCGCTCGACCTGGAACGGCTCCGGCTCCCCTTCCCCGCCTCCCGACGACACCTCGTCGGTGAGCTCGATGACGTCCTCCTCGGCCGCCGGGGTCGGGGCGGGCCGGACCGGGCCGCGGCGATCGCGCATCGGCGCCGTGGCGTCGAGCGCGTCGAGGGCGCGGTCTTCCGGCGGGCCGGAAACCGGCAGGTCGTCTCCGGCGCGGCGCGGTCCTGTGGCCGCGGCGGCGGGCGCCGGGGCGCCGGCGGGGCGGGTCGCTCCGGCCTCATCCAGGCGGTACTTCGCCGAGAGATTGTTGAGGACCAGCTTGGTGATCGCCTTGAGCGTGTCCTCGACGCCGATGCCGGTCATCGCCACCGCCTCGTAGAACGGGGCATTGTGCCGGTTGATGCGGGTGTTCATCTCCTCGATCGAGCAGAGATTCGGCAGGTCGCGCTTGTTGAACTGCATGACCAGCGGGATCTCCTCGATGCGGATCCCCATCTCCTTGAGGTTCTCCTCGAGGTTGCGGTACGCCTCGACGTTCGCCTCGATCATCTTCGCCTGCGAGTCGGCGACGAAGACGACCCCGTCGGCCCCCTTGAGCACGAGCTTGCGCGTCGAGTTGTAGAAGACCTGTCCTGGGACGGTGTAGAGCTGCACGCGCGTGCGCATGCCGCGGATCATCCCGAGCTCGATCGGCAGGAAGTCGAAGAACAGGGTCCGATCGGTCTTGGTCGCGAGCGACAGCATCTTCCCCTTCTTGACGTTGTCGGGGAGCGAGCCGTAGATGAACTGCAGATTGGTCGTCTTCCCGCAGAGACCGGGGCCGTAGTAGACGATTTTGGCGGTGAGTTCGCGGGTCGAGTAGTTGAAAAGGACCATCCGCGCTCCGGAGGCGGCGCGGAATATAGCATCCGCTCCGGGGAGCGTCAACGAGAACGGCGGCGGAACAACAATGTAATCGGCGCGTGCGCGAGCCCGAGGCGATCGCGCAGGCGATGTTCCATGAAACGGCGGTAGTCGGCGGCGATCTTCCGCCCGTTGCCGAAGACGACGAAGCGGGGCGGTGACCCGGGCGCCTGCGAGATGTAGTGCATGCGCACGGCATGGCCGTGATCCGAGGGGGGCTGGCGCTCGGCGAGGATCGACTCGAGGGCCCGGTTGAGCTCGGGCGTCGGGAAGCGTCGCGCGCTCTCCTCGCGCAGCCGGTCGAGCGTCCCGAGGAGGGTGCCGACCCCCTCGCCCGTCTTGGCCGAGAGCGGCACCACCGGGATGTGCGTGGCGAAGCGCAGCCCTTCCCGCAGGTCGTCGAGACGCTTGCGCCGTCCCTCCGGCCCCCCGGCCACGAGATCGATCTTGTTCACTCCGAGCACCGCGGGCTTGCGCACCTCGATGATGAGGCCGAGGAGGGCCCGGTCCTGGTGCTCGATGCCGAGCGTGGCGTCCACGAGGCCGATGGCGACTGACGCCCGCTCCAGCGCCTGCCGCGCCTTCAGCACGCTCACCCACTCCAGGCTGTCGGCCCCGGTGATGCGGCGGCGGATGCCGGCGGTGTCCACGACCCGGTAAAGCGTCTCCCTCGACTGGAAAGTGGCGTCCACCGGATCGCGCGTCGTGCCGGGCCGGTCGGAGACGACCGACCGCTCGTCCTTCAACAGGCGGTTGAAGAGCGAGGACTTGCCGACATTGGGCCGGCCGACGATGGCCATGGCGACCCCGGGGGCCTCCGGCTCGTGCTGTTCCTCGGGAAGCAGGGCCTCGATCCGCTCGACCAGTTCGATGAGCCCGCGCCCCTCCTCGGCCGAGAGCGGCAGCACCTCCTCGAAGCCGAGACGGTACAGCTCGAACTCGAACCCCTCCTGGGACCGGCTGTCGATCTTGTTGACGACCGGGACCACCCGCCGCGCCGACTTGCGCAGCAGGCGCGCCACGTGCTCGTCGGCGGCGGTCACACCGGCCCGCCCGTCGATGACGAAGAGGATGACGTCGGCCATCTCGGCCGCCTTCAGCGATTCCTCCCGGACCCGCCGGACGAGGTCGTCGGAGTCTCCCGCGGAGACGCCGCCCGTGTCCACGAGGGTGACGCCCCGGGCGCCGATCTCCGCCTCGGCGGTGAGCCGGTCCCGGGTCACCCCCGGCTCGTCGGCGACGATCGCCTGCCGCCGCCCGAGCAGGCGGTTGAACAGGGTGGATTTGCCGACGTTGGGAGCGCCGACGATGGCGACGATGGGACGCGGCATCGGGATCGAAGGTCCCGCCGCAGGGGCGGCGGGGAGGCGCATCTTAGCATGGGATGACCGCTGCAAAGGGTTGACAGCCCGCTACTTACCTCCTATACTCCGGCCAGCCTGGCCGGTCTGTGGGGAGACGGGGGAAGTGGCGTGATCAAGAGCGACATCATTAATAATGTTGCGCGGACGGCGGAAATCACCCGCGTCCGCGCCGTGGTCGCCGTGGAAGCGATCCTCGACGCCATGAAGGAGTCGATGCGCCGGGGCGAACGGATCGAGCTGCGCGGCTTCGGAGTGTTCCAGGTCAAGCCGCGCAAGAAGGGGATCGGCCGGAACCCCCGCACCGGGACGGAAGTCCGCATCCCCCCGGGCAAGACCATCCGGTTCAAGCCCGGGAAGAACCTCCGCAACCTCAGGTAGTTCCATTGAACGACGGTCCCGTTCCGGCTCCCCTCGACGACCGGATGCCGACCCCGGTTTTCCCCGCAAGGCTCAGGGCGCGCAAGCCTTCGTCCCCGTGGCTCCATGCGGGGCTCCTTGCGGTGACGCTCTTCTCGACCACCCTCGTCGGGACGGTGCTCGCCGGCGATGCGCCCTTCTCGCTGGCTCTCCTGATGCAGATCCTCCGGCATCCCGCCGAGTGGGTCGCCGGCCTTCCCTATTCCGTGTCGGCGCTGTTCATCCTCGGCTGCCACGAGATGGGGCACTACATCGCCTGCCGCATCTATCGGATCGACGCCTCTCTCCCCTACTTCCTTCCTGGCGTGAATCTCTTCGGGACCTTCGGGGCCGTCATCCGCATCCGCGCCCCGTTCCCGACGCGCCGCGCGCTCTTCGACGTCGGAGTGGCCGGGCCGATCGCGGGGTTCGTGGCCCTCCTGCCGGTCCTTGCCATGGGGCTTCTGCTGTCGACGCCGACGAATGCTCCGCCGGCGCCCGGGGAGATCGGCCTCCCGTCCTGCCTGCTCCTGTCGCTGCTGTATCCGCTGTTCTTCGATCCGGCGCAGGGGGCCTCGATCCACCTGCACCCCCTCTTCGTCGCCGCCTGGTTCGGGCTGTTCGCGACCTCCCTGAACCTGCTGCCGATCGGCCAGCTCGACGGCGGCCACATGCTGTACGCCATCTCGCCGCGCGTGCACGGGATCGTCTCCCGCTTCGGCACCCCGGTTCTCGTCCTCCTCGGTTTCCTGACCGGCGGGGCGCATCTGATCGTCTTCGGGGTTCTGTTCTGGCTCATCGGCCTGCGCCATCCGCGTCCCCTCGATTCGCTCCAGCCGCTCGGCGCCCGGCGGACCGCCGTCGCCCTCTTCGGGCTCGTGCTGTTCCTGCTGACCTTCTTTCCGATGGCCCCCGAAGTGTTCGGCGTTCTCCTGTTTCCCTAGGAGATCGAGTCGCCACGGCGCCAGACCGTCGGTGCGGGCGCGGACGGCGCCGTCCTCGTCGGTCCGGAAGACGCGCACCCCTCTCGCATCCAGGCGTCGCAGCACCCGCGGCGAAGGATGTCCCCACGGGTTGAACAGGCCCGCCGACACGATGGCGGTCCCGGGCGCGACCGCCTCGAGGAACGGCTCCCCGGTGGAAGTGTCGCTGCCGTGGTGCGCCACCTTCAGGATGTCCGCCGCGACCGGGCGCCCTTCGGCGAGGAGGCTCGACTCGGCCGGTCCCTCCATGTCGCCCGTCAGGAGGAGGCTTCGTCGTCCGAGCCTGAGCCTGAGGACGAGGGACTGGTCATTTCCCGACCGGCCGGCGCGGGTGCGTGCCTCCTGGTGCGGCGTGGGATTGAGCACCTCCAGCCTCACGCCGCCGAAGCGGGTGACGAGGCCGCGGCGCGGGAGGAGGAGACGCGCGCCGGAGTCCTCGGCCGCCTTCTCGATCGCGCCGAGACGTGGATCGTCGAACCCCGAAGCTCCGATCCACACCGCCTCGGGACGGAACAACCAGATGATGGCCGGCGCGCCGCCGAGATGGTCCTGGTGCGGGTGGGTGAGGACGAGGAGATCGAGGCGCAGCACGCCGAGGGCGCGGAGCGCCGGCGCGACGACGCGCGCTCCGACGTCGAAGTCGCCGCGCGGCAGTCCGCCGGCATCCACGAGCACGGTGCGGCCCTGCGGGGTCCGCACCAGGAGCGCGTCCCCCTGGCCGACGTCGAAGACGATGAAATCGAGTCGTCCTGGTGGCTTCGGGTCGTGTCCGCGTCCGGCGAGGAGCAGGGCGACGACCGCGAGAAGCGCGAACAGCGCGCGACGCGGAAGCCGGCGGCGGGTGAGCGCCGCCGCGCCCGGCAGTGCCAGGAGCAGCGCCGCCATCCCCCACGACGGCGGCTGGATGAAGAACGACGCGGCCGGGAGATCGGCCGCGATCGCGGCGCTGCGGTCGAGCCCTGCGACGAGAGGTGACGCCAGGGCGACCAGCGCGTCGGCGCCCGCAGGCCAGGCGATCGCCAGGGGAGCCGCGACCATGGCCACCAGGAGCCCGAGGGAGGCGAGCGGGACGGCGACGAGGTTGGCCACGAGTCCCGCCAGAGTCACGCTCTGGAAGTGCCGCGCCGTCAGGGGGGCCGTGGCGGCGAGCGCCGACGCGGAGACCCGGAAGGAGGTTCCTGCCTGGTTCGCGAGCCACGCGAGCGCCCGCACGGCCGGGGCGCGTCCCGATCCCACCGTGCCTCGGGCGGCCTGGGCGGGGCGGACGCCGAAGAGCAGCCCGAGCGTCGCGGCGTAGCTCAGCTGGAACCCCGGATCGGCGAGCCACGCGGGGCGCAGCAGGAGCAGCACGGTGGCCGACGTCGCGAGACTCGCGGCGGCGGCCCCCGAACGTCCTGCCTGCCGCCCGACCAGGAGTGCTGTGCCCATCAGGGTCGCCCGCAGGATCGATCCGCCGGGACGGGCGACGAGCCCGTACACGGCGAGCACCAGGACGATGGCCACGCGCCGCCGGTGGGGCCTTTGCACGACCAGCCGCAGCACCCAGCCGGCCGCGCCCGCCACGAGCGCCACGTTGAATCCCGACAGGGCCAGGATGTGGTAGACGCCCGCCCGCTTCAGGCGGTCTTCGAGATCCGGGTCGAGCGATTGCCGCTCGCCGAGGAGCAGCGCAAGGAGAAAATCGGCCGTCGCGCGCCTGTCCGGCGCCGCCGCCTGGAGCGATGTCACCAGGCGCCGCCGCAGCCGCGGCCCGGCGAGACGCCAGTCGGGCGAGCGTCCGAGCCGCTCGACGAGCCGCGGGCTCTTGATCGATCCGGACAACGACACGCCCCGCGTGCGCAGCGCGGCGCCGTAATCGAATCCTCCCGGGTTGCGCCAGGAGCGCGGTGGCCCGAGGCGCGCGGTCGTCTCCAGGCGATCGCCGATCTCCCAGGGAACTCCCTCGTCCGGGAGGACCGGAACCGTCAGACGCACGCCGAAACCCTCCGGCAGACGGAAGCGCTCCGCGGCCGTGGTCTCCGGAAGCGGGGCGATCGTGCGCAGCACGAGCACGACGCGATCGCTGTCGGAACGTTCCACATCGACGACGGTGCCGCGGACGACCACCGGAGTGCGCTGCTCGGCGAAGCCGCGGCCCGACCAGGCGGCGAGCAGCTCCGGCGCCGGGTCGCGGCGGATCTCCAGAACAGCGCTGCTCCAGCCGGCGGCGCAGAACGCCAGGACCACGCCCGCGCGCGCCAGCGCGGATCCGGGCCTCGGGGCGGCCGCGGGAACGCAGGGAGAGCGCCGCTGGCCCAGGGCGCAGAACAGGGCGGGAACGAGCAGCGCTCCGATCGCCAGAAAGATTGTCTTGAGCGAATCGGCGCGCGCGCAGACCACACCGGCGGCGCAGGCGAACGTGAAGCCGAAGGCCCGGCGCGAGGAGTGCGAGAGGAGAGGCCTGGATTCGCCGGACCCGCGCACGGAAGGACTCCGGGGGCCGGCTCTCCAGCGGGCCCGGTGACGCTAACGCAGGGGACGCTTCGGAATCAAGCGGGCCGTTCGGCCCACGCCGACATCGGGCGGCCTGCTAATCGAACAGGCTGAGGCGCGGCAGGCCGGCGTGCTGGCGCAGGCGGCGCGAGCGTGCCGCGGCGCGGGTCGCCGCGAGCGCGGCGCCGTTCATCCGTTCGGCGCCGGACCCGAGGGCGGCGTCGATCTCCCGTTCGATGGCCCGGCGCTCCTCCTCGGGCAGGATGTCCTGCGCGCGCGCCAGCAGGGCGGCGTCGAGCCGGTCCAGCGCCGCTTCGACGGCGGCCGGATCGGCCGGCCCGGATCCTTTCAGCTCCTTCGCCATGCGCCGAACCTCGGCGACCGCTTCCGCGAGGGAGCCGACCAAAGCGTCCCGTCCTTCGGCCGAGGCGCGCGTCATCGCCTCCTTCAGGCGGCGCACCAGACGGACGAGATGCTTCGCGAGGCGGGACGCGCCGTCGTCGGACGCCGTCGCGTCCGGGCGGCCGGCCTCGGGACCGTGCAGCCCGAGGTAGAGATCGTAGAGGCTCAGCACCTCCTGCCGGCAGTACGACAGCGAGTTGATCCGCCGCGGTCCGGGCGCGCGCCGCTCGAAGGCGTCGAAGCAGTTCTCGATCCCCTGCAGCACCAGGCGCAGCGGCACTCCGGTCTTGCGCCAGGAATCGGCGAGCGCCCAGTCGCGCGGGCTCAGGAGGTGGGGCGCGCCGCGCCGGCGGTTGAAGGTCTCCTCGATCGCCAGGAGGTAGGGATCCTCCGGCCCGGGGTCGCTCCCCCCGGTCATCGGTTGCGTTCGTGGAGGAGGCGCAGTCCTTCGAGGGTGAGGTTCGGATCGACGTCGTCGAGCAGCCCCGCCAGCTCGTCCTTGAGTGCGGCCGAGAGGCCGCCGGTGCCGATGGTCTTCACCGGCTCCCCCATCTCGGCGCGCATGCGCAGCAGGATCCCGGAGACCAGCGCCAGGTAGCCGTGGAACAGCCCCGACTGCAGGCTGTGCGTGGTGTTGCGGCCGATGACGCGCGGCGGCTTGCGCACGTCGACGCGCGGCAGCCGCGCCGCCCGGGCGAACAGCGCCTCGGCGGAGACGTTGAGCCCGGGCGCGATGGCGCCGCCCAGGTACTCCCCCTTCGCCGAGATGGCGTCGAAGGTGGTGGCGGTGCCGAAGTCCACGACGATCACCGCCTGTCGGAAGCGCTCGTACGCCGCGACGCCGTTGACGATGCGATCGGCGCCGACCTCCTGCGGGTTGTCGTAGAGGATCGGCATGCCGGTCTTCACGCCCGGCTCGACGAAGAGCGGCTTGACGCCGAAGTAGTGGCGCGCCATCGCCTCGAGGACACCGTCGAGCGGCGGCACGACCGAGGCGATGATGATGGAGGCGATCGCGCCCGCCTCGAGGTGCGCGAGCGAGAGCAGGTTGCGCGCCAGGATGCCGTACTCGTCCACGGTCCGATCGCGCACCGTCGTCAGCCGCCAGTGCGCCACGAGCGTCGCACCGTCGTAGACCCCGAGGACGGTGTTGGTGTTGCCGACGTCCATGACGAGGAGCATCGTCCCCTCCGTCCGGCCGGCGCTCATTCGAGCCCCTCGACGATCTCCCCGAACGCGACGCGCAGGAGGCGGCCGTCGGGCGCCTGGAGCTTCAGGCCGCCCTCCTCGTCGATGCCGGCGAAGGTGCCCTGGGCGGGGCCCGTCGGGCCGAGAACCCGCACCGGATCCCCCGGCTGCAGGGACGACAGCGCCTGCCACTCGCGCAGGAGCGTCGCCGGGCCGTCGCGCAGCGCCCGCGCATAGCGGTGCTCGAACCCTTCGAGCAGGCGCGCCAGGATCGGCGCCCGTTCGGCGGGCTGCCCGGAAGCGATGCGCACCGAGGTGGCGCGGCTCCGCAGCTCCGGCGGGAAATCCTCCTCCAGGTGGTGCACGTTGACGCCGACGCCCACCACCATCTCGCGCACCTCGGGATCGGCGCCGCGCACCTCCCCGAGCACGCCGGCGATCTTCCTCCCGCCCGCGAGCACGTCGTTCGGCCACTTGATGCGCGCCTTGAGCCCGGGGATCTCGTTGAGCGCGTCGGCCGTGGCGACCGCGGCCATGAACGTCAGGAGCGGGGCGCGCGGCGCGGGGATCGCCGGCCTCAGGATGAGCGAGGCGTACAGGCCGAGATACGGGCGCGACGACCAGGTCCGGTCGCGCCGGCCGCGCCCCTGGACCTGCTCTTCCGCAAGGACCAGGCCCCCTTCGGGCTCGCCGGCGGCAGCCAGCTCCAGCGCGCGATCGTTGGTCGAGCCGATGCTCGGGTAATAGAAGATGCGGTGTCCGAAGACCGCGGCCCGCAGGTGGCGCTGGACCGCCGCCGGGGTGACCGGATCGGACGGGGGCGGCGGACCGCCCGGACCGTCCGGGGCCGGTCCGCGGCCCGGGAGGGACGATTCGTCCGTCACGCCCCCTCCACCTCGAGCGCGATGTCCACCGCGCGCACCGAGTGCGTCAGCGCACCGAACGAGACGCGATCGACCCCGAGACGGGCGAGCGCCTCCAGCCGCTCGGGGAGCACGTTCCCGGAGACCTCGAGGAAGGCGCGGCCGCGCGCGAGCTCCACCGCGCGCCGAAGCGTCTCCTCGTCCATGTTGTCGAGCAGGAGCGCGTCGGCCCCCGCGTCGAGCGCCTCGCGGACCTCCTCGATCGTCCCGACCTCGATCTCGAGGCCGACGCCGGGAGCGGGCCGGCCGCCGAGAGCGGCGCGCGCGCGGCGAAGCGCGGCACCGACTCCCCCGGCCAGGCGCCAGTGGTTGTCCTTGATGAGCCAGGCGTCGAAGAGCCCGGCGCGGTGGTTCGTCCCGCCGCCCACGGCGACGGCGTACTTGTCGAGGACGCGCAGACCGGGGACGGTCTTGCGCGTGTCGGCGATCTGCAGCATCGTCCCCTTCACTCGATCGACGAGCGCGCGGGTGACCGTGGCGATCCCGCTCAGGCGCTGCAGGAAGTTGAGCGCCGTGCGCTCCCCTTCGAGGAGCGGCCGCGCCTCGCCGCGCACGGTGGCGATCACCGCGCCGGCGGAACAGGTGGTGCCGTCGTCGACAAGTGTTTCGAAGGCGAGGCCGCCGCCGACGCGGCGGAACACCTCGCGCGCCACCGGAAGGCCGGCGACGACGAGCGGCTCGCGGGCGACGAAGCGACCGACGGCACGGGCGCCCTCCGGGACGACGCCGCGCGACGTCACGTCCCCGGTCCCGAGGTCCTCCTCGAGGGCGCGGCGCACACAGCGTCCCACCGCCTCCTGGTCGAGCATGGCGGCGATTGTGCTACGCCCCCCGAAGCGATCGCAAGGTCGCCTGCAGGCGGTCCAGGCGCTCGCCGATTTCCCGGTCGATGCCGCGGACCTTCTCCACCACCTCGGGCTTGGCGCGCGCGAGGAAGTCGGCGTTGCGCAGCCGCGCGGCGTGTCCCTCCCGTTCTTTCTCGAGACGCTCGATGTCCTTCGCGAGACGGCGGCGCTCCGCGTCCACGTCGAGGATTCCCGCGAGCGGCAGGGCCAGGTCCCCCGCCGCCGCCACGGCGCGCGCGGCGGGTCCTTCCGTGCCGAGGTCGTCGGTGAGGCGCAGCGCCTCGAGGCGCGCCAGCGTGCGCACCAGGTCCCCCTGCGAGGTGAGGAGCGTGCGCGTCGCCGGGTCGCGCGGCTTCAGGAGCACCGTGACGCGCCGCCCGGGATCGATGTTCACCTCGGCGCGCAGGTTCCGCACCCGGCCGACGACCTCCATCAGGCTCTCCATGTCGCGCTCGGCTTGCGGATCGTGCGCCGGATCGCCCTCGACCGGGCGGGGCCAGGGGCCGCGGGCGATGGTCTCCCCCCGGTGGGGCAGCCGCTGCCAGATCTCCTCGGTCAGGAACGGCATGACCGGGTGCAGCAGGCGCAGCACCTCCTCGAGGACGTGCAGCAGCACCGCGCGGGCGCGCGCGGCGTCCGCCTCGGAGGCGCCGGGCAGAAGCGACGGCTTCTCGGTCTCGATGAACCAGTCGCAGTACTCGTGCCACAGGAAACGGTAGAGGGCGTTCGACATCTCGTCGAAGCGGAACTCGGAGAGGGCGCGGCCGACGTCGACGCGCAGCCCGGCGAGGCGGCTGAGGATCCAGCGCTCCTGGAGCGTCAAGCTCCCGCGCGGCGGCAGCGGCGGCGGCTCCGTCGCCTCCGCCATCGGGCCGGCGTTGATCAGCACGAAGCGGGCGGCGTTCCACAGCTTGTTCGCGAAGGCGCGGTAGCCGACCATCCGCTCCTCCGAGAGCGGCAGATCGGATCCCGGCGTGGCCATCGCGGCGAGGGTGAAGCGCAGCGCGTCGGCGCCGTACCGCTCGACCAGATCGAGGGGGTCCACGACATTCCCCTTGGTCTTCGACATCTTCTGGCCTTCGGCATCGCGCACGAGGCCCGTGATGTAGACGCGGGAGAAGGGGACGTCGTCCATGAAGCGCAGCCCCATCATGATCATCCGCGCCACCCAGAAGAACAGGATGTCGAAGCCGGTCACGAGCGTCGTGGTCGGGTAGTACACCTTGAGATCTTCGGTCCTGTGCGGCCAGCCCAGGGTCGAGAACGGCCACAGCGCCGACGAGAACCAGGTGTCGAGGACGTCCGGGTCGGGGACCAGCTTCGCGGCGCGGCAGCCGGGGCAGGCCGGCGGATCCTCGCGCGCCACGACGCACAGCCCGCAGGCGGCGCAGTGGTAGGCGGGGATCGGATGCCCCCACCAGAGCTGCCGGCTGATGCACCAGTCGTGGATCTTCCCCATCCACTCGTTGTACGAGTTGACCCAGTGACCCGGCGTGAAGCGCACGCGCCCGTCGGCCACGGCGCGCGTCGCCGCCTCGGCGAGCGGCGCGACCCGCACGAACCACTGCTTGGAGAGGAACGGCTCGGCGATCGTGCCGCAGCGCTGGCAGTGGCCGACGTTGTGGAGATGATCCTCCACGCCGCGCAGGAACCCCCCCAGCTTCAAATCTTCCACGACACGCTGGCGCGCCTCGAAACGGTCGAGCCCGCGGTACGGCGCGGGGACGGCGTCGTTCATGCGCGCCTGATCGTCCATGACGCGCAGCCGCGGCAGGGCGTGGCGCTCGCCCATCGCGAAGTCGTTCGGGTCGTGGGCCGGCGTCACCTTCACGGCCCCGGTCCCGAAGGTGCGATCGACGTACGCGTCGGCGATCACCGGGATGAGCCTGTCGGTGAGGGGCAGGCGCACGCGCCGCCCCACGGCGTCCGTGTAGCGCTCGTCCTCCGGGTGCACGGCGACCGCGGTGTCCCCGAGCATGGTCTCGGGGCGGGTGGTCGCGACCTCGATGCCGCCTTCCCCGTCCTCGAAGGGATAGAAGAAGCGGAACAGCCTGCCGGCCACCGGCTGCGAGATCACCTCGAGATCCGAGATGGCGGTGCGGCAGCGCGGGCACCAGTTGACGATGTACTCGCCGCGGTAGATGAGCCCTTCCTCGTGCAGGCGGACGAAGGCCTCGCGCACCGCCTCGGACAGCGCCGGCTCGAGGGTGAAGCGCTCGCGCGTCCAGTCGCAGGAGGCGCCGAGGGCCTTGAGCTGCTCGATGATGGCGCCGCCGTACTCCGCCTTCCATTTCCAGACGCGGGCCACGAAGGCCTCGCGCCCCAGCGCCTCGCGGCTGGTCCCCTCCTGCTGCAGCATGCGATCCACGACCATCTGCGTCGCGATGCCCGCGTGGTCGGTGCCGGGCAGCCACAGGACGTCGTCGCCGTCCATGCGGCGCCAGCGCGCCAGGATGTCCTGGAGGGTGTTGTTGAGGGCGTGCCCCATGTGCAGGCGCCCGGTGACGTTCGGCGGCGGGATCACCATGACGAACGGGGGGCGTCCCGAGCGCGGGTCGGCCGTGAACAGGCCGAGCTGCAGCCAGTGCTCGTACCACGCACGCTCGAAGCGGCGCGGCTCGTAAGTCTTGTCGAGGACCGTCGTCTCGGGGACCGTCATGGAAGGCACCGGATCAGGTCCGGTTGTTTTCCGGCCTGAGGGCCGGGACCGCGCTGGATCAGCGGCCGCGCTCCTCCAGTTCCTTGATGCGCTGGCGCACGATCGATTCGGCGACCCCCGGGAGGATCTCCCAGGCGATCTCGCGCACGACCCGGTCGGTCATCTTCTTCACCACGAGGTCGGCGAGGCGATCGAGGGCGGCCTCGGACAGGTCGGCCCCTTCCGGGCCGGACCGCACCGGCTTCTGCGGATCCATCGGACCCGGCGCGCGGCTCTCCGCCGGCACGGGGTCGGGAGCCCCGGCGTCATAGCGATCGGGGACGACCACGTCCTCCCCCTCTCCGACCCCGAGATCGGCGAAGCCGAGATAGGCGCCCCCCTCGGCGGCGTCGGGCGCGGCGAACGGTATGGCCGAAGGACGCGCGGGCGGCTCGACCGGGATGGGGGCGATCGGCCGTGGCGCCGCGATCGTGGCGGACGAAGCCATCCCGGCCGCCATTCCCGGACTGGACGGCACGTCGGGCATCTCGAACGCCGGCCCCCCCGGGAGATCCTCCGGGGTCTCCTCCTCGATCACGACGCGCGCCGGCGTCGAGGAGCCGGGGCGCAGCACGCGGGCCGTCATCAATTCTTCGACGCGGGCGACGAGGGCGTGCGACTCGAACGGCTTGGTCAGGTGCCCGCTGGCGCCGGCCGCCTCGGCACGGCGCGCGTCGAAGGGCTCGAAGGTGCCGCACAGCAGGAGCACCGGGATGGAGGCCGTGGCCGGGTCGGCCTTGAGCGCCTCGCACACCTCGTAGCCGTTCTTCTCCGGCATGATGACGTCGAGCAGGACCACGTCGGGCCTGACCTCACCGACCTTGCGCAGCGCCTGGGCGCCGTTGCTGACGCAGAAGACCCGGTAGTCGCCGTCGGAGAAGGTCAGTTCCACCACCTTCTGGATGGTGATGCTGTCATCGGCCAAAAGGATCGTCTTCACTCCGGCCCTCCCGATCGTGGCGCCCGTGCGGGCGCGATCTGCGGCCCCCGGGCCGCGGCCTGCGTCCTGCTCCGAGTCGGATCCTAGCGCTTCCGGGGCGGCACGTGCGTCCGCACCCACTGGATGACGTCGCCGGTCGCGGTCCCCGGCGTGAACACCGCCTGCACTCCCGCCTCCTTGAGCTGCGCCGCGTCCTCGTCCGGGATGATGCCGCCGCCGAAGACGACGATGTCCTCGCCGCCGCGGGCTTTCAGGAGAGAGAGGATCTTCGGGAAGAGGGTCAGGTGGGCGCCGGAGAGGATCGACAGGCCGATGCCGTCCACGTCCTCCTGCAGCGCCGCCTCGACGATCATCTCCGGCGTCTGGTGCAGCCCGGTGTAGATCACCTCGAAGCCCGCGTCCCGCAGCGCCCGCGCGATGATCTTGGCGCCGCGGTCGTGCCCGTCCAGGCCGACCTTCCCCACCAGCAGCCGCACGGTGGCGGTCGCCGCCGGTGCGGTGCTCACAGCGGCACCTTGCCTTCGCGGTAGGTCCCGAATGCGGGCTTGAGCGCGTGGCAGATCTCCTGCACCGAGGCGTAGGCGCGCACGGCGTCGAGGACGAGCGGCATGAGGGGCTCGGGACCGCGGGCGGCCGTCACGAGACGCTCCATGGCCTGGGCGTGCCTCCCCCGGTCGCGGCGTGACTTCACCGCGGCGAGGCGGCTCTTCTGCCCCTGCTCGACCTCCTGCTCGATCCTGAGGAGGGGCGGCGGAGGGCCGTTGCCCTCGGTGTAGCGGTTGACGCCGACGAGGGTCTTCTCGCCGGTGTCGAGCTGGCGCTGGTAGCGGTACGCCGCCTCGGCGATCTCGCGCTGCGGGAAGCCCTGCTCGATGGCGGGCACCATGCCCCCGAGCGCGTCGATGCGCGCGATGAGCTCGAGCGCGTCCTTCTCCATCTTCGACGTGAGCGCCTCGACGAAATACGACCCGCCGAGCGGGTCGACGGTGTTGGTCACGCCGCTCTCCTCCGCGACGATCTGCTGGGTCCGGAGCGCGATGCGCACCGATTCCTCGCTCGGCAGCGCCAGCGTCTCGTCGAGGGAGTTGGTGTGCAGCGACTGCGTCCCGCCGAGGACGGCGGCGAGGGCCTGGATGGTCACGCGCACGACGTTGTTCACCGGCTGCTGCGCCGTCAGCGAGCACCCGGCGGTCTGGGCGTGGGTGCGCAGCATCCAGGAGCGCGGGTCCTTCGCGCCGAAGCGCTCCTGCATGAAGCGGCACCACATGCGGCGCGCCGCGCGGTACTTGGCGATCTCCTCGAAGAAGTCGATGTGCGAGTTGAAGAAGAACGAGAGCCGCGGCGCGAAGCGATCCACGTCGAGCCCGCGCGCCCGCCCCGCCTCGACGTAGGCCAGGCCGTCGGCGAGCGTGAACGCCAGCTCCTGGACGGCGGTCGAGCCGGCCTCGCGAATGTGGTAGCCGCTGATGGAGATGGTGTTCCACTTCGGGACGCGCTCGGTGCAGAAGGCGATCATGTCGCCGATGAGCCGCATCGACGGCGCCGGCGGGTAGATCCACTCCTTCTGCGCGATGTACTCCTTGAGGATGTCGTTCTGGATCGTCCCCTCGAGGCGCTCGAGCGGCACGCCCTGCTTTTCGGCGACCGCCAGGTACATGGCCAGGAGGACGAAGGCCGGGGCGTTGATCGTCATCGAGGTGGAGACTTCGCCCAGGGGAATGCCCTTGAACAGGGTCTCCATGTCCTCGAGCGTGTCGATCGCCACCCCCTCGCGCCCGACCTCTCCCTCGGCGAGCGCGTCGTCGGAGTCGCGTCCCATGAGGGTCGGCAGGTCGAAGGCGGTGGAGAGGCCCGTCTGCCCGTGCTCGAGCAGGTAGTGGAAGCGGCGGTTGGTGTCCTCGGCGCTGCCGAAGCCCGCGAACTGCCGCATCGTCCAGAGGCGCCCGCGGTACATGGTCGGGTGCAGCCCACGGGTGTAGGGCGGCTCGCCGGGAAGGCCGAGATCGCGCTCGGCGTTCCAGCCCTCGAGGTCCTCGGGCGTGTAGAGGCGCTCGATCGGCAGGTCGGAGACGGTGGTGAAGGCGACGTCCCGCTCCGGCTTTTTCGCGAGCGAGGGCTTGAGAACGGTCTCCTCCCACTCGCCGCGGCGGCCGGGGGCCACCGTGGTGCCGTCACGCCGCTTGCCGCCGGCGCTCACGCGCCCCCGTCCTTGAGGAGCGTCTTGGCGATCACCAGGCGCTGGATCTCGGACGTCCCCTCGTAGATCTCGGTGATGCGGGCGTCGCGGTACAGCCGCTCGACGGTGTACTCGGTGATGTAGCCGTAGCCGCCGTGGATTTGCAGGGCCTCCTTCGCGGCGCGGTTGCACGCCTCGGACGCGAACAGCTTCGCCATCGAGGCCTCGCTCGTGCAGCGACCCTTCGTCTGGCGCACCCAGGCGGCGCGCCAGGTCAGGAGCCGGGCGGCCTCGATCTCGAGCGCCATGTCGGCGAGCTTCCACTGGATCGCCTGCAGCTCGGCGATCGGCTTGCCGAAGGCCTCGCGGGTGCGGCTGTAGGCGAGCGCCTCGTCGAGCGCCGCCTGCCCGATGCCGAGCGACTGCGCGGCGATGCCGATGCGGCCTCCGTCGAGCGTCGCCATGGCGATCTTGAAGCCCTCCCCCTCGGCGCCGAGCCGGTTCGCCGCCGGGACCTCGCAGTCCTCGAGGACGATTTCGACCGAGCCGGAAGCGGTGATCCCGAGCTTGCGCTCCTCCTTGCCGGTGCGCACCCCCTTGAAGGCACGTTCGACCAGGAAGGCGGTGATCCCCTTGTGCTTCAGGGCCGGGTCGATGGTGGCGTAGACGAGGAAGGTGTCGGCGGCGACGCCGTTGGTGACGAACACCTTGTTGCCGGAGAGGACGTAGCGATCGCCCTTCTTCACGGCGCGGGTCCGCAGCGCGGCGGAATCCGAGCCGGAGTTGGGCTCGGTCAGGCAGTAGGCGCCGATGCGCTCGCCCTGGGCGTGCGGCCTGAGGTAGCGGGTCTTCTGGTCGTCGTTGCCGAACGCGAGAAGCGGGCCGCAGACCAGGGAGTTGTTGACCGACAGGATCACGCCCGTCGAGGCGCAGGCGCGCGACACCTCCTCGATCGCCAGGACGTACGAAACGGCATCGATGCCGGCGCCGCCCCACTCCTCCGGCACCATCATGCCGGTGAGGCCCATCTCGGCGCAGCGCTTCCAGTTGTCCCGGGGGAACTCGCGGGTGCGGTCGATCTCGGCCGCCTTCGGCTTGAGGACCGACTGGGCGAACTCCCGCACCGAGTCGCGCAGCATCTCCTGGTCGCGGCTCAGCGAAAACTCGACCGGCACCCTAGACCTCCGTTTCCAGGAGGCCGTAACGGCCGTCCTGTCTCTTGAAGAGCACCGCCAGGCGTTCCGAGGCGAGATCCCGGAAGACGAGCACCGGCTGGTCCTGATCCCCCGCCCGCAGCAGCGCCTCGCGCACCGTCATCGACCTGAGCGCCACGCGTCCCATCCGCACCAGCCCCGGGGCGACGCCATCGCCGTCCCCGTCCACCTCGGGCGCCGCCATCGGCTCGCTGCGGCGGCCGGTCTTCCAGGCGCCGCGTCCCTTGCGGCGGCTGGTGCGGCGATCGGCGTGACGCCGGGCCTGCGTCAGCAGGCGGTCGCTGCACAGCCCGACCGCCTCGTCGAACTCGGTCCCCTCCGCCTCGGCCGCGAGCGTCCGCCCGCGCGCCTTCACCACCATCTCCACGACCTGACGCCGTTTCTCGTGCTTCAGGATGACGTGGGCGTCAAGGATATCACCGAGCAGCGTCTGCAGTTTCTGCAGCTTCCCGGTCGCCAGGGCCTTCAGATCGGCCGTCAGGTGGGCCTTGCGGCCGGTGAACACGATGGTCATGGCGCTGTCTCCAGGTTCGACGGGGCCGGGCTTGCGGGCCTTCAACGGAATCCCTGCCGTCGCTCGTTCGACGACGGAATGCGCAGCTCCTCACGGTACTTGGCGATGGTGCGCCGGGCGATGCGCAGCCCCTCGCGCCCGAGGATCTGCACGATGGCGGCGTCGGACAGCGGGTGCCCGGCGTCCTCCTCCGCCACCGCCTTCTTGATCTTCTCCTTGACCGTCAGGGACGAGACGTCGGCGCCGCTGTCGCTCACGAGCCCCGAATGGAAGAAGAACCGCATCTCGAAGAGCCCGCGCGGCGTGTGCATGTACTTGTGGTTCACCACCCGGCTGACGGTCGACTCGTGCATGCCGATGTCGTCGGCGACGTCGCGCAGGATGAGGGGCCGCATGTGCTCGAAGCCGTAGTCGAGGAACCCCTCCTGGTGCTTGACGATGCTCTTGGCGACCTTGTAGATGGTGCGCTGCCGCTCCTCGAGGCTCTTGATGAGGCGGAAGGCGGAGCGGAACTTCTCGCGGGCATACTCGCGCGTCTCGGGGGTCGCCTCGGGATTGTTGCGGTCGATCAGGCGCCGGTAGAAGGGGCTGATGCGCAGCCGCGGCAACCCTTCCTCGTTCAGGACGATGGTGTAGCCACGGTCGATCTTGAGGACGTAGACTTCGGGGACGACGTAGGCCCCCGCCTGCGAGTTGTACTTCTTCCCCGGCTTCGGATCGAGATGGCGGATGCTCTCGACCGCCTCCATCGTCTCGTCGAGGGTCAGGCTCATGGCCTGCGCCAGGTCGCGGAACTTGCGCCCCTGCAGCAGGTCGAAATGGTCGCGGACGATGGTCTCGGCCGGCGTCCCCTCCATGTCGTGGAAGGCGATCTGGAGCAGCAGGCACTCGCGCACGTCGCGGGCGGCGATGCCCGGCGGATCGAGCTCCTGCACGTGGTGCAGGGCCAGCTCGACCTCCTCGATCGGGTACGGCCCCATGGCGGCGACCTCCTCGAGCGAAGCCTGCAGCATGCCCGCGTCGTCGAGGTTGCCGATGATCGCCTGGGCGATCTCCTTGCGGCTCCCGGGCAGGGGGCTCATGTCGAGCTGCCAGAGCAGGTGGTCGGTGAGGCTCTGCGGCTTGCTGAGGACGGCGTCGAGCGGCCGCGGCTCGAATTCCTCGCTCGGCGCCTGCGGCCGGTAGGAGAGATCCATGTAGTCCTGGAAATAGGACTCGTAGTCGATCTCGTCGAAGGAGTCCTTCTCCTTCTCCGCCTCCGGGGCCGGCGCCTCGGCGACGGCGGCGTCGGGGGCCGCCGCCTCGGAGACCGGGGCCTCGCCGTCGTGCGTCTCCGGGGTCGACTCCTCCCCCTCGGCACGCTCGCCTTCCGCCTGCTCGGGGGCCTGCTCCTGGGCCTCCTCGAGCATGGGGTTCTCGGTCAGCTCCTGGGTGATCTCCTCCTGCAGCTCGAGCTTCGTCATCTGCAGCAGCTTGATCGCCTGCTGCAGCGACGGCGTCATGATCAGTTTCTGCGAGAGTCGCAGGTGAAGCTTCTGTTCGAGCGCCATGACTCCTCTGTTCCGTCCTCAGTCGAGCGGGGAGGCGGCCGCCCGGTCGAGGAGCCGGAACCCCTCGCCGAGGTACACCTCGCGCACCCGCGGATCGGCCGCCAGCTCGTCCGGAGTCCCTTTCCGGAAGATCCGTCCTTCGGCGATGATGCACGCCCGGTCGGTGATCCGCAGGGTCTCCTGGACATTGTGGTCCGTCATCAGGAGGCCGATTCCCTTGGCTTTCAATTGATAGATGATTTTCTGGATATCCGCAACCGCAATCGGATCGATCCCCGAGAAAGGTTCGTCGAGGAGGATGAAGGAGGGGGAGATGGCCAGGGCGCGGGCGATCTCGGCCCGGCGCCGCTCCCCGCCCGACAGGTTGTAGGCCCGGCTCTTGGCCAGGTGGCCGATCCGCAGCTCCTCCAGCACCTCGGCGGTCCTCTGGCGGATCTCCTGGCGCCGCATGTCGAGGGTCTCGAGGATGGCGACGATGTTCTCCTCCACCGTCATCCGGCGGAAGATCGAGGGCTCCTGCGGCAGGTAGCTGATGCCGTTGCGCGCCCGCAGGTACATCGGCAGGCGCGACACGTCGTGCCCCCCGAGGAGCACCCGGCCGGCGTCGGGCCGCACGAGACCGACCACGCAGTAGAACGTGGTCGTCTTGCCGGCCCCGTTCGGCCCCAGGAGGCCGACCACCTCCCCCGGCCCGATCTCGAGCGAGATATCGCGGATGACGGCGCGGCCGCGGTAGCTCTTCGAGAGCCCCTCAATGGCGAGATGGTGGTGGCTCAACGGGCTTCGTTCCCCCCTGGGGCGTCATGGTGATCCAGGTCCTGGCTCCGGCGGCCGCTTCCGTCAGGACACGGTCCCCGGCCAGGTCATAGGTCAGGCTGCGACCCTTCATCGAGCGTCCGGTGGCGCTGTCCACCACCTCGGCCAGCCCGTTCTCGTCGGTCAGCTCGAGCGTCTGCCGATCCGGAAGGTACTCCGCGGCGGACGCGGTGGCGAATGCGCCGGCGTGGCGCGCCGACACCGACCCATTGGCCAGCACCCGCTGCAGCTCGCGGCGCTTTCCCGTGGCGCGGGTCTCGAGCGTGATGGTCGAGCCGGTCAGGGTGGCGTCGGGACGCACCAGGCGCGCATCCTCTTCATAGCGGGCCTTCCCGCTGGCGTCGTCCACCGTCAGGCGGCGGGCGGTGACGCTGGTCGCCACCGGCCGGCCGGCCGGATCGCGCGGCGAAGGCTTTTCGGTGAAGCGGGACATGACGTTGCCGGCCGCCCGGATCTGCTGCGCCCCCTGGTCCACGATGATGGTGTCGGCCTGCAGGCTCTGTCCTTCCTGCCAGGCGCGCGCTCCGCCGTCATAGGTGGCCCTTTTCTCCGTCTGCTCGGCGAGCAGGCGCGCCGCCTGGAACGACACCGCGCCCACGGCCGCGAAGCCCGGGACGTTGGACGATTGCCGCATCGACACGCTGCGCACATCGCCGCGCGCCTCGAGCGTCTGTTTCGCGGGACGCAGGTCGATCTCCTGCGCCGTGACCCGGTCGGTGTCGGTCAGGACGACCGGGTCGCCGCGCAGCTGCAGTCGGTCGGCGGTCCGGTCGAAGAACGCCGTGCGGCTGTTGGTGGTGTAGGGGCCGGAGACGACCCGGCAACCGCCGGAGGCCTCTGCGGTCTTGAGCGCGTTGTCCGGTCCGACGGCGAGGACCAGGCTGTCGGCGCGCATCTCGCTGCTCTTCCCCTCGGCGTCGGGGCCCAGGGTCACGACCACGTCCCCGAAGGAGCGGATCTCCCGCACCTGCTCGCGCTTCTCGTCGAGGACGAGGCGCAGGTAGTTGCCGGTGAGGCGATCGGCGCCGCGCTCGAGCACGGCGTTCTCGGTGAACACCGCGCTGTTGTCGGCGAGGCTGGCGACCAGGCTCCCGGCCCGGATGCGGGCCGGGGGACCGCCGTCGTTCACCGCGATGGTCAGGTCGACCTTGGAGGCGATCTTGATGCGGCGCTCGTCGACCAGGTAGTTCATCCCCTGCCCGGTGCCGCGGACCTGCCCCAGCTCGAAGCGCAGCGGATCCCCCGTGTAGATCATGTCGCGGTCGCTGTCATAGAAGAGGTTGCCGGTTTCGAGCGACAGGCCGTCGGGGGTGCGGATGGCGACGTCCTTCGAGAGCTGCGCCCGGCGCGCCCCCGGATCGAACTGCCCCTCCTGGCTCGTCACCTGGACCGAGCCCCCCTCCACCTCGTGCACCGTCAGGTTGACCGACTCGAGGCGCTTCTTGTCGCCCTCGAAGCCGGTGACCGTCTGGGCGGCGAGGTCGAAGGCCGGGCGTCCTTCGCGCGTGCCGCTGGCGCTGAACTTGTCCGACTGGTCGAGGACCGGGCCCTCGGGCGCGGGCTCGGCGGGACTCATGGTGATGTCCGCCTGCGGCGCACCGCGACGGCCCCACGACAGGGCGGTCCAGAGGATGAGCCCGGCGAGGGTGAGCAGGATGAGGGCGCGCAGGGTGGTGACCGCCCGGAGAGGTCCGAGCTTCAGGCGCGTCCGCGGTGGTGGCGGCGTCAAGTGTTCCTCAAACCCCCTTGAACTGCGGCTTGCGCTTCTCGAGGAAGGCGCGCGTCCCCTCGCGCATGTCGGCCGTGGCGCAGGAGAGCCCGAACAGGGCCGCCTCCATCGACAGGCCGTCGGCGAGCGACATCTCCATCCCCTCGTGAATCGCCTGCATCGCATAACGCAGAGCGACCGGTCCGCGTTCGTTGAGGCGCGCCGCCAGGGCCGTGGCGGCCGCTTCCGCTTCACCCGGTGGGACGACGCGGTTGACGAGGCCGATGCGGTGCGCCTCCTTCGCGTCGATCGGATCGCCGGTCAGGATCATCTCGAGCGCCTTGCCCCGGCCGACGAGGCGGGCCAGGCGCTGGGTGCCGCCGTAGCCGGGGACGATGGCCAGCGCCACCTCGGGCTGTCCCACCTTCGCCGTCTCGGACGCCACCCGCAGGGTGCAGGCCATCGCCAGCTCGAGGCCGCCGCCGAGGGCATAGCCACGGATGAGCGCGATGCTCGGCTTGCCGCAGCGTTCGAGGCGATCGAGCACCGCCTGCCCGAACCGGGCGTAGGCGGCGCCGGCCACGGGATCCTGCTGCGTCAGCTCGCCGATGTCGGCTCCCGCGACGAACGCCTTTTCGCCCGCCCCGGTGAGGATCAGGACCCCGACCTCGCGGTCGTCGCGCGCCCGCTGCACGGCCCGGTCGATCGCCTCGACGGTGCGGCGGTCGAGCGCGTTGAGCTTGTCGGGGCGGTTGATGGTCAGGCGCGCGACCCGATCGCGCACCTCGTAGAGAACCCGGTCGTCGGCGGCGTCGGTCATCGCTCTCCCCCTCCCGGGCGGGTGGCGGCGGGACGCCCGGCCAGGAAGTCATTGGGTCGCGGCGGCTCGACGCTGTAGTCGTAGAAGCCGCGGCCGCTCTTGCGTCCCAGGAAGCCCGCCGTCACCATCCGCTTCATCAGCGCCGGCGGCGCGAAGCGCTTTTCCTTGAACTCGTCGAACATGATCTCGGCGATCGACAGCGTCGTGTCGAGGCCGACGAGATCGTTGAGGGTCAGCGGCCCCATCGGGTAGCCGCACCCGAGCGTCATCCCCTGGTCGATGTCGCGCACGGATCCGACCCCCTCCTCGAAGGCGCGGATGGCGTCGAGGATGTACGGCACCAGCAGCCGGTTGACGATGAACCCGGTCCGGTCGCTGGTGCGGATCGGCGTCTTGCCGAGCTTCTGCACGAACGCCACCCCCGCCTCCTCGACGTCGGGCTCGGTCTGCACCGTGCGCACCACCTCGACCAGCTTCATGAGAGGGACCGGGTTGAAGAAATGCAGCCCGAGGAAGCGCGCCGGGCGGGCCGTCGCGGCCGCCATCTCGGTGATCGACAGCGACGACGTGTTGCTCGCCAGGATCCCCTCCGGCTTGAGGTGCGCCTGGACGAGGGCGAAGACGTCACGCTTGACCGAGAGGTTTTCGGTCACCGCCTCGATGACCAGATCGCAGTCGCGCACCGCGGCCGCGTCGGTCGCGCCGGTGATGCGGCCGATGGTCGCGTCGCGGTCGGCCGGGGTGACCTTGCCCTTGGCGACGCCGCCGTCGAGGAACTTCCGCATGCGCGACAGTCCCGCCTCGAGGAGAGCCGGAGACGCTTCGAGCACCACCGTCGGGATCCCGGACTGCGCGCTCACCTGCGCGATGCCCGATCCCATCAGACCGCAACCGACCACTCCGACCCTGCGAATCTCCATCGTCCCCCTCCCATCCTGCGCTCCGGGGCCTCAGGCCCCGGCGGGTTGTGCCTCGAGGACGAGGGCAATCCCCTGCCCCCCTCCGATGCAGGCGCTGGCGACGCCGAAACGCCCGCCGCGGCGCCGCAGCTCCAGAAGGAGCGTGAGCACCAGGCGGGTGCCTGTCGCGCCGAGCGGGTGGCCGAGCGCGATGGCGCCTCCGTTGACGTTGACGCGATCGCGGTCGAGCCCCAGTCCCTTCTCGCACGCCAGGTACTGCGCCGCGAACGCTTCGTTGATCTCGAACAGGTCGATCTCCTTGAGGCCGAGCCCGGCGCGCTCGAGCGCCTTGCGGATCGCCGGCACGGGGCCGATCCCCATGATGCGCGGCGGCACGCCGACGACCGCCGCGGCGATCATCCGCCCGAGCGGACGCCCGCCGAGATCGCGCGCCGCCTTCGGCGAGGCCACCACCACGGCGGCGGCGCCGTCCACGATGCCGGAGGCGTTGCCCGCCGTGACGAAGCCGCGGCCGCCGAAGGCGGCGGGCAGCTTCGCCAGGCCTTCGAGGGTCGTCTCGGGGCGGCGGTGGTTGTCCTCGGAGACGACGACGTCGCGACCGCGGTCGCGCACCGTCACCGGGACGATCTCCTCCGCCAGGCGGCCGGCTTTCACGGCGGCCTCGGCGCGCTGCTGGCTGAGGAGGGCATAGGCGTCGGCCTCGGCGCGCGTCACGCCGGTCTCCTCGGCGAGGTTCTCGGCCGTCTGGCTCATGCTGAAGCCGCAGTGGGTGTCGAGGAGCGACGCGACCAGGAGATCCTCGACCACGGCGTTCCCCATCTTGAGTCCCGAGCGCATGCCGCGCAGGACGTGCGGCGCCTGGGTCATGTTCTCCATGCCGCCGGCGAGAACGACCTCCGCCTCGCCGAGCGCCAGGAGGTCGGCGGCCGACGAGACCGCCTGCAGCCCGGAACCGCACAGGCGGTTGACCGTCAGCGCCGGCACGGTTTCGGGCAGGCCGGCCTTGAGGGCGACGTGGCGCGCGCCGTAGATGGCGTTGCCGCTCGTCTGCAGGGCGTTGCCGACGACGACGTGATCGATGCGCTGCGGCGCGACCTTGGCCCGCTCGAAGGCGGCCTTCGCCGCGAGGGCGCCGAGGGCGGTCTCGGGGAGATCCTTGAAGTGTGTGTTGTACGTCGCCATCGGGGTGCGGGCCCCGGCGACGATCACAGCGTCGCGCGTCGTCATGCGTCCCCCTGCGGCCGGAAGGCGCGGGCTCCCGGCCAGGAATGTCCTTCGTTCTTCACCTGCTCCCGGAAATCTCCCGCCTTGATCAGCACCACCCGGCACATCTCGTACAGCCGCGACCGCATGCGCGCCCCGATGCGATCGGAGAGGGTGGCCACGCGCGGCTCGGCGTCCCGCCGCGTGCTCCCCGAAGGACCCGGAGCCGTCGCGCGACCGCCGCCGGGATCCCCGGCGTCGTCGAGGTAGTTGGTGGTGATGAGAACCGGCCGCCGCTCGTTGTAACGCGTCGTGATGACGTGCAGGAGCGTCTCCTCGACCCAGGGGGTCGAAAGCCGCCCGCCGAGATCGTCGAGCACCAGGAGATCCGTCTCCAGCACCTCCCTCAGGATCTCCTCCTCGTTCGGGCCGGAGCCGCGCTCGAAGGTCGCCTGCAGCGACCTCAGGAGATCCTGCGCGTCGCAGAACAGGCCCGACACGCCCTTCTCGGTCAGGATGCGGCGCAGCACCGCCACCGCCAGGTGCGTCTTGCCGACCCCGGGCGGCCCCATGAGCAGGAGCCCCTGGTCCTCGAGCGGAAACGCGTCCGCGTAGCGCGCGGCCAGCGTCTTCGCCCCGGCCAGCGCCAGGGCGTGCGGGCCGTGGTCGAAGAACGACTCGAGATCGCAGGCGCGGAAGCGGCGCGGCACGCGGGCCTGCTCGAGCACCTCGTCCGCCGACCGCGGTCCGGGCGCGCGGCGGCGGCAGGCGCACAGGCGCGCCAGCGGCTGCCCGTCCCGCTCCACGAGGAGGAATCCCGTCCCTCCGCACGCGACGCAGGCGGCGGTCGTCGGACTCTCGTTCATCGCACTCCCGGTGTCAGTTCAGATAGCCCTGGAGCTGCTGGCATTTCTGCGAGCGGTGCAGCTTTTCCAGGGCCTGGGCTTCGATCTGGCGGATGCGCTCGCGCGACAGTCCCATCATCTCGCCGATCTCCTTGAGCGTCTTCGGATCCCCCTCGTCGAGCCCGAACCGCAGGCGCAGCACCTTCTGCTCCTTCGTCTCCAGCTCGCCGAGGCAGGCGGACAGGTGGTCCTTCAGCGACGCCTTCATCAGCTCGGCGTCCGCCGACGGGATCTGGTCCTGCTCCAGCTTGTCCGACAGGTGGAACTCGTGCTCCTCGTCGATCACGGTCGACAGGGAGACGTTCTCCGCGTCGACCTGCAGGAGGTTGATCACCTCCGCGGTCGGCACGTCCAGCTTCCGGGCGATCTCCTCCGCCGTCGGCTTGCGCTTGAACTCCAGCTCGAGCTGCTGCGCGGTCTTGCCGATGCGGTACAGGAGGTTCGCCTGCTTCTGCGGCAGGCGAAAGGCGCCGCTCTGGTCCGACAGGGCGTGGATGATCGCCTGCCGCACCCACCAGACGGCGTAGGTGATGAACTTGACGTTCTTGTCCGGGTTGAAACGCTTGGCCGCCTCGATGAGGCCGATGTTCCCCTCGTTGATGAGATCGAGGAAGGACAGCCCGCAGTTGCGGTAGCGCTTGGCGAACGACACGACGAAGCGCAGGTTGGCCTCGACGAGCTTCCGGAGGGCCTGCTTGTCGTTCGGGTTGCGCTGGATGCGATCCCCGAGGACCTTCTCCTCCTCGGGGGTGATGCGCGGCAGTCGCGAGATCTCCTGGAGGTATTTCTTCAGGGTCTCGGACGACGCCGCGGCCGGCTTGCGGACGACCTTGTCCTCGTCGACGAGGGTCATCCTTTGCGCACCTTGGCGGTGGCGTTGTTCCTGGAGCCGACGCGCACCAGGGCCTGGTTGGTCGAACCCGCCGGACCCTGCCGCCGCGCCACTTCCTCGCGCAGCAGGGTCATGAAGCGATCCATTTCCATCTGCATCGCCTCCATCTTGCGCCGCATGTTCAGGATGATTTCGACCCCCGCCAGGTTGACGCCCAGGTCGCGGGTCAGGCTGAGGATGAACGACAGGACCTCGAGGTCCTGGTCGGAATAAAGACGGGTGTTCCCCTCGGTGCGCGACGGCCGCAGGAGTCCCTCCCGCTCGTACAGGCGGAGGGTCTGCGGGTGGACCTCGAACTGACGGGCGACCACCGAGATCATGTAATAGGCCGAATCCTTGCGACGGCGCATGCTGCCTCGCTCACTTCCACAGATCGCGGCGGAGATCCTCCCCGCTCTCGAGGCCCCCGAGCTCCTCGAGAAGCCGCCGCGCGCGATCGCCCCCGGTGCGGGGCGTCGCGATCCGGGTCTCGACGTAGTGATCGCCGCGCGCCGTGCCGCGCAGGGAAGGGGCTCCCTTGCCGCGCAACCGGAATCTCTGGCCCGTCTCGGTGCCCGGGGGGATGCGCATACGGGCCCGCCCGTCGATCGTCGGAACTTCGAGGCGCGCGCCGAGAGCCGCTTCGGACACCGTGATCGGCACGGTGCAGTGGATGTTATCACCGATCCGCCGGAAGAAAGGATGCGGTGAAACGCGCGTGACGAGAAAGAGATCGCCCGGCGGACCGCCGTTGCGGCCGGCGCGTCCCTGTCCCGCGATCCGCACGCGCGATCCGTCGTCCACGCCGGCCGGAAGCTCGACTTCGACGCGCTCGCGGCGCGTCAGCACGCCGGCTCCGGCGCAGGAGCCGCAGCCGTCCCACGCCAGCGCGCCTTCTCCTTCGCAGCGCGGACAGGCGGCCGTCAGGCGCAGTGGCCCCGGCAGGCGGCTGATGCGTCCGGTGCCGGCGCAGTCGGCGCACGGACGCCGCTCGACCGCCGGCACGCGCCCGGATCCCTGGCACCGGCCGCACGGCGTCTCGGCGTCGATTTCGATTTCGGTCGAAAGGCCCCGGAGCGCGTCGAAGAAGCCGACGGCGATGGTGCGGGTGACGTCGTCGCCGCGCCGCGGCGCGTGCCGCGGCCGGGGCTCCTCCTGGCGAGGATGGAAGAACTCGGTGAAGAACGAGGCGAAGGCGCCGGGATCGCCGACTTCGAACGGTCCCTCGCCGTCGAAGCCGGCCACCGCCGTGTCGGAGGCCGGCGCGAACCCTCCGGGCGCGGGGTTCTCGATGTCGCGATCGTAAGCGCGCCGCCTCTGCGGATCGCTGAGGACTTCGTAGGCCTCGCTGATCCGCTTGAAGCGATCCTCCGAGCGCCTGTCACCGGGATTGAGGTCCGGGTGATGACGCCGCGCCAGGCGCTTGTAGGCCCGCTTGACGTCGGCGAGCCGCGCCTTGCGATCCAGCCGAGCGTCTGGTAGTGGTTCATGCCCCGTTCCTCAACGCACGCGGATGGGAACGGCGGCCGCCCGGCCCTTCTCGGACTTGGGCAGGCGGACCTCCAGCACCCCGTGCTCCAGGCGGGCTTCGACGCCCCGCTCGTCCACCCCGCCCGGCAGGCGGAAGGATCGGAGGAAGCGGCCGTACGAACGCTCGACACGCAGCGGCTCGCCGCGGCGCATCTCAGGGGCCTGCGGCCTCTCCCCCTCGAGCACGAGGCGTCCCGGCTCGACGCGCAGCTTGAGGTGCGAGCGCGGCACCCCGGGGACTTCCGCGGTCAGGACGTACGCGCCGGTCTCCTCGCGCAGATCGGCGGCGGGGGCCCAGCCGGCGAGGCCGGCTTCGTCATCGGCGACACCGCCGTGCCGGAGCGTGCTCTCGAACACGCGGTTGAGCCGGTCCTTCAACCCCGCCAGCTCGCGCAGGGGATCCCAGGCCGCCGCGGGAGCCGCGGCGGCACGGGTGGGCCGGGAGCCGCGGCCGCCGCGGCGGATCAACGCTTCCCCTCGTCGACGTCGACGTACTCGGCGTCGATGACGTCGCCCTGCTTCTTCGCCTCGCCCGAGGCGTCGTCGCCGGGCGCCCCGCCGTCCGACGGTGCGCCGCCGTCCCCGGCCGGTCCGCCGGTCCCGCCCGGCGCCCCGGTCTTGTACAGGTGCTCGGCGAGGCGGTGGCTGGCACGGTCGAGCTCCTTCAGCGCGGTGTCGATGGCGTCCTTCGAGCCGCCCTGCATTGCTTTGCGGACCTCCTCGATGGCGGCGCGGATGGAACGCTCGTCTTCTTCGCCGACCTTGTCCTTGTTCTCCTCGAGGAGCTTCTCGATCTGGTAGACGCGCGAGTCGGCGGTGTTGCGCGATTCGATCTCCTCGCGCCGCCGCTTGTCCTCGTCGGCGTGCTCGCCGGCCTCCTTCACCATCCGGTCGATGTCGTCCTTGGCGAGGGTGCCGGTGCCGCTGATGGTGATGCGCTGCTCCTTCGACGTCGCCATGTCCTTCGCCGACACGTTGAGGATGCCGTTGGCGTCGATGTCGAAGGTGACCTCGATCTGCGGCACGCCGCGCGGCGCCGGCGGGATGCCCACCAGGTGGAAGCGGCCGAGAGTGCGGCTGTCGCGCGCCATCTCGCGCTCCCCCTGCAGGACGTGCACCTCGACGCTCGTCTGGCTGTCCGCCGCGGTCGAGAACATCTCGGATTTGCGCGTCGGGATGGTGGTGTTGCGCTCGATGAGCCGGGTCATCACGCCGCCGAGCGTCTCGATGCCGAGCGACAGGGGCGTCACGTCGAGGAGGAGCAGGTCCTTGACCTCGCCGGCGAGAACACCGGCCTGGACCGCGGCGCCGATGGCCACGACCTCGTCCGGGTTGACGCCCTTGTGGGGCTCCTTGCCGAAGAAGCTCTTCACCAGCTCCTGGATCTTCGGGATGCGCGTGCTGCCGCCGACGAGGACCACCTCGTCCACGTCGGAGGGCTTGAGCCCGGCGTCCTTGAGGGCGCGCTCCACCGGCGGGATCGAGCGCTGGAAGAGATCGCCGGCCAGGCGCTCGAACTGCGAGCGCGACAGCTTGCGCGTCAGGTGCCTCGGCCCCGTGGCGTCGGCGGTGATGAACGGCAGGTTGATCTCCGTCTCGGTGACCGTGGACAGCTCCATCTTGGCCTTCTCCGCCGCCTCCTTCAGGCGCTGCAGGGCCATGCGGTCCTTCGAGAGGTCGATGCCGTTTTCCTTCTTAAACTCGTCGACGATCCAGTCGATGATCACCTGGTCGATGTTGTCGCCGCCGAGGTGCGTGTCGCCGTTGGTGGACTTCACCTCGACGACGCCGTCCCCGACCTCGAGGATGGAGATGTCGAAGGTGCCGCCTCCGAAGTCGTACACGGCGATGGTCTCGTCTTTCTCCTTGTCGAGGCCGTAAGCGAGCGCCGCCGCGGTCGGCTCGTTGACGATGCGCTCGACCTCGAAGCCGGCGATGCGCCCGGCGTCCTTGGTGGCCTGGCGCTGCGCGTCGTTGAAGTAGGCGGGCACGGTGATGACCGCGCGTGTCACCTTCTCGCCGAGGTAGTCCTCGGCCGACTGCTTCATCTTCTGGAGGATCGCCGCGGAGATCTGCTCGGGCGAGTGCTCCTTGCCGCGGATGCGGACCTTCACCGCCTGGCCGGGACCGCCCGCGACGCGGTACGGCACCATCTTCATCTCTTCGCTCACCTCGTCCATGCGGCGTCCCATGAACCTCTTGATCGAGAAGATGGTGTTCTCGGGGTTGGTGATCGCCTGTCGCTTGGCGACCTGCCCGACCAGCTGCTCTCCCTTGTCGGTGAACGCCACCACCGACGGCGTCGTGCGGGACCCTTCGGCGTTCTGGATCACGACCGGCTTGCCGCCTTCCATCACGGCGACGACCGAGTTGGTCGTGCCGAGGTCGATTCCGATGATCTTGCTCATGAGTGAAGACCTCCCAGGGCGACCCGCTGTTGTTCCGGCTCCGGGGCCCGCCTCAGTCGATGCACAGTATAGGAGTTGAGTGTCTTATTGTCAAGTTAGCGAAAGGCCTGACAGGCTTGCTTTTCAGGGAGTTAGGGGGTAACACCCTCGTTCGTGGCGAGAGAAAACCCGTCCTGGGTCACCTTGTAGGCGAAGGGCTGTCCGGCAGTGTCACGCAGCGCCGGGAGCCCGAGGAACCCTTCATTGACGAGCAGCGAAAGGTCTGCCGGGAACCCCCGGTTGAGCAGGTAGTACACGTGGATCGCACCGTCCACGCGCTGCAGGCGGGAGCGCGACAGGGCGGTCAGGACACGCTGTTCGTCGGCGTGTCCGAGGAACGGTTCGAGCGTCACCACGAGCCCCTCCCCCGCGACGTAGCGGGGGATCTCCGGGAGCAGCCGATAGAGGAAGGCGCCGCCGGCTGCGAGCACGAGCAGGAGCGACGCGAAGCCAAGAAGGATCGGCGCGCCCTGTCCGGTCCGGACGCGGGCCGGCTTCGCCTGCGGAGCGGCGGCGGAGGACGGCGCCTTCGCCGCCGGCGCGGGAACCACGCGCCCCTCCTCGAGCAGCTGCCGGCTGATGAGCTCGTAGAGCGTGCGGCAGGTCTCGAACTCGCTCAGGGCGGAGCGATCGACGATCTCCTGCACCGGGCGCTTGCCGTCGACGAGCCCGTAGACCAGCCGCTCGGTGTCGTTCAGCGTGACCGCTCCCGCCGCCTCGTCGTCGGTCCCCGCCGCGGCGGTGCGGCCGGTCTTGGCGATCTCGACGTTGGCGTGGCGCCACACGGCGTTGAGGGAATGGATTCCCTTCTCCACCATCGGCCACTCGTCGAGGATCCGGGCCCCTTCCATCAGGATGCTCTCGGCCGACATCGGCGAGACCAGGTCGCGGTCGTCGTCGATCTTCGCCTCCTGGTTGAACTGGTACGAACCCGCGGTCCAGCGGAACAGCCGGTACACCAGCTGGCTGATCTGCACCTGCAGCGCCTGGGAGAGGCCGTCGGCGTCGAGGAACTGACCCTCCACGAGGATCGTCCCGAGGCGCTTGTGGGTGCTGCGCTGCTGACGGAGCGCGTCCTGCAGCTGGGCGTCGCTGAGGCGGCCCGACTTGACGAGCACCGTGCCCAGCCGATCCTCGATGCGGCGCACCGTCGAGTCCGCGCCGACCACGCTGCCGTCCGCGAAGGCGACGGTCACCGTCTCCTGATCGTTCTTCAGCGTCAGCACGCCGGTCTTCTTCTGGATGCCGATGAGCTGGAAGATATCGGCGAGGCTGAAGTCCTGGAGGGTCCCCTGCAGCGCCACGCTCTTCTCCTACTCGGCCGCATCCTGGCGGGAAAGATTGGCCATGAGCCACACGGTGACCCCGAGCACCGCGAGCAGGAGTGTCCCGGGGCCAAGAGCCGACGCCTCGATCGCTCCCGGCGGCGCGAGGAAGCGCCCGCGCAGGAGGAGTCCCGACCAGACGACGCCCCACCCGGCGAGAAGCGCCGCGCCGAGGAGCGCCCGCCCTCCCATCACCTGGCCGCAGCCCGGCAGGACGAGGCTGGCCAGCCGCGTCTCGAGGAAGACGCGACGCCGATAGCGCACCACATCCGCCAGCTTCTGATCGCGCACGCTCGGCGCCACGCCGTCGCGCAGCAGGAACAGATGCACGCACTGCGCGCAGTGGCCGGCGTGCTTGGTGGTCATCTGGCACTTGCGGCAGTAGGCGCGCCCGCAGCGCTGGCAGCGCAGGGCGCGGGGGCCGCGCGGCGCCAGCAGCAGACCGGGAACGAGCAACGCCGCGAGCAGCCCGGCCGCCGCCGCGAGGCCGGTGGCGTTGGTCACCCCGGCTCGCAAGAAGCTCGAGGCGCCCCCGGCGAGGCGCAGGCGCAGCGCGCGCGAGACGATCTCATGCTGCGGCCAGCGCGCTTCCTGCGGGGCGCGGCGCGCCGCATTGGCGGCGGCGGATCCGGTTCCGAGCAGCCGATCGACCTCCGCGGCGTCGATCTTTCGGGCCTGGTTCAGCGCCGCATCGGCAGCCTCCATGTTGAAGGTCTCGAGGAAGGCGAGGTGGCTGTCGTAAAGGGCCAGCATCAGCTTCGGATCGGCCTCCGAGGCCTTCTTGTAGAGCGCCTGCGCGGTCGAGAACTCCTGCCGCAGGGCGTGCAGGTTCCCCAGGTTGACCATGGCCCGGGCGTCGTTCGGATTGATCTCGAGGACGCGCTTGTACATCGCCATCGCCTCGTCGAGCCGGCCGCCGACGCGGTAGGCGGATCCGAGGAGGAACGGGTAGATCGGATCGCCGGGGTGCTCCTTCATGGAGGCCCGGAGCGCCGGCTCGTGCCGCAGGTCCGGGCCGGCGCGCGCCGCCTGCAGGAGCGCCCGCGCTCCGGGATCGGTCGTGGTGTCGGCGTGCCATGCGACCGCGGCGCCGAAGGCGCCGGCGAGGACGAGGCCGGCGAGGGCGCAGGCGATCACCACGCGCTCGGAGCGCTCGATCCACGCGAACAGCAGCGCCCCCCAGAAGGCGGGAGCCCAGGCCAGCGGCAGGGGCAGAATCAGCGGCAGCGCGAGGATCGCGCCGCCGAGCAGTCCCGCCGCCGCGGGGGACATCCGGCCGGTGAGGCGCTCCTGGAGATCGTGGACGAAGGCCGGGCGCGCCTTCAGCCCGATGAGGACGAGCGCCAGCACCAGCCCGCCGACGATGCCGAGATACAGCGCGACGACCAGCGCGCCGGAGAGATAGAAGAGGAGCTCGGGATCCTGGAAGAGGCCGAACACCCCGTCGCGCAGGGCGCGCAGCCCCCCCGCGAGGTCGCCCTGCCGGAGCAGGAGCCCGGCGAGCGTGAAACGGGCGTCGGCGCGACCCGGGTCGAAGCGCAACGACAGCCGCACCTGGTCGAGCGCCGATTCCATCTCGCCGTCGCGCCGGGCCCGGCGGGCTCCCGCGAGGAAGGCGGCGGCGATCTCCGGGGAGGCGCGCAGCCCCTCCCGCTCCATGAAGGCGAGCGCCTGATCGACGAGAGCGGCGGACTCGCGGGTCGCGCCGCGCTGCCGGAGCGTCTGGTTCTTGAACCAGAACTGGTTGATGAGGACTTCGCGGGCGTTCACCCCCGGGCCCGCGGCGACGGCCGCGGAGGCTGGCGCCGGAGAAGCCGGCGTCGTCGGGGCGGCATTCGGATCGATGCGGATCACCTCCGGCTCGGCCGGGGGGTTCGGATCGGTCCGGGCGAAAGACGGGACGATCAGCGCGACGGTGAGCGCGGCGAGCGCGGCCGCGCGTCGCGCGATCGGGAGCCCCGCGCGTGGCGTCACCGGTCCGCCCGCTTCCGCCCCGTCTGCGTCAGGGGCGCCCGCCGGCCTTGGAGCGGACCGCGACATACTGCATCTGAAGGTCCCCGATGAGGCCTTCGAGCAGCTCCTGTTCGTCCGCGGTGAGGTTCCCGACGGTTTTCGCGCGCAGCGCCTGCAGCAGATCGATCATCTGCTGCGCCCCCTCCAGATCGACCTCGATCTGGCCGCTCAGCGGGTGGCGCGAAGCCCCGAGGTTGGCGGCCGCCTGGCGGGCGAGGTTGACGACGAGATTCTGGAAGTGGGCCGAGACCACCGGATCGGCCGCGGGACCCGTCGGCACAGCCGGGGCGCGGTGCGCCGCTTCGGCCGGCGCCGCGGGCGTCGCGGGGATCGCGACGGAAGCGGGCGGCGCGGTTCCGACGTTCGCCGCCGCCTCCTCGGCCGGGTGATCCGGCTGGCGCGGCTCCCCGTCCGGCGTGAAGGTGCGGCGATCGATGACGCGGACGGGTTCGTTGCGTCGCGGGTGCTCGCCGTGGTCGTTCATGGAATGACTTTCATGGGCTGCGCCGAAGGCTCGATCATCCCCGGACGGCGCGGCGGATGGTAGCATCGGCGCCGACGCCGTGACAAGAAGCGCACGCGTCCGGAATCGCGTGCAGCGCGCGGGAGGAAAGAATGTCGGAAGCCATCCGGCTGCGGGAGATCCTGGCGCGCCTGCGCGGACCCGACGGCTGCCCCTGGGATCGCGAGCAGACCCTCGCCACGCTCCGGACGTTCCTCGTCGAAGAGTCGTACGAGGTCATCGACGCCATCGACCGGGACGACCTCCCCGGACTCAAGGAGGAGCTCGGGGATCTCCTGCTGCAGATCGTCTTCCAGAGCCGCATCGCCGAGGAGCAGGGGGCGTTCGACTTCGAAGAGGTCATGCGCGCCGGGGCCGACAAGCTGGTCCGCCGCCATCCGCACGTGTTCGGGGAGGAGCGTCTCGACACCTCCGCCGAGGTGCTGCGCCAGTGGGAGGAGATCAAGAGCGAGGAGCGGCGCCGCCGCGGGGGCGGCTCGATGTTCGCGTCGGTCCCGCCGGGTCTGCCGGCGCTCCTCAAAGCGCTGCGGCTGTCGGCGAAGGCGGCCCGCGTCGGGTTCGACTGGCCGGACGGCGCCTCTCTCTGGTCCAAGGTCGAGGAGGAGCTGGCGGAGCTCAAAGAAGCGCAGGCGCGCGGCAATCGGGAGGCGGTGGCCGAGGAGATCGGCGACCTGCTGTTCACGCTCGCCAACGTCGCCCGCCAGGCCGACCTCGATCCGGAGCAGGTCCTGCAGGAGGCGAACCGGAAGTTCCTGGATCGCTTCCGCTACGTGGAGGAAGGGCTGCGCCGCGAAGGCCTCGAGCCCGCGCCGGAGCACCGCGATCGCATGGAGGCGTTGTGGGAGGAGGCGAAGAAAACGCTCAGAAGAACTTCGCCTGGCCGAACCGCCCCATCCGGCGGAACTTCTGGTAGCGCGCCTCGACCCGGTCCGACTCGGACCGGGCGGTGAGCTCGGCGAGCGCCCCGCTCAGGTACTCGTCGAGGATCTGCGCCTGGCGTCCGGGGTCGGCCTGCGCGCCGCCCGGCGGCTCGGGGACGATGTCGTCGATGATCTCCAGCTCGCGCAGATCGGGCGCGGTCACGCGCATGGCTTTCGCCGCGTCGCGCGCCTTCCCCTGGTCCGACCAGAGGATCGCCGCGCATCCCTCGGGGCTGATCACCGAGTAGACCGAGTGCTCCAGCATCAGGATGCGATCGCCGACGGCAATCGCCAGCGCGCCACCGCTGCCGCCTTCGCCGGTCACCGTCACCACGATCGGCACCTTGAGCCGCGCCATGACGCGCAGGCTGTGGGCGATCGCCTCCGCCTGGCCGCGCTCCTCGGCGCCGCGCCCGGGGTAGGCGCCCGGCGTGTCCACGAAGGTGAAGATGGGGCGGTCGAACTTCTCGGCCATCTCCATCACCCGGATCGCCTTGCGGTAGCCCTCGGGGCGCGGCATGCCGAAGTTGCGGCGCACCTTCTCCTTGGTGTCGCGTCCCTTCTGGTGCCCCACCACCATCACCGGCATGCCCTTGTAGAGCGCGAAGCCGGCGACGATCGCGGGATCGTCGGCGTACTTGCGATCGCCGTGCACCTCGCGGAACTCGGTGAAGAGCAGATGGATGTAATCGAGCGTGTAGGGACGGCGCGGGTGGCGCGCGACGAGGGTGCGCTGCCACGGCGTGAGGCGGCCGTACACCTCCTGCCGCATCGTTTCGAGCCGCCGCTGCAGCCGTCCGAGATCCTCCGAGCGATCCTCCCCGCCGGGGATGCCGGACAGCTCCTCGATCTTCTTCTCGAGATCGCGGAGCGGCCTCTCGAAGTCGTCTTCCTCGAGCGCCATCGTCGTTCATTCGAACACAGCGACCCACCGTCAAGCAACGAAAAAGCAATGCCCCACAACCGCAGTCCGATCTCCGCCCGCGCGCGACGCCGTGGTGCAGGCGCTCTCGGGGGCGTCAACGGAAGAGGTGTTGCGACGTTCCGCGCGCGAGACGCGCGTTGTCGGGTGGAGGTGACTTCAGGCGCGCGGGTGGGTTTTCCGATACACGCGCTTCAACCGATCCTTGTTGACGTGCGTGTAGATCTGCGTCGTGGAAATATCACTGTGACCGAGCATCACCTGCACCGACCGCAGATCGGCGCCGCGCTCGAGCAGGTGCGTCGCGAACGTGTGGCGGATGACGTGCGGGCTGAGCCGTCCGCGCAGCCCGGCGGCGGCGCCGTGGTCCTTCAGGATCTTCCAGAGTCCCTGGCGGGTCATCGCGCCGCCGCGATTGTTCAGGAACAGCGCCTGGTGCTTCTGCCCGCGCAGGAGCGACGGCCGCGTCGTCGTCAGGTACAGGCGCAGACGGTCGAGGGCGGCCCCGTTGATCGGGACGAGACGCTCCTTGCTCCCCTTCCCGATGCAGCACAGGATCTTCGTGTCGAAGTTCGCATCGCGCAGCCGCAGCGAGATCAGCTCCGAGACCCGGATGCCGGTGGCGAACAGCAGCTCGAGCATCGCGCTGTCGCGCCGCCCGAGGGGCGTGGCCGTGTCGGGGGCGGCGATGAGTCGATCGATCTCCTCGAGCGTCAGGAAGCGCGGCAGGCGCTTGGAGGTGCGCGGCGGGCGCACCTGCGCCGTCGGATCGCTCGTCACGACCTTCGTCGCCAGAAGGTACCGGTAGAAGCCGCGCACGGCGTTGAGATTCCGGGCCACCGAGGTGGACTGCAGGCCGTTCGAGGAGAGCGTGCGCGTGAACTCGTCGATCTCGCCGCGCTTCACCTGCCGGGCCGTGCGTCCCTTGCGCTCGAGGAAGCGCTCGAACTTCTGCAGGTCCTGGCGATAGGCGATGACCGTGTTCGCGGCCATCCCCCGCTCCGCTGTCAGGTGGTGGAGGTACTCGTCGATCACGCCGCGGTTCTTCACGGGACGGGATGGCGCAGGACGAAGGTGACGGGGCCGTCGTTCACGAGCTCGACATCCATGTGCTCGCGGAACCGCCCGGTCTCGACCTTGAGCGGTGTCCTGCGCAGGCGCTCGACGAAGGCGTCGAACAGCACGCGCGCCTGGTCCGGCGGCGCGGCGTACTCGAACCCCGGCCTGCGTCCCCGGCTCAGGTCCCCTGCCAGCGTGAATTGCGACACGATGAGGAGATCCGCCCCCACCTCGAGAGCCGAACGATTCATGCGACCGTCGCTGTCGTTGAAGACGCGCATCTCTACCACCTTGGCCGAAAGCCAGTCAAGGTGCTTCTCGTCGTCGTCGCGCTCGATGGCGACGAGCACCAGGAGTCCCGCGCCGATTTCACCGACCGTCTCCCCCGCCACGCGCACCGAGGCCCGCGACACGCGCTGGACCACGGCGATCACCGCGCGCTCCGGCGCACGCGTCGCCTCACGAGCGGCCCCGGCGGCGCAGGAAAGCCGAGGCGACGAGCTTCAGCTCGCCGCTGCCGGTCACGAGCGCCGTCAGGATGTACACCGTCCACCCCGAAGAGATGAGCGCCATGAGGAACGCCAGCTTCACCGGGAATCCCTGGTGCGCGAACGGATCGAGGTACGGTCGCAGCAGCAGAAGGGTTCCGGCCATGGTGCCGGCGGCGAGCACCGTCCGCAGCAGGCAGGCGCGCACCGGACGATCGATGAACTCGCCGAAGCGGCGGCGCAGCAGGAACCCCAGGAGCGCCGCATCGACAAAAGCGCTGAGCGCCGTCGAGAGCGCGATGCCGCTGTGCTGCAGGGGACCGCGCAGCGCGAAGTTCAATCCGAGGTGCAGGCTGAACGTTGCGAGCCCCACCTTCACCGGCGTGCGGGTGTCGCGATGCGCGTAGAACGCCGTCGCCAGCACGTTCACCGCCGCGTACGGCAGCAGCCCCAGGCTGTAGCAGGCGAGCGCCTCGGCGGTGAAGCGGGTGTCGTCGGCGCCGAACTTTCCGTTCTCGAACAGCACGTGGATGATCGGCATGCGCAAGAGGATGAGTCCGGTGGTCGCGGGGATCGTGACGAAAAGGAGAAGACGCATCGCCGTGGAGAGCGTTCGCAGCACTTCCTCGCGATCCCCTTCCACCGCGGCCTTCGACAGCGTGGGCAGGATCACGGTCGACAGGCTGATGCCGAAGACGCCGAGGGTCAGCTCGGTCACGCGGTTGGCGTAATACAGGAAGGAAGCGCTTCCCTCGCGCAGCGAGGTCGCGAACAGCGAGTCGACCACCAGGTTGATCTGCGTGATGCCGACCCCGAACAGGCGCGGCAGCATCAGGCGCCCGACCTCGCGCACGCCGTCGCGATCGAGCGGGCGCGGCCACTCGAAGCGGAAGCCGTGACGCAGGAGCGCCGGGACCTGGATGACGAGCTGCAGCACGCCGCCGACGAGGACGCCCGTCGCCAGCCCGAAGGCCGGGTCGCGGAACGAGTGCCGGAACAGCAGCCCGCAGCCGATGATCGACAGGTTCAGCAGGACCGGCGTGAAGGCGGGCAGCGCGAACGACCCGAAGGCATTCAGGATCGCCGCCGCGAGCGCCGACAGCGAGATGAAGAAGATGTACGGCCACATCACCCGGTTGAGCGCGACGGTCAGCTCGATCTTCCCCGGCGTGTCCCCGTAGCCCCACGCGAGGCCGTGCACGATGAGCGGCGACATCAGGACGCCGCCGACCACCAGGATTCCGAGCACCGCCGTGAGGATCGATCCGACCGAGGCGGCGAAGCGCCACATCGCCGCGTCGTCCCCGCGCTTCATGTAGCGCGTGAAGGTGGGAACGAAGGCGGAGGTGAGCGCTCCCTCCGCGACCAGCCGGCGTAGGAGATTTGGGATGCGGTAGGCGATGATGAAAGCGTCGGCCGAGTAGGTCGCGGCGGCGCCGAGCAGCTCCGCCTGCAGCCGGTCGCGGAAATACCCCGCCACCCGGCTGAGCATCGTCATCATGCTCATCGAGCCGGCGGCGCGAAGCAGCTTGTGATCGCCTTCCTGCACCGGCGGGTCCCTCCGAGAGCGCGCGGAGTCTAAGTCATCGCTCCGGATGGATTCAACGCCGATCCCACCGTCGAGCGGGCGCGCGGAATCGGCGGTAGTGGTAGGCTGTGCGCCACACGAGAGCCATCGGAGACAGGGGGCAAGAGATGGGCAGCGTCAACAAAGTCATCCTCGTCGGCAATCTCGGTCGCGACCCGGAGGTGCGCTACACCCAGGGCGGCGCGGCGGTCGCGAACTTCACGCTCGCCACGAACGAAGTGTGGAACGACAAGTCGGGGGCGCGGCAGGAGCGCACCGAGTGGCACCGCATCGTCGTCTGGGGCAAGACGGCCGAGATCGCCAAGGAGCACCTCAGCAAGGGGAAGCAGGTCTACATCGAGGGCTCGATCCAGACGCGCCAGTGGGACGACCGCGAGGGGAACAAGCGGACCACGGTCGAGATCAAGGCGCAGCGCCTGGTGATGCTCGGCCGCGCCGGCGGGATGGGCGAAGGCGGCGGCGAGATGCGCGGTGGCGGCTCTCCCGGGCCGGATGTCGTGATGGACGAGGCTCCGCCCGACGACGACATTCCTTTCTAGCGGGAAAAACGCGCTTCGGATCTGGTTAGGAGGACGCGCCGGTCTTCGTGCGCGCCTCGGCGGCGTACTCCGAGTCGGGGTACTTGTCGAGCAGGCTCCTGTAACTGGCCGCCGCGGCATCCTTCTGCCCCAGCGCCTCCTGGCAGCGGGCCGCCCCCAGGAGCCCCTCCTCGGGTGGCATCGATCCCGACGCATCGGACGCGATCTGCTGGTAGAGCGTCAGCGCGTCGGCCGGGCGTCCCTGCGCCTCGCGCAGGCGGGCCAGCCGCAGCCGGGCCGAGCCGCCGAGAAGCCCCTCCGGATCCTGCTTGACCACCGCCTCCAGCGCCGTGGCCGCGTCGTCCGCTTTGCCGAGATCGGCGAGCGCCGATCCCTTGTAGAGCTGCGCGGTCAGGACCGCGTTCGAGGATCCGCCGTTCTTGAGGATGGCGTCGGCGAGATCGACGACCTTTTTCGAGCGCTCCTCGGTGGAGGTGAAGGTCGGCACGCCGGCCCGGTTGTTCCCCAGGTCCTCGACGGTCGCGACGATCGAGCCGTTGGCGGCGGTGATGAGGTCGCCGACGCGGCGCGCCCCCTCGCCCTGGCGGTTGGCCCACCAGGCCCGGCCGGCGAAGCCGAGGACGAGGACCGCGACGCCGATCGCCGCCATCATCGTCACCGAGCGGCGGTTCTCGCCGACATAATCGGCCGCCGACTCCATCGCGGAGGCCAGGTCGTTGCGCTTGATCTGGTGCCGTTCTTCCTTCTTCATCGTGCTCTCCCCGACTTCGAAAACCGCTCCCGGCGCGCCGCGTGGTGGGCCTGGGCAGAATTGAACTGCCGACCTACGGATTAGGAATCCGCCGCTCTATCCATCTGAGCTACAGGCCCGTCGGCGCCGCGGCCTCAGAACTGGATGAGGCTCATGACGTCCATGCCCAGCAGACGCGCCCGCCCCTCGAGGAAGGTCAGTTCCACGAGGAACCCGGCGCCCACCACTTCCGCCCCCAGCCGCTCCGCCAGCTTGCGGGTCGCCGCGGCGGTGCCGCCGGTCGCCAGCAGGTCGTCCACGATGAGCACCCGCTCGCCGCGCGCCAGGCTGTCGACGTGGATCTCGAGACGGTCCTTGCCGTACTCGAGCGCGTACTCCTCCGAGGCCGTCTTCCACGGGAGCTTCCCGGGCTTGCGCACCGGCACGAAGCCGGCGCCCAGGCTCATGGCGATCGCCGGCGCGAAGATGTAGCCGCGCGATTCGATCCCCACCACCTTGGTGATGCCGCTCTTGCGGAAGGGCAGCGCCAGCCTGTCGAGCGCCTCGCGCAGGGCCTCGGAATCCTGGAGCAGGGGCGTGATGTCGCGGAAGAGGATGCCCGGCTTGGGGAAATCGGGCACGTCCCGGATCAGGCTGCGGAGATCCACGTGGCTGCGCGGGGAACGGTCAGTGTCGGATTTCAAAGCGCGTCACCGTCTCCTCGAGCGTCGTCTCGCTGACCTCGATCCCGTCCACGCGGCCGGCCGCCGGGCCCTGCCGCAGGTCCGCGATGAAGGTCGCGAGGTCCTCCGCCTCGCCCGCGGCCACCGCTTCGACCCTGCCGTCGACCAGGTTCCTCACCCAGCCTCGCAGGCCGCGGTGCCGGGCCGCCCGCTCGGCGAAATAACGGAAGCCGACCCCCTGAACGATGCCTCGAATCAGCAGGCGTTTCGCCGTCATGGGGTCCCGGCATGGTCGGGGCGAGTGGATTTGAACCACCGACCCCTTGGTCCCGAACCAAGTGCGCTACCAGGCTGCGCTACGCCCCGACCTTGCTTGAGCGAGGCGCCCTTATAGCACGCCCATTTCCTTTGCGTCAAACCTCGGATTGACGGGGGTTGCGCGGGCCGCGCGCCCTCCGAAGCGCCTCGTCCGCCGCGTCGCGGAGGACGGGATCGGGGTCTTTGAGCAGGCCCTCGGCGGCGCCGAGGGCGGCCTCGTCGGAGATGTTGGCCGCCACGGCGAGGGCGTTCCGCAGCACGCCGCGCCGCCCCGGGCGCTCGAAAGGGGTGCCTTCGAAGCGGGTCTCGAAAGCCGTTTCGTCCAGCCGCAGCAGGTCGGCGAGGGTCGTCTCGCGCAACACCCTCCCCGGAAGGAAGGCCGGGTCGGCCACGGGCTCCGCCTTGTGGTTCCAGGGGCAGACCTCCTGGCAGACGTCGCAGCCGAAGACCCAGTCCCCGAGATCCCCTGCCGATCCCGGGCCGAGGTTTCCCTTCAGCTCGATGGTCAGGTAGGAGATGCAGCGGTTCGAGTCCACGACGTATGGTTCGAGAATCGCCCCCGTCGGGCAGTCGTCGATGCAGGCCGTGCAGGTGCCGCAACGATCCTCGATCGGCGTTCCCGGCTCGAGATCGAGGCTCGTGAGGATCTCGCCGATCAGGAACCAGGAAGGCCCTCCGTCCCGGATCAGGTTCGTGCTCTTTCCGAACCAGCCGAGCCCGGCACGCGCGGCCAGCTCGCGCTCGAGAATCGCGCCGGTGTCCACGTAGGCGCGGCTCTCAACCCCGGGCGCCTCACGCCGCAGGAACGCTTCGAGCGCTTCGAGACGCTCGAGGAGCGTCACGTGATAGTCGGGTCCGAGGGCGTAGCGGGCGACATGCGGGACGAGCCCCTCCTGCTCATGGCGATCGCCGGCATACGGCAGATAGGGCTGGGCCACGACGATGGCGGTCCGGGCCCACGGGAAGCGCACGGTCAGGTCGACGCTGTCCTTCGCCGTGCGCTCCATCCACCAGGTCATGCCGGCGCCGCGGCCGCGCGCCAGCCAGTCGTGAAGCGCCGCGGCGTGAGCCGACGGACCGATGCGCGCGAACCCGAGGGGGCCGAGGCCGATCTCGGCGGCGCGCTGCCGCAGGCGGGCGGCGAGCGGCGCGAGGGACATGGATGCTTACGCCAGCAGGCGCGCCGCGTCCGGGTCGAGGATGGCCCGCCGCCAGCGGCGCAGCCCCGGGATCGGATCCCCGCCGTCGAGGGCGGCCATGCCGCGATCGGCGAGCGCGTCGAGGGTGGATTGCGGGAAGAGGACCCCGGGATCGAGCCCGAGCTCCGCGGCGCGCTCGCGCCGCCAGGCGCGCAGGCGCTCCACGCGCACGCGGAAGGCGGTGGTGCGCCGCCGCCCCTGCCCTTTCGGCGGCTTCGGCCGCTCCCCCTCGGGGACGGCCATCGCCCGCGCCACCGCGTCGAGCACCAGCGGCCCGATGCGGCGCCGCACGAGCGGCGTGAATCCCTTCAGGCCGTCGAGGTCGGCCGCGGCCTTCGGCAGGCGGCGCGCCAGCGCCAGGAGCGTTTCGTCCGAGACGATGCGGAACGGCGGCACGTCGGCGTTGCGGGCCCGCTCGTCGCGCATCGCGGTCAGCTCCTTGAGCGCGGCGGCGGCCGTGGGCTCCAGATCGCGCGCCCCCTTGATGCCCCAGAAGTCGTCCGGGTCGAACGAACGCGGCGGCCACGACCGGCGGGCGATGTGCTCGAACTCCTCGCGGGCCCACTCCAGCCGGCCCCGCTCGCGCAGGTCGCCTTCGAGCACGTGCTGCAGCCGGATGAGGTGCATGACGTCCTCGGCCGCATAGGCGCGCTGCCGGTCGGTGAGCGGCCGGCGCGACCAGTCGTCCCGCTGGCACCCCTTGTCGAGGGTCACGGCGAAGTACTCCTGCAGGAGCCCGGCCAGACCGACCGATTTCTTGCCGAGGATCTGCGCGGCGATCATCGTGTCGAAGAGCGGGCGCACCTCGAGGCCGAAATCCCGGCGCAGGTAGAGCACGTCCTGCTCGGCGGCGTGCAGCACTTTGCTCGACGGCGCGCCGTGGAGCACCGGCGCGAGCGCCGTCAGATCCTTGAGGGCGATCGAGTCGATGAGCCAGGACTCATGCCCGTCCGAGACCTGGATGAGGCAGCACTTGTGGAAGTAGTGGTAGAACGAGTCGGCCTCGGTGTCCACCGCCAGGGCCTCGGCCCGGGCCAGCTTCGCCGCCGCGTCGGCGAGGCCCTGCTCGGTGTCGACCCAGGTCGGCGGCTGCGGCGCGCTCATTCGGCGAACCCATGGGCGCCGATGAGGCGCACGAAGCGGCAGTCCTCTCCGTCCTCCACCTCGGCGCCGGCCTCGGTGCGGACGAGCGTGCGCACCTTCTGCTGGAAGGCGCTGCCGACCGGGACGACCAGCCGCCGCCCGACCGGGAGCTGATCGAGGAGGGTGCGCGGCACGCGCGGCGCCGCGGCGCTGACGACGATCCCCGCGAAGGGGGCCTCCTCAGGCCAGCCGGCGCTGCCGTCGCCGGCCCGGGCGTTCACGCCCGCGATGCCGGCGCGCTCCCAGTTGGCGCGCGCCCGCTCGAGGAGCGGCTCGAGCCGCTCGACGGTGAACACCTCGCAGCCCAGGCGCCGGAGGATCGCCGCCTCGTAGCCGGAGCCGGTCCCCACCTCGAGCACGCGGTCCCCCGCTTCGATGCCCAGCCGTCCGATCATGCGCGCGACGATGGCCGGATGGGACAGCGTCTGCCCGCAGCCCAGGGGCAGCGCCTCGTCCCCGTAGGCGCGGGCGCTCAGCGCCTCGTCCACGAACAGGTGCCGCGGCACCTCGCCGAACGCGGTGAGGATCGGGCCGTCCGGGATCCCCTGCGCGCGCAGGCGATCGACCATGCGGCCGCGCCGGCGCGCGAAGTCGTCGGGACGGATCAGGCCTCGAGATTCCAGCGGCGCACCTCGTCGAGGACGCGGTGATGAGTCAGGTCCAGGTGCAGCGGCGTGAGGGAAATCAACCCCTCCGCCAGGGCGGCGAAATCGCTTTCCGGGTCTTCTTCCCACTCGGCCGGCGTGCCGCCGATCCAGTAATACGTCCTTCCCTTCGGATCGGCCCGTTCGATGACGCCGCCGGGATAGAGGCGCTTCCCCTGCTTCGTCACCCGCACGCCCTTGGGCGTGCCGCGCGGCACATTGACGTTGAGGAGCGTGTCCGCCGGCATGCCGCGCTCGAGCACTTCCCGCGCGAGCTGCAGCGCGAAACGCCCGGCGGCCGTGAAGTCGGCCTCGCCGTGATCGAGCTGCTGGGAGACGGCGAAGGCGGGCACCGCGATCAGGGTCGCCTCGAACGCGGCCGACACCGTCCCCGAGTAGGTGACGTCGTCGCCGAGATTCGGCCCCTTGTTGATGCCGCTGACGACCAGCGCCGGTCGCCGGTCGGCGAGGACGCTGTGGACGCCGAGATAGATGCAGTCGGTCGGCGTCCCCTGCACGGCGTAGTGCCGCGGGCCCCGCCGCTCGATCCGCAGAGGATGGTTCAGGGTGAGGGCGTGCCCCTGGCCGCTCTGCTCGCGATCGGGGGCGATGACGTAGACCTCGCCCAGGGGCTGCAGCGCCTCTTCGAGGACGCGCAGTCCCTCGGCGTTGAAGCCGTCGTCGTTGGTGATCAGGATGGGGACCCGGTTCATCTCTGCCCGTCTCGCCCGGCCCCGGTCGCCGGCCGCAGGCATGAGCCCCGACCGGGCCGACTGATGCCCCCCGTCGGCCCGGAGGTCCCCACGCAGGTTGGAATCAATTGGTCGGGGCGACTGGATTTGAACCAGCGACCCCTTGCACCCCAAGCAAGTGCGCTACCAGGCTGCGCCACGCCCCGACGTCACTCCCAGTACCCATCACGTGCCGTCATTATAGGGATCCCGGCGCTGGGGTCGCCTGCATCCCGCGCGCTTTCTAGCACGGCACCGATTTCCCGGTCAACATTCGTCTCGATCCTCAGCGCCTTCTCAGTTCCGGCTGGAAACGGCGCGGCGGGCACCCTAGCCTTGAGACGTGCGCCGGGTTTTCGTCCTTTTCCTGCTGCTTTCCGGGCTTTTCGCCGCCGTTCCGCCGTCGATCGTCCTGGCCGGGGATCCCCCGGCCACGGCTCCGGACAGCCCACCGGCCGTCGAGCCGGACCCGGCCGCCGCCGCGCCTGCTCCGGAGGCGGCCCAGGTTCCGGATGCGACCGCCGTCCCGGAGCCGGGCCCGGGCGCAGATGCGGACACCACCCCGGATGCGGCGCTGGACCCATCCGACCCGGAGGGTACGACGCCCGCCGACAAGCCGTACTGGAGGCGGAACCTCTTCAAGCGCATCTTCTCGGACCAGAAATTTCTGTTCACCGACTGGATCGGCCAGGAGGTGCACCGTCCGGCCGTCGTGATGCCGTTCGTCGTCGGCGTCGTTCTCGCCGCGTCGTCACAGGGATCGGATTGGGACAACCCCGACCTCGAGTTCGAGCGCCATGTCTTCTCGTCGGTGGACGCCGAGCACTCGAAGGTCGCCATCGGCTTCACGGAGCTGGGGAACGCCGGGCCCGCGGTGCTGTTCCTCGGAGCCAGCTATCTCATCGGCCGGTTCGGCGGACACGAGCCGCTGGCGGAAGCCTCGAGTCTCTCCGCCGAGGCGCTGCTCGACACGGGCCTCTGGACCACCCTCATCAAGCGCGTGACGGCGCGCACCCGGCCTTCCGCCGGCGGCGAAGGGACCTTCTTCCAGTACCAGCCGCAGGCCGGCCAGTCCAACGCCTCGTTTCCGTCCGGGCATGCCTCCGGCGCGTTCGCGCTGGCCACCGTCTTCTCGGGGATCTACGGCAAGGAGCACCGCTGGGTGTCGTGGGTCTCGTACGGCGCGGCGGGCATGGTCGGCCTCTCCCGCGTCGCGCTCGGCCGCCACTTCACGAGCGACGTCGTGATCGGCAGCGTCATCGGCAACAGCTTCGGCCGCATGGTCCTGGCGCGCCGCGACGGCACGGCGGCGGAGCGGAAAATCCACCCGATGGTCGGTCCGACGTTCGACCCGGAGACCGGCGCGACCGGCGCGCAGGTGTCGCTGAGCTGGTGATCCTCCCGCCCTTGTTTCGTCTGGGTTGATCAGGGGTAGGGCGGCCAGCCCCAGCCGAAGACGAGACCGGCCTGGGCATAGGCGGCGTTCCCCGATGCACCGAACAGATCGAAGTTCGTCGTCCCCATCAGCCGCACATCGAAACCGAGGTTGAAGGTGGCCCCCACCCTCCAGAACATCCCCCCGTGGGCGTAGACGCCGAGCGCCTGCGCGTCGTCGTGGGTGTCCGTGAGGAACTCCGAGTTGATGTCGGATCCGGCCACGACCCACGCCAGGCCGCCGCCGAGGTTCGGCCGGACCCGTCCGCGCCGATCCCAGGTCTGGTTCAGCCCGAACGACAGCTCCGAGACGCGGTTCTCGACCTCGGCCCGCGATGAGAGGAGCGGCTCGATGAAGTCCCCCGTCGCCGACGAGACGAAGATCCCCCCCTCGAGGCGCACCGGCCACCCCTGGGCCGTATAGTCCGCCATGACCCCGAACACGTGCGGACGATCGGTGTCGCCCCACAGGTCATTGCTGAGCGCCCGCTCCCCGAACAAGAAGTTGACGTTTCCTCCGGGCGCTGCGAAAACCGGACCCGCCCCGGCCGGCAGGACCAGGAGGCACAGCAGCAGGAAGCGAACCCGTCGCATGGGCGAAACCTCCGTCGCGCGGATTCTACGCTCGACGGAAGGCGGAGGACGGTCATCCCGTGAAACCTCCTCTATAATCCGCCCCGACCACGCCATGCAGGGAGAGCGAGCATGAAGGCGGTGCGCAAGACCGCGGCCCGGCCGGGGGCCCTGGAATGGGCCGATGTCCCCGTCCCCGCCTGCGGCCCCGAAGACGTCCTGCTTCGTGTGCGCGCCGCCTCGCTGTGCGGCACCGACGCCCACATCTACCAGTGGGATCCCTCCATCGCGGCGAAGATCGCCGGCGCCACCGACAACCTGGCGCGGCCGCTCATCCTGGGGCACGAGTTCTGCGGCGAGGTGGTCGAGGTGGGCCGCGCAGTGAAGGGCGTCGGGTCGGAGAACCGCGAGCCGATCCGGCCGGGCGACTTCGTGTCGGCCGAGTCGCACATCGTCTGCGGCGAGTGCTACCAGTGCCGGCACGGCGAGTTCCATGTCTGCGCCCGCGAGCGCATCATCGGCGTGCACCGCGACGGCGGCTTCGCCGAGTTCATCGCCATCCCGGCCCGCTGCGCCTGGAAGAACGACCCGGCGGTCGTCCCCGTCGAGGTCGCCTGCGTCGAGGAGCCGTTCGGCAACGCCGTGCACGCCGCGACCGAGTACGACCCGCGCGACCGGTCGGTGGTCCTCTTCGGCGCCGGGCCGATCGGTCTCTTCTCGATCATCGTGGCCGCCGCCGAGGGGGCGGCGCGCATCGTCGCGGTGGACACCTCGCCGTACCGGCTGGAGCTGGCGAAGAAGGTCGGCGCCGACGTCGTCATCCGCACCGAGCCCGCCCCGAAGGGGGACGTGGCGGCGCGCGACCGCGAACGCGAGCGCCTCTTCGGCCTCCTGCGCGACGCCGCCGCCCCCTGGGAGATCGACCTCGTGATGGAGATGAGCGGCGCGCCGGACGCGCTCGATGCCGGGCTGCGCGCCGTGCGCCGCGGCGGGAAGCTCGTGCTGTTCGGCATCCCCAAAGAGAGCTCCGTCACCTTCTCCCGCTACAGCGAGGACGTCATCTTCGGCGGCGTCACCCTCAAGGGGATCATCGGCCGCAAGCTCTTCGGCACCTGGGAGAAGACCCGCGCGCTGACTTCGCGCGCCGACGTGCGCGCCAAGATCCAGGCGGTCATCACCCACACCTACCCGCTCGCCCGGTACGAGGAAGCCTTCGCGCGCATGATCGGCCGGGACAGCGGCAAGGTGGTGATGACCGTGGGAGGAGACCGATGAACCGCCGGCTCGAACAGTTCCTCGCGGCGGAGATCGCCGCGCTCAAGGAGAAGGGGATCTTCCGGCTGCCGCGCGTGCTGTCCACGCCGGCGCTGCCTCGAGTGAAGCTCGACGGGCGCGACGTCATCCAGCTGTCCTCGAACAACTACCTCGGCCTGACCACGCACCCGCGCGTGGTGGCGGCGGCGCGGAAGGCGCTCGACGAGTTCGGCGCCGGACCGGGGGCGGTGCGCACCATCGCCGGCACCATGACCCTGCACCGCTCGCTCGAGGCGGCGCTGGCGCGCTTCAAGAAAACCGAGGAGGCGCTCGTCTTCCAGTCCGGGTACACCGCCAACGTCGGGGTCGTCTCCACGCTGATGCAGGAGGGGGACCTCATCCTCTCGGACGAGCTGAACCACGCGAGCATCATCGACGGCTGCCGCCTGAGCAAGGCGGGGCGCGGCGTGTACCGCCACCTGGACTACGACCACCTGCGCGAGCTGCTGAAAACCGCGCGCGCGGGAAAAACCAACCGCATCCTGGTCGTGGCCGACGGCGTCTTCTCGATGGACGGGGACATTTCGGATCTCGGCGCCATCGCGACGCTGTGCGAAGAATTCGACGCCATCCCGATGGTGGACGACGCGCACGCCACCGGGGTGATGGGGACGAACGGCCGCGGCACCGTCGATCACTTCGGCGTCAAGGATCGCTGGGACATCCAGATCGGCACGATGTCGAAGGCGTTCGGGGTGATGGGCGGGTACGTCTGCGCCGCGAAGGCCCTGATCGAGTTCTACGTGCACAAGGCACGGCCGTTCCTGTTCTCGTCGTCACACCCGCCGGCCGTCATCGCGGCCTGCCAGGCGGCCGTCGAAGTGATGGAGACAGAGCCGCAGCTCCACGAGCGCCTGTGGGAGAACACCCGGCACTTCAAGGCGGGCCTGAAGCGGCTCGGCTTCAACACCGGCACCTCGGTCACGCCGATCACCCCGGTCATCATCGGGTCGGGCGCGAAAGCGGCGAAGTTCAGCGACGCCCTCTTCGACGCGGGCGTGTTCGCGCAGGGCATCTTCTTCCCGATGGTGGCGGAGGAGAAATCGCGCGTCCGCACCATCGTCATGGCGACGCACACCAGAGCCGATCTGGACGAGGCGCTCGGGATCTTCGAAAAGGCGGGGAAGTCGCTCGGAATTATTTGAGCTGACGGTCCGTGGCGTCGAGCAGGTCGAGGATGCCGCGCAGGGCGTTGGAGACTTCGGCGACCTTCCGGATCGTGTCCCCTCCGACCGGGTTGCCGCGCGCAACACCACGTGTCGCCGTGCCGCGTGCCGCAGCGGCGGGCGACGGGGCGACGGCCACCGGCTCGACCGGCGGCTCGTGAGGCGGCGGCTCGAACAGCTCCTCGAGCAGCGGCGCAGGTCCCTCCCCCATCCCCAGCTTCTCCCGCGCCGCGGCGATGGTCTGCCCTTCGTCGTTGAGGAGCCGCTTGATCTCGAGGACGAGGTCGATGTCCCGCTTGCGGTAGAGACGCTGGCCGGTGCGGCTCTTCGTCGGGGCGAGCTGCGTGAACTCCGATTCCCAGAAACGCAGCACGTACGGCTGCGTGTCGGTCAGCTCGCAGACTTCCTGGAGCTTGTAGAACAGCTTGCGGGGAATTGCTTCCGCCATCGGCCCTCTCTTCGACGCATGCTACGGAACGCTGCGCGCACTGTCAAGGTTCGCGGGATCTTCGCGGCATCACGGCTCGGAGGTCCCCGCCCGGCCGTAGCGATCCTCGAGCCGGACCACGTCGTCGAGCTCGGGGGTCGAGACCTCGAACAGGATCGCGTCCTCGGCCGCCTCGAGGCGATGGCGCGTGCCGGCCGGCAGGTGGAGTGAGTCCCCCGGCTCGAGGCGGCGGACTTCCACAGGACTCGTGCCTTCGGCATCGCCCGGCGCCCCGAGCGTCACGGACACGCGGCCGGAGAACAGGTACAGCGCCTCGTCCTTGCGCTCGTGGTACTGCAGGCTCAGGGATTCGCCGCGGCGGATCTTGAGCACTTTGCCGGCATAGCGGCCGGTGTGGGCGAAGAGGATCTCCTCCCCCCACGGTTTCGGGATGCGTTTCGGCGTCATCGCACTCGTCTTCCGACTCGCTGGGTCATTCGCGCTCCAGGTCGCGGTGGGAGGTGCGGACCCGCAGGCCGTGCGTGCCGAGGTCCGACGCGACCGCCTCGGACAGCGCCACCGACCGGTGCCGCCCGCCGGTGCAGCCGATGGCCACGGTCAGGTACGACTTCCCCTCGTGAAGGTACTGCGGGATGAGGAAGGTCAGGAGATCGACGAGCCGCCGGCGCAGGTCGCCGTACTCGGCCGATCCGTCGAGATAGCGCACCACCTCGGCGTCGAGCCCGGTCCGGCCCCGGAGCCCTTCCACGAAGAAGGGGTTCGGCAGGAAGCGCGTGTCGAAGACGAGGTCCGCCTCGATGGGAATGCCGTGCTTGTAGCCGAAGGACAGGAGCGTGACCGCCATCGGCGCCCCGCCCTCGACCGGGGCCAGGTGCTCCTGGATATAGCGCCGCAGGTGGTGGACGTTGAAGTTGCTGCTGTCGAGCGTCAGGTCGGCCAGCTCTCGGAGCGGACGCAGCATCTCCCGCTCGCGCGCAATCCCGTCCTCGAGGCTGGCGTGCGGGGCCAGCGGGTGGGGCCGGCGCGTCTCCGAGAAGCGGCGGATGAGCGTGTCGTCGTCGGCGTCGAAGAAGATGAGGCGCGTCCGGCCCCCCGGGAGCGACTTCACGCGCGCGTAGATCTCCGGAAAATCCTGCAGGAGGTCCCCCTCGCGCACGTCCACGACCAGGGCCGCGCGGCGCAGCGGCCGGCGGGCCTGCGCCGACAGCTCGGCGAACACCGGGATGAGGGTCACCGGGAGGTTGTCGACGCAGTAGAAGCCGCGATCCTCGAAAGCCCGCAGGGCCAGCGTCTTGCCCGACCCGGACATGCCGGTGATGACGATCAGCTCGCGATCGGCGTCGGCAGGCGGGCGGCTCGTGTCGGCCTGGCTCACGGGTCCAGTGTAGGTGGCCGTCCGCTCTCCCGCAAGTCGCGCTCTCGCGTTGATCCGGTCCGGGGCGGGATGGTATCGTTCCGGGCGATTCTTCGGCCCCGACAATCGGAAGGATGGGAGATTCGACCATGGCGTCCAGGAAAGTCCTGCACATCGTCGGCACGGGTACGATCGGCGAGCCCCTCATCGGCCTGTTCGCCGAGAAGAAGGACCAGCTCGGGTTCGACGAGGTGACCTTCCACAAGCGCACTCCCCTCCTGACCGACCGCTCCAAGGTCATCAACCTGATCAAGCGCGGGGCGCGGCTCGCCTGCGACGAGTCGTCCCGCCGCGGCTTCCGCGATCTCGGGATCGAGCCGCACTACGAGCACCACGAGGCGCTGCGGCAGGCAAGCGTCGTCATCGACTGCACGCCGTCCGACGTCGGGCTGCAGAACAAGAAGGATCTCTACGAGAAGTACGCGCACTCGACCCTCGGCTTCATCGCGCAGGGGTCCGAGTTCGGCTTCGGCAAGCCGTACGTCCGCGGCATCTCCGACAGGACGCTCAAGCACGGCACCGACCAGTTCATCCAGGTGCTCTCGTGCAACACGCACAACCTGTCGGTGCTCATCGACCTCATCGGGCTCAAGCACGGGCCGGACAACCTGGTCGAGGGACGTTTCATCTGCCTGCGCCGCAGCAACGACATCAGCCAGGACTCCGGCTTCGTCCCCGCGCCCCAGGTGAACCGCCACAAGGAGGAGCGCTTCGGGACGCACCACGCGCGCGACGCCTGGCACCTGTTCAACCAACTGGGCCACGACCTGAACCTGTTCTCCTCGGCCCTCAAGGTGAACACCCAGTACATGCACGCGGTCCACTTCAACATCCGGGTGCGCAAGCCGACCACGGTCGAGGCGCTGCTCGAGACCTTCAAGGCGGACGACCGCGTCGCCCTGACCTACAAGCAGTCGGCCAACAGCGTGTTCTCCTTCGGGCGCGACTACGGCCACTACGGGCGCATCCTGAACCACGCGGTCGTGGTGGTGCCGACGCTGACGGTGAAGGACGGGACCGAGGTCGTCGGCTACTGCTTCACGCCGCAGGACGGCAACGCGCTCATCTCGAGCGTCGCCGCGGCGACCTGGTTCGTCTACCCGGAGTCGTACGAGCCCAAGCTGAACTGCCTGAAGGACTCGATCTTCGAAGAGATCTGAGGCGGATTCCCGCGGCGGGAGCGGCGCCGTCCGGGCGCCGCGACCTCAGGCGACCTTGCTGAGGATGACGGCGGCGTTGGTGCCGCCGAAGCCGAAGGAGTTGTTCAGCGCGTGCCGGATGGTCAGGCGGCGCGCCTCGTTCGCCACGTAGTCGAGGTCGCAGTCGGGGTCCGGCGTCTTGTAGTTGATGGTCGGCGGCGCCGTGTCGTGGTGCACCGCCAGCGCCGTGATCGCCGTCTCGAGCCCTCCCGCCCCTCCGAGAAGGTGCCCGGTCATCGACTTGGTGCTCGACACCGCCATCTTCGCGGCCCGCTCCCCGAACACCGCCTTGATCGCCCTGGTCTCGACCACGTCCCCCTGGGGCGTGGACGTGCCGTGGGCATTGACGTAATCGATCTGCCCCGCCTCGAGCCCGGCCGACTTCAGCGCGTTGCGCATCACCCGGATCGGCCCGTCGCCGTCCTCGGACGGCGCCGAGACGTGGTAGGCGTCGCCGGAGATCCCGTAGCCGGTCACTTCGGCATAGACCTGGGCGTTGCGCTTGACGGCGTGGCCGTATTCCTCGAGGAGGACGATGCCCGCCCCCTCGCCGATCACGAAGCCGTCGCGATCACGGTCGAAAGGACGCGACGCGGTCTGCGGGTCGTCGTTGCGGGTCGAGAGCGCCCGCATGGCGGCGAACCCGCCGACGCACAGCGGCGTGATGACCCCCTCGGCGCCGCCGGCGATCATCACGTCGGCGTCGCCGCGCCGGATGATCTCGTAGGCGTCGCCGATGGCGTGGGTCCCGGTGGCGCAGGCGGTGCTGTTCGCCTGGTTCGGCCCCTTGGCCCCGTAGCGGATCGACACCTGCCCGGAGGCCATGTTGACGATGAGCCCGATGATGAAGAACGGCGAGATGCGGCGCGGCCCGTCGCTGAGCATGACCGAGTGCTGCCGCTCGATCGACGGCAGCCCGCCGATGCCGGACCCGATGTAGACCCCGACCCGCTCCGCTTCCTCCGGTGTCACCGTGAAGGCGGCGTCCTTGAGCGCCATGTCGGAGGCGGCCAGCGCGTAATGGATGAAGAGGTCCATCTTCTTGACGTCCTTCTTGCCGACCCAGTCCTCCGGGTTGAACCCCTTCACCTCGCCGGCGATGCGGCAGGCGAAGGCGGACGTGTCGAAGCGCGTGATGGGGCCGACGCCGGAGACGCCGCGCACCAGGGCGTCCCAGTTGTCCTTCGCCCCCAGGCCGAGCGGCGACACCATGCCGATCCCGGTGATCACGACCCTTCTCGCCATCGCTGCGATCCGTTCTCCTTCGCGCGCGTGCGGTGTCCGCCTACGCGTGAGCCTGGATGTACTTCACCGCGTCGCCGACGCTGTGGATCTTCTCGGCGTCCTCGTCGCTGATCTCGATCTTGAACGCCTCCTCGAGCGCCATGACCAGCTCGACCGTGTCGAGCGAGTCCGCGCCGAGGTCGTTCACGAACGCCGCCTCCATCGTCACTTCCTCGGGATCGACTCCGAGCTGCTCGACGATGATCGATTTGACCTTGTCCTCGATGCTTTGGGCCATCGTCCCTCCTTGGAGACCGTGAACCGGGCCGGGTCGGACCGCGGGGCCTCCGGCGCGGGCGCCGGAGCCTGCCGATTATCCGGCCCGTGCCGTTACATGTAAAGACCGCCGCTGACGTTGAGGACCGTGCCGGTGATGTAGGCGGCGCCCGGTCCGACGAGAAACGCCACCGCCTGCGCCACGTCCTCGGCGGTGCCCAGGCGCTCGAGCGGGATGGCCTCGGCCATCTTCGTGCGCGCCGCCTCCGGCAGGTTCTTCGTCATGTCGGTGTCGATGAGGCCGGGAGCGACCGCGTTGACCGTGATGGCCCGGGAGGCCACCTCGCGCGCCAGCGACTTGGTCATGCCGATGAGCCCCGCCTTGGCGGCGCAGTAGTTGGCCTGCCCGGGGTTGCCCATGAGCGCCACGATCGAGGTGACGTTGACGATGCGCCCGGATCGCGCCTTGATCATCGACGGCAGGGCGAGCCGCGTCGTCTCGAAGGCGCCGGTGAGATTCGTCAGGAGCACGCGGTCCCACTCCCCCCGCTTCATCCGCAGCAGCAGGCCGTCGCCGGTGACGCCGGCGTTGTTGACCAGGTGGTCGAGACGGCCGCCGCTGATCTTCAGCGCGGCCTCCATTCCGGACTTCACCGAGGCGGCGTCCGCGAGATCGAGCGCGACGGCATCCGCTTTTCCGCCGGCTTCGCGGCAGAGCGCCGCCGTGGCTTCGAGAGCGGCCGCATCGCGGGCCGCCAGCAGCACGTGGGATCCGCGCCGAGCCAGCTCGACGGCAATCGCCCGGCCGATGCCGCGCGAGGCGCCGGTGACGAAGCTCGTGCGTCCGTCGAGCTCGGGCATCACTTCACCTCCCCGAGCGCCGCGACGGCCGCCTCGATCGACGCGGGGTCTTCGATATTGAGCAGGTTCAGGTCGGGGGCGATCCGCTTCGCGAGACCGGTGAGGACCTTCCCAGGTCCGATCTCGACCACGGTCGTGGCTCCGAGCGCGGCGATGCGGCGGACGGTGTCGACCCAGCGCACCGGCGCGGTCACCTGCTCGCCGAGGAAGCGGCGGAAACGCTCGCCGCCCTGCTCCGGCTCGGCCGTCACATTCGGGAGCACCGGAAAGCTGGCGTCGGCCACCGGCAGCGTCGCCAGGTCGCGCGCCAGACGCTCCTGGGCCGGGCGCATCAGGGCGCAGTGGAAGGGGGCGCTCACCGGCAGCTCGACGACGCGGCGCGCACCATGCGTTTTCGCGATGGCCGGCAGCCGGCGCACGGCGGCCGCGTGACCGGCGACCACCGTCTGGTCCGGGGCGTTGAGGTTGGCAGGCGACAGCACCTGCCCCTCGGCCGCCTCCCGGCACATGGTCTCCACCGCCTCGAGCGGCGCGCCGAGGACGGCGGCCATCGCGCCTTCCCCGACCGGAACCGCCTCCTGCATGTATTCGCCGCGCCGGCGCACGACCTTCACCGCGGCGTCGAGGGGCATTGCACCCGCGGCGACCAGCGCCGAGTACTCGCCGAGCGAATGACCGGCGGCGCAGACCACCCGGGCATCGAGGTCGGGAACGCGGGCGCGCAGCGCCTGCAGGAGCGCGATGCTGGTCGTCAGGATCGCCGGCTGGGTCGTCGCGGTCAGCCGCAGGGCTTCTTCCGGCCCTTCGAAGCAGGCGGTGCTCAGCGGGAACCCGAGCGCCTGGTCGGCGGTCTCGAACACGCTGCGCGCGGCGGGAAACGCATCGCGCGCCCCCTTTCCCATGCCGACGGACTGCGAGCCCTGGCCGGGAAAGAGAAGAGCGAGGGATCGAGGTGCGCTCACGCCCCCCACCGCAGCACCGCCGCACCCCAGGTGAGTCCCGTGCCGAAGGCGGCGAGCAGCACGACGTCGCCGCGCTTCAGTTTTCCGGCGCGCGCCGCCTCGTCGAGCGCCACCGGGATCGAGGCGGCGGAGGTGTTCCCGACGCGCTCGATGTTGATGAGCACCTGCTCGGGACGCAGGCCCAGCCGCGTTCCGACCGCGTCGATGATGCGCAGGTTGGCCTGGTGCGGGATGAACATCGCGACGTCGGAGGTCGAAAGACCCGCGCGCTCGAGCACCTGGCGGGACGCCTCCTCCATCGAGCGCACCGCCATCTTGAAGGTCTCGTTCCCCTTCATGCGGATGTAGTGGCGCCGCTCGGCGATGGTCTTCTCGCTCGCGGGCTCGCGCGTCCCGCCGGCGGGGACGTGGATGAAGTCGGCCAGCGCCCCGTCGGCGCGCAGCGTCGTCGCCAGCACGCCGTAGGGCGCCTTCCCGGCCTTGAGGACCACCGCCCCCGCGCCGTCTCCGAACAGCACACAGGTCGTGCGGTCCTTCCAGTCCACGTATTTCGACAGCACTTCGGCGCCGATGAGCAGGATCGACTCGTACTGCGGCGACGCCAGGAAGCGCTCCGCCACCGTCAGGCCGTAGAGGAAGCCGCTGCAGCCCGCCGCCATGTCGAACGCCGCCGCCTTCTTCGCCCCGAGCTTGTCCTGGATGATGCAGGCCGTCGAGGGGATCGGCATGTCCGGCGTGACGGTCGCGCACAGCACCAGGTCGAGGTCGGCGGCCTTCGTTTCGGCCGCGGCCAGGGCCGCCTCGGCGGCGCGCGTGGCGAACAGGGACATCGGCTCGGTCTCGCCGGCGACGCGGCGCTCGCGGATGCCGGTGCGCGTGGCGATCCACTCGTCCGAGGTGTCCACCATCTTCTCGAGCTCGGCGTTGGTCAGGATCCGGTCCGGGAGCGACGACCCGGTGCCGACGATGACGGCGCGGCGCTCGCTCATGCCTGGCCTCCTCCCGGGGCGGCCGCGGCGCGGCCGGGCGCCGGGTCTCCGGCCGCGGCGGGGCTCGTGGCGGCGCGATCGCGCGGCGTCAGCGTGACGATCTCGTCGCGGATGCGATCGTTGACGTTGTGGCGGTTGAACTCGAGCGCCGCGCGCACCGCGTTCTTGATGGCGCGCGCCGACGAGCCGCCGTGGCAGACGATGGCGGTGCCGCGCACGCCGAGGAGCGGCACGCCGCCGTACTCGGCGTAGTCCACCTTGCGCCGGAAGGCGCGGAAGGCGGGACGCGCCAGCAGGTACCCGACCCTGGCCATGGCGGACTTGCTGATCTCGTCCTTCATGAAGTGCAGGAGCGCCTCGGCGGCGCTCTCGACCGCCTTGAGCGACACGTTGCCGATGAAGCCGTCGCAGACGATGACGTCCGCCTTGCCGCTGAAGATGTCGCGTCCCTCGACGTTGCCGATGAAGTTCAGCGGCGTTCCCTTGAGGATGGCGTAGGCCTCGCGGGTCACGTCGTTCCCCTTCCCGGCCTCCTCGCCGACGCTCATCAGCCCGACGCGCGGGCTCGGGATCGCCAGCACCTCGCGGGCGTAGAGGTGGCCCATCATCGCGAACTGCGCCAGCTGGTCCGGCTTGCAATCCACGTTGGCGCCGACGTCGAGCCACACGGAAGGCCCGTGCAGATTCGGCACCACGGCGCACAGCGCGGGCCGCTCGACCCCTTCGATGACGCCGCACAGGACCTTCACCGTCGTCATGACGGCGCCGGTGTTCCCGGCCGACAGGAAGGCCTGCACCTCCCCTTCCTTCAGCATCGTCGCGCCGACGTGGATGGAGGAGTCCTTCTTGCGCCGGAAGGCATTGACCGGCGACTCCTCCATGCCGACCACTTCGTCCGCGTGCCGGACGGTGATCGGCAGGCCGGAGGCATGGTTCCGCTTCAGCTCGGCCTCGACCTCGGGGCGCCGGCCGACCAGGATGATCGGCACGTGCAGCTCGCGCGCGGCGAGGATCGCCCCCGCGACCGGATGGGCCGGGGCATGGTCCCCGCCCATGGCGTCGATGGCGATGGGTCGTTCCGTGGCTTCGCCCATCCGGGAGGGAGGGAGCGTGGCGGAGGTCGTCAGACCTCCGTCACCTCGATGACTTCGCGTCCCTTGTAGTGGCCGCAGCGCGGGCAGACGCGGTGCGGCAGGCAGGCCTCGTCGCAGTTGGAGCAGCGCGACACGACCGGCTTGACCAGCGCATCATGGGCGCGGCGCTTGTCGCGGCGCGCGCGGGAGTGGCGTCGTTTGGGATTCGGCATGGCCCTCGACCTCGAATCAGCGCTCGACGAGCGCCTTGAGTGGTGACAGACGCGGGTCGGGCTCGGGCCCCGTCGGGCATTCGCACGACCCAGTATTGAGATTGGTCCCGCATTTCGGGCAGAGCCCGTGGCAATCCTCCCGGCAGAGCGGCTTCAGGGGCAGGCCGAGGTAGATCTGCTCCGCGAGGAGCGCGTCCAGATCGATCCGGCCTCCGTCGAAGTGCACCGCGGTGAATTCCTCCTCGTCCACCCGGCTCTCGCCTCCGGTCGCCTGCTCCGGGCGCGGCGTATAGAGAAGATCGAAGTGCAGGTGCAGCGGCAGCGTATACGACTCGAGGCAGCGGCTGCAGCCGAGCGTGGCGACGGTGTCGATGTCCCCCGAAAAGGCGTAACCATCCCCTTCTTCATGCACTTCCCCGGCGAGCCGGACGCGTTCGACGCTGACCGGATCGTCCCCGGGGCGAGGCGGGGGCAGGTGCCACGGCTGGTCCCGATCCACGACCAGCCCATCGGGGTCTATCTCCTTTGTTTCGATGTACATGACGGGATATCCCCGGAAGGGCGCGAATTATATCACGCGATATTTCCCTGTCAATTCAGGGCTTTCCGCTAGAACTGGAGCTGGAAGCCGACCTGGAACCGGCGGCCAAAGGGGCGCTCGGCATCGAGTTGGGCGGGGGTGGCCAGCACGACCCCGCCGCTGGAGTCGACCCCGGTGGCGCGCGACGGTTCGAAGGTGTGGACCCACAGCTCGTCGCGGTTCAGGACATTGAAGACCTCGAGCGACACCGCCGCGATGTTCCGGCGCTACTTGCCGGCGGGCAGTTCCTTGAGGGCCTGCTTCGCCGCCGCGTGCGACGGGAGGATCTCGAGCGCCTTCTCGTACTGCTTGCGGGCCTTGGCGACCAGGCGGTGCCCTTTGTAGAAGTCTCCGAGGGCGACGCAGTGGTTCGGGTTGAAGGGCTCGAGCTCGACGGCGCGGACCAGCGCGGTCTCGGCGCGGCGCTGCCAGCGGTGATCGGGGTTGCGCGCCAGGGCCTGGCCGAGGAGTGACTGGATGTTGGCGTCGGCGTCGTTCTGGCTCTGCGCGAACTCGCAGTACCGGATGCAGTTGTAGACGTCGCCCATCTTCCAGTAGTCGCGCGCCCGGGTGAAGTACTGCTCGGCCAGCTTCAGGCGCGTGTCGGACTCGGACTGCTTCTCGGTCTTGGTCATCTCCTTGCGCTTGGCCATGGTGAGGACGTCGACCGCCTTCTGGTCCGGGGTCCCGTCGTGACGCTGGCCGCCGCTCAGGGGGCGCGAGCGCAGGTCGAGGAAAGCCTCGAGCAGCCGCGCCTCGATGATCTGGAACTCCTCCTTGGCGTCGGCCTGGACGCGGCGCATGAAGCGCCCCGGGTCGTAGCGCTCCTTCTTCGCGTTGTAGGCGGCGCGGACATCGTCCTGCGCCGCGCCCGGGCCGAGCCCCAGGAGCGCGAGAGGATCGCCGGCGCAGGCCACGCGGTAGAAGGCGCGAACCTCCTGCATCTCATTCTCTTCGCGGCGCCGCTTCTCCTCGTCGCCGCGCAGCAGGCGATCGCAGGTGAGCATGCCCGGTCCGAGCGGCGGCGAGAACTCGGCCAATCCAAGGATGAGCAGGCCGAAGAGGAAGCGCGACGCGGTCTCCTCGTCGGCGGGGGGCATCTGCGCCAGCACGTCGCGCGGGCGGGTGCGGCCGTCGATGCGCGACACGAGGTACCCCTCGATCGGCGTCAGGCTGAGCTGGTCGAAGGGCAGGTAGAGGTTCTCCGAGAGGCGCACCGCCCGCTCCTGCCGCAGCACCGACTGCCGCAGCGGCTCGAAGCCGGCCATCGAGCGCAGCGCCCGGATGATCAGCTCGAACGACACCATGACGTCGGTGGTCGCGGGCCAGGCGGGGATCGCCTGCTCGACGAAGCGGTACTCCAGCTCCTCCCAGCGGAACACCGTCATCATCACCTGCTGCGCCAGGTCGCGGAAGGCGCGGAGCAGATCGGCGTCGGTCACCTGCCCCCGGGTCTTCACGGCATGGGCCGATTGCAGATCGTCGAGACCGCGCAGCGCTTCGGCCTCCATCGGTCGCAGCAGCCCCTTCGCCGCGAGATACGCGGGCAGCCGCTCGTCCTCGAGGGACGACGTCGCCACGAGGATCATGCCGCGGTCGAGATAGAGACGCTTCTCGGCTCCGCTGCGCACGATGCTGAGGATGCCGGTCCGCTCTTCGAGGTAGAGGTCGCGGATGATCTCCGCCAGCTGCGGCGGCGCGCAGAAGCCGTGCCGCTCGGCGGTGGCGGGAACCGGGGCGGGGGCGCTCATGGCCTCAGGCCGCCCGCACGGCAGCCGGGGCCCGGTGCCGCGGCAGGTGGAAGGTCACGGTCGTGCCCTCGCCGGGCCGGCTCTCGACGCCGATGCGCCCGCCGTGGCACTCGACCGCGAGTCGGCAGAACGTGAGCCCGAGGCCGGAGTCGTACGACTGCCGGCGCCGGTCCTCCGACTCGCCGGCGACGAACTTCTCGAAGATGTAGGGCAGGAGGTCGGCGGGGATTCCCTCGCCGGTGTCCTGGACGCGGACGGCGATCGAACCTTCCGATTCGCGCGCCGAGACGGTCACGCGCCCGCCCGAAGGGGTGTGCTTGAAGGCGTTGCTCAGGAGGTTCGCCAGGATGCGCGACAGGAGCCCGCGGTCGGCGTCCACGGGCGGCAGGTCGGCGGGGACGTCGCAGTCGAGTCGGATGCCGTCGCGCGCCGACAGGCTCATGAGGTCCGCGACCTGCTCGGCCGCGACCTCCTGGATCGTCACCGGCTCGCGGCGCAGCGGCATCTTCTGCTCCTCGAGCTTGGCGACCTCCAGGATGTTCTGGATCATCCGGGCCATCTGCCGGGCGCTCTCGAGGCTGCGGATGAGGAGCTCCTCCTGCCGGCCCGGCGGCATCTGCCCGCGCTGCATCTGCATGAGCTGGATGTTCCCCATGATGCCGGCGAGCGGGTTCTTGAGATCGTGCACGACCATCTGCGACATCGATTCCTTGAAGCGCTGGATGGTCAGGAGCTCCCGGTTCTTTCCCTCGAGCTCGAGCTTGCGCGCCTCGATTTCGTCCTGGAGGCCCTTGACCCGCAGGAGCGCCTTCACCTTGGCCAGGAGCTCCGAGCGGTTGATCGGCTTGGTCAGGAAATCGTCGGCCCCGAGCTCGAGTCCCTTGACCTTGTCCTCCATCGCGTGGAGAGCGGTCACCATCAGGATCGGCAGGAGTCGCGTGGCGTGGCGGGCCCGCAGCATGCCGCACAGCTCGAAGCCGGAGAGGTCGGGCATCATGACATCCAGCACCATCAGGTCGGGGCTGTCGCTGTCGACCCGGCGCAGCGCCTCCTGCCCGTCGTAGGCGTGCAGGATGCGGTAGCCGTTCGGCTTGAGCATCGACTCGACGAGCCGCACGTTGCGCTCGTCGTCGTCCACCACCAGGATGGTGGGCTCGTGTCCCGGGGTCATGCGTTCGCCCTCACGCGGTCTGCTTCACCGGGCGGGCCTGCGGATCGAGGAGACGCGCCAGGAGATCCAGCACGGCTTCCGGCTCCAGCGGCCTGTTCAGGACGTCCGCGCATCCCGCCTCCCGCGCCCGCGCGCGCTCTTCCGGTCCGGCGCTCGAAGCGAGTGCGACGATCGGCACGCCGCGCGTCTCGGGGCGCGCGCACAGGGTGCGCACGGCCTCGAGCCCGTCGGCGCCGGGCGGCCGGACGTCGGTCAATATGAGACGGGGGCGCAGGAACTTCAAGGCATCGAGCGCCTCGGAGGTGTTGCGGCACGCGACCACGCGGTGCCCGCGGCCATGGAGCACGGCCCGCAGGCCCCGGAGGCTCGACGGCGGGTCCTCGATCACCAAAACGAGATCGCCCGCCGGCGTCACCGGCCCGCTGCCGGCCGCGTTTTCCGCGGCCTCGCGAACCAGGGTCTCCTCGACGACCGCGGGCATGAGTCCCGGGATCTCGACGAGGAACCGGCTGCCGCGGTCGGGCTCGCTCTCCAGGCGCAGGCGTCCGCCGTGCAGCTCGACGAACCGGCGCACCAGCGTCAGGCCGAGCCCCGTTCCCTGGTACTGGCGCGCCAGCGACCCGTCCACCTGGGTGAAGGCCTCGAAGATCCGTTCCTGGTCCTCGGGGCGGATGCCGATCCCGGTGTCCTCGACGATGAACAGGGCGGCCTCCCCCGCCCGCCGCACGGTGAGCGTCACCCGTCCGGCCGCGGGGGTGAACTTCACGGCATTGCTCAGGAGGTTGGAGAGGATCTGCTTCACCTTGCTGCGGTCGGCGTCGAGCCGGTCGTCCGGGTGCTCGAGGTGCGCCTGGAGCGTCAGCCCCTTGCGCGACGCCTCGATCCTCAGGAGCGCCAGGGCCTCGTCGGCGACGGGGCCGATCTCGAACACCTCGCGGGCCAGGCGCATCTTCCCCGCCTCGATCTTCGAGAGATCGAGGATGTCGTTGATGAGTCCGAGCAGGTGGCGCCCGCTCGCGTGGATGTCCGCGGTGTAGCCGCGCTGGTCGCCGTTGAGCGTCCCGAAGTTCGGATCGAGCAGCAGCTCCGAGAAACCGATGATGGCGTTCAGGGGCGTGCGCAGCTCGTGCGACATGTTCGCCAGGAACTCGCTCTTGAGCGAGTTGGCGCGCGCCAGCTCCTGGTTGCTGTCCTGCATCTTCCGGTTGAGGACCTCGAGCTCGGAGGTGCGCTCGCGCACCTTGCGCTCGAGGTCCGCGTTCATCTGCTCGATGTCCTTCAGGTGCTGGCGGCGCTCCTCCAGCTTCTCGAGGTACAGCTTGTACGAGTAGTAGATGAGGACGCAGAACGGCAGCGACAGGAGGAACGATCCGATGCCGAAGCGGTCGAGGAAGTACGCCATCCCGAGCGCCACCGAGCCGCCGGCGAGGAACGACGGCGCCGACCACAGGAAGTTGTCCTGCCAGACCTTGAGGAGGTTGAGCCGGTTGGCGAGCGCCACGACGCCCGAGATGCTGTAGGTGTTGGCGAGGTAGAAGACGAGGGTCGCGAGCATCAGCGCGACGATCCCGTCCCCCGCCGCGATCACCCCCGGCCGCCCGCCGAACGCCTGGTAGGTCTCGCCCGTCAGCCAGGTGGTGATGACGAAGGAGGAGATGTTGAAGAGGGTGCGGTACCAGGCCATCCGCGGCTGCCGCAGGAGGCACAGGCTGCCGATGCAGATCATCGAGACGAGGATCGCCTCGGGCTCGCCGATCAGGATGAGGGTCGCGAGGATGAACGGGTGCGAGATCGACATCTCGACCCGCAGCCCGAGGTGGACGGCGTGCGGCGCCACCAGCGCCCCGAGGACCGCGAGGGCGACGGTGGTGGTCGTGATGACGAGCGGGTGCCCGGGGAGGACGAAGGCCAGCACCAGGCCGGCCCCCAGCAGGGTGGCGGCGATGTAGGAAACGACGCCCCGATCGAGTTCCCGCATGGCGCTCGCTGACTCTCAGGCCTTGCGGCCCGGGAGCCCTCGGCCCCGCCGGCGCATCAGTTGAGCGCCGGGCCGCGGCCGATGACGTGCTTCTTGAGCTTGCTGTACAGGCTGCTGCGATTGATCCCGAGGACCGAGGCGGCGAGCTTCTTGTTCCAGTTGCACTCCGCCAGGGTCTTGAGGATGTACAGCCGCTCGTGCTCGAGCAGCGAGAGGCGGGAGTCGACCACCGGGCCGCTGCCGTCGCGGAGCGTGGCGGGCAGGTCCGAGGCCTCGATGCGATCCCCTTTGGCCAGCACGATGGTGCGCTCGATGACGTTCTCCAGCTCGCGCACGTTCCCGGGCCAGCCGTGCCGGCCAAGAACCTCCAGCGCCTCGTCGGAGAAGCCGCGCATCGGCTTGCCGATCTTGCGCGAGAAGCGGTCGAGGAACTCCGCGCCGAGGATCGGCACGTCCTCGGGCCGCTCCCGCAGCGCCGGGATGTGCAGCGGGATGACGTTCAGCCGGTAGAAGAGATCGTGCCGGAACGAGCCGCGCTCCATCCCCTCCTTGAGGTTCTTGTGGGTGGCCGCGATGACGCGCGCATCCACGTGCAGCGTCTCCTCGCCGCCGACCCGCTCGAAACGGCGCTCCTGCAGGAAGCGCAGCAGCATGAGCTGCGTCGACGGGGTGAGGTCGCCGATCTCGTCGAGGAACACGGTGCCGCCGTCGGCCAGCTCGAAGCGGCCCTTCTTCTGCTTCAAGGCCCCGGTGAACGCGCCCTTCTCGTGGCCGAAGAGCTCCGAGTGCAGGACGCCTTCGGAGTAGACGGCGCAGTTCGCCTCGACGAACGCCCCTGCGGCGCGGTGCGAGTTGTAGTGGAGGATGCGCGCCACGAGCCCCTTGCCGGTGCCGCTCTCGCCCATGATGAGGACGGTCGAGTCGGTGGCGCAGACCTCCTTCAGGAGCGCCAGGATCTGGGCCATCTTGGCGCTGCGGCCGAGAATGGCGGAGAAGGCGTGCTCGCCCTGGAGCGATCGGCGCAGCTCGGCGTTGCGGGCCCGCTCGGCGCTCAGGTCTTCGGCGGTGCGACGGCGCTCGGAGCCGAGCTCCTTGGTGCGCGCGGCGCGCTCGGCGAAGCGCAGGATCTCGTCGGGCGGACACGGCTTGCGCAGCACCTCCCAGACGCCGCGGCGCATGGCGCCGATCACCATGTCCACGTCGAGCGTGCCGCCGAGCACGGCCACCGGCAGCTCGGGACACGCCCCCTTGAGCTCCTCGACGAAGCCGAGCCGCGCTCCCGGGCGGTCGAGATCGACGAGCGCCGCGTCGCAGGCGCGGGCGCGGCCGCGCTCGAGCGCCGCCGCCTCGTCGGCGACCATGGTCACGCGGTGCCCCGCGGAGGCGAGCGCCTCCTCGAGGCCGCGGCCGAAGGCCGGGTCGTTGTGCAGCGCCAGGATGTGAGCCTTGCGAGTCATCGGCACCCCCGTCATCGTTCGTGCCGCCCCGGCGGCGTGTCCAGAAGATCCGCAGCTCGATCCGCAAGAAGCGTTCCATGGACACTGTCCGGTCCTCGGCGCAAAGCCGTGCCGTGTGCGGGGTTTGCGCGATCACGATCGGCGGATCGCGCGGTCGTGTCGGGATTCACGACAAAAGTGGCAGAGCCGATGACGAGAAGTGTCATTGGACCGGCGGAGGCCAGAGGCGATGCGGGTGCCCGGCGACCGGGGATCGTGTGCCCGGAGGGGCCATGTGGCGTGGCGCGGCCGCGATGCTAAATTGAAGCGTCATGCCGCGCCTCGTGCTTCCGGCGGTGCTGTCCCTCGCGCTTCTCGGCGCGGGCGCGGCGTCGCGCGCGCCGCACGGCTCCGCGGTCGCGCCCCCGGGCACCGGGACGGTCTCGCGCACGCCGCTCGACGCGGGGTTCGAGGCGCTGCACTCCGGCGACTACCACGGCGCCATCGCCGAGTTCCGCCGCGCCGCCGACGCCGATCCGGCCTCTCCCAATCCGGTCTACATGCTCCTGTTCAGCCGCTGGTCGCAGCGCGCCTTCGAGGAGGGGGAAGACGCGAAGGCCGATGCGGTCTTCGACTCCGCGTACGACGAGCTCATGAAGGTGGCGAGCGCGCGGCTCGCGAAGACGCCGAACGACGCCGAGGCGCTGGCGGCGCTCGGAGGAGGGCAGGTGTTGCGCGCCCAGGTGGAGGCGCTGCGCGGCAACTACTTCCGGGCGGGTCGCGAGGCGCGCCAGGGAAAGAAGGCGCTGGAGAAGGCGCTGGCGATCTCCCCGTCGCTCGAGACCGCCCTGTTCCCGATGGGGGCGCTCAACTACTACGCCGACCGGGTGCCGCTCATCGTGAAGGGCCTGCGGCCGTTCCTCTTCATTCCCGGCGGAAACAGCCCGCTGGGGCTGAAGCAGATCCGCACCGTCGCCGACGGCAACGGCCGGTTCCAGACCGAGGCGCGCCTTCTCTTCGGCATCCTGTGCGCCGATCGCTATCAGCAGCGCTACCGCGAGGCGGTGGGACAGTTCGAGCGCGCCGTCGAGGCGTCACCCGACTCGCCGGTGGTGCGGGCGGCGCTCGCCTCGATCCAGCTGAAGCTCGGCGAGGACCGCGATGCCGAGGCGAGCTTCCAGGACGGTCTGCAGCGTGCCGGCGGGGACGGGCCGGAGCGCGGGCGGCAGCGCCGGTGGCTCTGGCTCGGCACGGCGGAGGCCCGCCTGATGGGCTGGCGTCTCGCGGAAGCCGAGGAAGCCTTCCGCAAGGCCGCCGCGGAGCCGGTCGAGAACACCGCGAGCCTCGAACGCGCCCGCCGGCGTCTCGACGACGAGCTGCGGCTCAAGCGCGAGGCCTTCCCGGGGTTCGACGGAACCGTCGCACCGACGCGCGAGCAGGCGGAGGACGCGACGAAAGCCGTGCCCGGCTCGGCCGCCGCCTGGATGCTCCTCGGATCCCGGCGGCTGGACGCCGGTGACGCGATGGGGGCGCGGCAGGCGCTCGACAAGGCGGCCGCGGTCATGGGAGCCGACGCCCCGGCGTGGCTCGCAGGGGGCGTGACGCTTTTGCACGGCGATGCCGAGGCGGCGCTCGGCCGCAGCAAGCAGGCGCACTCCGACTGGGAGCGCGCCGCCGGCGTCAAGCGGTTCCGCAACGCCGAGCGCGCGCGCATGAAGCTCCAGGATCCCGGAGCGGGATCGGAGATCTGCGTCCCCTAGTTTCTCTTCTGGAATCCGGCCGGGCGGGCGGGACGCGGGAGAAAGTCTTCGTTCAGCGGGCGGCGGCGCGCTGGACGCGCCGCACGTAGTCGATGGTCTCGCGGTAGGGCGGGATGCCGCCGTGGCGCTCGACCGCCTCCTCGCCCGCATTGTAGGCGGCGAGCGCGAGCCGGACCTGGCCGCTGTAACGCTCGAGCAGCTCCTTCAGGTAACGCACGCCCGCATCGACGTTCTGCACCGGGTCGAAGGCGTCGGCCACGGAGAACCGGTCGGCCGTCTTCGGCATGAGCTGCATGAGCCCCATGGCCCCGGCGCGCGACACCGCCTTCGGGTTGTACTTCGATTCCACTTCGATCACGGCGTGCACCAGGGGCTCGTCCACGCCGTGGCGGCGCGCGATCTTCGACGCCATCTGCATGAGGGCGCGGCGGTCGATCCGGCCCCTGGGGAGCAGCTCTTCGGCTTCGGCCGCGGCGATCGCCGCCTCGGGAGCCGCCGCAGGGGCCGGTGTTTCCACGGCGGCGGCCGTGCCGGACGAGGGCGGCGCCGGCACAGGCTCCTGCGCGGGCGCGGATTCGGTCGTCGTCTTCGCGGGGGACGGCGCCGGCGGCGCGTCGGGCGGGGCGATCTCGGCCGTCAGCGGCTGGCGGCGGATTTCGAGCACTTCTCCCGCCGGCAGCGCGATCTGGCCGCCGCCCGGCAGCGACAGCTCGACCCGGTCCCCGTTCAGGCGGAAGGACGCGACCTCGATGGTGCGGCCGCTCTTGAGCGTCGCCACGTCCGCCCGCGCGAAGTCCGGCGCGAGGACGAGGGAGGCCAGGGCGAGGGACGCCGAGACGAGGCTCCGGCGCAGGCCGGAGGGAAGGTGAAGCCGCCGAATCACGAATTGGAAACGCATGCGCAAGAGCCGCCCGGGTGGCGGAAGACCCGAATTATACGGTGACAAACCGGTGTGAACAATGGAGGAAAGGGTCGGGATACTCCTTCCGGACGCGAAAAAGCGCCCGAACAGGCCGTTTCAGCGGCGCCGGAACTCGCGCTCGAGCCGCTCGATGGGCAGCCTGAGGATGGTCGGACGTCCGTGCGGGCAGGTCATCGGGGAGCGCGCCTCGAGCAGGTCCCGCACGAGGCGATCGAGCGCCGGCCCCGGGAGCGCCTCGTGGGCGCGCACCGCCGCGTGGCAGGCGGAGGTGGCGGCGATCCGGTGTCGCAGATCCCCCGCCGCGCGTCCCTGCGTCCGCTCGAGGAGATCCCCCAGGAGCTCGCGCAGGAGTCCTTCCGCCGCCGTCGCCTTGAGCATCCCCGGGATCTCCTCGACGCGCAGGGTGCCGGGACCGAACCCGGCCAGCGTGAACCCGAGGTCCTCGAACAGCTCGCGCGCTTCTTCGAGCGCCTGGCGCTCCGCGGGCGAGACCTCGAGGAGGAGCGGAAAGAGGAGACGCTGCCGCTCGAGCCGCCGCGCCTCGGCATCGGCGAGGAGGCGCTCGTACAGGACGCGCTCGTGCGCCGCGTGCTGGTCGACGATGACGAGCCCGTCCGGGGCGGACGCGAGGATGTAGGTGTCGCGGAACTGCGCCAGCGGCGTCAGGCGATCGAGCGGAATCGCCGCCGCCGGAACCGCACCTGGCGGAAGCGCGGCAGGCGCATCGCCCTGGAGCGGTCCCTGTCCCGGGGCCGCGCCGGCTCCGACGGTGGCCGTCAGGACCGAAAAACCGGCGGCGCGCTCGGCGACACCGGGCATGCCGGCGGAAGGCGCGGCCGTCCCGAGCTCGAGCAACTCCCCGGCCTCCCCGGTCACGGCACCGTCGAGGCCCCGCGCTCCGAGCGCGGCGAATGGCCGGCTCGTCGTGAGCGCCTCGCGCACGGCGCGCAGCAGCAGATCGTGCATCGCTCCCGGACGCGCGAAGCGGACCTCGCTCTTCGCCGGGTGGACGTTGACGTCCACTTCCTCCACCGGCACCTCGAGAAAGAGGAACGCGACCGGCGAGCGCCCGCGCGGCACGACGGTGGCCGCTCCCTCGGTCAGCGCGTGCAGCAGACGGCGATCGCGCACCGGACGATCGTTGACGAAGAGCCGCGCATCGCGCGTCGAAGCCCGCGTCAGGGACGGGGCCGAGACGAGGCCCCGCACGCGCGGCCGCCCCTCCGATCGATCGACCTCGAGGAGCGCCGCCGCCTCCGACGATCCGAGGATCTGCGCCGCCCGCTCCCGGAGCCCCGCCGCGGCGGGCCACAGGAACGTCTCGCGGCCGCCGCTCGTCAGCCGGAACGCGACCGCCGGATGGGCCGCCGCGAGCCGGATGAGGTGATCGATGGCGTGCGACGCTTCGGTCCCGGGAGAGCGCAGGAATTTCCGGCGCGCCGGAGCGTTGTGGAAGAGCCCCTCGACGCGCACGGTGGTGCCCCGCGGGTGTGCGGCGGGCCCGTCGCCCGCGAGCCGGCCCGCCTCGATGCGCACCTCGGTGCCTTCGTCTCCTCCGGCGCTCGTGGTGAGCGTGAGGCGCGAGACCGAGGCGATGGACGGCAGCGCCTCGCCGCGGAAGCCGAACGAGCGCACCGCCTGCAGGTCGGAGGCGTCGCGCACCTTGCTCGTGGCATGGCGCTCGAGGGCGAGGCGGGCGTCCTCCGCCTCCATGCCGCAGCCGTCGTCCGCCACCTCGATGAGGTCGGCCCCGCCGCCTTCGATGCGGATGGCGATGCGCGCGGCGCCGGCGTCGAGGGCGTTCTCCACCAGCTCTTTCACGACCGACGCCGGCCGCTCGATGACTTCCCCGGCGGCGATCTGGTTCGCGACCTCCGGAGGCAGCAGGCGGACGATGCCCATCAGACGCCCTCCACCAGGAGCGTGCGGCGCCCGCGCGAGTCGGACAGCGCGAAGCGCTCCACCGTCGCGAGCGTGCGGTGCAGTTTGGCGACATGGCAGAGGGCGTCGCCGGGCTGCACCATCGGCACCGTCGTCATGCCGAGGACGAGGCCGGTCAGGGGGGAGCGCACCAGCGACACCTCGCGCCCGAAGGGATTGGTGATCGAGGCGACGGCGTCGCCGGCGTACACCAGCTCGCCGGGACGCACCTGCACGTCGGCGATGCCGCCGCGCGGAGCGCGCACCCACTCCGACACCTTCACGACGATCTGGAAGCGCGGCCGGCGCGGCGGCGCGTCGATCATCTTGAGCGCCGCCAGGGCGTTGTGCACCCCGCGCACGCCGCGGGCCACCAGGTGTCTCTGGAAGCGGAAGGTCTCCCCCGCCTCGAACAGGATGGTCGGCACGCCGGCGCGCGTGGCGGCGGCCCGCAGCGTCCGCGACGGTCCCGCCGAGTCGACGATCACCTCGAGCCCGAACGCGCGCGCCAGCCTGCGCGCCTTCGGATCCTCCATGCGGGCGCGCACGTGCGGCAGGTTGGTGCGCCCATGCCTCGCGGTGTGGAGATCGATGCCGTAGTCGGATCGTCCGACGATCTCGTTGAAGAGCACGTGCGCCAGGCGCGCGGCGGCGTGACCGTCCGGGCTTCCGGGAAAGACCCGGTTGAGATCCTGGTGTCCCGGCAGGTAGCGGGAGTGCGCCAGGAAGCCCATGCGATTCACGACCGGGACGCAGATGAGCGTGCCACGCAGCCCTTCGGGAGCGACGGTGGTCATCACCTGGCGCACCACCTCGACGCCGTTCAGCTCATCGCCGTGCACCGCCGCGGTCAGGAAGAGCGTCGGGCCCTGCCGGGCCCCGCGCACCACCGTCACCGGGACGTTCACCGGTGTCGCGGTCGCGTGCTCTCCCACCTTGAGATAAATCTGCCCGGCGGCGCCGCGCGGGAAGCTCCGGCCGCCGAGCGACAGCGGGCGGGGGCTCACGAGGCGGCCTGGCGCCGGCGCCGCGCGCGCCGCGCCGTTTCGACCGCGTGCTCGACGATGGCCGAGGCGACGTCCTTGCCGGTGGCCCGCTCGATCCCCTCGAGCCCCGGAGAGGAATTCACCTCCAGCACCTTGGGCCCGGAGTGCGATTCGAGGACGTCCACCCCGGCGACGTCGAGGCGCAGCGCGCGGCACGCCTTGAGCGCCACGCGCTCGAGCCCCGGCGCCCGCTCCACCGCGGTGGCGGCGGCGCCGCGGTGCACGTTCGAGCGGAACTCGCCGAGGCGCGCCTGCCGGCGCATGGCGGCGACGGCGCGTTCCCCGACCACGATGACGCGCACGTCGCGTCCCTCGGACTCCTCGATGAACTCCTGCACCAGCACGGTCATCCCGAGGCTCCAGAGGGTCTCGACCACCTGCTGCGCCGCCTGCTCGGTCTCGGCCAGGATGACGCCGATCCCCTGCGTGCCGCGCACCAGCTTGAGGATCGCCGGCGGACCGCCGACGATCTGCAGGGCGCGCTGCACCTGCGACGGATGCCGCGCCATCACCGTCTTCGGGATGGCGACCCCGGCGCGCGCCAGGATCTGCAGCGCCCGCAGCTTGTCGCGCGAGCGGGCGATGGGCTGGGCGCGGTTGACGATCGGCACACCCATCATGTCGAACTGCGTGACGACCGCCAGGCCGTGCTCGGTGATCGAGGCGCCGATGCGCGGCAGGACGACGTCGATGGCGGGCAGGCGCCCGTCGAGGCCGCGGTAGGTGACCACCGGGGCCCCGCCCACGACGAGGGAGCACTGCAGCGGGTCGAGCACGAGAGTCTCGTGCCCGCGGCTCTGGGCCGCCTCGAGGAGACGCCGCGTCGAGTAGAGGCTACGCCGACGCGACAGAACGGCGAGGAGCATCCGCCTCCCGGGCCGCCGGCCGCCGGACCTTGCGCGCCTGCCGCTTCGTCGCTGCCGTCCGGCGTCCTGACTTCGCCGCCGCCTTCTTTCTTCCGCGGCCGCCGGCGAGGGTGGCCTGCGCCGCGGCGAGCCGGGCGATCGGCAGGCGGTACGGCGAGCAGGACACGTAGTCCATGCCGACGGCGTCGCAGAACTTCACCGAGCGCGCCTCGCCGCCGTGCTCGCCGCAGACGCCGATCTTCATCCCCGGCCGCGCCGCGCGGCCGCGCTCGATGGCGATGCGCACCAGCTCGCCCACGCCGTCCTGGTCGAGCGTCTGGAACGGATCGTCACGGAAGATCCCGAGGTTCTCCTCGCCGACGTACTGCGGCAGGAAGCGGCCCGCGTCGTCGCGCGACAGGGCCAGGGTCATCTGGGTCAGGTCGTTGGTGCCGAAGGAGAAGAACTCCGCCGTCCCGGCGAAGCGCCCGGCCAGGAGCGCCGCGCGCGGCACCTCGATCATCGTGCCGACGAGGTACGGCAGCCGCGTCCCCGCCTTGCGGATCACCTCGTCCGCCACCGCGCGCGTCCGTTCGACCAGGATGGCCATCTCGCGCGGGTCGATGGTGAGCGGGTGCATGATCTCGGGCAGGACCTTCGTCCCTTTCCTGCGGGCGGCGATCGCCGCCTCGACGATGGCGCGCACCTGCATCTCGAGGATCTCGGGATAGGTCAAAGCCAGCCGGCAGCCCCGGTGCCCCAGCATCGGGTTCGCCTCGCGCAGCTGATCGACGCGCCGGGCGACCGCGTCCGCCGGGATGCCGAGCGCCCGGCCGAGGCGCGCCTGCCCCTCGTCGTCGTGCGGCACGAATTCATGCAACGGTGGATCGAGCAGGCGGATGGTCACGGGACGGCCGGCCATCGCCGCGAAGATCCCCTCGAAATCCTTGCGCTGCACCGGGAGGAGCTTGGCCAGCGCCCGCTCGCGCGCCGGACGATCGGAGGCGAGGATCATCTCCTGGATGGCCAGGCGCCGGTCCTCTGTATCGAAGAACATGTGCTCGGTGCGGCACAGGCCGATCCCCTCGGCCCCCATCTGCACGGCCTTGGCGGCGTCGTAGGGCGTGTCCACGTTGGCGCGCACCCGCAGGCGCCGCGCGGCGTCGGCCCACTTCATGATGGTGTGGTAGGCCTCGGGCAGATCCGGCTGCACCAGCGCGATCTCGCCGGCGTAGACGGTGCCGGTGGTGCCGTCGAGCGTGACGCGGTCGGTGGCCTTGAGGACCTTGCCCGCGACCGTGAGGGTCCGGCTGGCCGGATCGGGCTCGATGCCGTCGCACCCGACGATGCAGGTCTTGCCCCAGCCGCGCGCCACGACCGCGGCGTGCGAGGTCTTGCCTCCCGTCGCGGTGAGGATTCCCTGCGCCGCGTGCATGCCGCCGACGTCCTCGGGCGAGGTCTCGTGGCGCACCAGGATCACCGCTTCGCCGGCCCTGGCGCGCTCCTCCGCCTCGGCCGCGGTGAAGGCGAGAGCGCCGGAGGCCGCTCCGGGCACGGCGCCGATGCCGGCGGTGAGCTTGCGCTCCTTCAGCTCGGCGGCCGGCACCCTGGGATCGACCACGGGGTAGAAGAGACGCTCGACGTCCTCGGGAGCGATGCGCTGCAGCGCCTCCTCGCGCGTGATCCGCTTCTCGCGCACGAGATCGGCCGCGATGGTAAAGGCGGCTCGCGGGGATCGCTTGCCGGAGCGGGTCTGCAGGATGTAGAGGGTCCCCTCCTCGATGGTGAACTCGATGTCCTGCATGTCGCGGGTGTGCCGCTCGAGTTTGCGCCGTACCTCCAGGAGCTGTCGGTAGACGATCGGCTGGATCTCCTGAAGGCGGTCGAGCGTCATCGGGGTGCGGATGCCGGCGACGACGTCCTCTCCCTGGGCGTTCATCAGCACGTCGCCGTAGAAGGTCGGCGCGCCGCTGTTGGGGTCGCGCGTGAAGCAGACGCCCGTGCCGGAGGTCTCTCCCTTGTTGCCGAAGACCATCTGCACGACGTTGACGGCGGTGCCGGCGAGACCGGTGATGCGCTCGACGCGCCGGTAGGTGACCGCCTTCTCGGCGCTCCACGAGCGGAACACCGCTTCGATCGCACCCCACAGCTGGGCCGTCGGGTCCTGCGGGAAGTCCTTGCCGGTGCGCTCGCGGAACAGCTCCTCGAGCCGACCGCACAGATCCTTGAGCCCTTCGACCGGGACCTCGGTGTCCTGCTTCACCTTGAAGCGCTCTTTGACCTTGCGGAAGCGCGCTTCGATCTCCTCGCGCGGCACCTCGTGGACGACTCCGGCGTACATGCCGAGGAAACGGCGGTAGGCGTCCCAGGCGAAGCGCTCGTTGCCGGTTTTCTTCGCGAGGCCGAGCACGGTGCGGTCGTTGAGGCCGAGGTTGAGGATGGTCTCCATCATGCCGGGCATCGAGCGCGCCGCGCCGGATCGCACCGACACCAGCAGCGGATCGTCCGGGTCGGCGAAGCGCTTCCCGGTGACCTTCTCGAGGCGGGCGAGGTGGGTGCGGACTTCACGGTCGATGCGGTGCAGGGCGGAGCGCCCTTCCTTCATGTAACGGGCGCAGGTGGCCGTGGTGATGACGAAGCCGGCCGGCACGGGCAGGCCGATGCGGGTCATCTCCATCAGCCCCGCGCCCTTGCCGCCGAGCAGCTCCTTCATGCCGCCGTGGCCTTCGGCCCGGCCGCCGCCGAAAAAGTAGACCGACTTCCCCGCCATCAGCCTTCCCTCCGTTGCGCCGCGGCGATCTCGCTGAAGTCCGCCACGGTGAGAAAGAGCGCCGCCAGGTCGCGCAGCAGCGCGACACGATTCTTCCGGAGGACCGGGTCCTCCGCCAGGACCATCACCTCGCCGAAGAAGCGATCGACCGGCTCGCGGAGGGACGCGATCTGCCCGAGCGCCGCCGCATGATCGCCGCGCGCGACCGCGGCCTCGACGGCCGGACGCACCGCCCCGAGGCGATCCGCCAGCCCCCGCTCCGCCGGCTCCTTCAGCCGCGCCGCGTCGAACGGGACGGCCGCATCCTTCTGTCCGGCGAGGATGTTGCGCAGGCGCTTGTGGGCTGCCGCCAGATCGTCGAAGCCGGGAGTCGGACGGAAGGCGCGCACCGCCTCCATGCGCCGCCGCGCCTCGGCCGGATCGCCGTCGCCGGCTCCGAGCGCCGCCCGCACGACGTCCACAGCGTACCCGGCCTCCGCCGCCAGGAACTCCTGCCGGCCGCGCCAGAACTCGAGCAGCGTCGAAAGGGCCTCGGCCGGGGCGACGGCGTCCTTGATTTCCATGCCCGCGTAGGCGGCGATGGCGGTCTTCAGGAGATCGGGGAGCGAGACGCGGACGCCGCGCTCGATCAGGATGCGGCAGGCGCCCTGCACCGATCGCCGCAGCGCATACGGATCGCGCGATCCGGTCGGGACCAGGCCGAGCAGGAAGATCCCGGCCTGCGTGTCGATCCGGTCCGCGAGGGCCAGGAGCGCGCCGCAGACGCCCCGGGGAGCCGTGTCCTCGGCCGAGCGCGGCAGGTACTGGTCGTAGAGGGCCTCGGCGACCGGCTCGGGCAGGCCATCGGCGCGCGCGTAGAGGCCGCCGACGATTCCCTGCAGCTCGGGGAACTCCCCCACCATCTGGGTGCAGAGATCGTTCTTCGACAGCGCCGCCGCGCGCTCGATCGCATCGGCTTCGACCGGCTGGCCGGCCGCCTCGAAAGCGGGCCGCAGCGACGCCGCGAGATCGGCGATGCGCCGTGCCTTGGCGGCATACGACCCGAGGCGCTCGTGGAACGCGACGCGCTCGAGTGCTTTGCCGAACGACTCGAGCGGCGCCTTGCGGTCCTCCTGGAAGAAGAACCGCGCATCCGAGAGCCGCGCCCGCAGCACCCACTCCTGCCCGCGCCGAATCACTCCATGGGGATCGTCCTTGACGTTGGCGACGGCGAGGAAGCGCGGCGCCAGCTTTCCCGCCGCGTCCACGAGCGCGAAGTATTTCTGATGGTGCCGCATGCTCGTCAGGAGGATCTCCTGGGGCAGCGCGAGGAAAGCCGGGTCGAACTCGCCCTGCAGGACCGCCGGCCACTCCACGAGGTCGGTCACCTCGTCGAGGAGCTCGGGATCGGCGTCATCGCCGCGCGGTCGGCTGCCGGGCGGCGTCGCGAGGCGGGCCTTCGCGGCCTGCGCGGCCGCGGCCAGGCCGGACGCGATGCGGCCGCGACGGGCCGCCGGATCGACGACCACCCCGTGGCGCTCGAGCACGGCCGCGTAGTCGCCGGCGCGGGGAATCGGCACCGGCTCGGAACCCCAGAGACGATGGCCGCGCGTGGCGCGATCGGAGCGCACTCCGCACAGGGCAAAAGGGACGACCGCGTCGTCGAGGAGCGCCACGACCCAGTGGATCGGACGCACGAACCGGTGCTCCCCGCTTCCCCAGCGCATCGTCTTCGGGAACGGGATGGCCGCGGCCACCGCGGGCGCCGCCTCCGCCAGCACCTGGGCGGCGCGGCGTCCGGCGATCGTCTTGCGGACGGCGACGCACTCGCCCCTGGGCGTGGTGGTGCGGCGCAGGTCTTCGACCTTCACGCCCTGGGCGCGCGCGAACCCTTCGCCCGCCCTGGTCGGGCGTCCCAGCGCGTCGAAGGCGACGCTCGCGGGCGGACCGGTGACCTCCACCGACTGGTCCGGCGACTGCTCCGGGATTCCCTCGACGACGAGCGCCAGGCGTCGCGGCGATCCGAGAGGCTTCGTCGCGGTCGCCGGGAGCCCGGCCGCCGCGAGCGCGTCGGTGAGACCCCGGTCCAGCGCCTCGAGGGCGCCCGGGATCATGCGGGCCGGAATCTCCTCGGTGCCGATTTCGAAGAGGAACGTGCGGCGCGTGTCGCTCATCCCTGCTTCTCCGCAGCGGGCCGGAGCAGTGGCCAGCCCTGCGCCTCGCGTCCCTTCACCCATTCTTTCGCGCAGCCGACCGCGAGACGGCGCACCTTCTGGATGTAGCCCGTCCGCTCCGTGACCGAGATGGCGCCGCGCGCCTCGAGCAGGTTGAAGGTGTGCGAGCAGCGCAGCGCGTAGTCGTAAGCGGGAAGCACCAGCCCGGACTGCAAGAGGCGCGACGATTCTTTCTCGTACGCGCCGAACAGCGTCTTGAGCAGCGCGACATCGGCCGCCTCGAAGTTGTGCTTCGAGAACTCGATTTCTTCCTGAAGGCGGACGTCGCCGTACGACAGCGTGTCGCTCCATTGCAGGTCGTAGACGCTCGCGACGTCGTTGAGGAACATGCCGATGCGCTCCGAGCCGTAGGTGATCTCGGCGGCGATCGGCGCCAGCTCCTGGCCGCCGGCCTGCTGGAAGTAGGTGAACTGGGTGATCTCCATCCCGTCCATCATCACCTGCCAGCCGACGCCGGCGGCACCGAGGGTCGGCGACTCCCAGTTGTCCTCCTCGAAGCGGATGTCGTGGTCGCGCGGATCGATCCCGAAGGCCTGCAGCGACGCGAGGTAGAGGTCCTGCACGTCCGGCGGCGAGGGCTTGAGGATGACCTGGAACTGGTAGTGCCGGTAGAGACGGAATGGGTTCTGTCCGTAGCGGCCGTCCACGGGACGGCGCGACGGCGCGCAGTAGGCGGCGCGCCACGGCTCGGGCCCGAGCACCCGGAAAAAGGTGTCGGGGTGCATCGTCCCCGCCCCCGCCTCGACGTCGTAAGGCTGCTGCACGACGCAGCCCTGCCGCGCCCAGTAGTCCGAGAGGCGCAGCACGAGCTGCTGGAAATTCAGTCCCACGGATGTCCCCCGTCAGGGCCGGGGTGCCGCGCCGCGAACAAGGTCACGGCGTGCGGACCCGCGCCAGGATCTCGTAGCTCTTGAAGCGCCGATCGGTCAGGTCGAAGAGCAGCGCCGCGGCGACGTCGCGCAGCGAATCGAGGGCTTCGCGCGTCGTGGCGATCTCCCCGAGCGCGGCCGGCGGCCGCTTCATGAACTCGGCCGCGAGCGCCGCCGCCTCGCGCGTCAGGCGCGGATCGCCGGCCCGGCGCTCCCCGCACTTGCCGCACACCACGATCCCCTCGCGCCGCAGGAGCGCCCCGCCGCGCTCCAGGAGCGACGCGCCGCAGCGGCCGCAGGCGAGGAGATCCGGCAGGACGCCGTGCAGCCTGAGGGTCCAGACCTCGAAGTAGCGCAGCGCCCGGTCCAGGTCGACTCCGTGCCGCACCGCCTGCAGCACCGCGCCGAGCAGGCGGAAGAAGGCCTCGTCTTCCTGCTGCTCGCGCGCGAAGACGTCGGCCACCTCGGCGCAGCAGGCGAGCACCGCGCCGCGCTCCGGGTCGGCCTGCAGGTCGTAGAAGGACTCGAGGAGATCGGCCGACTCCAGCCGCGACAGGTCGCGCCCCTCCTTCTCGAACCAGGCGAGGCGCACCCGCGACAGGAGCATCAGGTTCGCCCCGAAGCGCTTCCTGCTGCGGCGCGCTCCCTTGGCGACGGTGCGCACCTTCCCCTCGCTCCGGGTCAGGAAGGTGACGATCCGATCCGACTCCTGGAGCGGGCGGCTGTCGATGACGAACGCTTCGCTCTCCCGGAGCGGCACCCGAGTCCTCCCGCGTCAAGGCGTTCCTCCCCCGCAATCCGAAGCGGGGATTCTACCGTGAACCGACGGGGAGCCCGGGGGTGAGGCTAGGGGGTCAGGCCGAGGAGGCGGAGCAGGGGCGCGTCGTCGCGCCAGTCCGGGCGGACCTTGACCCAGAGCGCGAGGTGCACCTGCTTGCCGGCGAGCTGCTCCAGGCGCTTGCGCGCCGCGCTGCCGATTTCCTTGATCCGCTGGCCGCCTTCGCCGATGACGATGCCCTTCTGGCTGTCGCGCTCGACGAGGATGGTCGCCTCGATCCGGGTCAGCGCCGGCTCGTCGGAGATCTGTTCGATCTGCACCGCGGTGGCGTGCGGGACCTCCTGGCGGGTGCGGTGCAGGATCTCGGCCCGGATCGCCTCCGACAGGCGCTGCCGCATCGACAGGTCGGTCACGAACTCCGACGGGAACGGCGGCGGCGCCTCGGGCAGGCGGGCGGTGATGAGCTCCATCAGGCGATCGCAGTTGTCGCCGGTTTCGGCGGAGACCGGCACGATCTCCTGGAAGAGATCGAGGCGCGACGCCTCGCCGATGAGCGGCAGGAGGTCCTCCTTGCGCATCGCGTCCACCTTGTTGAGGACGAGCAGGGCCTTGCTCCCCGCCTCGCGGACGCGATCGAAGACGAAGCGGTCGCCGGGGCCGTAGCCGTCCGACGCGTCCACCATCACGATCACCAGGTCGACCTCGCGCAGGACCTGCGTCGCCGCCCGCACCATCTCCTCGTTCAGCCGGTGGCGCGGCTTGTGGATCCCCGGGGTGTCGATGAAGACGACCTGCACGCCGGGCAGGTGACGCACGCCGCGCACCGGGAACCGGGTGGTCTGCGGGACGTCGGTGACGATCGAGATCAGCTCGCCGGTCAGCTGGTTCAAAAGCGTGGACTTGCCGACGTTCGGCCGTCCGACGAGCGCGACGAAGCCCGATCGGAAGCCGGCCGGGACATCCTGCATCGCGGCCGGCGCGGTCGCCGCCGCGGGGTCGGAGTCGTTCGTCACGAGGCGTCCGGCGTCGCCCGCCACGTCGTCGTCACCCACCAGGTCGTGGTCGTCTTTCATGTCGTCATCGCCGGTCAGGGGATCGTCCGGGTTCATCGGTGCTCCGCGGCGCGGGATCCACGGCCTGCGGCTCGCGCCGGCACCGTGCCCCAGGGCAGGCGGCGCCGGTCGAGCCGCACGCGCGCGACCCTTTCGAGCAGGCGCGCTTCCAGCCGGTGCATGGTGCCGTCATCGGTCTCGTGATCGTGGCCGAGCAGGTGCAGGTAGCCATGGGTCACGAGGAGCGCCAGCTCGGAGCCGATCGGCCAGCCCGCGCGCCGCGCCTGGCGGCGCGCCTGCGGCAGCGACACGGCGATGTCCCCGAGATGCAGAACGCCCGGTTCGAGGGAATCGAGCGCCGGAAAGGACAGGACATCGGTCGTCCGGTCGTGTCCCAGGTGGCGGCGGTTGAGGGTGCGGATTTCCCGGTCGCCGGTGAGGAGCAGGGTGACGCCGCAATCGGATTTCCGGGTGGCGCGGCGCAGGCCGAGCAGGAGGCGCCGGCTCGAAACGGCATGACGATCGGCGCCGGCGGTGCGTGACACGACCTCGACCGGAACCTGTCGGGACGCGACCGGGGCCGCCCCAGTGCGCCTGCCGGCTCCGGCGGGCATCAGCCGGACGCGGGATCGCCCGCGGCGCGGCGCCGCCGGGGCAATGCGGCCGGCTCGGCGGCGGGCGTCTCCGCGGCCGCGGCCATCCCGGCCTCTCCGCCCGCTTCGCGATACGCCTCGTAGGCGCGCACGATTCCCTGCACGAGCGGGTGCCGCACGACGTCGGTCTCGTCGAACTCGACGAACCGCACGCCCTCGACGCCGGCGACGACGCGGCGCGCCTCCACCAGCCCCGAGATGCGTCCGGGCGGCAGATCGACCTGGGTCACGTCGCCCGTGATGATCGCCTTGGAGTTGTGGCCGAGCCGGGTGAGGAACATCTTCATCTGCTCGGACGTGGTGTTCTGCGCCTCGTCGAGGATGACGAAGGAGTTCGCCAGCGTCCGGCCGCGCATGAATGCGAGCGGCGCGATTTCGATCGTGCCGCGCTCGACGTGCCCGTTGGCCCGGTCCCGATCCAGCAGCTGGTACAGGGCGTCCCAGAGCGGCCGGAAGTAGGGATCCACCTTCTGCGCCATGTCGCCGGGAAGGAAGCCCAGCTTTTCTCCCGCCTCGACCGCCGGCCGCGCCAGGATGATGCGCTCGACCCTCTTCTCCGCCAGGTGCGCGACCGCCGACGCGACCGCGAGGAAGGTCTTGCCGGTCCCGGCGGGACCGATGACGAATACCAGGTCGTGATCGTGGATGGCGTCGAGCAGGGCTTTCTGGTTGGGACTCTTGGGGGAGACGAACCGGCCGTTGGTCGTCTTGAGCCGCCCCGCCGCGAAGAAATCCTTCAGGAGGGCGGATTTGTTGTCGCGCAGGAGCCGGATGGCGATCTCGACGTCCCCCTTCTTCAGAGGCGTTCCACCCTGGACGAGGGCGGCGAGCTGGGTCATCAGGTTGGCGGCGAGGGCCTCCTTCTCCGCGTCGCCCGACACACTGATCTCGGCGCCGCGGGCCGCGACCTGGACCTCCAACTCCTTTTCGATGGACTTGAGATGCTCGTCGAAATGACCGAAGACGGCGGAGAGAGTGTCTTCAGGGATGGAAAAGCGTCGCAACCGGCCCCTCCGAAAACAACGAAAAGGTAGCATCCGCCTCCCCCGTTGTCAATGAAACCGGCAGGCCGGGCGCACGCAAGCGAAGCCGCCGCAGGGGTTTGCAGGGCGGTTTGCCGATTTTCCCTGAGAACCATCAGGCGGGGGTCGCGGACTTCGGGGGCAGCTCGATGCGCACGTGGAGCTCCTTGAGCTGCTTCTCGGGGACCTGCGCCGGCGCCCCGGTCATGAGGTCCACGCCGCTCGTCGTCTTGGGGAAGGCGATGACGTCGCGGATCGACGCCGACGACGTCAGGAGCGCCACCAGGCGATCGACCCCGAGGGCGATGCCGCCGTGCGGCGGGGCGCCCATGCGCAGCGCCGACAGGAGGAAGCCGAAGCGCGCCTCCGATTCCTGGCGATCCATTCCCAGGCATCGGAAGACCTGCTCCTGCACCTGCTCACGATGGATTCGGACGCTGCCGCCACCGACCTCGTTGCCGTCGAGGACCAGGTCGTAAGCGAGGGCGCGCGCGTCCTGCGGCCGCGTGTCGAGCAGCGGCACATCCTCCGCCATGGGCGAGGTGAAGGGGTGGTGGCAGGCGACCAGCCGCTCCTCCTCGTCGGAATGCTCGAAGAGGGGGAACTCGTGCACCCAGAGCATGTGGTGCTTCGCCGGATCGATCCATTTCTCGGCCCGGGCGATCTGCAGGCGCAGCGCGCCGAGGACGGTCAGGGCCGGCTTGAAGCGATCCGCGACGACGAGCACCAGGTCGTCGGGACCGGCGCCGAGAGCCGACAGGATGCCGCGGCAGCCCTCCTCCCCCAGATGCTTGAGGAGAGGCGACTGCAGCGTCCCCCCCTGCGACCGGACCCACAGGAGTCCCTTCGATCCCATCCCCTTGGCGGAGTCCACGAGATTGTCGATGCGCTGCCGGCCCCACGCGGCGCCACCCGGGACCACGAGCCCCTTGATGACGCCCCCCTGCTTCACGGCATCGGCGAAGACGCGGAAGGAGCTGTCCTTCAGGTGCGCGGTGAGGTCCTGGAGCTCGACGCCGAAGCGCGTGTCCGGCTTGTCGCTGCCGAAGCGCTCCATCGCCTCGCGATAGCTCATGCGCGGGTAGGGGCCCTGGAGCGGCACGCCCGCGGCGCGGAAGATCTCCTCCATCAGCCCCTCGATGAGGGCGAAGAAGGAGTTGCGCTCGGGGAAGGACACCTCGATGTCGATCTGCGTGAACTCCGGCTGACGGTCGGCGCGCGAGTCCTCGTCGCGGAAGCACTTGGCGATCTGGAAGTAGCGGTCGAACCCGGAGACCATCAGCAGCTGCTTGAAGAGCTGCGGCGATTGCGGCAGCGAATAGAACTGGCCGGGGCTGACGCGCGACGGCACGAGATACTCGCGCGATCCCTCGGGCGTGCTGCGGTTGAGGATGGGCGTCTCCACCTCGAGGAACGACTGGGCGTCGAGATAGCGGCGCACCGCCATCAGGATGCGGTGGCGCGTCTCGAAGATCTGCTGCGACTTGCGGCGCCGCAGGTCGAGGAAGCGGTAGCGCAGGCGCACCTCCTCGGCGGCATTGGTGTCGTCGTCGAGCGGGAACGGCAGCGGCTCGGAGGTGTTCAGCACCTCGACCCGGGACGCCTGCACCTCGACGCCGCCCGTCGGAAGACTGTGGTTGACGTTCTGCGCCTCGCGCGTGACCACCTTCCCCGCGACCGCCACGACGTAGCCCGGCTTCAGCTCCTTGCCGGCGGCGAAGGCCTCGGGCTGCGCTTCGGGATGGAAGACCGCCTGCGTGACGCCGTAGCGATCGCGCAGGTCGGCGAAGAGCAGGCCCCCGTGATCGCGGATGCTGTCCACCCAGCCGAGCAGGACCGCGGCCGCGCCGGTGTCGGTGGGACGAAGCGCTCCGCACGAGTGGGTTCTCTGCCAGACGGTCGGCTCAGACATGCAGCATCTCCCGCAAGGTCGCGACCACATCCTTCGCCGCGACGGTCTTCTGCAGCCCGTCCGCGAGCCGCTTGACGGTGACCGTGCCGCCGGCCGCTTCGCTCCCGCCGAGCAGGAGCGCGGTCTTCGCCTTCAGGTCGTTGGCGCGCCGCAGCTGCGCCTTCGCGCTGCGATCCGGAAAGGGCTCGACCACGACGCTCATCCCGGCGGCGCGCAGCGCGCGCGCCGCCGCCAGGGCCGGACCGACCCCTTCTTCCCCGAGGATCACCGCGACGGCGTCCGGGGTCGGGTCGACCGCAGTCTTGTCCGGCAGGCTCATCACCAGCCGATCCTCTCCCACCGCGAACCCGAACCCGGGGACCGGCGGACCGCCCAGCTCCTGCACGAGGCCGTCGTAGCGGCCGCCTCCCAGGAGCGCGCTCTGCGCCCCGAGCGTCGGAAGCGTCACTTCGAAGGTCGTGCGCCGGTAGTAGTCCAGGCCGCGCACCAGGCGCGGCTCCATGGTGTACGTCACGCCGAGGCGCTCGAGGTGCGCGCGCACGCCGTCGAGATGACGGCGGCAGTCGGCGCACAGGTGCTCGAGGATCGGGCTCGCGTGCTCGGCGATGAGCGCCTGGTCCGCGGGCACCTTGCAGTCGAAGACGCGCAGCGGGTTGGTGTCGAGGCGGCGCTGGCAGTCGGCGTCGAGGCGGTCGCGGAACGGCTCGAGCTCACGGCGGAGCGTCTCGCGGTACGCCGGCCGGCAGTTCTCGCAGCCGACGGAGTTGAGCAGGAGCACGCTCGCGCCGAGCCCCAGCCTCTCGAGGAAGACCGCCAGCATCTGCAGCGTCTCGGCGTCCACGGCGGGGTGCTCGCTGCCGAGGGCCTCGACCCCGATCTGTGAGAACTGGCGCATGCGACCCTTCTGCGGCCGCTCGTAGCGGAACATCGGGCCGATGTAGTAGAGGCGCGTCAGGTCGGAGCCGCGCTGCAGGCCGTGCTCGAGGTAGGCGCGGGCCACCGGAGCCGTGTTCTCGGGACGCAGCGTCAGGGATCGCCCCTTGCGATCGAGGAAGGTGTACATCTCCTTGGCGACGATGTCCGTCCCTTCGCCGACGCCGCGCGCGAACAGCTCGGTGGACTCGAAGATCGGCGTGCGGATCTCGCGGAAGCCGTACAGGCCGAAGACCTCGCGGGCCTGCGTCTCGACGAACTGCCAGCGTCCCGCCTCGTCGGGCAGGATGTCGCGCGTTCCCTTGACGGCTTCGATCACGGCGTGAAAGACCTGGATTCCCTTTCGGACGGCGTGGGAGCGCCGGAGAATAGCACAGCGCAGGTCCGTTCCCTCAGGGCGGAGGCTGGTGCTGCGGCCCGGGTCGGCGCGCGCCTCTATAATGAAGGCCGCGATGCCCAAGTCCCTGCGCGATCGGATCCTCCCCGCGGCGGCCGTCCTCGCTCTCGTCATGGGTGCGATGCCCGCCGCGGCGCGCGACTCCAAGTCGGTCTTCACCGGCCTGCCGATCGATCCCGAGATCGCCGCCAAGCCGCTGAAGCCCGACAAGCCGATCCGCTTCGAGCCCGCCTGGAGCTTCGCCGGATTCACCGCGCCCCTGGCGGGGGATCTCGCCGCCTCCGATGCCTTGCTCGCGGGAACCGACGTCGCGGGTCACCTGGTCGTCCTCGATCCGAAGTCGGGAACCGAGCGCTGGCACGTCGATCTCGAGGACGCGGCATCGACCGGCCCCACCGTCGCGGGTGAGGCGATCCTGCAGGCGACGTCCGGCGGCAAGCTTCGCGCCTTCGCCGCTTCCGACGGTCGGGCGCTCTGGAGCGCCGATCTCGGCGGATTGCCGGCGGGTCCCGCCGTGCTTCTCTGGGGATCCGTGCTGCAGACGACCCGGACCCCCGAGGTCGTCTCCATCGACGCCCGGGACGGGAGGGTGACGGGCCGCCTTGCGCTCGAGTCGATCCCGATGCCCCCCGAAGAGGCTCGGCCGAAGCACGCGCTCGCCGCCGTGATCGCCGCCGAAGGGGGACAGGTCCGCCTGGTCGACCCGGCGACGCTCAAGGTCCACTGGCGGCGCGACATCGGGCAGGCGATCACCAGCCCGCCCCTCGTCACGCGCGATCGGATTTACCTCGGGGCGGGGGATCGCTCGATCCGCTCACTGAAGCTTTCGAGCGGCCGACAGAAGTGGTCGCAGCGCGTCGGATCCCGCGTCAGCGCCCGCCTCGTGGCGCGCGGCGAGTTCCTGTATGCGCTCTGCTACGACACGGACATCTACCTGCTCGTCGCCCACAATGGCCATCTCGCCGGACGCGCCCATCTCGATCACCGGCTCGCGCAGGATGCCGCGGAAGGCGAAGGCCGCCTCTTCGTCGCCCCGTACACCGCCGCGGCGCTCGTCGGCCTGGAGTTCCCGAGGCTGGCCGTCGCGGGCCGCTACGAGCTGAACGAGCACGGCGAATGGTTCACCACCGCCCCAACCTGGGCCGCCGATCGCGTCACGCTCGGCTGGGGCCGCGAGACCGGCCACCTCGTCGCGTTGAACATCGTCGACGCTCCCCCCGCGGAAAAAGAACCCTCGAAGCCCGGCCCCGACAAGCCCGGAGCCACGACGCCCTCATCCGGCACACCCGGAACGATCGCCCCTGGTGCGGCCGCACCCGGAACGGCACCACCCGACACCATCCCCGAACCGCCGATCGTTCCCCCGTCTCCGGCCCCCCCGCCCCCTCCGACCGAAAGCGGCTCGCACCGGTAACCGACACGAGCATGCGCAAGCCTCGAGCGCTCAGAAGCGCGAAGAGATCAGACGTGAGCGCAGTCGGGAAGGACCTCGTGAAATCGCGGCGGGAACGTGAAGCAGGCCGGCGGGGTCCTCTCGGAAGGAGGGCCAAAGGACCCACCGGCGAAGCCGGTGGCCCGCCCGACTGAGAGACGAGGGTTTTGAGCCGACTACTTGAGGCGCCGCCGAATCTCGTCGCCCATCTGCGTGGTCGAGAGCTTCCCGCCGAGATCCTTCGTCGTCTTTCCGTCGCGCACCGCTCCCGCCACGGCGTTCTCGATGGCGCGGGCCTCGTCGGTGCGGCCGGCGGTGTCGAGCAGCATCGCCGCGCTGAGGATCGCCCCGATGGGGTTGGCAATGTTCTGTCCGGCGAACTTCGGGGCGGATCCGTGCACCGGCTCGAACAGGCCGATGCGGCCGGGGTGCAGGTTGGCCGAGGCGGCGAGGCCCAGTCCTCCCTGGATCTGCGCGCCGAGGTCGCTGAGGATGTCGCCGAACATGTTGCAGGCGACGATGACTTCGAAGTTGGACGGATCCTTGACCAGCTGCATCGCCAGGGCGTCCACGTACATGTGCGAGGTCTCGAGGTCCTTGTACTCCGCCGCCAGCTCGCGCCAGACGCGCTGCCACAGGTCGTGGCCGTAGGTCAGCGCGTTGCTCTTGTCGGACATCAGGACGCGCTGCTTCCCGTGGGCCCGGGCCCACTCCAGGGCGTGCCGGAGGATGCGCTCCACCCCCTTGCGGGTGTTGATGTCCTCCTGGGTCGCGACCTCGTCGGGCATCCCCTTCTTGAAGAAGCCGCCGACGCCGGCGTAGAGCCCTTCGGTGTTCTCGCGGAAGATGACGAAGTCCACGTCCTCGGCCTTGCGCCCCTTGAGCGGGCAGAGGCGCTCGTCGAGCAGCCGCACCGGGCGGTGGTTGACGTAGAGGTCGAGGCGGAACCGGAGTCCCAGCAGGATGTCGGCCGCATGCCGATTGTCCGGGACGCGGGGATCGCCGACCGCGCCGAGCAGGATCGCGTCGAAGGTCCGGAGCCTGTCGAATCCCGCCTGCGGGAGCGTCTCGCCCGTGCGCAGGAAGTGGTCGGCGCCGTAGGGAAACTCCTCGAACGCGAGGGCGCTCCCGGCGGCGGCGCGCAGCGTCTCCGTCGCCTCGCGCGTCACCTCGACTCCGATGCCGTCCCCCGGGATCACCGCGATGCGGATCACTGGACCTCCCTCGTGCGCGGCTTCAGCCACGCCGCCTGTGCCGCCTGCAGCATCAGAAGGCCGAGCGCGGCGCCGCAGGCGTCGCCGAGCGCGTCGCGCACATCCGGGCTGCGCCCGGGTACGAAGATCTGGTGGATCTCATCGGTGACGGCATAACCGGCGCACAGTCCCCACGCCAGCAGGAGCCGCGCCATCGGCACCGGCCGGCGGATGCCGTTGTTGAGCGCGCGCGCCAGGAGCACCGACAGCACCAGGTATTCGGAGACGTGCAGCAGCTTGTCGGGATAAGGCGTCGCCCAGCCGACCTGGGGCTGGGACGAGACGTAGTAGATGACCCCGAGGTACAGGATCGCCGGTCCCCAAGTGACGACCCGGCGGCCGAGGCCGGGAGAGGGACCTCTCCCGTTCACCGGGCGAGCGGGAAGGGGTACATCACGTACGCGACGATGAGCGACAGGACGACCATCGCTCCTCCCAGCACGACGATGACGCGGGCGCGATCGCGGGCCTTGTTCTGGGTCAGGAAGGCGAAGAAGACCGCCACCAGGCCCGCGAACACCACCATGTTGAGGACGTGGCTCGGGATCACCGGGGTCAGTCCTTGCGTCCGCGGGCGATGTCGAAGGCGTCGAGGATGAGCAGGATGTTCATCAGCCCCGCGGTCAGGAGGAACGTGCTGCCGTACTCGTAGGTCGGCAGGCGGACCCGGTCGCGCATGCGGTTCATCACCGCCTGGCGCTGCGGGTTCGACTCTTCCTCGGGAAGCCGGTACACGAGCCCGCCGAGCGACACGCTGCGGCCGACGAGATCGAGCGGCCCGAGCGCCAGGTTGTCGAAGGTCGCGAGGTACGACAGCGGCTGCTGCGGATCGACGACCGAGGCGGTGCCTCCGGACGCGAGGCCCAGGCCGAACGTCGCCGTCACGACGACGAAGAAGGCGACGGCCCGGGCGGTGCGCCCGAGGCTCAGGTGGCCGAGGCCCGGAAGGGCCCAGGCCAGGACGCAGGGAAGCAGGGCGTTGCGGCGCGGGCGTTCGGCGGGTTCCGAAGGCTCGATGGGGGCCGAGCGCTCGGCAGGCTCCGGATGGGACGCGGGAACCGGTTCGTCCACGCTATTCCTTGACCACCCAGACGCGGACCTCCCCCTGGACGTCGGCGTGCAGCTTCACCGGCACCGTGTAGATGCCGAGCGCCTTGATCGGCTCCTCGAGGAGGATGCGGCGCTTGTCGATCTCCACACCCTCCTTGGCGAGATATTCCGCGATGTCGGACGCGGTGACCGAGCCGTAGAGCTGATCGTTCTCGCCGACCTTGCGGACGATGGTGCAGGAGACCCCGGCGATCCGGCGACCGACCGCGGCGGCGTCCTCCTTCTCCTTCGCCTGGAGCACGGCGTAGCGGCGGCGCTCCTGCTCGACGCGCTTCATGTTGCCGTCGGTGGCGGCCAGCGCCTTCCCCTTCGGCAGCAGGAAATTGCGGGCATAGCCCGCGGCCACCTCGTGCACCTCGCCGCGGCGCCCGAGCTTGTCGATGTCCTCACGCAGGACGACTCGCATCACGCTCCTCCGGTTCTCTTCGGTTCTAGTCGGACGTGAACGGCAGCAGGGCGAGCAGGCGCGCGCGCTTGACCGCCGTCATGACCTTGCGCTGGTGCTTGGAGCAGGTGCCCGAGATGCGCCGCGGGAAGATCTTCGAGCGCTCCGGGACGAACCCCTGCAGCAGGCGCACGTCCTTGTAATCGATGAAGTGCAGCTTCTCTTCGCAGAACTTGCAGAACTTCTTCTTGCGGAACAGGAACTTCCGCTTGAAGGGCTTGCGTCCCTTGCCGCCCTCGCGGCTCGAACCGCCGTCTCTCCGGCCCATGCGCTCCTCCTGCCCTTAGGGCGCGATGCCCGCGTCGGGCGGGATCTCGTCGCGTTCGGCGGGGCGCGGCCGCATCATCGGCGACGGCCCCAGTTGCGATTCATCCTCCATGCGCACCGTCAGGTGCCGGAGGATGCGGTCGTTCATGCGGTAACGCCGGTCGATCTCCTTCACCTGGTCCGGCGGGCACTCGAGGAGCATCAGGGTGTAGATGCCTTCCTCGCGGTGATCCACAGGGTAGGCGAGACGGCGCTTGCCCCACTTCTCGGTCTTGAGAACCTTGCCCCCGGAGGTGTTGACGATCGACTCGACCAGGGCCGCGATCTGGTCGATCTCCTCCTCGGTGAGATTCGGGTCGGTCATGAAAATCGTTTCGTATTGTAGCATCGTGCCTTTCCCTCACTCCTCGGCTGCGGCCGACGGGCCGCGATTGTAACGGTTCATGGCCGCCTGAAACCCTTCCCGCGCCACCGTCTCCACGCAGTCGGCGGCGCGCCCGATCACCTCGTCCAGCCCCCCGCGCTCCGCGCGGGTGAACGGCTCGAGGACGAAGTCGGCCTGCTCCTCCCCTTCGGGCGCCGGTCCGATCCCCACCCTCAACCGCGGCACTTCGTTCGTCCCGAGGCTCTCGAAGATCGACCGCAGGCCGTTATGCCCGCCGTGGCTCCCCGATCGCCTCAAGCGCAGCGTCCCGAACGGCAGCCAGAAATCGTCGGAGACGACCAGCACCTCGTCCGGCCCGGCTCCCAGCTTCGCCATGGCCGCCTTCAAGGGCCCGCCGCTGCGGTTCATGAACTCGACGGGGCGGACCAGCGTGACCTGCCGATCCCCCATCGGAACCGCGCAGCGCATCGCGCCGGCTCGCTCCGACTCCTCCGGATCCCCGGCCCGCCGCCGCAGCTCCTCGACCACGAGGTACCCGGCGTTGTGCCTCGTCCCCTGGTATTTCCGGCCCGGATTCCCGAGACCGGCCACGAGCCTGAGCACGGGCGCGTTCCCGGACGGCTACTTCTTCGCTTCCGGCTTGCCCCCCTTCTTCTCCTTCTCGGGCTCCGCGCCTTCCTCGCCTTCGGCCAGCTGCTTGCCCTTCTTGATGACCTCCGGCTCCGACGCAGCGGGCGCCGCCGCCTCCGCGCCCGCGGCCGGGGCCGCCACTTCTTCCTTGTTCGGCGGCGCGCACACCACCACGATCAGTCCCGGGTCGCTGAGGAGCGTGAACTTGTCGCTCTTCGGCAGGTCGGCGACGCTCAGGTGGTCGTTGATCTTCATCGCCGACACGTCGAGGACCAGCGACTCGGGGATGTCCCCCGGCAGGCAGGAGACGCGCACCGTGCGGGTGACCGGCTCGAGGATGCCGCCGTCGAGCTTCACGCCGGCCGACTCCCCGGTGAGGCGGATCGGCACCTCGACTTCGATCGCCTCGTCCATGGCGATGCGCAGGAAGTCGGCGTGCATGAGCTTCCCTGCGAGCGGGTCCACCTGGTACTCGCGGATCATCACATGGCGGCGCTGGTCGGTGCCGGCCAGGTTGAGCTGGAAGATCGTGTTGGCCCCCGAATCGGAGCGCAGGATCTGCTCGATGCGGTTCGGGTCCACCTGCAGGATGACCGGGTCCTTGCCGCCGCCGTAGAGCACCGCCGGAATCGAGCCGGACCGTCGCAGGCGACGGGAGACGTTCTTCCCGATCAGCTCGCGTCGCGCCACGTCCACCACCACATCCTTCATCGGTCCTTCCCTCCCGCGGGTCCTCGACCCGTGTGTTCCCGTGCCGCCGTCAGACGAACAGCGAGCTGACGGATGAGTTCGTGTGAATCCTGCGAATCGCCTCGCTCAGCAGGCCGGCCACCGACAGCACCGTGACCCGGCCGGCCTTCGAGCGCGCCGGATCGAGCGGAATGCTGTTGGTCACGACGGTCTGCGCCATCTCCATCTTCGAGATGCGCTCGATCGCCGGCCCCGACAGGACGGCGTGCGTGAAGCACCCGTAGATCGAGGTCGCCCCCTCTTTCGTCAACGCCTGCACGGTGCCGACGAGCGTCCCGGCGGTGTCCACCATGTCGTCCACGATGAGGGCGGTCTTCTTCGCCACCTCGCCGATGACGTGCATGACTTGAGGTTCGTTCTTCTCGCCGCGCCGCTTGTCGATGATGGCGAGCGAGGCGTCGAGGCGCTTGGCATAGGCGCGCGCCCGCTCGACGCCGCCGGCGTCCGGCGCGACCACCACGAGGTTCTTGAGCTGCATGCGGGCCACGTGCTCGATCAGGACCGGCGCCGCGAACAGGTGATCCACCGGGATGTCGAAGAACCCCTGGATCGCCGGGGCGTGCAGGTCCATCGCCAGGATGCGGCTGGCGCCCGCGGCGGTCAGCAGATCGGCGACGAGCTTGGCGGTGATCGGCACGCGCGGCTTGTCCTTGCGGTCCTGCCGGGCGTAGCCGTAGTACGGAATCACCGCGGTGACGCGCGCGGCGGACGACCGCTTGAACGCGTCGAGCATGACGAGCAGTTCCATGATGTTCGAGTCGACCGGCGGGCAGGTGGGCTGGATGACGAAGACGTCGGTGCCGCGGATGTTCTCCTGGATGTGGCAGTAGGCCTCGCCATCGGCGAAGCGCTTCACCGCGGCCGCGCCGAGCTCGACGCCGAGCTGGTCGCAGATCTCGCGGGCCAGCGCCGGATGCGCGTTGCCCGTGAAGATCTTGAGATCGCCGTCCACGCCCGCCGCTGTCATCGCCTCGTCCCCCGCCCGCCCCGGCCGCTGGCTGGGGCGGGAGGATTCGAACCTCCGGTGCTGGATCCAAAGTCCAGTGTCTTACCGCTTGACGACGCCCCAATCACGCGCCGAGACGCCCTTCCGAACAGCCCGCTCTGTCAATGGAGACGAACGCCATGAATTCCGGTGGTCCGCCCCTGGACTTACCGGGCGGAAAAACGACCCGCCTCGATCCCGCTGCGCTGCCGCGAACGGCACGGCAGAGCCCGCCATCCTTCCCGCGCCGCCTTCCGGGCGGCGTCCCGCACCTCGTCCGTCGTCGTGAACAGTCCGAAGACGGCCGATCCGCTGCCGCTCATGGCCGCGGCCTGAGCTCCGTTCCCGAGAAGCCACGCCCGCATCGCCGCGATGTCCGGACAGAGTCGCGCAGCGTGCGCCTCGAGATCGTTGCCGAGCCGCACCGAGGACAACGGTTCCTGCAGGATGCGCCCGAAGCCGGGAATGCTAGCGGGTTTGACCGCAAGTGTCAACGGCTCTTGCACCTGCGCGTAGACGGCCGCCGTCGACAGGGGGCGTCGCGGATCGAGGATCAGCACCTCGAAGGGGGGCAGATCCGGGACCGCCTCGACCTCCGTCCCGCGACCTTTGAGAAGGGCGGTCCCCCCGGCCAGGAAAAAGGGGACATCGGACCCCAGCGCCTCGGCGTGCCGGTGCAGGTCGGCGGATGGCAGGGCCAGGCCGAAGAGCCGGTCGATCCCCAGGAGGGTCGCCGCGGCGTCGCTGCTCCCCCCGCCCAGGCCGGCCCCGGGCGGAATCCTTTTGATCAGCTTCAGGGCGGCGCCGGGGGACGGGTCCGGACCGAGCAGGCGGCGGGCGGCCTTCAGGACCAGGTTGTCCGGTCCGGAGGGGACCTCGTCGTCCCCCTCGACCAAGAGCGACAGCCCCCGCGGGACCCGGGTGATGGCGAGATCGTCGGCGAGCGAGACGCTCTGCGCCAGGCTCAGGATGTCGTGGAAGCCGTCGGGGCGCTTTCCGAGGACCTTGAGGAAGAGATTGATCTTGGCGCAGGCCTCCACCCGGATCCCGTTCAAGGCGCCATCTCCCCTTCCCCGACCGCCGTCGAGAGCCCCTTCTCCCCCAGCACGATGCCCGGCTCGAAATTCGCGGGGCGTTCCGTCGAGAACAGGGATGAGTCCAGGCGGGAGGCACCCGGTCCGGATGTGCGCTTCAGGAGAAGGCTGGTGTCGACACCGGGGCGGCGCAGGCGGAGGCTCCTGGCCCACTGCCCTCCCTCTTCCGCGGCGTCGGGGTATTCGACGATCACGAGCGCCTGGCCCGTGGAGTCGAGGATGGCGCCTCCTCGCGACGGACTCGGGTTGGCCGGGTCCGCCGGACGGAAGCGGCCGGTTCCGAAAGGACATTCCGGAACCGCAGGGCAGGGAGATCGGCCTTCCAGAAGAACACGCATGTCTTCGGTCCCGAGCCCGGCGCCGAGGAGACGCTTCACTCCCTGCGCTTCGGGGTCCCAGGTCTCGGCGCGGCGGTGGGCCGGGTCGAGGGCGATGAGCCTCCTGCCGTCGGCGATGACGACCAGGCGCGGTCCGCCGACGGGAGGCAGGACCTCGAGGCGCATGCGATCGTCCGAAGCGAGCGCGACGGCGAGGCGGAAGCGGTGCGACTCCCCGGGCGACTCGCTGCGCCCCTCATAAAGGATGCGCAGGCCATCGACCGACTCTTCAGGGTGGGTGGCGGGCCTGGCGCCGCCCGACGCGCAGGCCGCGAGGGCCAGCGCCAGCAGGGACGCTGCGAGAGCGAGGAGACTCGGACAGGCTCCTGGTCTTAGTGGCCGGTGCCGAGGGTCCGGCGGGCGCGCGAGACCTTGGCGCGGATGCGCTCCGGCTCTTCGTGACCGTTCGCGATCGCCGCCTCCCATTCCCGCATCGCCTCCGCCGCCCGTCCGGTGGCGACCAGAAGGTCGCCGAGATGATCCCGGATCGCCGGATCGAAGGAATCGTAGCGCAGGGCGGTGCGCAGCATCTCCTCCGCCGGTGCGAAGCGGTTGAGCTTGAGGAGGGCGAAGCCGAGGCTGTCGAGATAGGCGGGGTTCTCCGGATCGAGCGCCACCGCCCGCTGCACGTACAGCACCGAATCGGGAAGGCGCCGCCCGCGCTGCGCCAGCATGTAGCCGAGGTAATTCAGCGCCATCGCGTTGTTGGGGTTGGCGACCACGGCGCGGCCGAGGGAGCGCTCCGCCTCCTCGAAGCGGCCCAGCCGCTCGGCCACGGCCCCCCGCGCGAACAGCAGGCGGTCGTCCCCCGGCTGGCGCCGCAGCGCCTCGGCGAGGAAGGGCTCCGCCTCCGCGTAATGGTGGCGGCGCATCAGCGTGTCGGCGATCCCGAGCGTCGTCTCGACGGCGTGATCGTGACGCACCACGATCGCCTCGAATTCGTTGAGCGCCTGCGGGACGTCGCCGCGCACCAGCATCGACTCGGCCAGGAGGATCTCGAACTGGTCGGTTCCGGGGCGGGCCGCGAGCCCTGCGCGCGCGACGCGATCGGCGGCGTCGGTGTCGCCGCGCTCGAGGTGGGCCCGGGCGAGCAGGCGCAGCAAGTCGTCCTGAGGGTCGCGCGCCAGGCGAACCGCATGCTCCAGCGCTTCCGCCGCGCCGTCCCAGTCGCGCGCCGAGGCGGCGAGGACCCCGACCTGGGCCCAGGCCACCGTGAGCATGGTGGTCTTCTGCGGCTCGGTGACCTCTCGGGTCGAGGCGCGGTCGATGAGGTCTTCGAAGGCGCGGCGCGAGGCCGCCGACTCACCCTGACGGCGCATGAGGCGCGCCCGCTCGAAGAGACCGTCGAGGTTCTCCGGCTCGACCAGGAGGAAGCGCTCGCAGTCGGCCCGCGCGCCCTCGGTGTCGCCGGCGTTGTCGCGCACCTGCGCGAGCAGCAGCCGGATGCGGAAATCGGAGGGATCCGCCTCTTCGGCCGCGAGCAGCGTCTCGACGGCGTCGCCGGTCCGGTCGAGCTCCATCTGCAGGAGCGCGATCCGCTTGAGGATCGCCCCCGAGGGCCGCTCCATGTCGAGAATGCCGGCGTACACGGCGATGGCGTCCTCGTAGCGGCGCGTGCCTTCGTAGAGCGTGGCGAGCAGATCCGCCGCGTCGAGATTGCCGGGATCGGAAGCGATGAGGTTCTTCAGGAGCGCGACCGCCGTGTCCCCGCGGCCGAGGTCGAGATCGAGCCGCGCCAGGAGAAGCGCCCGGTCCGCCGGCAGCGGATCCGATCCGGTCTGCGCCTCGAGGACATGGGCCGCCTCGGCCGCGCAGTCGGTCCCCACGCACAGCTCGGCGAGGCGCTTCGCGCCCTCGGTCGAGGAGGGATCGGCGCGCAGCGCACCGCGCAGATCCTGGAGCGCGGCGGCACGCGTGCCTTCGCTGACAGGGTCCTCGGCGTCCATCTTGATCCCGGCGCGCAGCGCCAGCGCCTCGGGCCAGCCGGGACGCGCCGCGAGCGCGCGCTCGACGTAGCCCAGGGCCGCCTCGGGCTCGCCGAGCAGACGATGCAGCTCCGCCGCTTCGAGCAGGAGCCCGGGGTCCGCGTCGGACGTCGTGGCCTGGTCGAGGACGCGCGCCGCCTCGTCGGGGCGCCCGCTCATGAGGAGCGTCTGCGCCTGCAGATACGCGTCGTAGCCGCGCGCCCGCTCGGGCGGACCGCCGGCGCGATGCCCGGCGAGCGCCGGTGTCGCGGCCCCGGCGACGGCGGCGAGCGCGATCGCTCCCGCGAGAATGCGGTGCCTCATCGCGCCTCCTCTCCCGGACGCAGCTTGAGACGCCGCGTCAGGGGGTTGATCGACAGGGCCAGGGCCTGTGTGCGGTTCTCGTGGATGTCGAGATCGATTCCCTCGATGGCGTCGAAGTCGGTGCCGCTGTCTCCCTGGACGCGCGTCTCGATGCGCCGGCGGCCCGGGGCGACCGGCAGCGATTTCATCCAGGAGGTCTTCCCCCCTCGGCCCGTCAGCCTCTCGCGCAGCGCTTCCGTCCCGTCGACGCGCACCGTCAGGATGCCGCTCTCGAACTTGTGCTGGAAGCTCAGCCTCAGCGTGCCGGTCGGCCGGGGCGCCTGCTTCGACGCGGGCGGCGGCGCCGGGGCGGGCGCCGGAGGGAGACGAAGCCACGATGGCGGGGCGATCGCCTTCGACGCGGGCCGTTCCTGCGGCCGATCGCCGGTCCGCTCATCGGAACGGTCCGCGGCGCTCTCGAAGGAACCCTCCGCCGGACGATCCGGCGAGGACGCCGCCACCGCCTGCGTCTTGTCGCGGCGCGTCACGGCGTTCACGAGGTACGGCGACAGCGCGAGGATCCCCAGGGCCAGGAGGAACAAGGTCCATCCCGCCACCGCTCCCGGCCCCGCGCCCGCGAGGATGCCCGCGATCCCGCGTCCGCCCCCGGTTCCGGAGGACACGGGGCCCTGCGTGGCGCCGGTGCCCTTGACGAGCGTGCGCGGCGCGGCGCGGTCGGCGGCTTCCTTCCAGGTGGCGAGCGAGGCGGTGAACTCTTCGGCCAGGTCCTTGCAGCCGGCATAGCGCTCGGCGGCGATCTTGGCGAGGCCGCGCCCGAGAATCCGGTCCACGTCGGCCGGCACGGCGGGATTGAGACGCGAGGGGGGCGGCGGCGTGACGTTGACCACCTGATACGAGATGGCGGTGAGGCTCTCCCCCACGAACGGGCGCTCACCGGTGAGCAGGTGGTACAGCGTCACCGCCAGCGAGAACTGATCGGCGCGGCCGTCGATCTTCCCGCCCGTGACCTGCTCCGGGGCCATGTAGTTCGGCGTGCCGAGGAGCCGGCCCGGCTTCGTTCCTTCGCCCGTCGGGGCCCGGGCGATGCCGAAATCCAGGACCTTCACCTGCCCGCCGGTGGTGAGGACGATGTTGCCGGGCTTGATGTCGCGATGCACCACGCCGCAGCCGTGGGCGTAGTCGAGGGCGTCGGCCACCTGCCGCGCCACATCAGCAACCTGAGGTATCGGCAGCCGGCCGCCTCCCGCCAGAAGCTCCTGCAGGTTGGTGCCGGTCACGTACTCCATCGCGATGAAGGCGGTGCCCTCCGTCTCGCGCGTGCCGACGTCGTGGATGGTGACGATGTTCGGGTGGCCGAGGCGCCCGGCGATCTGCGCTTCCTGGTAGAAGCGGCCGAGGAACTCCTCCTCTTCACCGGGGGCCAGCGGAAAGGAGAAGGCGACGCACTTGAGGGCGACGATCCGTCCGAGCCGGGGGTCCCGGGCGCGATAGACGACGCCCATGGAGCCTCGCCCCACCTCCTCGACGATTTCGTAACGGCCGATGTTTTTCGGGATGCTCACGATCGGCCGCGCCCCCCCGGCGAGCAAAGCCGCGCGAACAGGGCGCGGCCTCGGACCGGGGCCTCAATATAGGTTTGAGGTGGGGGGGCGTCCAGCGCGTCCCGGGCTCAGAAAGTCCCGGAAAACGGTCTCACACAGGTGCTGCGAAGAGGATCAGGCGCCTGCGCCGGCCGGGCTCAGGCTGCGTCGCGAACCGGGGCGGGGCCGTGCTCCTCCGCGAGGTAGGTCCGGCCATCGTTCGAGCGCGCGTGCGGCTTCGGTTGGACTCCGGGATGGAGCCCCGCGACGGGAGTCCCGGGAGCGAGGCGCAGCTCCGCGGCGGCCTCCTGGCGGGTGACGCCCTTCAGGTAATCGATGGCCTTCTGCCTCTGCGTGTCCTTGCCTTCCTCGTTGTCCGACGGGATGGCGAGATCCGGATCGAGCCCCTTGGCGTTCCATTCCTTGCCGGCCGGCGACTGCATCAGGCCGGTGGCGAGGAACAGGCCGTCTCCGTTCGGAAGCGGAACCAGGCTCGACACCGTCCCGCCGCCCCAGGTGCGCTCGCCGACGACGGGCGTTCCGAGCCCGTCCCGCAGCGCCGCGGTCACCACCTCGCACGAGCGGCTGGTTCCCTCGTCCACGAGGACGACCATCGGCCCGCTCCATGAGCGCTTGCGCCCATCGGTGCGGTAAGCCTTGTCGCCGTCATGCCGGTCGGCGACCGTGACCACGACCCCATCCTTCATGAAGAGACTGGCGACCCCGATCGCCTCCGCCAGGGAGGTCGAGGTGCAGCCGCGCAGATCGAGGAGGAGCCGCTTCATCCCCTGCTCGCGCAGTCCCGCGATCGCCTGGTCGACCCGGCGCGCATCACCCTCGCGCAGGCCGAGGATGCGGACCGTCCCGACACCGGTCTCGGCGATCCTGCCGGCCGGAGCGGGGGGCACGATGACCTTGCGCTCGAGCGCCTGCTCCTTGCGATCACCGCCTTCCGAGGGGCTCAGGCCGAGCGTCACCTTGGTGCCCGGCTTGCCGCGCAGCGCCTGCTCCGCCTGCCACACGCCCATGAGCCGCGTCGGCCGGGTGTCGATGGTCAGGATGGCGTCCCCGGTCTTCAACCCGGCCGCGGCAGCCGGGCTCCCCGGCAGCGCCGACACGATGACGATGTAGCCGTGCCGCTTCGAAACGCGCAAGCCGACGTCGGCGGTGCCGGCGGCATCGCCCTTCGAGGCGCGCGCGTACTCGCGGGCATCGAGGTACTCGTTGCCGGGATCGAGGCTCTCGAGCATGCCGCGATAGGCGCCGTCCATCAGGGCCTCGATCTGCGTCGGCTCGACGTAGTTGTTCACCGACAGGTACAGGACCTCGTTGAAGACCTTGAGGTAGTCATAGGTGCCTTCGACGGCGGAGGTCCTGCCGGCCAGTCCTCCCGCCAGGGTCAGGACGACCACGAGGGCGGAGACAACCACGAGCACTTTGCGATCGAGGGACAACGTCATTTTTTCTTCTCCGTCACGGAACTCCGGCGCCCGCTCTGGCGGAGCCACGGGAGGGGGTCGAGCGGCTCCCCGTGGCGGCGGATTTCCAGATACAAACCTGTCATCCCCCAGGGGCCTTCGGGTCCGGACCGGGCGATCACGTCGTCCCGCCGGACCTCCTGGCCCGCGGCGGCCAGCCGTTCCCCCAGCTGGCCGTAGACCGAAAGATACTCGCCGCCGTGGTCGATGACAATCATTTCTCCATATCCCCGGAGCCAGTCCGAGAAAACCACCTTTCCTTCGAAAAGGGCCCGGACCTCCGTCCCCGGGTCGCAGGCGATCTCCAGCCCCTGGTGAGGCACCTGGGTGTGGAACTTGGGGTGCCGGACGTTCCCGAAGGGGATGGCCACCGGTCCCTGCACGGGCCAGCCCAGGAGCCCCCGGAAATTCTCCATGCCGCGGGAGGGGCTCGTCTCGTCCCCGACCCGGCCGAGGAGCGCCGTGAGATCCCGCTCCATCTGCACCATGCCCTGGAGGGCCTGCTCCTCGCTCCCCTGGCGGGTCCGGATGTCCTCGAGAAGCTTCCCCTTCGAGGCCTGGGCGGCGACCAGGTCCTGGCGCTTGAGATCGAGCTCTCCCTGGAGCGACACCAGCCGCTCTTCCTGTTTCTGCCGCTCGGCCACGGCCGCATCGAGGCGGACCCGCTCCACCCGCAGCGTCTCGACCCGGCGGCTCTCGGTCGCGGCGAGCGCTTCGGCGCTGCGCTCCGCCGTCGCCAGCTCGGAGGGACTGCCGGCGAGGAGCAAGAGGCCCAGGCTCGGCGGCGTCCCGGTCTTGTACATCTCGACGATCCATTCGCGCAGGTCGCGCTCGGCCCGTCCGACGCGCTCCTGCGCCGCGGCGGCATCGCGGCGCGCCCGGATCACCGCCTCTCCCGCGGCGGCGGTCTCGCGGCGCAGCATCTCGGATTCGCGCGTCAGAAGCGCCTGCCGCAATCCCATCTCGTCGAGGTCGTCGAGAAGCGTTCCCGCCTGAGCTTCCGCCGCCACCAGGCGGGACCGCAGCGCCTCGATCTTGTCCTGGAGATCCTTCAGGCGCTTCGCTTCGGCCGGATCCGCGGGCGCTTCGGCGGCTGGAGCGCCGGGCGCCTCGGGAGGATCGGCGGCGTGGACGCCCGGGTTTCCCGTTGCGAGTGCGGTGAAGACCGCGAAAGAAGCGCCGAGCTGGACCGCGACGCGGGCCAAACGCGGCGTCAGCCGACTCAGGGGAGGAGGCTCCGTCCGTCGATCCCGGCGACCGGTGGAACGCCGAGCAGCGCCAGCGTCGTCGGGAACAGATCGCCGATGAACGGCGCCGCGTCCTGCTTCAAGGGGAAGCTCGAAAAGAAGATGCCCGGCACGAGCGACGGATCGTTCGAGCAGTGATCCCCCGACCACGCCTTGCGGTTGTCCTCGAAGACGTCGTTCGGCACTTCGCCGAGGGTGCTCTGCCAGCCGACGCGGTAGTGCTCGGTGTTGGCGACGCGCAGGTCGGGGACGATGCGGGGATCGAAACCCGAATACATCTCCTCGCGGGTGTAGACCTTGACGACCGGCTTCTCGCCGGTCTTCTCGTCGACGAGCGCCTCGAGCCCTTTCACGATGGCCGCGCGCACCTCCTCGTACTCGCGCCCCGGGGCGACGCTGCCGTTCGGCTCGCGGCCGAGGAGGTTCACGTAGATGTTGCCGAGACCGAGGGCGTACGCCCTGGTGCGCGGCCAGTCCACGTTCTTGAAGAACCCGCCGAGCGCCCCCTTGTCGAACAGGTCCTCGAGCGTCTTGCCGCCGGCCTCCTGGCCGGTGCCCACGCCCTTGAGGCCCATGAAGCCGTTCTTCCAGAGCCAGGTGTTGTAGTTGACGCCGCGCCGGAACGAGGCGAAGCCGTGGTCGGAGCACACGACGAGGGCCGTCTTCCCGTCGAGCTTCGCCATCGCGCGCCCGACGATGGCGTCCATCCGCTCGTAGGACTTCGGAATCTCGCCGGCATACTGCGCCGCCGCGGCCGCGTCATAGATCGGATGTCCCGGATCGTGCAGGCGCCACAACAGGTGGCTGACGCGATCGGTGAAGTCGAAGACCTGGACGTACAGGCGCGCGTCGGATTTCGCGAGCGCGGCGTCGAGCATCTTCACCTCGGTCCCAACGGTGAAGTCGAGGTCCTCGAGGAAGTGCTTCTCGTCCGTGATGCCCGACGGCAGCGACCACGTGTCGATCGGCCAGCCCAGCGTCTTGAACAACCCGACGTCCTTGAGCAGGTCGGGCGCGAGCGACGCCGGGGTCGCGAACGGAATCGGCTGGCACAGCGGGTGGAACATGAGGGGGCTCATGTAGAGCCGGATTTCGGGGTCGAGAGCCAGGAGCTTGAAGCGCGCGAGCCCGCGCAGACCGGCGACGCGATCGACCAGCGGGTTCACCGGGATCCCGATCTCGAACCAGTCGCTCCACGCCCCGGGCTTCAGCGTCTGCCGCTGGCCCTCGAGATCGATGGTCAGGTCCTGGTCCATAGCCTCGAGGACGAAGGGAACGTCCAGACGCTTCCGGATGCCGCGCTTTTCCAGCGCCGCCTCGAAGCTCTCGCGCGCCACCCGCTTCTCGTCCCCCTTCAGGCCGGCGGTCGCCTCGTCCCGGGGGTAGTTCCAGAACGGCTTGTTCGGCGGGCCGACGAGGGCCGTCTCGATGCGCCCCCGGCGCCCGGACAGGCGCACGATCTCGATGCTGAACTGGTTGTTGTCCATCGCGAAGGCGGCATCGGACGTGAACAGGGACGGCGAGCCGACGCGCCCGAGCATGTCCGGGACTCCGAGCCCCGAGAGAAGGTCGAGGTGGTCGTGGCTCTCGGCCGGGAAGTTCGCCGGGACGTGGATGACCCTGCTCGGGATCCCGGCCTCGGCGGCCACGCTCCAGAAAGGAGTGCCCTTGCGGCCGTTGGTCGCATCGGGAACCGCATCCGGCAGCCAGCGCGCCGCGAGCATCGCCATGCCGCCGCCGGCGAGCGCCCCGAGGAGCAGGGACAGCCCGGCGAGACGCAGCCCCCGCTGCCGCAGCAGCGCCAGGACGATGGCGGCGAGGATCGCGACGGCGACCCCCGCGGCCGCCCCGAGAATCGGCGGATTGCGCGGGCCGAACAGGAGCGGCTTCTTCCCCTCCTTCACCATGGCGAAATCGGGGATGTAGGTCCCTTCGATGCGCTTGAGGAAATCGAAGATCTCGGTGCGCCCGGGGTTCAGTCCCGTGGCGAACGTCGACCACGACACCGGCGTCTGCGGCGGGTTGGTGCTCTTGAGCGGCGCGTAGAAGCCCTGCGCGCGCAGCTTCGACAGGTTCGGGAGCCGCCCTTCGTCCATGTACTGGCTCACGAGGTGCGCGTCCGCGCCGTCGAAGCCGAGGATGATCACCCGCTCGAAAGGCGCCTTCGTCCCGGCGGCTTGGGCCTGTGACACCGCGGCCGGAAGGACGGCCGCCATGAGAACGAGCATCACGAGCAGGCGGGCTGGGAACCGAATCCTCGAGGGGTCCTTCATGCGGGCGTGAAGTATAGGGGAACGTCTCCCGGGTCGCCAGCGCCGCCGCGAGGTCACGCGCCATCGGCCGCCCGGGCATCGTTTAAGATGCGCGCGCGATGGCGGGGGCGCGGCGCGCGACGGTGCGGAGGCTTCTGGTGCTCTTCGGACCGGTCTTCGCCGCCGGATGGATCGTCGCCGCGTGCGCGCGCCGGCCGGCCGATCCGACCGGCGTGACGGTGATCGTGGATGGAGGACCGGCGAGCCTCGATCCCCGCCTCGGCTCGGACGAGGCGAGCCGGAGGGTGTACGACCTGATCTTCAACGCGCTCTTCAGGCTCGCCGACGACGGCGGCACGACTCCCGACCTCGCCCTTTCCTCCGAGGCCCCCGACGACCGCACCCTCGTCGTCCATTTGCGGGAGGGGGTGCGCTTCCACGACGGAGCGCTTTTGACCTCCGCGGATGTCGTCTTCACCTACCAGTCGATCCTCGCAGGTGAGGTGGTTTCGTTCCGCCGCGCCGACTTCGAGGCGGTGGAGTCGGTCACGGCGCCCGACGCCGCGACGGTGGTCTTCCACCTGCGCCGGCCGTTCGCTCCCCTGCTCTCGAACCTGACGGTGCCGATCCTGCGCGCCGGGACGGGCGCCGAGGCGGCGCGAACGCCGGTGGGGACGGGGCCGTTCCGCCTGATCCGCTACCGCAAGGACGAGGACCTGCTGCTGGGCCGCTTCGATGGTTACTTCGAAGGGCCGAGCCCGCTGACGAGCGTGCGCATCCGCGTCCTGCCGGCCGAGAGCGCCCGGCTGCTCGAGATGCTGCGCGGCAGCGGCGATCTCGTCGTGAACGATCTCGCGCCCGAGCACTTCGACCGCCTGGAGCGGACCGCGGGCTTCGACGTGGGGGCGCACGACGGCCGCAACGTCGTCTATCTCGGCTTCAACCTGGCGCACCCGCCCCTCGACGATGCGCGCGTGCGGCTCGCCATCGCACTGGCCGTCGATCGTGACGCGATCGTGCGTCACCTGCTGTCGGGACGGGCGCGGCTGGCGACGACGCTCCTGCCGCCGGGGCACTGGGCCCATGACGACACGATTCCGATCCGCCCGCACGATCCCGGCGAAGCCCGGCGCCTGCTCGACGCCGCCGGCCACCCCGATCCCGACGGCTCCGGTCCCGCCCCGCGTTTCCACCTGCGCTACTCGGCTCCGCAGAGCGAGCAGGCGGCGCAGCTCGCCTCCGTCCTCCAGGAGGATCTCGCGCAGGTCGGTATCGCGCTCGACGTCTTCACCTTCGAGTGGCCGACCTTCTATGACGATCTGCGCTCGGGACGCTTCGAGATCGTGACCTCGAACTGGACCGACATCGGCGACCCGGACATCTACCGCCTGCGTTTTCACTCCGCCTTCCGTCCGCCGAACGGACTCAACCGCGGCGGCTACGTGAACCCGGAGGCGGACCGGCTCATCGAGGAGGGCGCGGAGCGGGCCGATCGTCCCGGTCGGATCGCCCTCTACGCACGGCTGCAGCGGCGGCTCGATGCCGACCTGCCGTGCGCCTGGCTCTGGCACCGGCAGGTCCGCTCGGCCTCGGGACCGCGTCTGCGCGGTTTTACGCTCGACGCGGGGGCCGATTTCCGCCCGCTGTGGCGCGCACGCGTGGTGACGGGCGACGCCGCGGTCTCCGAGCGGGCTCCGGCGTCAGCCGAGCCTCCGGCCCAGGGCGGCCTCGACGGCGCTCGAGGAGATGGGTCCGGCACGGACGAGGCGCGGCGGATCGACGCTCAGATCCACGATGGTCGAAGGCGATCCGCCGTGGGTGCGCCCGCCGTCCAGGACCAGGTCGACGCCGTCCTTGAGCTGATCGGCCGCTTCCTCGGCGGAGCCGGGAGCGGGCTGGCCGCTCCTGTTGGCGCTGGTGGCGACGACGGCACCGCCGAGCGCGCGCGCCAGGCCGCGGGCGACGGGATGCGGCGAGAGCCGCACGCCGATGGTCCTGCCCCCTCCGAGCAGGCGCTCGGGAAGATCCAGCGCGGGCAGGAGGAGCGTGAGCGGACCCGGCCAGAAGACTTTGACGAGCGCCTGCGCTCCCTCCGGCACCTGCGCGGCGACGCGGGCCAGGTCACCGAGGTCGCCGATGATCACCGGCAGCGGCATGACGCCCGGGCGTCCTTTCGCCGCGAACACCTTCTCCACGGCCGCCGCGTCGAGCGCGTCGGCCCCGAGGGCGTAGAAGGTTTCCGTGGGGTAGGCCACCAGTCCGCCGGCCCGCAGCACGGCGGCCGCCGACGCCAGCCGGTCCGCTTCGGGACGTTCCGGATCGATCGCAACGAGCTTCGTCGTCTTCGACCTCATGGCGGCCGCGGCCATTCTAGCGCAGCGCTTCGCGAGGTCACGGCATGAAGACCCGCACGCCGCGCGCGGCCGAGGTGGTGCGGTCACCGCAGCATCCGGTCGTGAAGGAGGCGCGGCGGCTCGACGCCGATGCGGCGGCGCGTCGCAGGGAAAAGAAGGGGATCGCCTGGGGACGGCACCTGGCGCTCGAGGCGCTCGCCGCGGCGGTGCCGATCGAGACCGCCCTTCTCTCCCCCGATCTCGAGAAGGACGACGAGGGAACGCGCCTCGCCGGGGCCCTCGCCCGCACCGGGGCTCGCGTGGTGCGCGTGACACCGGCTCTCCTCGACGGCATCGCGGCCGGGGCCGGGGACCAGGGCGTGGCCCTCGTCGTCCGCCGTCCCGGAACGACGCTCGACGATCTCGTCGGGGCCCGCCGATCCCTGCTTCTCCTGGCGCACGGCATCCAGGATCCCGGCAACCTCGGATCGATCCTGCGCTCGGCGCGCTCGCTCGGCGCGGAGGGAGCCGCGGTGCTCGAAGGAAGCGCCGACCCGTGGTCGAGCCGCGCGCTGCGCGCCGCCATGGGCGCCACCTTCCGCCTGCCGGTCGTGGAGTCGACCGCCGCCCAGGTCCTGCCGCGCCTGCGGCAGGCCGGCCTCCGCCTCGTCGCGGCTGTCTCGAGCGAGGGGACGACCCCCGACCGCACCGACCTGAAGTCCCCCGTCGCGCTCCTCCTCGGCCGCGAAGGATCCGGTCTCCCCGAGGACCTCGTCGCGGCCGCCCAGGATCGCGTGCGCATCCCCATGTCCCCCGGCGCCGATTCGCTCAACGTCCACGCCGCCGCCGCGATCCTCCTCTACGAAACCAATCGCCAGCGCACATCGCGCTGACGGCGCTCGCGGGCCGGGCCGTGAGAAACCCGGGCTAGGTGTGGTTTCTCAAGAGGTTGTTCACAACCCCGACCGACCTCAGTCTAGGACGCATCCCGTGAAGAGCCCTACTACCAACGCCTTCAGTAAGAGAGCAGGTACGGTCGGTGCCCTG